>NPIF01002825.1_pt2 | contig 13391 bp, 4 predicted proteins | sample 8637461 | NCBI WGS metagenome assembly NPIF01 (sample SAMN07420641, study PRJNA396082) | bioreactor metagenome | isolation source: sample BR12 brine-fed electro-methanogenic bioreactor BR | place: Japan: Kochi | collected 2016-12-09
GTGAGGTCATCGGCGAGAACGTCGACGCGCTGATCGCCCCGAGCGAACAACGGCTCGAGGCTGCGGAGCTTACGCGGCTAGGACACGGGGGACACAGCCACTGCGTGCAGACGCAGCGGCGCCACAAGGACGGCCATCTCGTCGACGTCCTGCTCTACGTGCTACCTCTCGAGATCGATGGGGAGATCGTGGGCGGCCTCGCGATCTGGGACGACCTGACGGAGCAGGTGGAGATCGAGCAGGAACTCCGCGTGTCGCTCGAGCAGCAGTCGGCGATCCTCCGCTCGTTGAACTCCGCCCTCATCGCGCTCGACGCCGTTGGACACGTCCTGCGGTGGAACGAATCGGCGGAGCGCCTCTTCGGCGTTTCTCTCGACGACGCTCTCGGGCAGACGATGGAGAGCTTGCCTCTGAGCTGCGCCTGGGGCGCGCTCGGTGAGGGATTGCGTGAGAGCCAGCGCACCCGCAATGAAGTGAGGCTGGCCGATCAGCCGTTCCAGCGACCGGACGAACGCGAGGGTCTCCTCGGGATCACCGTCACGCCCATGCTCGATGCCTTCGGTCGCCACAACGGGCACCTCGTGCATGCCGCGGACATCACCGATCGGCGCGAGTCCGAAGTCGCGAGCTCCGAGGCCGGAACTCTCGGCGCGATCGGGCAACTCTCGGCAGGGCTCGCGCGCGAGATCGGCACGCCCGTGACCGACGTCGCCCAGCACACGCGCCGGGCGACGCTGGCGAGCCGCCGCGTCCTTGCCTTGCTCGAACGGGGGCGTGGCTTGGCCGAGAGCGCCGAAGATGACGCCGCGCTCGGCGCCGCGCTGCGCGAGCTGCTCTCCGGTGACGAGCTCAACAAGGCGGAGCAAGAGCTGGCGGGCGCCCTCGAGCGCGCGCACGGAGACCTCGCGAGCGTGGTCGAGCTGCTGCGTGCGATGAAGGGCTTCACGGGAGACACGCGCGAAGCCCACGATCACATCGACCTCAACGAGCTCGCGTGGAACACCGCCGCCGTCGCGCGCTCAGTGTGGCGTGGCGCTGCCCGGCTCGACCTCGTCCTCGCCGACGAGCTCCCGAGTACCCGCGGCGACGCGCACGAACTCGGCCAGGCGCTCCTCGCGGTGTTGCTGCAATCCGTCGGCGCGATCGAAGCCAACGAAGGGGAGCCCGGGCAGATCGTCGTGCGCACGCAGGCTCGCGACGGTTTCCTCGAACTCTCGGTCGAGGACGACGGAGGGGGGCTCTCCGTCGAGCGGCGCATCGACCGACTCGGCGCGCACGCCGGTTCCCCGGCGGAGAGCGACGCGGCTCACGGCGCGGCGATCGTGCATCAGGCTGTCGTGCAGCATCACGGCGGGCAGATCCACATCGGCGACGACGGTGCGGGGCGCACGACGGTCGTCCTCGCGATCCCCGTGCGGAGCTGAGTCCTGTCGCTACAATAAGTCTTTCCGCACCCGCTTGATTTCGGTCCGCTGGCGGAGCGTACGGGGCCGCCGGGGGGGAGGCTCGATGCACCACTTTGCGAAGGGCGCACTGGCGCCGCTTGCGCTGCTGCTCGTGAGTGCAGCGCTGGCGACACCGGAAGCAATCGATGTGACCCGCGGTGAGATCGTCGAGGTCACGGTCTACGACCGAACAGCCGACGTTGTCCGGGAGCGCGTGGTCTCCGTGACCCCGGGTCCGCTGCGGCTCCGCTTCAGTGATCTTCCAGAGTCGGCCAAGCAGCGATCACTCCAGGTGACGGTCGATGGGGTGCCGGTCCGCCTGATCGGCGTCGCGATCGAGACGGCCGTCCACGAAGCGCGGCGCAATCCCGCTTGCCAGGAGTCGGCCCGCGAGCTCGAGAGGCTCGACGAGGAGAAGACGCGCCTCGATGCGGTCAAGAGGCGGGACGATGCGCACCGCGCGAAACTCCACACCTTGATGAGACCGAACGCGCGCGCCCCGAAGGAAGGGGAGCCGATTCAGTCTCTCGACGCTCTCTCCATTTCCGAGGTCTACGGCTTCGTCGAAGAGCGACTTCGCAAGCTTGACGACGCCGTGCTCGCACGCAAAGTCGCGGTGCGAGAGCTCGGCGAACGGCGGCGGGTCGCGAAGGCGCGCTGCCCGAGCGGCCTCGATGGGCGCACCGAGACGCGTGACGCCGTCGTTGAGCTCGACGTCCAGGGAAGCGGACGTCTCGCGGTCCGGTTGGGCTACAACGTCGACTCTGCCTGGTGGTTTCCCGCTTTCGCGGCGCGTCTCGACGAGGAGAGCGGCGAGGTCGAGTTGCGCTACGAAGGCGTCGTTCGCCAATTGACCGATGAAGACTGGACGAGAGTCGGGCTCAAAGCTTCGACGGCTGAGCCCACGGAGGAGGCGGCACCGCGGCTGCTGACCCCGCCGCTTCTTCGCGTTCACGATCCACGGCCCGTGCGGCGCCGTGAGCCCGTCGAGGAGGTGCAGGTCTTCGAGCGTAGCGACGTTGGCGGTGCGAACTTCCACCTGGAAGCTGACACTCGATCCCTCCCTGTGGTCGCGCGGAGCGAAGGGCGTCTCGCGACGAGCATGGTCGTGCCAGGTGTGACGAGCGTGTCCGGGGACGGCAGTGAGCATCGCGTCGTGCTGCAGAGCGCTACGCTGCCGAGCGAACTGCTCTATCAGGCGTCGCCTTCCGCAAGTGAGAACGTCTACGTCGTGGCGCGCGTGACGCTCCCGGCTTCCATGACCTTGCCCGCGGGTACGGCCCGGCTGAGCATCGGAGACGCTCTCATCGGCCAGACCGACTTGGCTGCGACGGCACCGGGAGAGGATCTCTTCATCCCGTTCGGCCGGGAGCCGGGCGTGTCCGTCAAGCGCCACTCGGTGCCGCGCGAGAAAGGACAGGTCGAGCGCACGCGCCGGGAGCAACGCCGCCACTACGCGTTCAAAACCGTGTTCGAGAATCACCGAAACGAGGCCGTCGTCGTTGCCGTGACGGAAGCGCTGCCGATCTCACTCGACGAGGAGGTCGAGGTCATGCTCGACCAACGAACGACCCCGGGTCACGAGGAGATCTCGGACCGCCCCGGAATCCTGAAGTGGAAGCTCGAGCTCGCCCCGGGTGAGAAGAAGGAGCTCTTCTTCGGCTACGAGGTGCGCCACCCGAACGATACCCACCTCGAGGAGAACTGAGATGACCACGCTTGCTATCGCTCGGCGAAGGGGTGGCCACTTCGGGTTCGCCCTCGTCTTCCTCGCACTGTTCGTCGTGAGCGCGCTACCCGCGGTGGCGCAGGCCTCGCTGCCGGATGGCGAAGCGCGCGGCACGATCACGCGCGTGATGGTTCACCCCGACTCCGCAGTCATCCATCGGGAGCGCGTCCTCGAAGTCAAGCCTGGGCCGCTCGCGGTGCGTTTCGCCCACCTACCCGAAGGGACCGACAGCGACTCGTTGCGCGTCCGCGTCGCGGGTCCGGCGACCCGCTTCGTCTCCGTCGAGATCGAGCGCGTCGTGCACGAAGCGATGCTCAGTCCCGTGTGCCAGACCGCACATGACGAGCTGGCCGCATTGACCGCCGAGCTGAACGCGCTCGAGGCGGAAGCCAACCGCGCGCAGGCGCTCGCGAGCTATCTCGGTGAGTCCGCCGACGCGGCCGCGACGCTCGCCGCGCAGCGCGTCGGCACGGACGCGCAGGATCTCGCGAGTCTTGGTGAGTTGCTCGACTACGTCTCGGCACAGGAGACGCAGCTCCTCGAAGGGAAGCTGGAGAGGTCGCGGAAACGGCGTGCCATCCGCGAGAAGACAGCGCTCGCCAAAGCACGCTGTCCGCAGGGTGTCCTCGGTCGTGTCGAGTCGCGGACAGGCGTCGTCGAACTGGAAGTCGCCCAGGCAGGGACCTTGCGCGTCGAGCTCGCGTACGAGACGGAGAATGCGGGTTGGACTCCTTCGTACATGGCAAGACTCGACGAGGGGAGCGGGAAGGTCGAGTTCGACTACGAGGCGAACATCTGGCAGGAGAGCAGCGAGGATTGGCGCGACGTGGCGCTCGAAGTCTCCACCTCGGATCCCGAGCGTGAGGCGGCGCAACCGTGGCTCCGCGCCAGTCGTCTCTCCGTTTTGCGGCTCTCGAGCGATGTCGCTGAGCTCCCGATCCAGAGTCGCCGAGTGGATGACATCGCCTTCAACGCGCCGAACTTCGCAACCCAGAGTGCGCTGCCGCAGGCCTCTGGGGATGGCGCGCCGGGTGTGAGTGAGTCCGCTGGCTATGCGTCGGGGGCGAGCCCGGCCGCGATCGAGCAGGCCGCGGCGAGCGGACGTTTCGCGACCGTCTTCTCGTTGCCCGACCGGGCGACGATCGCGAGCGGGGGGGGCGAGGAGCGTGTCGTGTTGAGGACGATCACGCTCGAGACGCAGCTCCTGCACCTCGCGTCGCCGTCGATGTCTCCTGACGTTTGGGTCGGCGGGCGCGTCCGCTTGCCGGTCGACCTCGGACTGCTCGCCGGGAAGGTCCGATTGAGCGCGCACGGTGCCTTGATCGGCGAAGAGCAGCTCGCCGCGTCCCCTCCGGGCGGCATCGTCAAGCTCCCGTTCGGCACGGATCCCCGGGTCTCGCTGCAGAGGACGCTGCTCCCTTCGGCGGCCGGCAAGCAGGGCGTCGTGCGGCGCAAACACGTCGTGCGCCGGGCCTTTCGCACCGTGCTCGAGAATCACAACACGGAGAGCGTGACCATTTCTCTGATCGAGGCGGTGCCGGTCCCGCAGGACTCGCGCATCGAGGTCGAGCTCGACGAGGCGACGACGCGCGGCACCACGGACATCGAGGGTCGGCCGAACATCCTCAACTGGGAGTTCGAGCTCGCGCCGGGCGAGTCCCGCACCTTCCACTTCGGCTACGTCGTGCGCTACCCCGTCGGCCTCGAGCTGACCGGGCTCTGATTCACCGAAGCGGCGGGCGCGTTACGCGCCCGCCGCTTCCACAATCCCCGTCGCGGCGAGATGCACGATGTCCTCGACGCTCGCGCCGTGCGGGAGCGCCTGAGCCGGCAGGCGCGCGCCCGTCAGGATCGGCCCCACGCTGATCGCGTCGCCGAGCGCGTCGAGCAGGTGGAGAGCGAGGCTTCCCGAGTGCAGGTCGGGGAAGACGAGCACGTTCGCGTCTTGCGGCAGCTCCGAGAACGGGAAGAACGCCTCCCGCACCCCGCGGTCGACGGCGGTTCGAAGCTGCATCTCGCCGTCGACGATCAGCTCCGGCGCGCGCTCCTTCACGATGGCGGTCGCCTCGCGCACGCGGCGCGTGTGGGGATGGTCCACGCTGCCGAAGTTCGAGAACGAGAGCATCGCGATGCGGGGCTCGACGCCGAGCAGGCGCACCTGCCGCGCCGTCAGCAGGGCGATCTCCGCGAGAGCGGCGGCGTCGGGTTCGATGTTCACCGCGCAGTCGGCGAGGAAGTAGGCGCCGCGAGGGCGCAGCACCATGTGGTGGCTTGCGAGGCGCGACACGCCCGGCGCGGTGCCGACGACCTCGATGATCGTGCGCAGCGCTTCCGGGTAGGTCAGCCGGAGTCCGCCGAGCATGACGTCGGCATCGCCCGCGTGCAGCATCAGCGCGGCGAAGTACTCGGGCAGGGTGAGGCGCCGGCGGGCGGTCTCGCGCGTGACGCCGCGCCGTCTGCGCATCGCGTAGTACGCCTCGGCGTAGTCCTCGCGCCGCGGTGAGCGCGCCGGGTCGACGACCTTGACGCCGGCGAGGTCGAGGCCGAGCTGCTCGCTCGCGAGCTGGATCTCCTCTTCGGCGCCGAGCAGGATCGGCGTGGCGATCCCCTCGTCGAGCAGCACGCGGCAGGCGCGGAGCACCGTCTCGTGCGTGCCGTCGCTGAGGACGACCTGCCGGTCTTCCTGGCGCGCCTTGAAGATCATCTGGCGCATCGTCTCGCGGCCCGTGCCGATCCGCGTCGCCAGCGCCTCGCGGTAGTGCTCGATCTCGACTGGGCGCTCCGCGACACCTTCCTCGATGGCTTGGGCTGCGACCGCGCTCGACTCCCAGACGAGCACACGCGGGTCGATCGGGCGCGGCAGGAGGTAGTCCGGGCCGAAGCTCAGCGGCTCGTAGCCGTAGGCGCGGCTGACCTCCTCGACGACATCTTCCTTGGCGAGCTCGGCGAGCGCGCGGGCCGCGGCGAGGAGCATGCCGTCGGTGATGCGGGTGGCCTGCACGTCCAGCGCGCCGCGCAGGACGTAGGGGAAGCCGAGCAGATCGACGATCGCGTTCGGTTCGGCGGTCTCGCTCGTCGCGACGAGCACGTCGCGGCGCGCGGCGCGAGCCGCCTCGCGGGTGATCTCGGGCTCGGGGGTGGCCATGGCGAGCACGGCGGGGAATCGCGCCATCGAGCGGACCATCTCCTCGTTGAGCGTGCCGCCGACTGAGGCGCCAACGAAGACATCGGCGCCGCGCAGCCCTTCGGCGAGGGTGGCCGGACCGTCGCTGCGCGCGAACTCGCGCTGGTAGCGGTTGAGATCGGAACGCTCGGGATGGAGCAGCCCGCGCACGTCGTAGAGCCAGAGCTGCTCGCGCGGCAGCCCCATGCGGCAGAGCAGGCGCGCGCACCCGAGACCGACGGTGCTCGCGCCGCACACCACCACCTTGACGTCTTCGATCCTCTTCTCCGCGAGCTCGAGCATGTTCGTCAGCGCGGCCGCAGCGACGAGCGCGGTTCCGGAGAGGTTCTCGTGGAGCACGGGGATCGAGAGCATCTCCGAGAGGCGCTCGTGGACGGCGAGGCCTTCCGGAGCGCGGATGTCCTTGAGGCTGATGCCGCCGAAGGTCGGCGCGACGCGCGCAACGGTCTCGACGATCGCGTCGGCGTCGCGCGTGTCGAGCTCGAGGTCGAAGACGTCGATGTCGGCGAGTCGTTTGAAGAGGACGGCGATCCCCTCCTGCATTGGCTTCGCTGCCGAAGGGCCGACGTCGCCGAGTCCGGGCACGGCGCTCCCGTTCGTCACGACACCGACGAGGTTCCCGCGTCCCGTGTAGCGGTACACCGCTTGGGGGTCGCGGATGATCTCCTCCGCGGGGAAGCTCGCGCCCGGGAGGTAGGCCATGCGGATGTCGCGCGGTGTCAGGCAGGGCTTCCCCGCACGGACCTCGATCTTGCCGGGCCGGCCCGCTGCGTGGAACTCGAGGGAATCCTTGGAGCGAATCATGAGCATGACTCCGGAAGCGGCAGGCGCTCGCGCGTCTCCCTGTAGACGTTGACCTGCCCCGCGACGGGGCGGACTTGCAAGATGCGGAGGGAAGAGCCCTCGAGGGCGAACTCGACGTTGACCGGGTAGCCGTAGCTGCGCTCGAGCGCGAGCGCTTCCTTGGCGAGCTCGGCGATCTCGACGTACTCGAGTGCGGGCCTCAGGCGCTGATGGTAGGGGACCTCTTCGCGGCGTGTGCCCTGGCCGGCCCGTGTGTCGAAGACGATGCGCTCGCGCTTGTCGGCGGTGGCGATGCGCACCTCGACGGGGCCGCTGCCGCGCACGCTGTCTTTCGCGACGACGTACTGGTCGGCGGGGACGGTCCCCGAGACGATCCCTTCGCCGAGCCCGAGGCCCGCGCCGACGATGATCTCGAGGTGGCGGCGTCCCGCGGGGTGCACCGTTTGGGCGACGCCCGAGCTGCGAGAGTTCACCATGCGCTGGACGAGGATCCCGCCGCCGGTCTCGACGGGGTCGAGGCCGAAGGCGGCGCGGTTGTGGATCGCCCGCTCGGTCCAGAAGCCCGCCCAGGCGAGGCGCAGGTGCTCGAGCAGCGACTCCTCGCCACGGACGAAGAGGTAGGTCTCGAACTCTCCGGCCCGCGAGCGCGACTCGGTGTCCTCTTCGAGGTTGGAAGAGCGCACGGCGACGTGGGCTGCGTTCTCTCCCGCCTTCTTCGAGAGGGAGCGATACGCGTCGCGAAGCGCCTCTTCGAAGGCAGGCGGGAGCGGGACTTCGAGCCAGAGCTTCCGGATTGCCTCGGCCTGCTGCGCGTGTTCGAGCTCCGTACGCCCAAGGACGGCCGCGATCGCATCGCGAAGGCAGCGGCTGCCGGAGCCTTGACGTCCGTGCCGCGCGTCCATCGTCGCGAGGAACGCGGCCTGCGTGACCACGAACCACGGCGGGACGCGCTCGGGGCCGACGAGGCGCGCGACCTCCCCGAGGTTCGCGGCCTTCCAGCCGACGAGCGGCTGGAGCTCGAGCCCACCGTCGGCAGCTTCGAGGACGAAGCGATGCGTGGCCTTTGATTGGACCTCGCGGTCGTCGTCGCGAATCGCGGCCGCAAAGCCGGCGAGCTCGTCGGCTTGATCGGGGAGGGCGGGGAGGATGCCGGAGAGGCGCTCGAGCTGTCTTACGCGATGGCGCACCCACCACACGCGCCCCGGGCGCTCGAAGCACTTGAAGAACTCCCGTACCTCGGCGCGGAAGAGCTCGCCGAGCGCGCGCAGCCGCTGGCCTGCGAGGTCGTCGATCTCCGCGACCACCGCGTCGGGGCAGGGCGGGACGCTGATCCCCGACTGCTCGAGGAGGCGCTGAGCGCGGCGGAGTGCTTCGGCGGCGTCCGCGGAGGCGAGCCGCATCGACAACACCTCGCCAGGATCGTCGCTTCTTGGGATGAAGCGGCGCGCCTCCTCGGTCAGCTCGCGCCACCGCCGCTCGAGCGCGCGGCGCAGCTCGCGAAGGCGCGCGAGCGCGGCCGGGGCGACGGCCTTGTTCTCCCAGAGGAGCGCGAGAAGCCTGGAGCGCTCCTCGGGTCGCGCGGTGCGCGCGCCCGGTGCGCCGCCGATCAGGAGCTCCCTGACTGCGAAGCGTGCGAGGACCGGGTCGGCGAGGCGGGTGAGCAGTTTCTCGAGCTGGTGGCGCGCTCGCAGGCGACGTCCTCGGCGCGCGAGGAGCGCGGCGGGGTCCTGGCCTTCGTCCTCGCCGCCCGCCTCGGCGAGCTGCCGCAGGTTCGCGTGCAGCGCGAGGGCATCGACACCCTGGCCGAGAATGCGGAGGCGTCCGCGCCGGCCATCGAGCACGACGAGGTCGCCTTCCCGGATCTCGGACTCCCGCCGGCGGATGCGCGTGCGCGCGACGACGGCGCAGCCGTGGGCGACGCGGCTCTCCTCCTCGAACTCGAGCGCGGTGTAGCGCAAGGTCTCGCGACCGTCGGCGCCTCGTCTCCACCGCGCGTCGACGATCAGCGCGGGCTTGGCGAACTGGTTCGCGAGCAGGCCCGCGTGGCTGAGGACACCGCCGCCCGTCGAGACGATGCCGGCCGCGCGGTAGAGGTAGGCGTTGTCCTCGGGGCGCATGGCGGGAGTGAAGAGCAGGCTGCCCTCGCACTCTTCAGGGCGCCGCTGGCCGATCCCGAGGCGTGCGGGTCCGACCGCGCGGCCCGGGCTGGCGACGAGGCCGGGGAGGAGGCGCTCTTCCTTGAGCGAGACGTGGGCGTCGCTCGCGTCGTCGGCGTGGAGGCGCGCGCGGAAGGTATCGAGCTCGGCGAGCTCCGGATCGTCGTCGTTCGCGTCGCGCTCTTCGTCGCCGAGCAGGTAGCCGCTCTCGCGCAGGCGTGCAGCGAGCCATGCCGGGTCGTCGCGCCAGGCGGGGCGCCAGGCAGAACTTGCGCTCTCCCGGCGCTCGAAGAGGCCGTCGGGAGGGCCGTAGAGTGTCAGGCGCGGCGTGCCGTCGTCGTCCCGCAGGGTGTAGAGCCCGAGCGCGCCGCCCGGGAGGGCGAGCTGGCTGCGCACGACGAGGGCGCCGCTCACGCTGCCCGTGACGACGGTCTTGAGCGTGCGCTCGACACCGCGGAGAAGGCGCGCGCATCGGGCGGCGCGGCGGAGGGGGGCGCCGCCCCCGTCGACGAGCGCGGCGAGAAGCAGGGCCTCGTGGCGACGGCGGAAGAGCTCGGCCGGCCGCGGTCGGTATCCCTCGGGGCTCGCTTCGATCTCGCCGCGGGCGGCCGCGTCTCGAAGCGGCGCGAGCAGGCGCCGGCGGAGCGCTTCGTAGGCGAGCTGGCCGTCGCCGGTCTCGCCGGCCGTACCGAGGTCGATGCCGTCCTCCTCGAGCCGGGTGAGAAGGCTGCCGCACACGTCGTTCGCAGCGACGTCGAAGAAGCGGTCGCGGTAGGCACCGCGTCCATCCCAGCGGAGCTCTCTCGCGCCGGCGGGACCGGGCTCTTCACCGACGAGGATCCCTGTTCGATCCTTGGTGAGCAGTCGTTCGAGCGGGAGAACGCCCCAGCGCGCGAAGCTCGCCGCCCACGCCGCGGCGACGGTGCGCCGCGCTTCGTCCGGCAACTTGAGGCTGCCGATCACCCAGTCGATCTCCATCAGGTAGGGCACGAGCCTGAACAGTGCCTCGGCCTTGTCGCAGAGGTCGTCGAGGCCGAGCGCGCGCTCCTTGTCGTAGCGCGCGTGGATCTGGAGCTCCTCGACGTGCGCGTCGAACTCGAGCTGCCTGAGGAAGAGGCGGATGGCGCCGAGGCCGAGGTCGGGGTGGTGGTCGAGCTCGTACTGACTGACCCCGAAGTAGTGAAGATCGATCATCCCGCCCTTCTGCGGAGGGGAGTAGTCGATGCGGAGGAAGACGGGGTGATTGCGGAAGCTGACGTAGTAGTGGACTTCGTTGCCGTAGCAGAAGATCTCGACGGAGGGCAGCGCCTCGCGTTCATAGAGTAGCTGGCGCGCGAAGCCCTCGGCGACGACCGAGACGGCGTAGGGCATGCGCGCTTGGGCGTCGGTGTCTCGCTCGTCGAGATCGACGTAGCGGAGGACGCGGTGGACGCTGAGGACCCGCGTCGCGTCGGTCAGCACGAGGTCGACGCTGCGGTCGGTCGCGCGCTCGGACTCGAAGAGGCGGAACGCGAGGCGGAGCCCGCGCTGGTGCAGGTAGCGCTTGAGCCCGTGCAGCGTCTCGACCCGATCGAGGCGCTCGGGATCCTCGAAGGTCAGAACGAGCCGCGTCAGCTCCGGCGAGAGCAGCGCGCGGTCGCCCTCGTTCGCGAGGGTGTCCGTGATGCGGGTCCGCAGCGCCGCGTAGAGCTCGGGGAGACGTCCGCACTCTTCGCTGTGCGCGCCGAAGAGGGTGGCGTACGCCGCGACGAGGCGGTCGAGCAGAGTGAGGAGGCGCTGCACGCGCGATGCGTCGAGGGGCGCGACGTCGAGGATCTCCGCGAGCGCGGCCGCGTGGTCGAGGTTGTAGCGCTTGAACAGGGCGAAGGTCTCGGGCGTCTCCGCGCGGCCCCCTGTCGTCTCCGTCCGGCCGCCATGCGCGTAGATCAGCGTGCGCTCCCACTCGGTGCGCGCGCCGGGCAGCGTCTCGAGGAGTTGCGACTCCGGTGGCGTGAGCGGCATGGGTAGCGAGCCATCGACGGAGAGCGCACGGAGAGGCTGAACCTCGAGTCCACGAGCGAGACGGGACCACGAGAGCTCGGCAATCACCGAGCGAAGCAGAGAGCGCCCGAGAGTCGCTTCGGCTGCGAGGATGTCCTCGAGTGCCGGCGGCGGGTGCCCGGGGCGCGGCGCGAGGTCGAGTAGCTCTTCGAAGCGGGCCCGCGTGTAGGCGAGGTAAGGGCGAAGCTTCTCGAACGCGTGCCGACCGAGCAGCGCCTCCGCGATGGGCTCGGGAGCCGCCTCGCCGCGTGCGTCGAGCAGGCGGGCGGCGAGACGTCTCGTGTGCGGGTCCGGGTCGAGCAGCGCCTCGCCGAGGCGTGCGGGATCGCCACCCGGCGCGGCGAGAGTGCTCGCGGCGTCGCGTGCCTCGTCGAGGCGCGGGTCTTCCTTGAAGCGCTCGAGGGCTGCGAGTGCGGCGGCGCTGAGGCTGGCGGAGCGGAGGAGGTGCCCGCTGCGGGCGGCGCTCGCAGCGCTCGCGAGCCCAGTCAGCACGAGGCGGCGGTCGCCCGCTCGAAGGAGCGCCTCACACGGCGTCGCCGCGTCGCGGGCGTTCGGCAGCGCCTCGGCGAGCAACGCGACGAGCGGTTCCGCTTCGCGATGGACGCGGCGCGTCGCCATGTTCGCGAGGCGCACGAGGGCGGCCTGACGCGTCTCGTCCGTCGCGCTCTCGAGCGCGCGCTGCACCGAGGCGACGGCGTCGACGATCGCGTCGGCTCGCGCGACGACGAGGCGGAGCTGTTTCTCGAGAGCGGCGAGGCTCGGTTCGAGAGGAGAGCTTCTCTGCATCGGGGCCCTTCCGCGGCCGCGATCGGTCGGAAGGGAGGGGGGGACGGCCAGTGTGGGACGCATTCGGGTGCGCGTCAAAAACGCGCTCCAGGAGCTTCGATCCGCACGCGGCGGGAACGGGTCGAGGCCGGGCTATAGTGGCCGCGGCAAACCGGCGGGCGGAGAGCGATGGTCGTGGTTCGGAAGGCGAAGAGCTTGGGCAGCGTGAGTGCAGAGGCGTGGATGGCAGCATTCCTCCTCGCCGCGTGGCCCGTGCTCGCGCTCGTGCGCGTCTTCCCATTCGTCGACGCCAGCGGCGACCCGAAGCGTCTCGGGCTGATCGCTTGCGGCGGACTGCTCCTGCTCGTGCACGACTTGCGCACACCCAAGGGCTGGATGAGGTGGTGGGGCCTTCTTCCGTTTTGCGGGCTCTTGGGCTTGCGCTTCGCGGGTCTCTTCCGCTCTCCGGATCCACTCGGGGGGGCGATCGCCGTGGCGACGGAGGGCGCGGCCTTTTTGGTCGGGCTCGCCGCGGCACGCGTTTGGGCGAACGACGCGCACCGCACGCGGATCGTGCAGTCGCTCGCGGTTGTCGGCTTGCTCTTCGCCGTACTCTCGGCGTTCTCGATGGCGAAACACGCGGGGTCGGGAGCGGCGGCATTCGTGCTCTTCTCCCCGATCGGACATGTCAGCTTCACGGCGGACGCGCTCGCGATCTGGGTGCCGCTCCTCTGGGGTTGTGTTCTCGCGCTCCCGGAGCGCGCGCGGGTACTCCCCGCCATCGCTTCGGCGGCGCTCCTTCCAGTGTTGCTCGGCACGGGCTCGCGGGCCGCGCTCATCGGCGTCGTGCTCGCGTTCGCGGGCGTGGTGGCGCTCGCGCTGCGTGACCGGCGGCGCCGATGGGGCGCGCTCGTCTGGGTCCTGGCGGCGTGTGCGGTCGGTGTCGGAGCCCACGCGCTCGACCCGTGGTCGCTGCGCTCGCCGAGCCGGGTCCTCGAGACCTTGGAAGCCGACCCCGAAGGCCGGGTGGGCGAAGCCTCGTGGATCCCCGCGCCCATCGCGCGTCGGCTCGGCCCGCGCGCACCGCTCTACGAGAGCGCGGTGCGCGCGTGGCGGGACGGATCGTCCACCACGCACGGAACGGGGAGCTACCCGCTCGTTCACCCGCTCTACGCGCAGCGGGGCGCGCCCGAACCGCTAGCGGCCGCCGGGTGGTACGTGCGCGACCCACACTCGGCCTTCCTCCTCGTGCTCGTCGAGAACGGTCT
>NPIF01003071.1_pt1 | contig 13367 bp, 9 predicted proteins | sample 8637461 | NCBI WGS metagenome assembly NPIF01 (sample SAMN07420641, study PRJNA396082) | bioreactor metagenome | isolation source: sample BR12 brine-fed electro-methanogenic bioreactor BR | place: Japan: Kochi | collected 2016-12-09
GGCAACGTGCGGGAGCTCGAGAACGTCGTCGAGCGCTCCCTCGCCCTGACGACGGGTGATCGCCTCCTGCCGGAGGTTCTCCCTCCCGAGATCGTCGGCGAGGGCGGCCTCGCGCGTCCGGAGCTCCAGCTCGAAGAGGACTTCGATCTCGAGGCCCACCTCGAAGACGAGCGGGCGCGTTACATGCGGGCCGCCCTCCAGACGGAGGCCGGCGTGCAGACGAAGGCGGCGGAGCGGCTCGGGATGACGTTCCGTTCGTTCCGTTACTTCGCGAAGAAGTTCGGTCTGACCGGAAAAGCCAGCGCTGACGCGGCTTCTCACCGAGGGGCAGGGGGAGGCATCCCTGCGCCCGGCCGCTCGGAGAGTGGAGAGTGACGCTGAGTGTCAGTGCTGCCGCCACACGATGTCAGTCGCTCCCGCCCCGAAGGGAGCGTGAAGGAAAGGGTGCCCCGTAAACTGTTGTTAAACAAGAGCTTGACAAAATGCTTGCCCCTCGCTGGTCGTGGCATCAGCTTTGCTCTGAGGGGGGGCGGAAACTCACCAGGGAGGAAACACAAGAATGCGTCGTAAAGAAGGTGGATTCACGCTGATCGAGCTGCTCATCGTGGTCGCGATCATTGGCATCATCGCCGCGATCGCCATCCCGAACCTCCTCAACGCCATCGACCGTGGCCGTCAGAAGAGGACCATGGCGGACGTTCGTTCCGTCGGGACCTCCGTCGAGGCCTACTCGGTCGATAACAACCGTTACCCGGCCATCTCCTCGGAGAGCGTCGTGGACGGCAACCTCGACCAGCACGTCGAGCCCGTCTACATCAAGAAGTGCCCGGATGACGACGGTTGGGGCAACCCGCTGCGCTACCAGTCCGACACCAACGGCGGTGCCTACACGGTGCGCTCCTACGGTAAGGACGGTGCGAAGACGGCTGCCACCGGCGGCAAGACCCAGGACTTCGATGAGGACATCATGTTCCAGGATGGTGCCTTCACGCAGTGGCCTGAGGGTCAGCAGCAGTAAAAATGGATGACGGTGGGGCCGGGGCGCGACGCGCTCCGGCCCTTCGTCTGTCCATGGGTAGGTCATCGGCCTGGGGGGCGGCCGATGGAGTACGAGGGGGCATCATGCGACGCATCACACGCGGACAATCGGGCTTCACGCTCGTCGAACTGCTGATCGTCGTCGCCGTCATCGGAATCCTCGCGGCGATCGCAATCGTCAATCTGCAGTCCGCCCTCGACAAGAGTCGGCAGCGCAAGACGATGGCTTCGATGCGCAACGTGGCGACGGCAGTCCAGGCCTACGGCTCGGACCACAGCCACTTCCCCACGAATGGCATCACGGCTGCTCAGCTCTCCGCCGCGCTCTCGCCACAGGTCTACAAGCTCGTCGAGACGGTCGATGCCTGGGGCAACGACTTCGCCTACGAGACCGACCAGGTGATGTACACGCTCGAGAGCTATGGCCGCGATGGCGCCGACGGCCCCGCGAACCTCACGCGCGCGACGAAGGACACCTTCGAGAACGACATCGTCGTCGTCGACGGCGTCTTCACCGCGAGCCCCGAGACGGCGAACGGGACCTGATCGTCTCGCTCACCGTTCCGAACTCTCGTCGACGCCGAGCCCGGGGGCTCGGCGTTTGCGCGTCCGGTAGCGTTCGCCGGCCGCTTCCGTCCAGAATGCGCGCATCAGCATCGTGAGGATCCGCGTGCCGCAGAGCGACCGTTCGACACACCATTCCGCGTGGGCGCCGGCCGTGGCCGGTGCGCTCGCCGCGCTTCCGTCCGTCGTCTTCCGGCCGGACGACCTCTATATCTATCTGCGCATGGCCCAGAACGTGCTCGCCGGACAGGGCTGGGGCTTCAACCCCGGCGAGGCGGTCAACGTGGCCTCCTCCGGCGCCTGGCTCTTCGTGCTGCTTGGCGCTGGCAAGACTGTTGGCCTCGACGCGGCGTTCGCGCAGGCGGCTTCGGCTCTGTGTTGGTGTCTCGCCATCGCGCTCGCAGCCCGGCTCGGACGTGCCCTCTCCGGCGAGAACATCGGGGCGTGGGCCGCGGGGCTCGCGGTTGCGGGTGACGCCTGGGTCACGCGCTGGTTCTACAGCGGCATGGAGGCGGGGCTGGCCACCCTCGTCGTCCTCGCCGTCCTCGTCCTGCGCTGCGAAGCGCGCCGCGGCTCGAGGGCCGACTGGCTCGCTAGCGTCCTGATCGGCTTCGCACCCCTCGTCAGGCCGGAGCTCGTGCTCTTCTCCGGCACGATGTTGCTGGTCGAGCTGCCTGCGCTGCGAAGGGCCGGGTGGCGCCGCCTCACAGGCGACATCATCTCGCTCGGTGTGTGGGGGCTCGCCTGGTGCGCTTTCTCGATCGCGGTCTGGGGTTCGCCCCTGCCGGCGACGGCCATCGCGAAGGGGACGCTCGGCGCGTCGCACATCACGACGCTCGCGGCCGGTGGCCGGGTGTTCGCCGTCCTCGCCTCGACCCAGTCGATCGCGTTCCTGCTCATGCTCTCCGCGCTGTGGGCCTGGGGGCGCGAGTCGGAAGGGCAGAGCGAGCGGGCGCCTGGGCGCGTTCACGTCGTGCGCGCCGTGGCGTTGCTCACGCTCGCGATGGTGCTCGTCTACGCTCTGCGTCACGTCAACGTGTACACGCGCTACGTCCTCCCCTTGGGCGCTGCGATCGCCGCGGTCGGCATGGCCCGTGCGGTCTCCTTCATGCGTGCGTCCGGGCCGACGTGGTTCCGCACCGTGTGGATTGCCGCGCTCGGGCTGACCCTTGCGCAGAACGTCGCGCTCTCGAGTGTGTTCGTCGTGCCCAAGACCCGCGCGTACGCGCGCTCGATGAACGGGATGGTCCTGCCACTCGCGCACTGGCTGCGCGAGAGCACACCGAAGGACGCCATCGTCGCCGTGCCGAACATCGGCGCGATCGGCCTCTACTCGGAGAGGCGCATCCTCGACCTCAACGGGCTCGCGACTCCCGAGCTGGTGCCGTTCAAGCGGGAAGGGAGGATTGGCGACTACCTAGCCGCGCATCCACCCGCCGTGCTCATCGAGATCGAAGCGACGCCGCGGCTCTGGCACGCCTCCCCACCGGGCGAGCTGCCCCTCGAGGAGCTGGCCGTCCACGAGTTCGACGGGATGTTCGTTCGTGGACCCGAGCCGATGTACTGGAGCGTCTATCGCGTGCGCCAGCCAGCGGAGGAGTGACCATGACGCCTCGGAACGCACTCTCTGGCGCGGCGCTCGCCATCGCGGCTGCGCTCGCGCTCGGTCTCCCGCCGGAAGTCCATCCCGAGAGCGGCGTTCTCGTTACGCTCCTACTCGGCACCGCGCTCGCCCTTCGTCCGCGGGGCGTGAGCCTCCCGGTCGTTCTCGGCGGGCTGGTGCTCGCGGGGCTCCAGCTCGCGGTGAGCTACGCGCCTAGTGCCACTCTGGGCAGTCTGATCGCCGCCACGCTCGGCCTCGCGGCCTTCAGCGCTGGACGTGCGTTGCCCGAGTCGTCTCGCCGCCCGCTGCTGCTCGCGCTCGCGACCGTCGGCGGCGGCCTCGCCGTGCTCGCCATCGTGCAGCGGTTCGGCCTGATGGAGTGGCAGGCGGCGTGGGCGCGCTCGATCGGCGCCGCCGAAGCGATCGTCTACCGCCTCGAGCACGGTCGCCCCTTCGCCACCCACGTCGTGCCCGCGGCGCTCGCCGGGGCTTTGCTCGTGTCGGCGGCGGCTCTCGTCGGCGCGTGGCCCGCGCGGCGTCGGGCGATCGGGCTCGCCGCACTCGGGGCGCTGCTCGCCGTCGGCTTCCTCCTGACCGGATCGCTCGGGGGCCTGCTCGGCCTCGTGGCCGGGGCGGCGGTGCTGCTCGCGCCGCATGTCGCCCGTTGGAGCTTAGGGCGCAAGCTCGCGGCTCTGCTCACCCTGGCCGTGCTCGGGGCCGCCTTGCTCGTCATGCGCCCCGTCAACGCCCTCGACCTCTCCCGGGAGGACAACCCGTTGCGCCTGCGCGCCGGGAACTGGCGCGGCGCGGTCCTCGTCGCACCGCGCGGCGGCGTCACCGGCATCGGGTTCGGCGCATACGCTTCGCTCTACCCGAGCGTGCGGAGGGGCGCGGATTCCGAGACCCGATTCGCGCACAACTCGTGGCTGCAGCTCGGCGTCGAGGGCGGGCTCCCCGTACTTCTCCTTCTCGGAGCGGCCGGCTGGGCGTTGTGGCGCCGGAGCCGCGAGCCGCTGTCGCTGGCGGAGCGCGCGGCGCTCGCGGGCGGCGTCGCGTGGATCGCCCACAACTGCGTCGACTTCACCGCCTACCTGCCGGGCGTGACCATCCCGCTACTCGCGCTCTTGGGGACGGCGTTCCCCAAGCGTGAGGCCGAGGACGCGGAACGCCCGTTGTTCGCGCGGGCCGCTGCGTTCACGCTCGCCCTTGCCCTCGCCCTCGGCGTGGTCTGGTGGGGTGGGGAGGCGCTCGCGCAGCGCCACCTCGAGCGCGCGGAGCTCACGGAGCGGGAAGGACGCCCGCAGGAAGCGGTCGAGCTCGCGGCCAAGGCGAGCTTCGTGGCGCCTTGGAGCGTGCGTGTCGGCACCGCCGCGCACGATCAGCTCCAAGCTGCCGGAGCGGGCGGGGCCGGACTCGCGAGCCGGATCGCGGGCCGGCTCGTCGCGATGGACCCCGAGTCCCCCGCGTCGTGGCGCCGCCTCGGAGCGACGCGGCTCGCGCAGCATCGGCCGACCGACGCCTGGCGCGCCTACGAGCAGGCCGCGCTGCGTCATCCGGCGGACCCCCACGTGCGCGAGACGATCGCCGCGCTCGAGGCGTCGTTCGAACGCGTGGGCCTCTTCGAAGGCGAGCTCGCTTGGGGAGACGAGAGGCCTCAGCGGGCGGAGCACGCGTGGACGGGGTGGGACGACCTCCTTCTCCTGCTCGCCGGAGCTCTGGTCCCTCTGCTCGCGTGGCGGTGGTGGAAGGGCGGGGGGGCGCCCGCGCCCGCGCTCGCTCTCGCCGGGCTCGTCGTCCTAGGCGGCTTCGGGGAGGGCGGCGCACTCCCGGGTGCGCGGCTCGCGCGGGCCCTCCTGATCCTCGTCGCACTCGCGGCTGCGCTTTGGCCCCGCCGGGAGAAGGATGCGCTCCCGCTGCTTCCTCCCGGTGCTGCCTGGCTCGCGGCGCTACTCGCGTGGGCTGGCCTCGCGGCTGCGCTCGCACCGGCGGGACATGCGGCGCGGGACGGGCTCTCCTCGGTGCTCGCGGTCTTGGCAGTCGGGGCGCTCTCGTGGGCGCTCGCGCGCGGGTTCCCCGCGTGGCCCCGGGTCGCGGCGGCGCTGCTCGTCGGACTCGCGTCGCTGCACGGCGGCATCTGGGTGATCCAGCAGGGACTGCGCCTGGCGGGTGTCGCGCTCGACACGCTGCCCGTCCCGCTCCACGCGTGGAACACCCTGCGTCCCGCGGCCGACTTCCTGCACCCGGGGCATCTTGGGACCCTCTTCGTCGCCGCGGGCCTCGCGCTTGCCGCGCGGGCGTGGCACGCGAGCCGCTGGGCGGGACTCGCCCCGGCGGCGCTGTTCGTCCTTGCCGGTCTGTGGGGCGGAGGGCGGGCGCCGCTGGTCGCGCTCGCCGCGGGTGGACTTCTGCTCGCCCTGAGTCTCACTGGGCGCAGCCGGCGCATCGCCCTCGTCGCGCTCGCGGTGGCGGCTGCGCTCGGTGTCTCAGCCGTGGCGCTGCGCTTCGCGGAAGGGACGCCGCATTCATGGTCGCGGCCGGGAATTTGGGCGGCTTCGCTCGAGGCTCTCGGGGAGAGGCCCGTCACCGGCTACGGTGCGGGGGGCTTCGCTCCACTCGCCGGGGCGCACGCCTTCGAGGACCCCGGGGAGGTCGCGCGCTTCGGCCGGAGCTTCCGCGGCCCGCACAGCGATCTGCTCGGACTCTTCCTCGCTTGGGGGATTCCGGGGGGGCTCCTCGCCCTCGGGCTCCTCGCGCTCGCCCTGAGACCGGCGCGAGCCGTGTGGAGGAGGGAGACGGAGCCGTCGGAGAGAGCCGCGCTCGCCGCGCTCTACGTGCCCCTCGCGGCACTCGGTGCTCACGCGCTCGTCGACGACCTGTTCAGCGAACGCCCCAGCTTGGCCGTTCTGGCCGCACTGCTCGTCGGCGCCGGGCTCGCGTTCTCTGCGCGGCAGCCGGCGGTGCGTGCCGTGGGCAGGGCGGGTCGCGGGGCCGTGCTCGCGATCGCGGTGCTCGTCTTCGTCGGTGTCGAGTTGGTGCCCTGGGCCGCCGACCGCCTCGCGCGGAGCGGGCGCCCAGCGCTCGCCGCGCGCCTCGAGGCGCGGAATCCTCGTTATCAACGCGCACTGTCCCGCATGGTCGGCGGGCCGGCGGACAAGAGACTCGCCTACGGCCTGGTGCGGAACGCCCGCGCACTCGCCGCGGCGGACTACGATCCCGCGAGCTGGGACGACCGGGCGCGCTTGCTCGAGGCGGCCTGTCGCGGTCCGCTCGCCGAGCGGGCCACCTGTCAGGCGGCCGATGACGCTTGGTCGGCGCTGATCGCGCGCCGCCCGCTGCTCGCGACGATGCGGCGCCAGCGCGCCCATGCGCGTCTCGGGCGGGGACAGACGGAGGAAGCCCTGACGGGTCTCGCGCTCGCCGTGCGTCTTGAACCCGCCTACCTCGCCGCGCGTCTCGACATCGTGCGCCTGCTGCTCGAGCTCGGGCGACGGGAGCGCGCCGCGCTCGAACTCGCCGCGCTCGAGGAGATGCTGCGGGAGCTCGAGGGTGTCCGGCCGAAGACGAACTACGAGCGGACACTCCTGCGCTTCGACCCGGCGGAGCTCGCGGAGCTCCGGGAACGCTTGAAAGGCAGGCCGGAATAGCCGAGCTTCCGCGGTAGACCGCGCCGGTGGCTGATGCATAATCCGGCACGAACGCATTCGCTCCCCGAGGTCTCATGTCCGTGGCCGCCAGCATCNNTCTTCCTCACGTGGAACTCTCGAGACGTGATCGTCGAGGGGGTCGCGTCGGCGCTGGCCCAGAGCGCGGATGACGTCGAGGTGATCGTCATCGACAACGCGTCCGTCGATGGGACACCCGAGCTGGTTTGGCAACACTTCGGCTCACGGGTCGAGGTGATCTCTCTGCCCGAGAACACGGGATACACGGGGGGGTACAACCGCGCGCTCCGGCATGCGCGCGGTGAGTTCGTGCTCCTCGCGAATCCGGACATGCGCCTCGCGCCCGACTACCTCGAACAGGCGCTGCCGCTCTTCGCCGACGAACGGGTCGGCATCGTGGCCGGCCGCCTCATGCGCCCGGACGAGACGACGGTCGACAGCGCGGGGCAGTTCCTATCGCGCTCTCGCACGACCCTCGATCGCGGCTACGGACGCCCTCTCGCGCCGGAGCTCGAGCGCGGGGGCGCCGTGCTCGCGGCATGTGGCGCCGCGGCACTCTATCGCCGCAGCATGATCGACGAGCTCACCGAGGACGGCTGTTTCTTCGACGAGGCCTATTTCGCCTATCACGAGGACCTCGAGCTTGGTTGGCGCGCGTGGCGCGCCGGCTGGCGCGCGCTCTACGAGCCGCGCGCGGTCGCGATCCACCAGCGGGCCGAAGGGAAACGGCACCCGCTCGGCCTCGCGTTCCAACGGAGTCCGGAGGTGATGGCGCACATCCTCAAGAACCGCTATCTCTCCGTGCTGCGCCACGACCGCGCCTTGGCGATCCTCGTCGACCTGCCCTTCGTGCTCGCGCGCGAGCTCAAGGTGCTCGGCGCGATCACGCTGCTTCGCCCGGCCGTGCTGAAACAGCTCTGGCGCCAGCGCGGGCTCTTCCGGCGCGCGCTGAGGCAACGTGGCGAAGACCGCGTCCGCGAGGGGCGCTGGGGTCGATGGCGCCAGAGTGCGCCACCCCGCGGCGTGTGGAAGGGTGAGCCCGCCGCGATCAGGGAGAGCCGATGAGCCCGCTGATGCACGACGGCCTCGTGGCCCTGCTCTCGCTCCTTCTCGCGTATGTCATCGCTTTCGGCGTGACGCCGCGACTGATCCGTGGAGCGCGTGAGCTCGGGATCGTCGATCGCCCGGACGGGAAGCTCAAACAACACGAGGAGCCCGTCGCTTACCTTGGCGGCCTCGCGGTCGCTCTCGGTCTCCTGATCGCGCTCGGCGTGAGTTACCGCTTCGATCAGCAGCTTCTCGCCGTGCTGCTCGCGGCGTCACTCGTTCTGATCCTCGGGCTGATCGACGACTTCCGCGCGCTCTCTCCCTGGGCGAAGCTCGGTGGTCAGCTCCTCGCGGTGCTCGTCCTCATCCGGGCCGGCGTCAGCATCAAGCTCGTCTTCCTTCCGTGGTGGGTCGCGATCCCGTTGACCGTGCTCTGGATGCTCGCCGCGATGAACGCGTTCAACCTGATCGACATCATGGACGGGCTCTCGAGCGGGGTCGGAGCGGTCGCCGCGAACTTCTTCGCGGGGATCGCGCTCGCGGGTGGACAGACGACGACGGCGGTGCTCGCCGCGGCGCTCGCCGGCGCTCTGCTCGGCTTCCGCTACTACAACACCCAGCCGGCGAAGATCTACATGGGAGACGCGGGGAGCCTCTTTGTCGGCTTCCTGCTCGGCGCACTGGCGTTCATGAACGCCTACACCCTCGAGCACCGTCTCGGCGCGGTCGCGCCGGCGCTGATCCTCGGCGTGCCGCTCTGCGACATGCTCTTCGTCATGTTCATCCGCTGGCGGCGCGGGTTGCCGGTCATGCTCGGCTCGCCCGATCACATCGCGCTTCGCCTCAGGAAATGGCGTTTGTCGACGCGCGCGACGGTGCGGGCGAACGTGCTTGCGAGCTCTCTGTTCGGCGCGACGGGGATCGCGGTGATGGTGCTCCCGCTGCAGTTCGCGGCCATGGTGCTGGGGGGACTGATGCTCGCGGTGGTCGCGTTGGGAATCTGGTTGAAGACGATCGACATGTCTCTTTGAGCCGGTTCGGCGCGACTGGAACGATCGACGCGACTGGGACGATCGACGCGACTGGGACGATCGAAGCGACTGGGACGATCGACGCGACTGGGACGATCGAAGCGACTGGGACGATCGACTTCTCGTGGTTCTGTTGGCTTGAGACCCGGCAGAAGTCGATTGTCCCGTTCGGCTGGATCGGCCACCGAGGGACCGTGAGGGGACTGTCAACCGCCTTGCGAAGGTCGTGATGGGGTGGTCTTAGCGGTTGACTGTCCCCGGTGGTTCTCGGGTTCGTTCGCCTGGGATGTGCTCTCCGTTCGATTCGCATGGTCGTATGCGCGCCTACCCTGCGCAGGCCTTCTTCGTCGTTCGGCTCGGACTCCTAGCGGTGCCCATCAGGGGAGAGCGTCCGGGGCGGCTGGCGGTGTCCAGGGCCGAGCTGTTCTTCGCAGAGATGGCGCGGGACTTTCGTTCTGGCCCGCGGGGGCCCATATTGTTCCCGAACCGCGAAGACCGACGCGGAGGGCGGAGAAGCGCATGATCGTCATCCTCGGCGGTGGACTCGCCGGAATGTCCGCCGCCTATCATCTGGCTCGCGTGCTCCCGGGAGTCGAGCGCGTCGTGCTCGAGAGGGAAGAGGAGGCGGGGGGGCTCTGCCGCTCGCGGCGCGTCGAGGGTTTCACCTTCGACTTCACGGGACACTATCTGCACCTTCGCGACCCCGAGATGATCGCGTGGGTCGACGAGCTCGTCGGGGACGAACTCGTCGAGGTCGAGCGCAAGGCGCGCATCCACGCCCACGGCGCGCGGCTCCATTTCCCCTACCAAGCCAACCTCCACGGGCTGCCCCCCGCGCTCGTCGCTCAGGCGTTGATCGACTTCGTCGAAGCGTCGAAAGGCGAGGAGCCGAGCCGGGACGGGCGCATGCCTTTCGGCCAGTGGGCGCGGCAGGTGTTCGGCGCGACGATCGCCGAATCGTTCCTCATCCCGTACAACACGAAACTCTTCGGCGTCGAGGCCGACGAGATCACGGCGGAGTGGGTGGCGTGGGCCGTCCCGCGCCCGAGCCTCGAGCAGGTGGTCCGCGGCGCCCTCGGCGTGCCGAGCGAGGGCCTCGGATACAACCCGCGATTCCGCTATCCCCGCGGCGGGGGCATCGGCGTACTCCCGGACGCGCTGGCCCGCGAGGTCGAGGGGGACCTTCGCCTCGGCACCGAGATCGTTGCGATCGACGCGGCCGCGCGGCGCGTGCGGCTCGCTAGCGGCGAGGAGCTCGCCTACGAGAAGCTGGTGTCGACGGCACCGTTGCCACGCCTGCTCGCGATGGTGGGTGACGCGGCCGGCCGCGAGTTCGGCGGGATCTCGGACGGACTGCGCGCCTCGGCGGTCGTCGAGTTGGCCCTCGGTGTCGAACGTGCCGAGATCGCCGAGGGTGCGCACTGGATCTACTTCCCCGAGCCCGAGTACCCGTTCTATCGCATCGGCTTTCCTTCGAACGTCTGCTCGAAGATGGCTCCCGAGGGCTGCTCGTCGCTCTCGATCGAGTTCTGCCACCGAGCGGGCGCGCCGCTCCCCGAGCGTGACGCGCTGCTCGCGACCGCGCGCGCGGGGCTCGAGCGCGCTGGGATTCTCGCCCCGGGCGACCGCGTGCGCGTGGCCGACATCGCCCTCCTCGACCCCGCGTACGTCCTGTTCGATCCACCGTGCAGTGCGCTCGTCGACGGCGCGCTCGCTGCGCTGGCCGAGCTGGGCATCTACTCGATCGGCCGTTTCGGCGCGTGGACCTACAGCTACATGGAGCGCGCTCTGCTCGACGGCCGGGACGCGGCCCGTTCGATCGCCACCGAGCTCGGCCGATGAACAAGCTGCGGGTCTGCCACCTGATCACGATGCTCGAGTTCGGGGGAGCGCAACAGAACACGCTCTACACGGTCGAGCACCTCGACCGCGAGGAGTTCGAACCGAGCTTGATCGCGGGACCGGGTGGCCTCCTCGACGAGAAGGCTGCGGCGCTCGACGGGGTGCATTTCGAGACCTGTCCCAACCTCCTGCGGCCGGTCCGCCCGGGACGGGACCTAGTGGCGCTCTTGGACCTCAAACGCCGCCTCGAGCGCATCGCGCCCCACGTCGTGCACACCCACTCGAGCAAGGCGGGCATCCTCGGACGCGCTGCCGCGCTCCTCGCGCGCGTGCCGATCATCGTGCACACGGTCCACGGGTGGGGTTTCACGCCGCTCCAGTCGGCGCCGAAACGCGCGTTCTTCGTGGGTCTCGAACGCCTCGGCGCGTTTGGGACGAGCCAGCTCATCGCCGTCTCCGCCGCCAACGCGGAGGAGGGCGCGCGTCGGCGCATCGCGCCGCACGCGGCGTTCCGCGTGATCCACTCCGGCATCAAGATCGCCCGCTACGCGGACGGGCCGGCGCGCGGAGCGCTACGGCGCGAGCTCGGCATCGACGACGCGACTCCCCTCGCGGGGATGGTCGCGTGCCTCAAGCCGCAGAAGGCGCCGCTCGACTACGTCGAGGTCGCGCGCCGCGTTCGCGAGTCGCTCCCCGAAGCCCACTTCTTCCTCGCCGGTGACGGTGAGCAGCGCGCGGCGGTCGAGTCGGCCATCGATCGCCACGACCTCGCCGGAAGCTTCCATCTGCTCGGCTGGCGCGACGACACCGAGCAGCTCCTCGCGGACGCCGATGTCGTCGTCCTCAGCTCGCGGCACGAAGGGCTCCCGCGCGTCATCCCCGAAGCGATGGCGACGGGGCGGCCCGTCGTCGTCACGGCTGTCGACGGGAGCCCGGAGGCCGTCGAGGAGGGCGTGACGGGCCACCTCGTCGCGCCGGGCGATCTCGAGACCCTCGCCGAGCGCCTCGGGAGCCTGCTTGCCGACCCGGAGCGCGCCCGCGCGATGGGGCGGGCCGCGCAGGCGCGGGTCGGGCCGTGGGACATCGACACGATGGTTCGCGACCAGGAGGCGCTCTACCGCGAACTGGCCCGCCAAGTGGGCCTCGCGAGGGCCTGATTCGAGTCTTCCTGACTTGCTGAGCGGCTCAAGTTAGACGCGCTCGGGCCGATAGGCCCATCGAGGGGAGTTCGGGGACGTCCGCGTACCGCGGAGGCCGGACTGCACGCACGGATGAGAAGAGACAAGACAACGTACGTTACTCGTCTTCTCGCAGGGCTCGCCGCCTTGATGGCGGCGTGCACGCTAGTTCATGGGAGCCCGTCGCTCTTCGAGCGCTTCGGCGTCGTCGACGGGCTGACCCAGTCCCAGGTGCGTACGATCCTCCAGGACCGCGACGACTTCGTGTGGTTCGGCACCGAGTTCGGTCTGTCACGCTTCGACGGGCGTAGCTTCCGCACGTTCACGAACCGCGACGGTCTGCTCGAGAACTGCGTGACGGCGAGTCTTCTCGACGACAGCGGAGAGTTCTGGTTCGGCCATTGCTCGGGCGGGCTGTCCCATTACGACGGCGAGGCCTGGACCGTCTTCCCCTCGCCGCTCAGCGAGCCCGATCCCCGCGTCCGCGCGCTCGTCCGTGACGAGCACGGTGTCGTGTGGGCCGGAACCCACGGGGCCGGACTCCTGCGGCTATCCCCTGGGGGGCGCCTCGAGCGCGTCGAGGAAGTCCCGTACCGATACGTCGACGATCTCTTGCTCACGAAGGGCGCGCTGTGGCTCGCGACGGAGCAAGGCTTGTACTCCTTGCCGGTGGCGCGCGGCCAGGAATCGACGCTCGCACGCGTCCCGCGCAGCCCGCGCGCCGCGCTGTCCGTACTCCACCTCGACGACGAGGGCCGGCTCTGGCTCGGCGCGTACGACGGCAGTCTGCACGCTTGTCAGCTCGAAGCCGCGCGCTGCTCGGACTGGTGGCCTCTCCAGGATGCCCGGGGTGAGCTCCCACGCGCGCCCATCGAGTCGCTCGTCAGCGTGGCCTCGGACGATGGTGAGGAGTTGTGGATCGCGACGGGCGGCGAGGGTGTCGCGCGCGTCCTGCTCAGCGAGGACGGCCGGACGTTCCGCTCGGTGCTGCGCTACGGCGCGGCCGAGGGAGTGGGCTTCGACGACGTCGTCACGACGTTGCGAGACCGTGAAGGCAACCTCTGGTTCGGGACGGACGGCGCCGGGGTTTCCCTCTACCGCGGCAGCCGCTTCCTCCACTATCTCCCCGTCGCGGACGACCCGTTCGCCAACGTGATCTGGTCGACGGTGGAAGGAGCGGACGGGCGGCTCTGGTTCGGGACGCAGGGTGGACTCATCCGTTGTTCGCGACCGACTTCCTCGGGCGGCCTGCCTCGCCTCGAGCGCGTCTTCTCGACGGAGGACGGGCTGCCGAGTCGCGACGTGCGCGACATCGTCACGGCAGCCGATGGCAAGCTCTGGCTCGGACTCTACCAAGGTGGCCTCGTACGCTTCGATCCCAAAAACGGCGCGGTCGAGTCCT
>NPIF01001104.1_pt2 | contig 13360 bp, 23 predicted proteins | sample 8637461 | NCBI WGS metagenome assembly NPIF01 (sample SAMN07420641, study PRJNA396082) | bioreactor metagenome | isolation source: sample BR12 brine-fed electro-methanogenic bioreactor BR | place: Japan: Kochi | collected 2016-12-09
TCATTGCAGAGCCGACTCCTTCAGTCGCTCCATGTATCGGGCAGAAAGGACTCTGCCGCTTTACAATAGAATTTAAGGGCTCTCCCGGCCACAGCTCTCTCTATCCGGCGGTTGGAAAGAGCGCTATCATGGATGCAATGGCTTTTCTTGAATATCTGAAGCTGATTCACAGAAGGGAATTCCCAATAGATCCCACAATGGCCCGTTTAATCGATCATTCTGAAGATGTGCTGGAGGAGATCTTCCAGACCCCCGGCCTCCGATCTATCCTCACCAGAATAATGTATAATCCCGGTGTCATCTCAGGCGGTGAGAAAGCGAATATTGTGGCACAGAAATGCAGGCTTGAAGTCGATCTCCGCCTTCCATTTGGATGTGATGCTCACGAACTCCTGAGTGAGATCAGATCATATGCACCCGATACTGAAATTACCCCCTCAAGCATCTGGAACCCCTCACTGACACCACCGGATGCGGATATTGTCCGGAGAATCTGCGATCAGATCGGGAAAATCCATACCATCAATGCAGAGCCGATTGTCCAGTGGGCAGCCAGCGATGCACGTGAGCTTCGAAAGAAGGGGTTCGATGTGGTTGAATACGGGCCCGGAGATATCAGGACACTGCATGCTATTGATGAACGCGTCGCACATGAAGATCTCAGGAATGCAGCCAGAGTGTTTAGGGGTGTTATCCTCTCGTATCAGGGTCAATCTCCCTGAAACAACCATCTTCTCTTTTATACTTTGAATGGTAACTGATGAACCATGAGCCTGAGGTACGGGGGGTATCTGTTTATTGTGGTTATCTTCATCGTTCTTGTGGCGGGGTGTACTGCCCCTCCAGAGACGATTTCAGAAACTTCAGATGTCACACCCGCGACTGTGCAACCAACGCCACCAGCTGCCGCGACACCGGATGCAGTCATTGATCCATCTGTTGTAGTGCCTGCAACCCCATATCCAACCGGCACCCAGAGGCCTGATCCCGAACAAAACCCATCTGTCGTCACATCCCCTACCCAGACTGTGGGATACAAGACAGTTTACTCTGAAACAATTGAGCTGCATTTTTCAGAAAAAGCGATGATTGTCGAGGTGGCACAGGCTCCACTCATTATTACTGCCAAGATCACGCCGGAGACAGTCACCCGAACTGTTGTTGGCACAAGCCAATATGGGAAGAAGGAAGAGTTCTCAGTAGTTGTCACACGCCCCTCTGAACATGCCTGGTTTGAATGTACTGTCCGTGACGCAGGAACCAGTGAGATCATCGTCCAGGATGGATACAACCGGGGATACACACAGAATACCGACATGGCAATCACCATACGGAGAGCAGGTGTTTTTCATATCACCTTTGGTGGGAATTTTGTGAAGGCCGAGGTAAAGATGCAGCTCCCTGAGACTGCAATTTTGACAGAGCCCATAAACTAATCAATATCTTTTTATCAGAACATCACGTATAGAATAGAGCACCTTTGCAGGGTCCCGGTAGGGTAGTGGATATCCTAGAAGCCTGCGGAGCTTTTGACCCGGGTTCAAGTCCCGGCCGGGGCGTAAATCCCTTTTTGTTCAACGCTTACACGGAAATACACGGTTTTTCCATATTATTTCCACTCCTTATATACAACCGCTCACATATGCGGTATGTGGAAGGGACGAACATGATCGAAACTGTGAAATTTTCAAGATCGGCTGATCAGTTCAACCGATACGGAGAGAAAGGTATCGAGAACCGAATCAACACCGGGGAAATGACACCCGAAGACGCGGATCTTATCCGTGAATTTGTCAGCCATCTTCAGGCAACAAGCAACATCGGAGAGGCACGGGCATACAAGATCACAAACGCACTTAGCAACATCACCCGGTTTATCAAAACACCTCTTATGGATAACTCAATCCGAGATATCCAGGTGGCGGTATCCGCAATAAAACGCGGTGAAAAACTCCGAGCAAAAAACGGGAATAATGGCGGGATGTTGTCACAGGACACACAGCGCGATTATATCATGTTCCTGAAGAGGTTTTACCTGTGGGCGGTTGAAGAGGGGCTTTGTGATCTACCAGTCGATAAGATCCAGAAGATCAAAGCGCCTTCATCTAAAAGAATGACAAAGACACCTGAGCAGATGCTATCTGAAGAGGATATACGGAAGATGCTTCATATCTGTGAAGGGGTCACAGCACGCCGGGATAAGGCGCTGATAGCATGTCTGTATGAATCCGCTATGAGGATACACGAACTCGCAGGATTGAAGTGGAAGGATGTTGAATTTACGGATCATTTTGTCCGGGTGAATGTTGCCGGGAAAACAGAGATCCCGCGATACATACCATTGACATTGAGCCGGGGATATCTCGCAGAATGGAGATCCATTTATCCCGGCGATACGAGCGGTAACAACCCGGTCTTTGTGACAATACGAAACCGAAACCTCACCTACCAATACACAAAGAACCATCTCGAAAAGATCGCCAAACGGGCCGGGATACAAAAACACATCACGCCTCACCTATTCAGGCATTCACGCATAACCAACATGCTTAAAGCGGGATTCTCTGAGAGTACGATCAAGTTGATGGCTTGGGGATCGTTATCATCAGAACAACTCTCCAGGTATGCACACCTTCATAACAGCGATGTGGATCGAGAGGTTGCAAGGGTGAATGGGATCGAGATCGAGGAAAAGACAGATAAAAACATCCTGAAGCCGAAACCATGCAGCAGGTGTTTACATATCAACGAACCGCACGCGCCTACATGCACGATATGCGGGCAACCATTGACGAAAGAGGCTATCCTTGAATTGACCGGGATGAAAGAAGAGATACACGGAGACCGGCGATACAAGAGCCTCATAGACGAACTTGAGGTAAAACTCGCAGCACTCCGATCAATCACTTAATTTTTTCTTTTTTTCATTGTGGTATTGATACCGGCAATTGTCAGAACAGAATCGAGCCTGTTTATTTCCCGCAAACGACACACCGCACCACTCACAGGTCTTATCAGCAAAAACAATATCGAGATCAGGAGTGACTATGAAATTTCTTGATATCGGTGTGTATGGTTCATCATCTACCGCTGCTTCATCCATTAGTTGACAAACAAGACACCAGCTACCGTTTTTTGTATCTTCAATAACACAGCCTGTATTCATCCGAACCTCTCTTTCAAACTCCGTTATTTTACCTTCTTTAACAAGCTTCTTCAGAAGATCGCGGAATTTAAGGTATTTCTTCCGGCAATCGGTATCATCACAAAACGGTATGGTCTTACCCGATGGCTTGGAGCAGACGAGGCCGCACCATTTACACCGGGGCGGGGAGTTCTGCGATAAAGACAAAATACCCAAAATCAACACGGGATAACCGTCACGCAGGGCAGCTTCTCCCAGCCCCTTTAGTCTGTGATAAAAAAGATGCCACCCGATATCCCTTGCTCGATGATTTACGGGTTCTTTTCCGGGATAATGAACGGTACAATATGTTTCACCAACAGCAAATAATTCAACCAGGTGTATCTCTCCTTTGATGATGCCCTCAATCCGATCGTTACAATCCATTTCGAGATATTCCGGCGGTATGGGGATATCATTCTGGACGAGTATATCATAGATCTCCGGGGTCTTTCTATGATGTGTCTCTTCTACATCTACACGGATATTCATAACTTTTCACAATCTCCTTATAAATATATATGCCATACATCCATATAAGTGTATGTGAAGTTCTATGACAAGAGAGCGAAGGACATATGCCATAACCTTTGATCCAAAGGTGATTGGGAGAATCGACGATGAACGCGGGGATATACCCAGATCGCGGTATATTGAACGAATTTTGAAGGAGGCGCTGAAGGATGACAACCGAATCCAGAACTGTTGATCCCGCACTCATCGAACTCCTTGATCCAGTGGAGCAGGTGATCGCACGGGCTTTCATTCAGGAAGGACGGTGGAGGCTCACGGAGCAGGATCAGAAACGGGAGGATTTCAAGAATGACTGAAAATGAAGAGGGCCGCCGGGGGACGATTCCGGACAGCCAGACAAACGCGGGAACGTCGTCATGTTCCTTTTATTGTCCTGAGTATATAAAACTTACTCATCTTCTGGCAAAAGTCGAATCCAATTTCGACAGGATGATCGCAATCCTTGAGACGGGGGAGGAAGTACGGTGACAACAGATCCCGATCAGCTTCGGATCTTCCTCAATCGTGTTGATGAGGTGGGAGCATCATACCGATTCCTTCCTTTAGATATGAGTGGACGGAAAAGCAAACCGCCTTCATGGAAAGCGAAGGATGGCGGTATACTCGAATCAGCGGTAATCAACAGAGACGAGGCGATCGCACATCTCGAAGGAGGTATGAACCTTGCTGTTCTCTGTATGGACGAGGGCCCGGACAGCCTGATTATCATTGATCCCGATATCGCAAACATTCCAGAGACGCAGCGAGAAGGCTATATCACCCGAATAGAGGCGGTAATTGATGAATGCGATTGTTTCACCGTCCGCACGCCTTCCGGTGGATGGCATATCTATTGTGTGAACGATTCACGCGCCTATAACGGCGGTTTCGTTCATCCCGATTACGGAGATATCACCGTTATTGATGTGCAATCAGATCGGGTATATGCCGTATCGCCCGGCTCATGGTTACGCAGGACTGAGATCAAAGATGGCGCGATCAAGGGGATGCCGCCGGTCTATCATGTTGTCCGGGATGCACCGATCAGATCAGGTTCACTTGTCTTCACTTCGCTTGAAAATCACGGCTTTAAATTCGTTGAATCAGCGAAAAAAGACAAAAATACCGAATTGCGCAAAATGATAATTCTGCGTAATCAAACCGGAAATATTGCGGATGATTGGGATCTCCCAGGCGTTGAATATTGGCTGATGCCATTGAACCCGATAAGAAATTCCGGCGGAATCATTCAGGGATCACACCCGATACATGGCAGCACAGGCGGCCAGAACCTTTTGATTGATACCAACAAGCAGCTATGGCAGTGCTTCCGCAAAGGTTGCCAGTCCGGCGGTGATAGAACACTCGCAGCGGCGGTATCGTTAGGCGTGATTCAATGTCACGAAGCACGGAAGGGAGCGTTGGATGATCCCGAAGTATGCGGGCGGTTATTCAAGGCTCTTGAAGATGCGGGATACCGAAGAAACGACGAAGCCAAAGCCGCCGAACTTGCAGCGGGGTTAATTTCATCCTATGAGAACCGGGCCGAAGACGAACCGGGAACCAAAGACGAAACACCGCCTACCAGAATCAAAGCGGTTGATACACGGCGGAAGATGCCGGATCTCATCAAGACGATACCAGGCATACTTGGTGAACATGCACGATACACGGATACTATCAATCGCATGAGACAACCACAGTTCAGCGTACAGAGTGCCTTGGCTCTTGGCTCTGTGGTATGTGGTCGCCGGTATGTTACGTCACGAGATAACAGATCAAGCCTGTTCTTGATGAATGTGGGGGATACGTCTTCAGGTAAGAAGGCGGCGCTTGATTCGATATCAACGGCGCTCTATTCAGCCGGGGCAAACCATCTTCTGATCACCGATGCCTACCAGAGCGCCGAAGGATTGAGCCGGGAACTTCTTGATAGGATTGTTCATATCGCCACAATCAACGAAGCACCGGTTAAACTCGGATTGGTGAATAATCCGAACTCGTCACATGCCCGCAGCATGCTTAACCGCTGGCTTGAAGTGTGGGATTGTCCGCTTCAGTACGACATGCCGAAACGATCGAGTGCAACACGGCAACGAGTGGATGAACCGGATAAAATATTCCGGCCGTGCCTTACTCTCCTTCTTGCAGGGACACCGGATCAGCTCTTCAAGATGGCAAACGCGGACTTCATCAGCAGCGGTTTTTTTCCACGGATACTTGCGTCGTTCGCAGACGACACAGCACCGGTAAAGAACCCGGATTGGAGATCACGCGAACCTTATCCAACCGAAGTTACACGATGGATAAAGGAAGAGCTGGGCCCGCTCATGGTGGGGGGTGAGATGACAGACGCGATTATACCGGGGTTGTCAACAGAGATCCCGGACGAGACGGTGATCCCGTTTACTGAAGATGCAGAGATCGCGCTGGATACCTTCGGAGACGAGATCACGGAGATCGCCTATCAGTCGGATGAACCATTAGTCAGGGCACTTCTCGGAAAGGCACAGGAGATCGCACAAAGGGTATCTTTGATAATTACCAGGTCATGCCGGTCAAAGATCATAGATACCTTTCATGTCCGGTGGGCGGTGGAGTATGTCCGCTATCATTCGCTTGTTTTCTGTGATCAGATCGGGATCAGTCTTGCCGAAGGGCCGAACCAGCGGCGGGTATTGGCTGTTCTTCAGACATTGAAGCGGGCGGTTGATGAGGATGGATACCCGCGTGAACTCACCGCAAACGAGCTGCGCCGGTATACGCGGCATCTGAGGGATTGTAAACCTTCAGAACGGGATGATGTTCTTGCCATGTTGGTTGAGGATCACGGGCATGAGATCAGCGTGAGAGAGTGGACTGCTGCGAACGGGCGGCGGGTATTGTCTTACCGTTACACCGGGGGGTGTAACCAATGAGCACCGCATCACAAAAGGCATGGCTTGCAGGTGCACCGCTGATCATAGGTGATCTCACCTTCCAGGTGAGCCGGGATGAAGGGGCACGGATAGCGATCAGGTGTCCGCCGATTCTTAATGATCTGTGTGATCAGCTGGCAGCGCTGATGGCAGAACACCTTAAGCCGGTTGCCGATACCGTGTTCCTTCCATTTCTTGAACTGATACCGGACGGCTATCATACCATATGCCAGATCCCGATCATTGTCCGGATGATGGATGACGGGGATCTGGGATGGGGGATCGGGATGCCTCCTGATCCTATCCAGATGATGCTATTCAGCGATCAGATCATGAGTTTTACAGAGGCCGCAAAAGTCACGTTCAACGATTGGATCGAGGCGGAGCAGGAGGCGATCGCATGAATAGAGTAGAAAGATCGCACCTACTTTGTTTTAAGGCGTTTCCTTCCTCTGTGAGTGAAACGGGCGGCTGTGTGGTTGATAGCACATTTACCGCGAGGAATGAAGTTGATATGCCGTGTCTGCTCCATCTAAGACCGTATAAGCCTTCTTTCTCTCTATACTCTATATATAATATTTTTAAAAAATAAAGTAGATAAAGGAGACAGAAAATATAGAGAATGTTTGATGGTGTATGCGGGGGGTAGGGGGGGAAGGCACTACCTCTACTTTACTACTCTATTTTTTTGTTGTCCGTGAAGCGGTTCAAATCCTTAACGGACACACTAAATCGCTTGGATGGAGTAGATTTAGAACGTCTCCTTTGCCGTCTACTTTCATTTTTTTTTCTACTCTATTTGATAGCCAGGAGACCATTTACTATAAACTTAAAGGAGGAATTTAATTATTTCAGTCAAAATTAGTATCGATGTTCCAGTGAAGACGATCACAAAGCCGGTTGCCAACATGAGACCATACGAAGACCTTCCACATTCTACGCTGAATATCACGGTGGAACGAGACGGAGACCTTGAGAAAAACGAAGGCACGCTCGCAGTAAAAGAGATGGTCGGGGTATTGAACCAGATCAGGTATGAGATCGGCAAAGATTGCGCTTTTGAAGAAAGGGGCCTGAATTTTTGGGATGAGCAGGAAGAAAAACAACTTTGTGACAACCTCCGGGAAACATATTGGCAACTCGGCGATTGGATCATCCGCCTGGGGGGCGTTCCGGATGAGTGAGGACATGACCCCACCCACCCAGATCCGTATCCCGGAAGAGATCAGGATCAGGGCCGGACTGGAGCCGGGGGTCTATTCTCTCAAATTTGTCATGGATCGGATTGAGGCGACAGATCCATTTTACGGGGCGTTCTTCATTGCACGGCACAAAACACAAACGGAGAAATTATCCACTGTTTTAGATGGATAGTTTTAAATATTTATGAGTGTATCTATTCATTATTATTTGGGAGGGCATAAATGGCAGATAAGGAATTAAACGGGGGAGATAATTTATCCGAAACGGGGAACGCGCTATCCAGAACAGAACTGCTGGAATTAACGAGCGCGCTGATCTCAGAGCTTCGGGCAAAGTGCACGGCAGGGAGGTTCCGAAGCCCCGACACCGAAAAACTCAGGGATTCAAAAACGAGGCTTCTACTCGTTGGTATCCAGACGTACGGGGGGTTGTTGAGAGACGAGCAGATCGCGGATTTTGAACGAAGACTCGCCGAACTGGAGGCCCGGAAATGACGATCGGTATCCTTGTTTCAAGACTCAGGAAACTTGAAGACAAACACACAGAACGCCCGCCAGCGGTTGTTATCGTCTCACATAGGGCGGTATATTCCGAATCAGAGATACCGGAAGGGGCAACCTTGTATGCAACAGAGGCACAGGCGATCGAAGCCTTCAACGAAGGACAATCCCGGCCAGTGATCGCGATCGGGATCGCGGACTTCCACAAAGACGCAGGAGAGCCGATCGGGTGGATCACCGAATCGACTGGGAACCCGGACACAGCCAGCACGGTCATTCATGACAATATACCCAGGAGGATTGAGAAATGACAAATATTGAACAGCTGAAGAGGCGGCTTGAGAAAATCGAGCTTGTGAACCATCCAAACGAGCGACTCAGTGAGGAATTTATTCGGGATGCGGTGAACCGTGTTCTGGAGCAGGTTGGAAACGAGATCTTACCTTCCGGTCTCCCATTCTGGCAGGGTTCACCACAGGAGCAGAAAGAGCATAATAAAAAGTGGCTGGATGAGCATCCAGAAGGGGCCGACGACGGGATCAACGTCGAAAGAGAGGCACGGAAACTTGCTCATCTGTTGCCGTTGATTCAGGGGGTTGTGAGATAATGGTTCTATCCAGGCATAGTGGTGATGCAGGATCGGCGCTGGGTGTCCGGTCTTCACGCATTGCAGAGGAGGAGGAACGGCAAAAGAATGTCACCATCATCGAGGTGAAGAAGAATCCGTTTCTACCGGACAATCCCACAGAGGTTTTCCCCTGGGATGAAGATCCGGAAAAGGAGATCTGGATACCACAGAATGAGGAGTGAGAGGGGCATGGCGGCGGGCGATGATCTCATTGCGGCGGTGGGGGAGCCTACGGTCATGAGTCAACTTCCTATTATTATTTTTTGAGGTGAATTTAAATGAATTATACAGAAGCACTAATAAAAGCCAGAAAGGCACGAATTGAGGCAAAACAGGCGACCGACCTTTATCGGGCTCAAATATCGGCAATCAAGCCACGGCTTGAAGCATTGGAGGCTGAAAAGCGAGGCACTCCGAAGCCGAAAGGCGTTCCAATCAATGAACAGATCCAGATCACAAAGGACGGATCTATACGGAGGCGATGACGATGGACGCAGCAGCAGCAGAGGCCCGGATCGCGGATCTTGAAAATAAATTGAGGTTTCCCGGGTACGGTGAAAAGCAACTGAAAGAGGCGCTTGCAATCGAGGCACGGGAAAAACTCGCAGCAGAGAACCGAATGGAAGCAGCCATCCGGGCCCGTGAAGCAGAGAAGGAGCGGATGCAACAGATCCAGAATGAGATCATCACCTGGGTGAAGTCCGGAAAACTCCTGATCGAGTGTGAAGGTAAGAAGATCTCATCCATAAAGGAAGTGGGTATCCCGTGTCCGGGATGTAAGAAGACGGTTCCGGATAGTATCAGCTGGTTGCTCGCATGGCATGAGCAGATCAGTTACGCGGGCGGCGATGGTATCATCCTTCAGCGGGGCGGCGGGATCTTCTCACATTTGGGACTTCAGTGTAGGCATTGTGGTGAGCATGTCACCATCCGGGCACAATACCAGGTATTGGAGTGATCATATGGCTATGGTTCAAATTCCGATGGATGAACTTCGGAAAATGGATAAACTTATCGCAGAGCAGAAACGGGTTATCAGGGTTCAGGAGGATGCAATGGATCAGGCAGTTGCCACGATCGATCGTGTTCTTCTCATCATCCGGGGCCGGGGCACGGTTCCCGAATAAATTTAATTTGCGTTAATTCTGTTTTTTCATGCCTTCATATCAGCGATTTAAGGCATTGCCATTTTTCACAGGTATGAACACTCCAGCACCATTGAGATCCGGCTTCTAATGGCGTCTGTGGGGGTGTATGGAGGCGATTTGATCAGCACCGTTCTTAACGGTCTCATAACATCGTCATAACATTGTTAAGACGAGAAGATCGGGAAAACAGTATTCGGCAAGGAAGAAAAGACACGGGGGAAATCGTAAATCAAGTGATCAAAATGATCCCTTGAATCAAGAACGCACAGCAGAGAAGATCGGAAAAGAGCAGGGAGCAAGAGATCGCGGATGCGGTGGGTCTTACTCAAAAGACCATTCATGAAAGGACAGGAGAATTATACAATTTGGACAAATGTCCAAAAAGTATAAAACTCTCCGCGCTCTTCGAGGACGATGGCGAAGGCGAAGGAGAACCTGATCCGATCTGGTAAAGAATATGGAAAGGGTTTGGAGAATTCTCCAAAAGCGTTCGATCAACTAAGGGCGGAACAGGCAAGGGAGAGGCAATTATCAAAACTGGTTCAGTTTTCGACACCAACCGCTCCCCAAATGTTTGGGGAACGGAGAAACCCAACACCTCCAACACCCGAACCCGCCAAGAAAAAGAACGAGACCGCATACAAGATCGGTGAGCTTGCAGGGGTGTCACACCTGCTCCACGCAGCAGGAGATCGCGGATGCGGTGGGTGTTCATAAAGACACCATATCAGAACGTATGAAAGAATGTCGGAATTTAGACAAGTGTCCTAAATCCGACAAAACTTTTCGCGATGTTCGAGGACGATTCTACTCAGCAAGAGATCGCGGAGGCGGTGGGGCTGACTAAGAAAACCATCGACAACCGTTTAGAAGAATGTGTAAATTTAACAACGGTGTCAAAATTACACAAACTTTCCGCGCTGTTCGAGGAAGATGGCTTCTCAATACAACACCTTCATATCAGCGATTTAAGGCAGTCTATTTTTCACAGGTATGAGCATGAGGGAACACCTGAGAAAGTGCCTCATATCGACAGTGTGAAGGCAGGTGATCTATCCACATCACCTAACGGACGAAAATAAAGCCGTTTCACCGTGCAAGTTATGAAAATATAACTTACTGATCTTCTTCTTCGAAATGCTCCAGGACGACACGGCGCTTCTCCTCTTCAATCCGGACAGTCACCCGATCACCATCAGCGAACGGGAACCGATCGTCACCGGCAACATCAGCCGGGATCACTGCATACCGTGTCCTCGCCTTCGTTGACAGCGGTATGATCTTACCTATTCCTTGCTTACTCATTGTTAGTAGTTCTGTTAGTAAACTATTTATAGATATACGTCTATGTATTATTGTTAGTAAATTACTAACAATGAGGAAAAGACAATGACAACATTCAAGAAAGCGGGAAAAATTGAACGAGTCAAACAAGCACTCAAGATCGAGATCGCCGGATACTATGGAGGAGAACCATATATCGCAGCAGCCGATGTTCCCCGGCTCATTGCAGGTGAGGTCGTCGATATCGCGCTCATCAAACGAACCTTTAACGAGGTCGTTCATATCGGTAAAGCGGGCAAAGCATGGATCACGAAGTCCGGACGAGGGATCACGTTCAAGATCGCCGGGAAGTCCTATATCTCACCACGGTATGAGGTTGAGGATGTTGTCACCGGATGGATGCAGGCGGCGCGGCTCTCCAAGATCGTCGAGGAAGATGATCTTCGCCGGGGCCTCCAGACAACATTCAACGATCCCAGGATGATTTACGCATGACCGATATCGAGGAGCTTCTGGAGCGATTCTGTCAAGACATATGCGTTCATTACAACCCAGATCCACATTACTCATGCGAAGCCTGCCAGCGGTGCGACGTGAAAGCCTTTGTGGGGTGGGTCGTTGATGAATCCAGTCTCACTACCAGAGAGGACTACCAGGAGCAGAAGGCAGATGAGGAGTATCACCGGATACGAGACGAGCGACTATTACCCAGATGAGCCGGTTCTGTATCCATGCAGGCAGGCGGGTTCAAGACCCGTCACCGGCTATCTGCTCTTCGGAGCAGGAGACCAGACATGAAGAAAATTATTGATCGTGTCATTTACGACACAGAGAAGGCGGAAAAGATCGCGGAATTTGAAAGCAACCATAACCGGGGAGACTTCCATTTCTTTGAAGAGACGTTATACCGGACAAAGAAAGGAAATTGGTTCCTCCACGGTGAAGGGGGGCCTGCATCTCCGTATTGTGAGACATTCGGCAACAGCACAAGCGGGAGCGAGGAGATCGTCCCGATGGATGAGGATGAGGTTATCGAATGGTGCGAACGCAGGCAGCTTATCACCGTGTTGATGGAACGGTTCCCCGAAGCCATCGAAGAGGCATAGGGGATCAAAACCACACCATTTTTTTGTAAATTTTCACCCAGGAACAAATAGAAAGACTTTTAAAGACAGGGGTCAAAAAGCGTGTAAGGAGCAGTAGGCGTAAAACATCGCCGGTTCAACTTCCGGCCGGGGCGTCCTCTATCTTTTCATTGTTTGAATTAACCGATCCTTTCTGCATTTTTGCCAATATGAACCTGGAAACCTTCATCTATTTTCCCGGATATACAGAACGTTTGGTGAATAACCGATGAAATATGAGATACGGTACAAACCATCCTTCTCACTCCTGGTGGTAACATTAAGTCCCGGTGAGAAGATCACAGCAGAAGCCGGTGCGATGACATATATGCATCCCTCGATTACTGTTTCGACGAGGAAGCGTGAGAAGAGCCTGCTCGGATCAATCGGCCTCTCCCTCCTTGGCGGGCAGAGCTTCTTTGTTACCGATTATACTGCCGGTAGTGAACCCGCCGAAGCCGCCTTTAGTGCAGCACCACTTGGGGATGTGGAAACCCTTAGGATCGCGCCCGGAAGTGGCTTTATCGTCCAGAAATCATCCTATCTCGCCGCTACCGAAGGTGTGGATCTGGACATAAAGTGGGAGGGCTTTACAAAAGGTCTCTTTGGGCAGGGACTGTTGATGATCAAAGTATCCGGAGATGGAACACTCTTCATTAATACCTTTGGAGCAATTGACAAACATCTGCTAAAAGAGGGTGAAAAGATGATTGTAGATAACTTCCATCTTGTTGCCTTCAGCGATACCTGCCAGTACCGCGTGACAAAGTTCGGAGGTCTGAAAGAGACTCTCTTCTCAGGTGAGGGGCTTGTAACAGAGATCACAGGACCCGGTGAGATCTATATCCAGACAAAGAA
>NPIF01000702.1_pt1 | contig 13357 bp, 13 predicted proteins | sample 8637461 | NCBI WGS metagenome assembly NPIF01 (sample SAMN07420641, study PRJNA396082) | bioreactor metagenome | isolation source: sample BR12 brine-fed electro-methanogenic bioreactor BR | place: Japan: Kochi | collected 2016-12-09
GCAAGACGGATCAAATTTATCTAAACGAGAAGAGCGGAAATTGCAGTGCACCCCATTTCTTGGACACTGATTAAGAAGAAATCAAGGACTGAGTTCTGAACTGAACAGGGCTCAGTCCATTTAGTTTACCCTTGATCCTATGATTATTGTAATAGTCAATATAAGTAGACAACTCATTTGAAAAATGCTCCACTGAAAAGAATTCCTGATTACGGTAAAACTCGGTTTTGAGAATGCCAAAGAAATTCTCGATAACACTATTATCAAGACAATTCCCTTTTCTAGACATACTTTGGCGGATTCCTTTCTCCTTGAGCATCTTCTGGTAGACCCGCATTTGATACTGCCAGCCCTGATCAGAATGCAAGATCAACTGGCTGTTGTCAGGGATCTTTTCAAAGGCATCTTTGAGCATATTGGTAACCTGGCGGAAATTGGGACTTTTGGTCAGTGAATAGCTAATGATCTCCCCATTGAAAAGATCCAATATGGGAGAAAGATAGAGTTTCTTTCCAAAAAGCTTGAACTCAGTGATATCCGTAGCCCATTTTTGACAGGGTTTATCAGCGCTAAAGTCACGCTGCAAAAGGTTTGGAGCCGTCTTCCCTACCGTACCACGATAAGAACGATACCTCTTTTCCCGCAGTTTGCAGGTCAGGTGCTCTTCCTTCATGATCTTCATGACCAGTTTGTGATTGGTCTGGAAGCCTTTTTGTCTCAATGCAAGGGTGACTCGCCGATAGCCGTAACGGCCTTTATGCTCGCTGCAGATACTTCGAATCATCTCTCGCACTTTTTGATGTTTTGGCAGATCATTCAAACGCTTGCGATGATAGTAATACGTGCTTCTGGGAAGTTTCGCTATTATCAGAAGCAGTGTTAGGGGATAAATTCGCCTAAGTTCAGAGATAACAGCTACTTTATCCCGCGTTCGTTCTCTTCCCGCTCTGCAACCAAGGCGTTCAATTTTTTTAGGTATTCATTCTCTGCTCGAAGATACAAATTCTCTTCCAACAGCTCTTCTCTAGTCTTTGGCGTTGTAGGCTTGGTCTTGCTTCGCTTCCTGCCCTTTTTCTTGTTTTCTAATCCCATTATCCCTTTTTCCAGATATCTCTGTTCCCATTGCCAAATTGTTGATGATCCACTTATTCCAAACAGTATACCTGTTTCTCGACAGGACAAATGATTTTCATGCATGTATCTCAAAATATTGTATTTCTGTTCTGCCGTCCAATTATGGGCTTGGCTTTTGATTCCCTTTTCCCCATGCTCGCGGTACAAGCTCACTCTGATCTCTAGGCCGTGTACATCAATCTGATGTTCTCTTGCTACTCTACGAATACTTTCCCCGGCTTCTACTGCTTGTATTGCTGCTATCCATTGTTCTTTGCTGTACTTTGTCATAACAAAACTGCACCCTTTCTGTTGGTTTTTTGTGTCCAACTTTTGGGGTGCAGTGCAAAATCCGCTCTTTTTTTATCTCTTCTTCTCGATCACAATGAAAGCGAACATCGCCCACCGTTTCGCATCCAACCAACCTTCGATCTTCTCTAAGAACGAATTGCTCCATGCTGGCGCTAAAGCGCGCATGGATACCCCACCACTCAGCAAGTAGCGGAAGGGCATGAAGCGGCGAATTTCGATCACCTGCAAATCAGGGAAATCACGCTCATACATCTCGCGGTCCCTTTCAAAAACGATCCAGGGAAGCGCCTGGTTGGAACCGGATAACGGACCTGTGGTTGGGAATTGCCAGTTTTTCATTTCTCCATCCATCGGTTCACTGTGGAAATGATCCATAACCCACTGTGACCAGAGCGACACCCAGGGTTCCACCATTAAAATACGCCCACCATCTTTCAACGTTCGTTGTGCATCTTCAAGAAATTTATGCACATCGGGAATATGATGAAATACATCCGTCATAACTATGGAACGCAGAGAGTTATTTTGAAAGGGTAAAAATCTTCCATCTGCGATCATATCCACGAACGGACAGTAGAACACCTCTGAGGTGATCGCATCAGCCAGCACTTCGTTAAAGAAACCCGCTCCTGATCCCAATTCCAATATCTCGCCGTTGATTACTGGGAGATTCCCTTTGATCAATCCATACCATTCACGATAGATGGAATTCAAGAAAGCATTTGAGTGGATGATCTCCCGCCGAGCGTACGTTACACGCGGGTCATCCACATCCATTCCGCGTGAATTGGAATTCTCCAGCAGCGTATGAAGAGTATTTTTCTTTTGCTTTTTGTTCGGATTGCTCATTGATCCACACTTGTGAAATTATTGACAAGCAGAAATATCTGCCAATATCCTGAAATCACCCGTCCATTCGGTTTCTTCATTGATCATGACCACACAATCAGCACTCAGGCGTTCCTGTTCGATGGAGGTCAAGGATTTCCAGTATGCTTGGTCGTAGTAGAGATAATCGTAACCAGCCTTTGCCATCTTGACCGGGTCTGGATCAAATACCAGCACCTTCCAATTTTCATCGGTTTCATAAAAATCGATCGATGAATTCCCTGTACGGGCGAACAAAGTAAGGGCACGGGGGATATTCGCATCCAGGATGGTTGCATCTTCCTCCAGTTCATTCCAATAGCGATCCATCATGCGCACATCCATCTCTGTCACAAAAATGGATAATTGCGGTTCCTGGATACCGCTCAATTCGGTTCCCATGACAACCACTCCTCCGAAGATGGTCAACAACCCCAGAACCGCCAATGCTACTTTTGTTCCGTATTTTCTATTCTGCATCCAATAAAAAACTACCGGAACCGCAAAAAGAAGGCTAACTTCGAGGAAATCATTTTGCACACGATTTACAGCAGAATTGATCCCTTTGGAGATTATTTGGATGAAGATGAACAACAGCCCCAGTATAGAAGTCCCTATATAAGCTGCCTCTACATATTTTCGATTTTTAAGCGCTTTCCAGCCCCACACCAAAACCAGCGGGAAGGCAAGCAGAAGTGGCCCGCATTCCAGCAGCAAGACGAGGAGATGGGTCGGATTTGTAAGAATAAGTTCTCCTAAATGAGGATTTACAAAACGAGGCGGGAAGTTGAAGGTTACGTTGAAGTCATGGTAAGAAACATAATTGGGGTTGAACAAGTTATTCGCTATAGCAGTGAAGAAACCACCCTGCAAAACCACCACAACACACACCACCAGTAACATGATAAGCATATTTCTTGACAAGTGCTTGTCCACACTTGACTTGCGAATCAGTTGGAATAGATGGATCAGAATCAATATTCCAGTTAGAAATGCGAAAGTGGTCTCATCCATCAAACCCATGGCTGCCAGCAAAATTCCTACCAGCACGATCGATTTTATCGAGCGGGCTTTATTGTACAAGAACATCACCAACATCAAGATCAGGAAAGTTACATTATCCCAGCCCACACCCAAGATCGATGGCTTGATCAAGCCATTGGTATAAGCAAAGGGGATCGGTATCGGGGCCATCCCCTGTGCTGCCCAGGGGCTAACCAAGGCTGTCCGCAGATCAGCCCCGCTGTTCAACCCGCTTCCTATGCGGTTTATAACTGCATCGAAACGATCGATAACCCCGGGGGGAAGAAGCAGCAGCAGCCAGCGAGTCCCCCCTGCCAGAACATGGAAAACGCCGCCAATAGCCCCCGCAAGTGAATTCTTGGTGATCTTCTTCACCCAAACCACGACCAGGACGGTGCTCAAACTCAATCCCAACGCCTTGAGCAGGGCTAAAGCTGTCCATGGATAAAACTCACCCACCAGCATGAACTGCGCAGCGATCAGGTAACGCAGATAATGCTCGTCCAGAACAATGGATGTATTGTATGGGAAATGCGGCGGGATATCTCCCGAAGCGATCATTGACACCAAGGGCAAGGTCTTGAACTCATCCCAGATGGACATTCCCCTGGAAACCATGAAGAAAACATAAAATAGGAAGAACAGCACAATCCATTGCCATATCACAACTGGAAATAGATCCAGGAGTTTTATCTTTCTTCGGAATAAGGGTATACAGAATAGGATCCCAGCGATCAGAACAACGCATGCAGAAATCCAAAAAGCCAGCAGTGGATCCATGAACCTTCCCAGCAAATTGGCGATCCAGGACTCAATGATGATCCCCGCCCCCACGCCGATCAATAAATACTCCTGTTTTTGCAAGCGGAATGCACCCCTGATAAGCAATATCCCGCCTAATGCCCACACGAGTGTCCACACTGCAAAGCCAATATAGCCGCTGGCAAATTGTTCTAGAAAATCCATCTTTCTCGCTCCTCAATTCGAAAAGAGTAATGCATCAAATTCATGGCTTATTTTAATGTATATATCACGCCTAATTTCACTAAAAATCGCTTGACCTCGGTGTGAGAGAGTAGATGAAATTCCATTTGATCATTTCTACAATTACTCCCTATTTTTCCACCCGACAGCATTGTCAATCTCCTTTTATAGTATATTCAATCTGCAAAGACCCGAAGCATCTGCAACATTATTATCAAACAAGGAAATATCAATATGTGGATAAAAAAGAACATCATGCGAATACTCACAGACAATCCGCTGCGCGGGATCACAAGATTGCTATTTTATCCTCTCATCATCTTCTTTACCGATATTTATAGACTCTTTGAAACATGGTCCTCATTATCAAGCCTTAGGAGTGAGCGCTGGCAAAGTCTATGCTTCTCAGTGCGGACCGGATTATCCTACCTTTTCTATGATATCCAGGCGTTGAACCTGGAATACTTTGGAAGAAACGGTGTAAGCACTCTGCTTGGATTTGGAGATTATGCTTTATCAAAATGGTTTATCCACTCCAAGATAGGGTTGATCTTGACCAAGAAAGGCAAACCGCTTATCGTACCGATCAGCATGCTGCTCTGGTTAAGCACGCATGCCCTTTGGATCCAGGATAGCAACCTATGGCTGGTACTCACCCTCCTGTTCATGATCCTCGTCAGCTCTACTTTCATCCATCAATCGTTCACCGCACAAAATTACAATGTCCTTGGCTGGATCTTCTTCCCGATCTTTCTATGGGGATTGATCAAGGGAAATATCCCTGTGATCTGCATGTCTGCTGCATTGTCGGCTGTCTTCTCCATCACAGCTTATGCCGTAGGTATTCCCTTTGCAATAGTGATGTGCTGGGTAAACAACAGTTTCACCCCACTGTTCGCAGTTCTATGTGGGGGATTGGTGATCCTGTTCCAATTCCTGCAAGCCCCCGACCTAGCCAACCTGAAAAATACCATCCTGAACATCAGCCAACGTATTAAAGGAAGCAGGAAAGCCAACGCCTATAAACGAACGACATCAAAAGGGTTGAAGACCGGGATCACTTATTTCATGGTCGTCTTTCTGATCTTTTTAACCACAACCATTTTCCAAACCAGATCGTTGCCATGGCAGGGTTTGACTGCGCTGATCATCCTTCTCATCAACACTTTCATTTTCCGGTTCGCAGATACTCAATCGATGCAAATCATGTTGATGAGTGTTGGTTTTGCACTTGCGGTCGATAACCCCACTCTCCCGCAGATCTTTCTCTTCTGGTTGATGATTGCTCCCCCTGCTTTTATTTTCTACGGCACACAAAACAAAAAAGACCTGATCGTGATGCCAGAACGCAAGCTAAGATCCATCCAACCCATCCTGAACAATATGAACGAATTTCTCTCTGAGGTGAAGGAGAAAGAAATTGTCTTCTTTGCATTTGATGACCCAAAAGGAATCTATGAGAACATCTTCGATGGGTATCGCTGGCTGATCGAAGTCCCGGCCTATATCGCCACGATGAGGAATTTTCTCTTTCTTCCCACCTGGTGGACAGTATTTGAAGCAATGGAAAGAAATATGCCACCCCTCTGGGGGCGGTCAGTATCTGCAGTAAACAAGAATAGGACGCAATTGAAAGCTGACTATGTCATGGTGTACCAGGAGAAGAATGGCATCCTGGATGATAAATGGGCTGCCAATGGATATGAACAACTAAGTTCTTTTTCATGGAAAGATTTTCAAGACCTCCTAACACAAGAAAAAGTGATCCTGAAAGATCCACCAGTTTGGTTCCTGCTCAAAAAGGCTTGATCGTTATGAATTCTCCCCGGTCATTTGAATAGCAAAGTCTCTCACCAAGCCCTCTTCATTCCGATCATAATGAAGAGGTTGTATCTCTGACTTAGTAGATGTGGAAAGCGGATATCCAGCAGATGCCATATGTATGGAGAGCAACCCTGATACAGTTGAAATAGTATGAACCCTATTAAGGTCCTTTCCAGTGACGACTTCATGCACTTGAATTGAATCATCCAAAAACTCAAGCAGCACTTCATGGACAAAATTATCTTTTTGAGGTGCTCTGATGAGCAGCTTCACCAGATATTTCTTTACCAGCTCATTCATCCATGCCCAGCGCATGAATGTGATGTTTGCCAACCGCAGCAGAATGAACTTAAGAGGAGATTGCTGCATACGCTTGAGTGGCTGCAGAGCTGTCTTGAACCTGATCTTTTTTCCATCCACCTGATAAGAAGTGGAATGTTTGAGGGTTTGGGATGTGAAAGCCTTCCCCGACTTAGTTTCCACCAGTAAACCACAATCGTTATAGATCAAAGTCTGATCATCTTTATTGAATACCTTCAGTACTCCCCCATTTGAAATACCGAGTATGGCATAGTAACGCTGATTCCCACGAAGGGCGATACCAGCGTCTGGTAGATCAACTACCAGATCGGTTTCTTGATAAGGCAATCTCAGAGGATCATCTTCTTCAGGAATTACAACCTGTGCAGCTAGGATCGTGCTGGAAAGTAGTGGAGCCAGGTTTCCGACATCAATATCATTGACTCCAACCGTATTCCCAGATCCGATTGAACGCAGCATACGCTTGTGGATCGCCCTGGCAAGGGAATTCTCAGCTGCCAAAAGGGCAATTCCTCCTGGATAATAGACTGCCGTACGCCGGCTGCCGTATTCCCCGGCGAAAGTCCCATCCGGATGAACAAAGAAGCTCAGGAATTGCAATGATCGCTCAAGTGAACGCAAATACATAGGGTCAGGCTGCAAAACGTAGAACTGTGCAAGATAATGCATGCATAGGGTCTGATACCCCGGGTCAGCTCCTCCATATTCCGGGTACCAACCCTCCTCGGATTGAGAAGCGATGATCCTGTGTACAATCTGATGAGCGTGTTGTTCGAAGCCAGGTTCTCCCAGCAGCTTTCCTGCCTCCAACAGCGAAAGTGCACTCCCCGCCAGGTGGTTCGCAATGAACGCGTGACCTTCATCGCCTTGATGTAAATAGAGGGTACTTCGATGAATGTGATCCAGATAGAATTGAGATCGCTCTTCGCTTATAAGAGGAGTTAATAACTTGAATACCTGGATGAGATCATGCAGCAAAAATGCTGTTGCCCCATAGCTGTGTTCACCGGGATAAGCCTGATCAAAGCTCCCATCTCGATTTTGGATCGAACATGCAAAATCCAAACCCAGCCGAACTGCCTGTACACACTGCTGTTTTAACCGTTCCTCACAAACATCTGCGTACCAGCTTAACGGGGATACCAAACGTTGAAAGGTCGCTTCCGGGTAATCGATCAGTTTCCAAGCCCAAAAACGACGATCAAAACAACCTTTCGTCTTTGATGTTGGGTCCTGGTTTTGGAGATTAAGGGCTCGTCTACAGGCATTCAATGCTTGCCGGTTCAGTGAGTTCGTTTCCATACGCCTATGATATTCTTTATATATGAATGGTTATTTGCATACTAGCAAAAGCACTATTACCATATTATCATTTATTTGTTACTTCAATAGACATTCCCCATTGGGATAATTTTACGGAGGAGTAAAAAATGGCACATATGTTCGTTCCCGGCCCAGTAGACGTTGCACCAGAAGTCCTTGATATTCTGACCAAACCAGTTCTGCCACATCGCAGCAAGGAATATGAAGAGATCTTTCGACGGGCAGCTTCAAAATGTGAAAAACTTTTCTACACAAAAGATCGCGTATTCATCGGCACACACTCCGGCAGCGGTATGCAAGAAATTGGCGTACGTAACCTGGCGCAAAAAGATATCCTGGTCTGCATCAATGGTGCTTTCTCAGAACGCTGGTACAGTGTCGGAACCACAAACGGGAAAGAAGTGGACCGTCTGGAAGCCGAATGGGGAAAACCCATCGAACCCGACGCGCTGCGGTCAGCCTTACAGAAGAAGCACTACGAAGCAGTAGCGATCGTTCACAATGAAACATCTGTGGGATTGGAGAATCCGGTCAAAGAACTTTGCGCGGTGATCAAGGAAATAAGCCCAGATACAATGATCATGGTTGACGCAGTTTCTTCATTGGCAGGAACGAAGATCGAAATGGATGCATGTGGCATCGATTTCTTGCTTACTTCCTCACAAAAATGCCTGGCATTACCTCCAGGTATCTCATTAGCTGGTGTATCCAATCGAGCCTTGAAAAAAGCGGAAACCGTTGAAAACCGCGGCTGGTATTTCGATCTACTACTTATGGAGAAACACCGCATTAAAAACACAACTGCCATGACTTCTGCTGTCTCACTCGTGTATGCTCTTGATTATCAACTAGACCGCATATTCGAAGAAGGACTCGATGCACGCTTTGCCCGCCATGCGGCTATGGCACAACGCGTCTATGATTGGGCTGTAGAACATGGAATGGATTCTCTCGCCGATCATCAATATCGTTCAAAGACCGTTGCCACCATCAAGAACACCCAAAACATCGATATTCCAAAATTGAACGCATACCTGCTGGAAAAAGGAATGCGCATTGCGAATGGTTATGGAAATTTGAAGAATGTCACTTTCCGCATCGCGACCATGGGTGAAACGCAAATGTCTGATATTAACGAACTCCTCACCTATATTGATGAGTTCATGAAATAGAAAAATAAAAGATAAAACAAAAACCAAAAGCCCGCATGAAGCGGGCTTTTCAGTTAAAATAGGGGTCAATTAATTGATTACTAAAGTGGATACAATGATCCTGATAAGAGAATTTGACCCTAATAAACAACAGAAATCACAATTTCGAAAAGCAATCATCATTACCGTCTTCGGCAACATTTTGCTTTCCTTGATCAAAGGCGGTGCCGCTTATTTTAGCAATTCAGCTGCCTTATACTCAGATGCAATTAACTCCATTTCCGATGTTGTGTATTCTTTTTTCCTTGTGATCGGGCTCAATCTGGCGCAAAAACCCCCTGATCAGAGTCACCCGCAAGGACATTCCCGTTTCGAACCGCTTATCGGTTTGATCATAACCATCTCTATGACCATTGCAGGGATTGAAGCGCTGCGTTCTTCAATAAACCGCTTCTTCAATCCTGGGCAGATTAGTGCTCTAGATATCTCTACACTCGCGCTGTTAAGTAGTGCAGCCATCAAAGCTGTCATGTTCTTCATCATACAGCGTATTGCCAAGAAGATCCTCTCACCAGGACTTAAAGCAACAGCACAAGATAACCTAAGTGATATCCTCACTTCGCTGGCCGCGCTGTTGGGTATTTTAGGTTCAAAATATCTGACCCCGGTTCTGGACCCGATCGCAGGGGTATTTGTCGCATTATGGATATTCAAAGCAGCCTATGAGGTTGGCAGGGAGAATCTTAACTTCCTCACCGGAGCCAGCCCGGATGATGAGATCAAAGAAAAGATCCTGGAGACAGCCCGAAAGATACCTGGTGTGATCGACATCCATCAAATGTTGACAGAATATGTTGGACCACGGGTGGTGGTCGATATGCATATTGATGTAGATGAGAACAGCACCCTCAAGGTTGCGCATAATATTTCAGACAAAGTTGCAGAAGCAATCGAGTTAATGCCTGAGGTGGACAGAGCTTATGTCCATCCCGAGCCGTTTGCCGCAAACAAAGCATCAAAATAGGTATTGCTGCAGGAAAGCCAGCGTCTTTTCATAATATTCCCGCAAGTGCTCTTCTTGGTGAAAACCATGCCCTTCGCCTTCAAAGATGCTCAGGTCGCAGGCTATTCCTCTCTCGTGCAAAGAAGCATAGAGAGCCTCAGATTGAGATGGATGCACCACCCTATCATCACTGCCATGGAAGAGAAGCAGTGGGTCTTTGATCTCATCAATGTGGAAAAGTGGTGAACGCGCTTCGAATTTCTCACGTTCCCCAGTCAGATCACCCACCAGGTAACGATGGTAGTAGCTTTCGAATTTATGCGTTTGCTGCGCATCCGCGATCAAATCTCCAATACCATAACTGCAGATAGCACAACGGAACTTGCCCGGATATTTTCGCAGTATGTTCAAGACCGATGTCCCTCCAGAACTGCTGCCGATCAAGGCCACATGCGTTCCATCAATGAGCCCCTGCTGCACCAGTGAACTCACTCCAGAATAGACATCCCGCACTTCGATCTCTCCCCAATTGCCCTCAAGAGCATCCTGATACGATCTTCCATATCCAGTGCTACCACGATAGTTCACCTGGAAGTAAGCAATACCATGCGAAGTGAAGAAACCCGCTTCAACCGCGTACGACAAACTGCGCTGCATGGTCGGTCCTCCATGCACTTCAACTAATAGAGGTGGTTTTTGTATCTTCTCTTCTTGTGGAAAGTAAAGTAGCCCTTGCAGCGTTGTACCATCCTCCGCTGTCCATTCGATCTGCTGCGGTACAGGAATAGAAACGGTGAATTCAGATTCTTCCTGAAGAGAGGACATGGGAATGATCTCTTCATCCTCCAACATCACAACCTGTTTGGGCTTGTCATAAGCTGAAGCTAAGAAGGCCAAAGAATTCGACGTGGGTGAATTGGTCAACTGTGAAATCCATGTGAAAGGAGCAGTTAAGATCTGCTGTGTTTTGCCATCATGGATATTGATCTTCCAAAGGGTATTCTGCGCATTGGCAAACCGTAAATAATAAATATGCTTTGCATCTCCACTCCAGGTATATGATCGTAAACCCTGCACCCAGTCATGAGTTGAAAGCATGTAATTATCCGCTTTGAGAAGCACTTTTTTCTCTTTCGTCTCGACATCCATCAAAACAAGTGATTCCCATTCCTCTGTTTGTTCAAGATAACTCAACCAGCGTCCATCTGGTGAGAAAACCGGCTGGTGAGCAGAGCAACCGATCTTCCCTGCTATCCAGGTTTCATTGAACAAACGCAACTGCATCCCCCCAACTTCACCGATCTTTACGCGACTGGCCTGCCAGGGCATATATGGATGATCCCATTCAGTCCAGGCAATCAACTCCCCATTGGGATGCCAGGTTGGCTTCAGGTAAAAATCGGCTCCCTTCACCAGCTGACGAGGCCAGTCATTACCATGCATGGGAGTGATCCCTATCAGATCAGTTGCTCCATCGGAGTAATTGAACAAGACCCATTTCTCATCCGGAGAAAGCGACGGTGCCCCGATGCGCCCCCACGATGGTGTTAGTGCTGAACAATCTCCGTTCTCCTTCTGTATTGTATATAGTTGTGAACCCTCAACACACATCACAACCACATGCTTTCCGCAATCCATTTCTCCCCCGCCATAAAGCGAACCACCCCTCGGCTTTAATGAAAGATCGAGTTTTCGAATTTCACCATTTTTCATGGATGACAAAAAGTTATTCCCATTTTGAGTGCCAGCCCAATATAGGGTCCCATCTTTTGCATATTGAACATCAAATAAACGTCCCCTATGGAGCAGGAATTCAATAGGAATTTTTTTATTCAATTAACACCTCGTCTTGTTCAATTTAAAACAAAATGCTCACAAGTGTGAGCATCTTTTTTTCTAGTTCTATAGGTCCTTTGGGCGCCAGAGTTTCTTTAGTTTTCCCTCAACTTCATCGTTGAGATCCTCCCAATCATCTATCGGGAGAGTGATATATGCAATGGAAGCTGTCGGGAGAGTTTCAACTTTTCCGGTCAGACTTTGTAAAAAGGCTTCCATACCGGGATTATGTCCAATGACAAGTACACTCTTATCTTTGTTGGATGCTTTTTTTACAACAGAGACAAGGTCGGTAACTTCTGCCATGTACAATTTATCAAAATAATTGATCTTCCCTTTTAAGTCACATTTATCTTTGAGGATTACTGCTGTTTGGCGAGCACGTTCTGCGGATGAACATAGAATGGAGTCAGGGGTGAGTTTTTTCTTCTTCAACAACTTTGCCATGGTTTCTGCATCTTTCTCACCACGTTTTTTCAGAGGGCGTTCGTGATCGGGGACATTCGAGTCTTTCCAACTCGATTTTGCATGACGCATCAGAAAAACTTTTTTCATCTCGGATCTCCAAAATGATAGAATTGAAACCAAGAAGTAGTATAACATAATTGGATTTTTTTCTATGCAAGATTCAAACGCCCCAATTCACTTCATTGGCGAAGCGGTTCAACCCATTTTTACAAAAGAACCTATCCGCTATAAAACTCCCAAATGCCCGGATGGGTTCATCTGGCGCGGAACGCAATACACCATTACAGAAATTTACACACAGTGGGTTGATTTCTCAAGAAAGGGGCGCATGAAGAAGAACATGCGCGAAACACATCGATCTCGTGCCGAAAAAAAGGGATCATGGGGGGCTGGAAAGTTCTATTTCAAAGTGAGGGTAAACACAGGGCAGGTATTTGAGATATACTATGACCGCTCACCGCAAGGGGCTTCGAAAAGAGAGGGAACCTGGTTCCTTCTTCAAGAATACGCATGATTTCGAATTATACAAATGTATATTCAATATTATTCATATGTACATTGCTATTATTAAGGTTTATGGTAATATTTCTTTAAATAATTTGAATATGGCAGGTGGTTTATGAAGAAAATAATAACAAAGTGTCCAATTTGCGATCACAATCTGGTTGTGAATTCCCTGCATTGCAGTAATTGCCACACAAATATTCAGGGAAATTTCGAGCTCACGACTTCCCCATTTAGCAATCTGGACCCCGACCAATTGAATTTCATCCTGACCTTCATCCGCTGTGAAGGAAAATTTAACCGCATGGAGGAAGAACTAGGCTTATCCTATCCCACCTTGCGGAACCGCTTCAATATGATCCTGCACGTTATGGGCTTTGAAGCAGAATCAGAAGATGATACACTCAACGACGACTCGAGGAAAGACATCCTTGAACAACTCAATAAAGGTGAGATTTCGATAGAAGAAGCGCAGGAATTATTACGCGGGAAATAAGAAATGATATTAGAATTAGGTAGGAGCAAATAACATGGAAGAAGATCGCATGATGATCCTGAAGATGCTTCAGGAAGGGAAAATTGACGCAGATCAAGCAGCCAAACTGCTTGAAGCTCTGGATGCTGGTAA
>NPIF01005514.1_pt3 | contig 13318 bp, 5 predicted proteins | sample 8637461 | NCBI WGS metagenome assembly NPIF01 (sample SAMN07420641, study PRJNA396082) | bioreactor metagenome | isolation source: sample BR12 brine-fed electro-methanogenic bioreactor BR | place: Japan: Kochi | collected 2016-12-09
ATCTGCATGTCCATCAGGATCACATCGAACGGCCGCTCGGGGTCTTTCTCTCGTCTTCCGTGCGTCGCTGCCAGAGCCGCGTCGACCGCGAGTTGGCCGTTCTCGACGACGGTGACCTCGGCTCCGGCTTTCTTCAGCACGTGCGTGATGAGGCGCTGGTTGTCCGGGCCGTCCTCGGCCAGCAGGACGCGACAGTCGAGTCGGCCGATTTCCGGGGCAGCCTCGGTCGGCGCCTCCGGCACCACACGGTGGGATTCCGCCGGACATTCCAGCATCCGCACGCCGTCCAGTGGCCCCGTGGCGACCGTCAGACGGAAGCGGCTGCCGACGCCGGGTTTCGACTCCACGAGTTGAACATCACCGCCCAGTGCCTCCCCCAAGCGTTTGCTGATCGCCAACCCCAGCCCGGTCCCGCCAAACTTGCGCGTGGTGGAGGCATCGGCCTGGGCAAACGGCTTGAACAAGCGCGCGGCCTGCTCGTCGGTCATGCCCACGCCCGTGTCAACAACGTCGAATTCGAGTGCTGGGCTTCCATCCGGGAGACTGGCCGAGCGTGTGACCAGACCCACATGGCCGAGTTCGGTGAACTTGACGGCGTTGCCCATCAGGTTGATGAGGATCTGCCGCAGACGGGTTAAGTCGCTTTGTATCGTCTCCGGAATCCCGCTCGTGAATTCAACATCTAAACGCAGCCCTTTTTCCTTAGCCCGTACTCTCATCAACGACTCCACTTCCCCAACAAGCTGAATGGGTGAAAGCCGGACCGCCTCAACCTGGAGTTTTCCCGCCTCGACTTTCGAAATATCCAGGATGTCGTCGATGATTGCGAGCAAGGTCTTGCCGTTTCGGTAGATGGTCTGGATCGCATGCTGCCGGTCTTGGTCTGAGAGATCGGAATCTGACAAGCTCTCCGCAAAACCGAGAATCGCCGTCATGGGTGTGCGAATCTCATGGCTCATGTTGGCGAGGAACTCACTCTTGGCCTGGCTGGCCTCTTCCGCGGCTTCCTTCGCAAGCCGCAACTCTTCCGCAGCCCGCTTCCGTTCGTGAGCCTCGATGGCAAGCGCGACCAGATCTGCGACGGATCCGGCGAAATTCTCTTCCTCCATGGTCCATTCGCGCGCAGGACCCACGTGTTCGTGACACACGATCCCATAGGTTCTGCCGCCCTGCCGGATGGGCGCGTCCATCATCGATGTGATTCCGGAAGGTGTCAGGTAGGATGCAGCGAGTTCGTGCGTGCGCAAATCGTTCTGGGCATCTTCGACGGAGATTGCCCGGCCTGTCTCCAGAGCCCGAAAGTACTCCGGATACTCTCTGACAACGATCTCCGCACCTTTGGAGTGCCGCTGTAGTGATTTCTCGAATTGTTCCACACAGAGGATCTTCGATCGCTCCTCGTGGTAGAGCCAGACACTGACACGCTCGACTTCAAGCGTTTCCGAAACCGCCTCTGTTATCATGCACAAGGCCGTGTCCAAGTCGCCTGCGAACAACGATTCGCTTCGCGCAAGTTCCACTAAGGTAGAGGTTTGCTCTCGCAGTTTGGCATTACGGTCTTGCAGTGCTTCTTCCGCTCGTCTCCTTTCAATAACCTCGGCTTCGAGTCTGAGCTTATGATCCTTCAACTCCGCTGTGCGTTCAGCGACTTTTCGTTCGATCGACTCGTAGGAATCCTGAACGCGTGATGCCATATGGTTAAACGAGCGCGCGAGGACACCGATTTCTCCAACTGCTCTCTCCGGAGCGCGTCGTGACAAATCGCCGGACGCAAGCGCTGACGTCGTTTCAACCAACTCACTAACCGGCTGCAGGAGTTTCCCGGTACCCAGAATGGCCACGATGACTGCAAATGCGAGGATCGTGAAGCAGATCACTAGAGTAGAGAGGACGTTGTCGACAACCGCCGCGTAAATCTGATCCAAGCTGTAAGCCAGATGAACGAATCCGACGGTCTCGCCACTCTTTTTCACTCCGCTCGTTTCGCTATCAGGGGTGATATCTGCCAGATCCACCTCGTCCCCGGTGGAAAAAACAGGTACAAGGACGCACAGGTGGTCCGCCTCTCTGGAAATGCTCGACGCGCCCTCGCGGACAGGCTTTTCAAAAGGAGGCCTCTTGGCCGCAGTTCTCGCACAGGCAAACCCCGACCGCCGCTGGAATGTAGCGAGTGCTTTGCCATCAGAAGCACAGATTCGCGCGAACTCAACTGCCGTATCATGAACCGTTCCCGCCACGACATGCTGGAGCGCTTCTTGATCATTCAACAGAATGGCCGGCTCGGCACTGTAGGCGAGTGCCCGCGCATTGAACTGAGCATGCTGTTCGAGTGCCTGGACGGCCTCGATGTAGCCCCGCCAGATCAGGGCTACCCCTAATGCACACACTGTCCCCACAACGAGGCACAGACAGGATGCGATTGCTCGTCCTCGCAGTCCAACATTATTGTATTTAAGCACTTAGCGGCCTCTTTATTGCGGCGTAATCCGCGACTCAACCCGCATCCACGGGGGCGTTGGGGCTCAGTTGCTATGGAATCCTCAGAGTCCCGGTGATGCTCATCGGTAGAAACCCGCATCCACTACCGAAGTTTTATCAGATGAGGCGCGCTAGACGCCCGATAATGTCTGGTGAGTGAGTTGACCTTGTCGCAGTCGTTCACGGCGTTCCGAATGTCAGGATCGGGCACGACGCGGGCAGATTTTTGCGCAACGCATCCGTGGTTCTAGCGGACTATTCCGTGCCCCAAAGAGCAAGCCATGATCTCGCACTCATGGAGTCGCGTAAGGCCTAATCTGGCATTTCGAGTTTTCTTCACGAGCCTGCTCGCTGCGGCCGTCTGGAATTGGCCATCCGCTGCAGGTGAATTCTCGCCTCGCCAACGCATTGTCATCCTATACAGCGATCAGAGAACTTATCGGGAGGCCTCGGAATGTCTGGGCAAGGTGCTGGAGGAAAGGGGCTATGAAAGCACTCAGATCGAGCTGCCCTCCGCCGAAGACGCAACTGGACACGCTATTGCAGTCGAAAAACTCAAGGGAGTACAGCCTTCTGTCATCATTGCGGCCGGGAACGCGGCGACGACATTGGCGCTCGAAGAGGTTCCGACAACGCCCGTCGTCTTCTTCATGGTTCCGAATGGGCGCGACGCTCCTTACATGCAGGCGGACAGCGGTTACAAAGATCGCGTTGCAGGCCTCACCACCGACATATCACCCCGCGACCAGGTTGAGTGGATAGCACGTTCACATCCAGAGGCGTCATGCGTTGTCGCCTTCCACAGCAAGCGAACTCGACATTCAGTCACCGAACTTCAGCGAGTTGCGACCGAATTCAAGCTGGATATCGTTCCGATTGAAGCGGACAAAGACAAGTTTCCGCAGGCAATCGACAAACTGACCGCCAGCAACTGCGACGGTGTCCTGATGGTACCGGATGCACGCGTTTATAACACGCCGACAATCAAACGACTCCTCCTCTGGGGCATCCGGCACAAGAAGCCAGTGTGGGCTTTCTCCCAGAACATCGTCAAGGCTGGAGCATTTGCAGGGACGTTCCCCGACTTGGAGAACGTTATCCAACAGACGGCAACCATTGCCCAACGTGTTCTAAAGGGAGAGAAACCTGAATCGATCGGGATGCAATACCCCGAGGTCGTAAACCGGGCTGTTAATCAAAGGACGGCCGAGATGATCAGCCTTCCGATTACAAAGCAAATGCTCATCGGAGAGGTCATCAAGTACGGAGAAGAACAATGATCCCACCACACGGAGAGGCGTGCAGATGTGAGGGGGGGGCATTCTGGGGTCAGATGATATCAGCGATGCTCACAACACTGTCCTTGCGTCCGGCAGCAATGCGTACCATCTCTTCATTGACGATTGCCATCGCTATCTCACTGATACCTCGAGCATTCGCACAGGCTCAAGTGAATAACTCGGCGGGAATCGACTCGCAACCAACTGAGCACGCCGGGGTCCTTGCTGGTGGTGACGAGGAAATTGAGGACATTGACTTGCTTGAACTCGAGATCCCCGTCGTTGTCACAGCAGCCAGGCGAGAGCAGAAGATCACCACTGTCCCTCACGCCATGAGCGTCATTACTCAAGAGGATATCCGGGCCGCCGGAGCGAGGTCCGTACCCGACGCACTCAGGCTAGTCCCCGGCATGGACGTGGCTGATCTGTCGTTCGGCAACCACGCAGTCTCGCCCCGTGGCTTTCACGGCTTCCTGAGTCGACAGGTTCTGGTGCTTGTCGACGGACGTCAGATATTCGATTCGATCTTCGGAGGCACACTCTGGGGAAGTTGGCCGTTCCAACTGGAAGATATTGAACGGATTGAAGTCGTCCGTGGTCCCGGGGGCGTAACGTGGGGGGCGAATGCCGTCAACGGCGTGATCAACATCATCACCAAAGATCCGCGGGATCAGCTTGGGCTCACAACCACGGCTGGCGGCGGCTCGCGCGGAACACACAAAGAACACTTGGGCTATGCGTGGGAGGACGGCAGACTGCGCGTGCGCGCATCAGGTGAATACGAGGCAAGTGACGGTTTTCAAAGAGGAGGGTCTCTCCTCCGTCATCTTGACGATGAATACAAGGGGGGGCGCATGAGCCTGCACGCCATCTACGATGCGAGCCCAAGTGACTCTCTGACGATCTCAGCGGGCAGCAGCGTGGTCGATGGCGGTTATCCGCCAACGCCACTCGGTGGTTTCGGCCTGCGTCGCAACTCAGCCAGCCAGGCAAACTACCTTCTTGGAAGCTGGTCCCACAAGATCGCCGAGGACAACGCGTTTGAACTGACTGGTTATGTAAACGACTTTTTCGGCTCACCCGGCGTTCGGGCGATTGACTACCGATACCAGCAGTTGGCGCTGCTATTCAGCCACACTTTTAAGCCCAATGAGCAACACACGCTCACCTGGGGCATTGACGGTCGCGCAGACTTGATCGACGGCTCGAATTCCGACCCTTACATGTTCTCAAAGGACTTCATAAGCACGGGCATCGTTGGCCTTTACGTGCAGGACGAATGGCGTTTTGCGCGCCGCTGGACGCTGAATCTTGGTGGCCGAATGGACTATGAATTCTATGGCGGATTTCAACCCAGTGCCCGCGCCGCTCTTTCGTACGAGATTAACGAGAACTCACTGGTGTACGGAGCGGTTTCGCGAGCCTTCCAGATGTCTCCCGCGGGGCTGAGGTTTCTGGATCTGCCCATGCTCAATGGTCTTGCTTGGGCCAGCGGTGATCGTGACGTCGACGCCGAGACTCTCATTGCGTACGAATTGGGCTACCGAGCCGAGCTGTTTGAGCGGTTTGAAACAAATGTCAATTTATTCTGGCACGAATTTGGGGATCTCACGACCCTGACGCCGACGCTCGGTCCCCCCGGGCTTATCAACATGGACTTTGGCAATCATGCCGAGGCATCGCTTTACGGAATCGAACTGGATGCCAAGTACCGTGCCACCGACAAGCTGACTCTGCTCGGGAATTACACATACCAGTATCTGGACTGGCGTTCTGACTCCGCGTTTCATGAAAAAGACCTTGTTTCACCCCCCAAGAACAAGTTTATGGTTGGGGCTCGGTACAATCTCACGAACGATCTGCATCTATCCAGCCATTTGTATTACGTGGACTCAACGAAGGCCCCCAACCCCTCGTTCCCGTTTGTATCCAGCCGTATTGACCCGTACTTCCGCCTCGATCTTCGCGCTGAATACGAATTCTGGAAAGACACTGCCTCCGTTTCGGTGGGAGTTCGCAATCTGCTGGATGGTGGTCACTTCGAGGGTAGCAGCCTTTTCCTGAACGATGCTGAAGTGCCGCGGATGATCTTCGCCGAACTGCGAATCGCGCTAAAGTAGCAAGGCGTGACAGAACCGCGGGCAAGGTCACTATGCCAGCCAGAGAGTGAGTGTTTCACTGATGGTGTTGATCCCGCTCGCTTGGGTGAAGGTGCCGGCACTGTGCCAGCCGATGTGCTCTTGACGGGCCGAGAGCTGACCGGTGCCGCTGAGATTGTATGTGCCGTTTCCTGATACGAACCCTCCCAGGTAGAGGTTGTTTGTGATCGTGCAGGGGCCGCGTTGTGGGTCACGGCGCTACTCAACGATGCGGCTCATCCTCAATCAAGGGCGCGATGTCCCATGGCAGCGCATCGAAAAGTCCTTTCATTTCGTCGTAGTGCTGCTCGCCGAGGGGGCCGATTTCGGGTTCGATCAGATCGACGGTCGTCCTCCAGCGGCGGATGGCAATGTCATCGAGTTCCTCAGCGTCCACCAGACGACGCATCAGGCCGCGATCGCCGCAGACGGGTCTCCCATCTATAACGACAAGTCGAATCTGCCTGGGGAACGTCAGTAGAAGGCTCACATGAGGGTCCGGATGCAGCCGGGGCGCCAGGAGGAGATCTGCCTGATAGCCCGGCTCGATTTTCCCCAGCCGGAACCAAGATGGGTCGTCGGCGCCGGCGACAATCGCCGCGTCGCAGGTCGCCATCTTGAAAAGCTGCTTGGGTGTGATCGCACCTCCGAGGTGCGTGAGCGAGTACCAGTATGCGACCTTGAGTTCCTCGAGCAGGTTGTCTGACCCGGTGATCGACCAGTCCGGCCCGAGGGCAACCGTGACGCCGGCCTCCAGCGCCCCGACCACGTCGGCCGTCTCACCGTAAAGCACGTCGTTCGTCTTGGGAGACCAGACGAGGTACATGTCATTTTGCGCCATGACCTCGAAGTCGGCTTGCGTTAGCGCAATGCCGTGAATGATAACGACGCCGGGACGCGCCAGACCCGCATCCACGAGGAACGGAAACTCCGCCTGCGTACGCGGGTCGGTGTGCTTTCCTTCGGCAACGTGGAGGAACAGCCGATAGATGTATCCCTCATCAAACGCCCACAGGATATCATCAAGAACATCGGGCTCGATTTGTGTGATATCCTCGACATAGGAGGCAGCGAGCCAGCCGTAGTAATCCAGGTTGCGAACCAGATAGCCCCAGTCGGCGCCGTCCGTTCCCTGGATCATGGTGGTTCCGCCGATCATCGCGCGGATCTCCGCGTACTTCACCGATTCGGGCCAGAGCCCGGCATCCTCGATGGACTCGTAAAGAGATTTGACCTCGTCGAGGTACTCCTGGCTCTCACGCCACTCGTAGCGGTTTTCGTAGGTTCGGCCCGGACGCCACATCGGAATCGTGTTCCAATGGGGGTGATTGTGCGTGTCAATCAATCCCGGGAAGATGTAGCCGGGATGCCGGATAGTCTTGGCGCCTGCGGGGACATCCTGCTGCCGGTGGCAGACATCGATGATGTTGCCGGTATCGGCATCGAAGACGACCCAGCCGTACTGCGCGCCCTCTTCAGAAACCACATGGCCGGAGATGGCGCAGAGCGATTGCGGCTCCTGCGCCGCACACGGTTGAAGGAATGCGTGCGGCCAAGTGAGAATCACAATGCTGACGAGAATCAAGCGAGTATGCATTACTTTCTCCTTGCGACGTTTTTGCAGTCGATGCGCCTGGCGGACTTTGCAGGCGCCGGTTTGGTTGGTTTGGGATGGGCCGGCCGGCCTTCCCAATCACTCGCCCAGCAGCAGCTCGACAAAGCCCTGCGTATCGCGCCCGTCCACCAGCAGATCTTCGTTGGTATCGGCCCGGTACAGATCGCATCCGCCGTAGTTGAACGGATCGACCAGGGCCTGCACGAACAACGGCACGTCGTCCATGTCCACGACGTTGTCGCAATTCATGTCGCCGTAATATGCGGTTGATTCTTCGATGACGGTCAAAACGAGACCTGTAGCACCATAGGTCAACTGCCAATCAAGGCCGCCCGGCAGCGCGGGGAGATAGACAGGGCTGAAGGTGCCGCTGTGGCTACCGTAGCCGACCACCGTGAAGCTGTTCCCCGGGCTCGGGATGAAGCCCTCGGTCAGGCGGACGTCCAGTTCTCCTCCCAGGTTCGCGTTGAATTGCACGTACATGTGATCGTAGTCATCCGTCGCGGTACCGCGGATGCGGATACGCAACTCGGCGCTTGGGAAGGCGGTGAAGTTGCCGTTGACATAGAGATGCCCCGGGTCGGTTCCCCCGGCACATGGGATCAGGTAACCGTGGTTATCCAGCGTGCCGAGGAAATACGCCTGATCGGGGACGGCACCGCCGGCGTACATCTGTCCGTTGTTGACCAGCTTGGTGCTGAAGTTGTAGAGGTTGAGTTCGCTGCGCGGATAGAGCGTGAGCGAGCCGTGGTTCTCAAACGCGTTCGGGCAGCCGACACCGTCAGCATAGAGCCGGTGATCCCATACCACTGTGAGGCTGCCGTGGTTGACGATTCGGCGGCAGGCAAGCCAGCCGTTGAGATTCACCGATCCGTACCCGCCGTAGTTGGTCAGCGTGCTCTGATCAAACGTGCCGCCGTTGTATGTGAACGTGCCGTTGTTGATGAGGTCGCCAAGGAACTCGCCGCCGCTCATCTCGAAGGTGGCGCCGTTGGTGAAGGCGCAGCGGTTGAAGGTGCTTCCGCCGGCGTGTGAGCCGCGAAGGTCGCCGCTCTTGAGCCAGAGGCGGCCGGTGTTTCCGGAGAGGGTGTTGATCCGGCAATCAGCGGCATTGTCGATGATCATGTCTTCGAGCGAGTTGTTGGTGAATTGGCTCGCGTTGAGGATACCGCCGGTCTGCTGGAAATCGTAAGTGTTGGTCCACGCTCCAGTCGTCAGGGTTCCGCCGGACTGGTGGTAGTGGCCGTCGTTGCTCACTTCATCGCAGGCGAACGTGCCGCCTTCAAGCTCGAGCGTGCCGGTCGGCTCGGCGAGGATGAGCATGTCGGCCACGACGGCGGTTCCGCCGGTCTGACGGAAGCGCCCGAGGGCTGTGTGGCCGGAATAGCCCAGGTACATGTCGTCTCCGACATTGAGCGCCCCCGTGCCGCTGAGCGTGTAGAGTGATTCGTCGGGAACGACGGTGCCATATCCGATTTCCAGGTTGTCGGAGACGTCGTGCGTTCCACCCGTCTGGGTGAAGGTAGAACCCGCCCAGATCAGGCGTGTGCGGTACGTGTTGAGATCGCCGTTGCTCAGCGTATAGTGACCTCCCCCGAGTTGATCCAACCCCAGCGTCAGGCCGGCACCGCTGGCGTTCACGGTACCGCCGGACTGAGTGAACGTGCCCTCCTCCTTACCGCCGAGGTAGATGGACGGGAAAGTCAACGTTCCCGACTGCATGTTGTAGCTTCCGACGCCGTAAGGACCGCTGTAGCTGGCGTTGGAGACGTTGAGTTGTGTACCGCTGAATGTCCCGCCCGTCTGGACGAAGTCGCCGTCGCCACCGTAACCGACATGTGCGTAGGCCGCCGACAGCGATCCGTTACTCAGCTCATAGTAGCCGTAGCTGTTGCTCAAGCGGCCGAGATAGAGCGTGTTGTCGATCGTAACGCTTCCGCCGCTCTGATAGTGCTTGCCGGTGCCGCGGTATCCTACATACTCGTAACCTGCGTGCAGGGCATCCTGGCTCTGGACGATCCGCGCATCGGCGGTGCCGGTGCTGACGTTGCCGATGTAAATGCTGTCCAGAAGGGGATTCGTTGCATTCGTGTAGAGACAGACAAGCGTCCACCCACTTCCGCCAGCCTCGATCCTCACCATGTCGCCGGCCATGGGGACGCCGCTGGGATTCCAGTAGGGACCGTAATTCCAGTTTCCGATTCCGTCGGCCGGTTCCCAGTACTTCGTAGCAGCCGGTGCCGCCGATGGAGCCACAAATGCCGCCAGCAGGCCTGCGATGGCGACACCCACCATGAGATTTCTTTGATCTTCTCGCCTCATGACTTTCTCCCTGTTGCACGTGCGTGCTCTCAGAACACGTGATTCACTCGCCCGTTACCTCCATGCAGCGTCACGCTCCCATAGAGGGTGACTTCCCCCCATTCGAAGGAACGAGATCAGGCCTCGAAAACCTTGGCCGAATCTGGTTTCGCTGTCCCTGGCCCCGCGAAGAGCCCGAGCGCGTCGGGAAAACGACCACCGGTCAGAGTCGCGGCTTTGGGGTGGGTGTGCCAATGGCGGTATAATGTCCTGCATCCTATCTTCGCGGCGGACGACGCATGGAGAATCCACAAGAGACGACGCGACTTCTTCAAGCGGTCGGGAGACATGATTCCTCTGCCGCGCGGGAGCTTTTTGTTGTTGTCTATGACGCGCTGCGGGCTCTGGCCGGGAGTTTCTTCCGCCGCCAGCCCACGGACCATACGTTGCAGCCGACCGCCCTGATCAACGAGGCGTTCATCAAGCTCGTCGGGCAGACGGACTGGCAGAATCGCGCTCACTTTCTTGCGGTTGCGGCGAGCGCCATGCGCTCCGTCCTCACCGACCACGCGCGGCGCCGCGCATCCGCCAAACGAGGCGGTCGTGTATGTCGTCTCACGCTTGACGAGGCGATCACCCCCGTCCTCGAGCGGGAGCCGATACTGTCAGACCTTGAAGAAGCCTTGCAGCGGTTGTCGGAACTCGACGCGCGCCAGGGCCGAATCGTTGAACTGCGTTTCTTCGGTGGTTTGACTGTCGATGAGGTGGCGCACGTGCTGGGGCTATCGGTCTCCACCGTGGAGGAGGACTGGCGCATGGCGCGGGCGTGGATCCGCCGGGAGTTGACCCGAGAGAGGTCGTCATGAACCCGGAACGCTACGCTCAGATCAGAGAAGTCTTCGGCAAGGCTTGTCGTCTTGGCCAGTCCCAGCGCGCGGCGTACCTGGATAAGACCTGCGTGAGCGATCCGGGACTTCGCGCCGAGGTCGAGGCCTTGCTGGCACAAGACGACCAGACGATGCCCACGCTTCCCTTTGTTCCCGCAGCGGAGATGCTCGACCCCGTCGAGGCGCATGCGAATCAAGAGGAGTTGCTCCCCCCGCAAATCGGCCGGTTTCGAATCCTGCGGAAGATTGGTGAGGGAGGCATGGGGGTCGTTTACGAAGCCGAACAGGACAACCCGCGGCGCGAAGTCGCGCTCAAGGTGATCCGGCCCGGCGTTACATCCCGGCAGATCCTGCTGCGGTTTGAAACCGAAGCGCAGATACTCGGCCGCCTCCAGCATCCCGGCATCGCCCAGATCCACGAAGCGGGCACGGCGAAGATCGAGTCCGCGACCGGCACTACGTCTCAGCCCTACTTCGCGATGGAGTTCGTGCATGGTCGGCCACTGGACCGCGCGCTTCTTCAGCCCGGCGTCACGATGCGGCGGCGGCTCGAAGTGTTGGTGAAGATCTGCGACGCCGTTCAGCACGCTCACCAGAAGGGCGTCATCCATCGTGACCTTAAACCCGGCAACATCCTGGTCGATGAGAGCGGAGAGCCGAAGATCCTCGATTTCGGCGTGGCGCGGTTGACAGATTCCGACATTCAAGCCACCAGCCTGCATACGGATATCGGGCAGATCATCGGAACCATTCCGTACATGAGCCCCGAGCAGGTCTCTGGAGACCCTCACGAACTGGACACCCGATCGGATGTCTATGCCCTCGGCATACTCTGCCACCAATTGCTGACCGGCAGTCTGCCGTATGACCTGCGCGGAAAGACCATCGCGGAAGCGGCCCGGACCATCATTGAGGACACACCCTCGCGGCTGAGTTCGATCGACAGGCGGCTGCGGGGTGACCTTGAGACCATCGTTGCCAAGGCGATCGAGAAGGACAAGGCGCGGCGATATCAATCGGCATCGTACCTTGCGGAGGATCTCCGACGATATCTATCAAACCAGCCCATCACCGCCAGACCGCCCACCACCATCTACCAGTTGAGGAAGTTCGCACAGCGAAACAAGCCGCTCGTGATGGGCGTCGCCGGCGTGTTCATCGCCCTGCTCGTCGGTGTTGTCGGAATGACGTCGCAGGCCATCAAGGCCACTCGTGCCCGCGACCTGGCCAAGGAGGCTGAAGAGGTCGCCGAGAACCGTCGTCAAGAAGCCGAGCGGCAGGCGGCGATCGCCGAAGCCGTCGTGAAGTTCCTGACCTCCGATCTGCTCGCGGCGGCAAGCCCGGAAGAGCAGGGCCGCGAAGTTACGGTACGCCAGGTTCTCGATAAGGCGTCGAGTGTGATCGAGAACAAGTTCTCAGATGAACCGCTGGTGGAGGCCACGATTCGCCTGACCATGGGTGATACGTACATGAGCCTCGGTTGCTATGACGAGGCCCGGCCCCACCTCGAACGGGCCGTTGCCTTGCGCAGCGAGGGCCTTGGTGAGGATCACCTCCAGACGATCACCTCCATGATCGCCCTCGGATACCTGTACATCCGACAAAGCCGCGACAATGAGGCGGCGGCGCTCTTCGAGGAAATCCTGGAACACGCCAGACCGTCGCTCGGCCGCGATCACAAATGCACGATCGCCGCAGTCGAAGCGCTGGCTATTCTCTGCAAACGACAGAGGCGCTATGTCGAGGCGGAGCCGCTCTACAGGGAAGTGCTCGATACCCGCCGGCGCGTGCTCGGCGAGGAGCACCGTGAGACCCTGGTCGCCATGAACAACCTCGCGATCCTCTACCGGCTTCAAGGCCAGTGGGAGAAAGCCGAACCCCTCTATGTCGATGCTCTGGAACTCAGCCGCCGGACGCTGGGGGAGAACCATCCGGATACGTTCAACATGTTGAACAACCTGGCCGTGCTTTACAGAAAGCTCAATCGCTACAAGGAGGCGGAGCCACTTTACCTGCAGGCCGTCGATGCCCGTAAAAAGTTCCTGGGGCCCGAACACCCCTCCACGTTACTGACCCTGCATACACTGGCGAGTTTCTACGCCCAGGCGCTGAAGGACTACGAAAAGGCCGAACCATTGTGCCGGGAAGTGTTCGATCTCCGTCGCCGGGTGCTCGGTGATGAGCACGCCAACACCATGGAGAGCCTGATTCTGCTGGGGACCGTGTATGCGAATAGCGGGCGGTACGAAGAGGCCGAGCCCCTGCTCATCCAGTGCCTCGAGACGCGCCGTCGAGTGCTCGGTGAAGATCACCATGACACCATCATCACAATGGCTACTCTGGCGTGGATGTACGGGATCGCGGATCGTCATGCCGAAGCCGAGCTTCTCTTCCGAGAGGCGCTCGAGAAACGCAGGCGCCTGCTCGGCGACGATCACCGCTGGACACTCGTGACAATGCATCGGCTGGCTGAAATGCTTATGGCACAGGAGAAGTTCGAAGAGGCTGAAAAGGTGGCCCTCGAGTGTCACGACCGCTTCACCTCCACCGTCGGCTCTGCGGACGATCGAACGCGAGAATCTCTGGAACTGCTGGTCGACCTGTACCGGCGCACGGGGC
>NPIF01008109.1_pt1 | contig 13315 bp, 13 predicted proteins | sample 8637461 | NCBI WGS metagenome assembly NPIF01 (sample SAMN07420641, study PRJNA396082) | bioreactor metagenome | isolation source: sample BR12 brine-fed electro-methanogenic bioreactor BR | place: Japan: Kochi | collected 2016-12-09
CAGTGCCGTTTCGGAGGCCCAGTCGCGCGTCGTGCCCGCCACTTCGGAGGTGATGATTCGATCCTTGCCGATGAGCCGGTTGGCGAGCGTACTCTTGCCGGCGTTGGGCGGGACGATGATCGCGACGCGCACGCCCTGCAGGAGACGCCGGGCCACGCGGGATCGAGCCTCGAACGCCTCGCGCTCTTCCGGCATGCACTGGGCGACGGATTTCAGATACTCCGGCAGAAGCTCGCGTTGGCGAAGCAGCCAGCGGGTCAGTCGCCGCGATTCGGCACGAAGCATCGCGAGATCGATGTCGCGACGGATTGAGTCTTCTGCGGAGACCATCGATAGATAATCGCCCGCCGGCACGATCTCGACGCCCGCGGTTTCAAGAAGCATGAGGGCGCGCTGGGCGATCCGGACGCCGCCGTGTGTGTGGATCTCAAAACGTTCAGTACCGTCGGGCCTCGTGATANNAAAAAACGTGATACGGCAGGCGACGACGTCGTCAATCGTCTCAGCGGCGTCAACGAGTCGGCAGAAGACCGGCTTGTTCTGCGGGAGATTCGGGGCGGCCTTCGATCGCGGTTTCCGCAGGACGCGTCGGACCATCGCGTCCGCCTCTGATCCCCAGAGAGCGATGACCGCGATTGCACCGGGCGCAAGGGGTGTCAACAGCGAGGCGGCGGTGCGGCCGGTGGCAGTCATGACGCGTCGGCTTCATCCTCGAATGGCATGAAGTGGCGGCGATACGCCAACTCGATGCCTCGCATGCAGAGATCGGGCACGTGATGATCGACGAAGTCGCAATGTTCGCTGACGAGTCCGGCGCTGCCGCCTGTGACGACGAGTTGCGGCCATGCGTTCAGTTCGGTCGCATAACGCTCCGTGATTTCCCGCAGGGCGCCGGCCACGCCGTAGAGGATTCCGTTGCGGATGGCCTGTTCGGTCGTGCCGCCGTAGACCTTGCCGGTCGATGCGACGTCCACTTTCGGCAGTTGCGCCGTGCCGCGATGCAACGCGGACGATTGAAGGGCGAGACCGGGCAGGATCGCGCCGCCCATGAACGCGCCCTGATCATTGACGCAGTCGACCGTGATCGCGGTGCCGAAGCTGGCGATGACGCAGGCTGCCCGCAGTTGATCGTACGCGGCAGCGGCGCAGCAGACGCGGTCGATGCCAACGGATTCTGGCGCCTCGATCGCGAGCGAAAGGGGGCGGTGCAGTTCTCGCCCCACCATCAGAACGGGGCTGTCGATTCTGTCATCGAGATGATCGCAGAGCCGCTCCGTGATCTCGGGCACGACGGAACAAGCGGCGATTGCCTTGATCCTGTCTCCAGGCAGGGCGTTCCAGGACTGCACCGCGAAATCCAGCAGTCGGGTCCAGTCATCATGGCCAAAGCGTTCATGGACGCGGATCTGGCTGTCCACGGAGCCCGCGATCGAGATGTGGGAATTGCCCACCTCGCAGATCAGCAGGTTGGCATTGGCTCTGGGGTCGTCGGCTGACAGCACTGAAAGTCTCCCGGTTTTTCCGACATTATAGCCGCGAACGGGAATAGTTGGGCGGGTGCTGCGGTTTCTAGAGGCGAACACGCCCTTACACCTTCTCTCCTTCACGCCCGATTGAGCGCGCAGGCGCTCAGACATCGCCCCGTTGCCGCGGGGCGATGTTCTTTTATGGGCTGGGAGGAGAATGGGGAAGCGCGGCATCCGGCCGATGCCGGAGGCAGCCGTTGATCGGGGATGAGCAGGTGGGAAGGCCTGGATGGCAGGAAGGACAGTCTAGCGGACGCCTTCCTCCAGCCCCTTGCGGATCTTCGCGATGAGGTCGTTCACCTCGGCGATCTTTTCCGTGACGACATCGATGACGCCGTCGTGGGCGGCCTGTTCGATTTCGGCGGCGCGCTTGCTGATGTCGGCGTAGCCGTAGCTGGCTCCGGCGCCGCGCAGCTGGTGGGCCTGCTGAACGATCTTGTCGTAAGACCGCTCGCGAATGGCGTCCTGCATCGCCGTGACGCGCTCAGGCAGTGAGCGGACGAATTGCTCGACCACCTCGCCCAGTTCGGGGCACTCGGCCAGCAGCGTCGAGAAAAGAACGTCTATTTCCTTGCTGCTCGGGTCTTTGGATTCGTCGGCCATGACACGTACTCCTGAGACGCCGCAAGGCCTGGGCGGCCTTCGGGCGCACCGCGTTCCTCTCCTGCACGAGCGCGTTTTCGCTCCCTATAGACATCGTGGAGCNNGGCGGTTCGCTTGAGATCGAGGCGGACGCGAGTTCGTGCCCGTCCGAGAATGCGGGGCGAGGATACATGAGTTGCGCAGCGATGCCGGACGGGCGGAAACAAGCATTACCGGAAGTGGGATTCTGGCGCGATTCGGTGGGCGGTGGCGTCCAATGGGGGGCGGAGCGAAATCCAGGGTAGAGGCGGAATGGGGATCAGATTTCCGAGCTGTCGTCCGCGACGAGATCTTCCTCGCCCAACTCGACGACTTCCTCGACATCGTCGAGTTCATCGCTGTCGAACTCGTCGTCGAGGTCGAGATCGCTGACGTCGTCCATGTCGAGCTCCTCAAGCGAATCGAGGTCGATCTCTTCGTCGGCGTCAAAGCCGCCGTCGTCGCTGACGACAGTCGGGGCCTCGGGCGCGGCCGACGCGGCGCCCTTTTGAGCGGTGGGCGGCAGGATTTCCTCCGGCACACCGTCGATCTGTACGGTGAAGAGAATCGGCCCGATGCTGATTTCGTCGCCGGCCTTGAGATTGGCCTCGGCAATCTTCTGCTCGTTAACGAAGGTGCCGTTACTGCTGTTGAGGTCGCGAAGCACGACCTTGTTCGACTGCACCTCCAGTTCGCAATGCGCCCGCGAGACTTCATCGAGCGGGATGCGCAGATCGGCGTCGATCTTGCGGCCGATGATGACCTTGCTCGATTCGATCGGAAACTCCTTGCGCGATCCCGATTTGCTGAATGTGACGAGCATGATGTCCATTGCGATCTCTCGCTCGAAGTTGCGGAGCGTCTCGATGGGTGCGGGCAGAGACTACACACAGAGGGCCCACCCACCCTCAAAATCACTCTAGCGGGAATGTGCGGTTAGATCAAGAACGAGCGGGCGCCGCCGGTGTCGCCTCCGCGTTCGCCTTCGGGCGCGGCATGGGAGTGTGCAGACGCGGGCGATAGAATAGCGGCATGGCACGCGATGCATCCGATAAACACGGCGGAACAATCGGCTGGTACGTCCACCTGCCGTTCTGCTCGACGAAGTGCGGCTATTGCGACTTCTACTCGCTGCCCACACAGCCGCAACTCGCCGAGCCGCTGGCCGCCGCTCTCAAGCGCGAGATGAGCCTGCGCGACCCCGAGCGGCCGGTCGAAAGCGTGTTCGTTGGTGGCGGAACGCCGACGGTGCTGCCCGCGGAGGCGCTGGCGACGATCCTCACCGCCGTGCGCGAACGGACCGCCGGGGCGGAGGAATTCAGCGTCGAGGCCAATCCCTCGAGCGCCGACGAACTCAAGCTCGCGCTGCTGCGAAACCAAGGCGTCAATCGCCTGTCACTCGGTGCGCAGTCATTCAACGCCGATGATCTCGCGGTGCTGGAACGGCTGCACAGCCCGGAGCATATCCCGTCGTCAGTTCGGTTGGCTCGCGAAGCCGGCTTCGACAACATCAATCTCGATTTGATCTACGGGATTCCCGGCCAGAGCCGCGAGCGCTGGCGCGAGACGCTGAACCGGGCGATCGACCTGGGTCCGGAGCATCTGGCGTGCTACTCGCTCATGTACGAGCCCGGCACGTCGCTGACGAGGCTTCGGCGCGAAGGCCGCCTGATTCCGTGCGACGAGGACGCGGAGGCGGATATGTTCGAGGAGACGATTGATGTGCTCACGGCCGCGGGGTACGAGCACTACGAGATCAGCAATTTTGCCAGGCCGGGCAGGCAGTGCCGCGCGAACATCGCCTACTGGGAGAACCGCGAGTATCTGGGAGTCGGTCCGTCGGCGGTGTCATATCTCGACGGTACGCGGCGGCGGAATGTGCCGGATGTCCGCAAGTACGTGCTTGCTATGCAGCACGATCCGGCGGCTGCTGTGCAGGAAGAGGAGACGCTGGGCGAGCTGGAGCACTGCTGCGAGACGGCGGTGCAGATGCTGCGGCTGACACGCGGCATCGAGCAATCGCGGTTTGTCTCGCAGACCGGGCGTGATCCGTTGATGCTTTTCGCGGAGCCAATCGCGCGAATGCAGGGGGAGGGCCTGCTCCGCGCGGACGACGAGTGCATCCGGCTCACGCGGAAGGGGATGCTGCTCGCGAACTACGTGATGCGGGAATTCCTGCTCTATGACGTCGTGTCGGACGGCGGGGAGTCGGCGTCTGTCTGAGGAGATCGTTCGCGCTCCCGGGAATCAGATTCCTCTTCGGCGATCCCGTCGTGGGCATCTTGAGCTTCGTTGGAAACCGTCGCGTCTTCAGCAGTGGAAACGGCTTCTTCAAAGGGCGTCGGTTCGTCTGCCTGCGGCGCCGCGTCCGACTCCGGTGCGGGTTCATCCTGCGGGCGGCTGAGCGACAGCACGGGCCGGCGCGGTTCGCGATTCGACCATTGCAGATCGACCTGCCAGACCCGGCCGTCCGCCGCGGCGATTTCCATCCCAGCCGCCAGTGCTTCGCGATCTAGGAACAGCCGTTCTGCCTGTTCATACAACATCGCGGAGATGGTGTCGTCTGGCTCGGTGTATGAGAACGCCTGAAGGTCGGGCAACCCCAGCGCATGCAAGCCCGCGGAATCCAGCACATACGGTTCGCCGTCGGTCTGCGGCTCGAACACGCGGAAGCTCACGCACGAGGCGCTCATCGCCGCGGCGTCGTCGGGCCGGGCGACCAGATCGACGAGAGACGACGGCGACATCAGGCGCCCCGCAGCGGGCCAGAAGATCGCGACGGGGCTGGTGAACTCGGCGAGGGCGGTCTGGGCTCGATGATGCAGGTGGACGAGATCGCGCGGGCATGTGTTCTCGGGGGCGATTGTCTTGAAGACGACGTGGGCGGCGTAGGTACGCACGGCCTGTGTTGCCTCGGGCCATTCCCACGCCAGCCGGGCGGCGGCATTGACCTGCGAACGCAGGCGCGGCTCAGGTACGCTCGTGACGTCAATGCGAATGTCACCGACGCGCACGACGAGCGAGTTTTCTTCGGATTCGTCGTCGAGCAGGACGGCGTCGCGCTGGCCGCCGCGGCGCAGTGATGCGTGAAACACGCTCGGCGCTAGAGTCCACGCCGTCGGCAGCAACACGCAACTGGTCAGCGGTTCGGGCTCGAGCATCGGCGCCTGCTCGGACGGCGGTTGCGCCTCGGGCTCCTCGGCCGCTTCATCTCCGGTTCGCAGCGATTCCTCTACATGATCCAGCGATAGCTCGGACGGTGGTTCCGGTTCCTGTGGTGCGATCTCAGACTCTGCCTGTGATTCGTCATTGAGCAGTGTTTCTGCTTTTTCCCTGGCGGCCGAAGCCTCGGTCTCGTCGTGCGCATGCTTCGTGCCTGCCTGCCCTGCAGTCTCTGTAGTCGTTTCGTCCGAACGGCGGGTGCGGAATCGCACGACGCATTCGATGACGATCGCCGCGATGAGGGCCAGCCGTCCCAGGCCGGTCTCATGTCCCAGCGTCCAGGCCAGCGCGAGCAATACCACGGCCGTTGCGTGAGCCGCCCGATGATTCTGCTTCGTGATGAAGGATGCGATGAGTGCGTAGAGCGACCAGGCCGACGTCAGCAGTCCCAGGATGATGAAAGTCCAGACCACGGGGCTAGCGTTGCACCTCGATAGCGCCGCGATTACTCGTCGACGTGAAAGAAGATCTCGTCCGGGATCGGAATCAGCTTGCCCTCACGATCGATGCAGGCGAGGGTTGATTTCGCCTCGCAGAGCAGGCGGCCGTCACGGGTGAGGTTGTAGGTGTGATCGATCCGGGCCCGCGTCATCCGTTCGATCCGCGTCGTGAGGACCAGTTCGTCGTCATAGCGTGCGGGCGAGCGAAAGCGGCATTCGAGCTTGGCGACGGCGAAGAGTACGCCTTGTTCCTCGAGATCGCGATAGCGGAAGCCGGCCAGCCGGAGCAGTTCGGTCCGGCCCATCTCGAAATACTCGAAGTACTTTGAGTGATGCAGGTAGCCCATCGGATCGCTCTCGGCGTAGCGCACTCGGATGGCGATGTCGCATGACGTCGGCGGGGTCTTCTTTTCATTGTTTGCCATATTGCCCGCATTGTCGGGAATGTTCGCGGTCGGACGCAAGTGCCGCGTGTCCAAGGACCAGCGTCATCCGCATGCGGATCTGCCGCTGTGCAAAGGTTCATCACGCATTGACAATCACGCCATGCACTGTATAGAGGCGTTGTTCGGATGTACGGATCGCCTCTTACATCCGTTTCTGAGTCGATTCCTCTCCAGAGAACACGGGCACATTGCAGGAAGGAGCCCCACCGTGAAGTTTCCCCACGCAACTCCGCTGTTGATGATTCTGGTCGCGAGCGTTTTCGCCGCCGGTTGCCGCGCTCATCCGGCCTCACTCGCCGTGGCCCTTGTTGGCGATGCCGTTGATGACGCGGACGTCAAGAAACGCTTTGGCGACCTCGAAGGCAAAACGCCGGAAGCGGCGGATGAGATGTTCGGCGAGCGGATCGCGACGCTCATCGATACCTCCCGTGAGAATCGCAAGGCGCTCATCTACCCGGTCAAGGCCGATCTGCACGACAAGTCACGCTTCGTGGTCGAGGTCGTGGGCAATCGCATCGTCAGCTTGTCGAAGAAGACGCACGATAAGGACGGCGTCGAGGACGTGATCAAGAAGGCGGACCTGAAAAAGAAGCTGATCGGTAAGGACGCCGCCGCGTGCAGCGAGGAAGGCAAGCTCGATAAGCTCATGCTGGTTCTTCGCGAGGAAGATACCGGCCGGTTGTGGCGGGTTTATGATGTCGCGAACTGGACGCACTTCGGGGCGGCGAGGTATTGCGTGCTGAAGTTCGACGAGGATGATCTTTGCAGTGAGATCAATCTCGTGGGGCTGGCCGCCTCCACGGTAAAAGGTGGCGCTTTCAAAGGCGAATAGCCGAGGCGCCGTGAGACGGGAGGAACCATGCGCAGTTTCGTGCTGACAGTCGTTGTCCTGTTGTTCGGTTTGTCATCTGTTTCGGGTTGCAGCGGCATCAGCTCACCAGACAGAGAGGCGCGGAAGCAACAGGGTTACACGTACTACCTCGACGGCGCCGGCGGCGCGGGGGTCGTCACCAACTGGAGTCACGGCGTCCGGCGCGGTTTCATTGACGCGGGGTACGAGGGAGCCGGCGAGGTGTTTGTCTGGCAGACGGGCCTCGGCGTGGTTCCCGATCAGAACTCCAGCGTCAGTTACAAGCGGAAGAAGGCGACCGATCTGGCACAGCGCATCTGCGCGTTCAAGCGGGAGCATCCGGGTTCGCCGGTCAGCATCATCGGTCTTTCGGCTGGAACGGCGATCGCGGTATTCACANNGTCACACTCGAAGCGCTGCCCGAAGACGAACAGGTGGACTGCGTCATTCTGCTCTCCTCCTCGGTCAGCAACGACTACGACCTGACGGCCGCCCTGAGGCGCGTGCGCGGCAAGATGTACGTATTCACGTCCCAGGACGACGGTGTGCTGCGATATCTTGTACCAATCTCGGGTACCGCCGATCGGCAGAGCACGGCAAGTTCAGCGGGGCTGACGGGTTTCCGGATGCCGCGCGGCGCGTCCGTCGGCACGGCGGAAGCATATGCCAAGGTCGCCCACGTCCGTTGGCGCAGCGAGTTCCGGCGCGCGGGGCATCGCGGCGGCCACACCGATGTCGTGAATCCGCGGTTCGTCAGAGAGTACATCGCGCCGCTGGTGATGAAAGCCAAACCGGCGCGCACGCCTGCTCCTCTCGATGTTGATGAAGCGACCGTCGCCAATCCCGACNNCTGGGTACGGTGGGATGGCGTGCAGGAGATCGGAGGCCGCCGCGAGCGAATACGCATCACGGCAACGCTTGTTGCAGCCGATCGCGACCGGATTGTCATCGAGCGTCGATACGATGCGCTGGACAGCGGCGGATCGATCCGCGTTCAGAGTTTCTTCGCAGCAGCGAAGATCAGACCCGAGGAGCATCCATTCACGCATTCAGCCGCTCAGAAAGAGACGCTTCCCGACGTAACCGTGAGTGTCGACACCCGAACAGAGCGTTGCAAAGTGAAGCAAGTTAAGGCGAAGGGCGAATTTCCGGAATGGGGCCGCGACGTCGAATGCACGGTGTACCATGCCGATTGGATTCCCGGCGGCGCCGCCAAGGTTGTGCTGAGTGCCTACCAGAATGACGCGCCTTACCGCTTTGAAGGGCGGGTGATTGCGTTCGGCGCCGGTCGCTGAACACCGGGCCGCACGATGAGCCGCGGACAGAGGGCGAGCCGGTTCGCGGCAATCGGCCGATCATCGCCACCGTTCGATCAACCCACTTCAGGCTTTGTTTCTCCTTTGAGCCTCGCGACTTTGCGACACCTTGGTGCGGCTGCGCGTCGAGCGCGAGACTAAACTCCACGCGTCAATGCCGCCCGGGTCAGAGGCAGCGAGGCTGTCCGCATCCGGCGCGGTTCATTCGGATGGGGTGGGCCCCGATTCGCATACTTGAGTGAAGGAGTCAGGCTAATGAGACGTTCGTACGCACTCGCGTTGGTGGTGGGTTTCATGAGTGTCAGCGCGCCGGCACAGGCCGATCCCGCCGATACGGCACTCTGGAAGCACGCGCATACCTTGACGCTCAGCTTCCACAGGAGCGGCGAGGCGCCGCTGTCGTACGGCGAGGTTCTGTTCCTCGGCGAAGCCGAACCCGTCGCGGGCACGCACCAGAATCCGCTGTACCAGGACAAGAACATGCAGGGGCAGAACCCTCTCTATGAGGGCTCGAAGTTTCTCGGCGGGCTGATCTCCGCCCCCGCCTTGTCGGACATTCAGTCGGTGCGCCTCGACGTGGTCTCAATGTCGGCCATTCATAACGAGGGTATCGTCCATCGTGACATCGCCGCGCGGGTGTCGCTCAGCACGGACGTTGGCGAGTTCAGACTTGCAGATGTGGATGCGGATGTGGTCGTCAGTTCCGATCGCGCGGCCGATGGAGTCGGTCCGATCCGCTGGATGTCGCCGGAGTCGATCCAGAAGCGGCTCTATCTCGGCGGCGACCCGGCCAGTGAGGGCGCGGGCTACTTCATGCTTGATCGCTACCAGTTGCTGGGCACGCCGGTCCCTGAGCCGAGCGCACTCGTCCTGCTTGCACTTGGGGCGGGCGTGGTGATCCGCAGTCGCCGGGCTTGACCCGTCGGGCGCGATGCACGATGTTGCGCCGCAGGAGGCGCAGCATGCACCGAGCAATTCAGATCGTTCCTGTTGTCCTGTGCTTAGCGTCGCTGATCGCGCCGGGCTGCGCGTCGGGTAGTCGTGCCGGCCGATTATCCGACGCGAGTTCCGACGATCGACTGCCGCGGCACTACGTCTGCCATCGCGCGAGCGCTCCGATCGAGATCGACGGCCGGCTCGATGATCTGGCGTGGGCCGCCGCGCCGTGGACGGCGGAGTTTGTGGACATCCGGGGTGTGGACCGGCCGCGGCCGCGATTCGCGACAAAGGCGAAGATGCTCTGGGACGACGCGTACTTCTACGTCGCGGCGCAGCTTGAGGAGCCGCACGTCTGGGGCACGCTCCGCGAGCACGACGAGATCGTCTTCTACGACAACGACTTCGAGATATTCATCGATCCGAACGGCGATCGCCGCGAGTACTACGAAATCGAGATCAACGCACTCGGCACCATCTTCGACCTGTTCCTCGTGCGGACTTACATCGACGGCGGCCCGGCCCTGCACGGCTGGGATTGCAAGGGCCTGCGCCGCGCGGTCCATAGCGACGGCACGCTGAATGCTCCGAGCGACACGGATCGCGGCTGGTCCGTCGAGTTCGCGATTCCTTGGAAGTCGCTGGCCGAGGCGGCGGGACGCGAAGCGCCGCCGCGCGACGGCGACACTTGGCGCGTCAACTTCTCCCGCGTCGAGTGGCGGATCAACATCGACAACGGCCGCTACATCAAAGTGCCCGAGACACCGGAAGACAACTGGGTCTGGTCGCCGCAGGGCGTCGTCAACATGCACCTGCCGGAGCATTGGGGGTATGTGCGGTTCGTGCGGGCGGCGGGATCTTCCTCGCGCGAATGACGCTCGACATTCGCGAGGATCCGGGTGTAGACTCAGGAGGGCATCAGAGTGCGAATCGCCAGCAAAGGACGTCCGGGCGAACGGAGCCGATTCGTTGACTACCTGCGAGCTTGATGGAGGTTCGGGCGGGTTACAGGCCTGCACGGCAGACGATGACCACCGGCGCAGCCCCAATCCGCCGCGCCGACGATGGCGGGGGATCGTCAAGCTTGTGCTGTATCTGTGCGTGGCCACTTGGCTCGGTCGATTCGTCTATCTGCGGCTGACTCTCAAGCCCACGCCGAGGCTGGAGTATTGGCAGGCACAGATTGAGGGCATCGATCCACCGGGCAACAACGCCGCGGATACGGAGGCGGTGTACAAGCTCCTCAATGAGTCCGTTTGGCATCACACCAGGGAGCAGGATATGCCCGGACCGCTCACCTCGACGTGGAGCAAACCGGGGAACATCGAGTGGCGGAAGGGTGTTCCTCGTGCAAAACCGTTCACACATCCGGAATATGTTCAATTGCGGTCCTGGGTTCGAATCGCCCTGAACGCGGGCTGGTCGGAGCCGCTCTGGACACAAATGTCCGGTGGCGTCTCCGGTGTCGATTGTTTCGCCAACAGGCACGAGTATTGGTGCAGGGTTCTTCTTCTCCACTCCAGAGTCTCTCGCGAACGAGGCGAGGGGATGGACATCTGCATGGAAAACTGGCGGATGGTGATCAGCCTGGCACGGCAGATCATCCGTCCGAGGCTCTCGTATTATCAATACACCGCATCCAAGTACATCCGATCGACGGCTCAGGAGATGATCTTCACCGCCAGGGAGCCTTACGATCGAATTAACGTTCGTCTATTGGCGGATGAGATTCAGGCGATTCTGGGCGAGCCGATGAAGCCGAGCGATCTTCTGGAAGGCGAGCGACTGCTGTTGCACATGCTTCTCGAATGCGTGTATGTGCGGCAGGGCGGCGACTGGCTTGTCGTGAGCGAAGTTCGATCAGTCTTCAATTTCAGCTTTGACCTCCGCGAAGCCCCGACCCTGCGGCTTTGGAACCTGACGTCACCCTTCTTCCACAACCTGTCCACATCCCGTCGGCGCGTGGACGCGTATATCGAATCGCTGAACGCACTGACATGTCTGGCCGATTTCGCAACATACGGCCCGAAGAACGCGGCGGGTTTCCGTCCTCTGCGGCCGAACAGCATCGACGGCCTTCCCATCTATGGCGGCGGGGCTCCTGAATACGCAGTGCACGATTACTACGTCGCGCTGGGCGAGTTGGAGGCCGCGCTGACCATGCTCGCATTGAGTGAATATCATCGGGCGAACGGCTCCTATCCCCGCGAGCTTGACGAACTGGTCCCCAAGTACCTGCCTAGGACGCCGATCGACTATGCCGATCGAAAGCCCCTGCGATACCGGCGAGGCGGGGCGGAATACGTGCTCTACAGCGTCGGCTACGACGGCGAGGATGACGGCGGCATTGGAGAACCAACGTTCAATCGATTCAAGCCGGACCAAGATGTCGTATTCACCCTAAGTAAACGGCCGGAGCGATAGATGGCGAACAGCCACGATCATCATGAGCCGCCGACGTCGAATGCGCAGCAAGCCTGCGTGCCCGCTGAAATCGCGGCGCCCCGTGCTCGACTAGAGCCGCGCCGGCCTGTCGGCTTCTTCACGGCATTGATGCTCTTCTGGCTCCGGCCGAAGCGATACGGTCCTCATCTGGCGGCGGGCTCTTTCCTGAAGGCCTTCGCCGCGCATCTCTTCGCGGCCGGCGCAATCCTGCTGATGATGCTGGCGCTCTGGTCATGGAACAGGAGGGGAAGCTATCTCTACAACTACTACGACACCGGTCAGTCCCTCCGCGCTGATATGGCCGGCATGATCGTGGAAGCCTCCGTGCTTACTACGGATTACCTGGATCACCTCTCCGGTTTCAAGGGCTTGGAGCACTGGCTTTCGAACGGCGGCTGGTGGCTGGTTCTCGTTACCTGTATCGGCATCGAACTGTCCGTGGTGTTCCTCGGGACGGTCGTCATGCCCTACGCCGCCGATGGAGATCGGTCCCGATCCGTCTGGAAACGCAGCGTCAAGAACGCCTACTGGTGCACCGTCATTCTGGTGCCGCTCATGCTGGCCCATGTGGCGCTGTCGCTGGCGACCGACTGGTGGGGTTCGAACCGTACATATCACAGCGGGGGTCTTCCACCTGAGGGCTGGTGGAGCGATCCGCTGACGCTTGCGGCTGGCGCGCTGGCGATCGGATCGTTCATCCTGCTGCTGCGGGCTTTGATTGTCGGCGCACACCGGTGCGTCGTTGGACACGATGGCAGCGTGCAGGCGATGCGAGAGCCTCGCTGCGACCGATGCGGCTATCTCCTGCGAGGGCTGCCAAACGACTCGAAGTGCCCCGAGTGCGGGCTGCCGGCGCTCGATTCAATCGAGGGGCGACACCGCACGAGCCTCTGGCAACAACATGAATCGAAGAGCCGTGGAATCATCGAAGCCGTTCGAATGCAGTGGGTCGTTCTGGGCGGTACGGCGATGTTCCAGCGAGTCCCGCTGCATCGCGGCGTGGCGTCGGCTCGCCGTTTCTGGTGGGTGACGTGGCTTCTAATCGTGCTGGGGCTCCAGATGTTCCTGCGGGTTCTCATTGGCATTGCCCCGTTTGATTCAATGCTCCGTGCCGAAGCGAAGTCTCTGTCCATCTACTTGATCCTCCTGCCTTTCGTCGTTCACTGTATCATGATGTTCGTCGCGTGCGTGTACGCCCATTGGCGTTATGGAATCCAGGACTATCGTGTTTCGTCTATCGTCTGCTACTACGGCGCGCCGCTGATGTGGCCTCTGTTGATCGTGCTGCTCATAGCAGGGGTGCTCGTGTACGAACCGCTTCTACCGCTGATCGACCGCCACTTGGGTAAGGTGATGCTCGCCTGTGCCGTCCTGGCCCTCGGCTGCGGCCTGTTCTGGTGGATGCGGTTGCAACAGGCGATCCGGCTCGTACGCTACGCAAATGTCTGAGCGCGATGCGGAAAAGGATCGTCATCGATGCCCCAAAAGGAAACAGGCCCCGTGGGTCTCACAG
>NPIF01002570.1_pt1 | contig 13273 bp, 11 predicted proteins | sample 8637461 | NCBI WGS metagenome assembly NPIF01 (sample SAMN07420641, study PRJNA396082) | bioreactor metagenome | isolation source: sample BR12 brine-fed electro-methanogenic bioreactor BR | place: Japan: Kochi | collected 2016-12-09
AGTTTCTTGATCTCCAGGCGCATCTGCACGCGCAGCTTGGCGTCCAGGTTCGACAGCGGCTCGTCGAACAGGAACGCCTTGGGCTGGCGCACGATCGCCCGGCCAATGGCCACCCGCTGGCGCTGGCCCCCCGACAGCTGCCGCGGCTTGCGGTCGAGGTAGTCGGTGAGATTGAGGACCCGCGCCGCCTCCTCGACCTTCCTCGCGATCTCCGCCTTGTCCAACTCGGCCATCTTCAGGGGGAAGGCGATGTTCCCCCACACGCTCATGTGCGGGTACAGCGCGTATGACTGGAACACCATTGAGAGCCCCCGCTTGGCGGGCGGGCGTGCCGTCATGTCGTCGCCGTCGATCCGGATCACCCCGGAGCTCACGTCCTCCAATCCGGCGATGAGCCGCAGCAGCGTCGACTTGCCGCACCCAGACGGCCCGACGAACACCACGAACTCGCCGTCCACGATGTCCAGATCAAGCGGCGGAATCACCTCCACCGAACCGAAGGACTTGGAGACGTTCTCGAGAGATATGCTCCCCATGGTGTGCTCCGATCCCCGCGATCACTTCGCCGTTCCGAAAGCCGGTCCCCGAAGGCACTGGCGTTCCCGGCAAATCCGGATGACGCCGGCGAGACAAGGCCGATGGCAAAAAAACGTCGCCACTCCTCTTAACACGGAATTTCAAATGTGATAATAGAAAATTCCATATTTGGAAGGTTTATCGCATGACTCCGACAGAGCGCACGTTGCAGGTGCTGGAATACATCATGGCGGCGGGTCCCGGCCCGATCAAACAGGTGGACATCGCTCGCGACTGCCACATGTCGCCCGCCACGCTGAACCGGATCATCCGCGTGCTCTCGGACTGGGGCTACCTGTTCCGGACCAGCGAGAAGTATTGCGTGCGCAACTTCCGGCTCGAACGCAACGTCCCGATGTCGGAGACGTATCTCACCGAGCTGGACCGGACGATCCACGAGATCACCGACCAGCTGGGCGTCTCCACCGAGGTGGTCGTGGTCGCCGGGCACGAGCTCCTGTGGCATTCCAAGACCGAGCATCCGGACCCCAAGGTGTTCATCCGCGCCAACGTCGGATTCCGCCGCAGCCTCTACGAGCTCGACGCCCTGGCGCGGCTCTATCTCAGCCATGTCGACTGGGAGGAACTCGCCGAGCGCTTCTACCTCGAGGGCTTCTACGACACCAGCTACAGCTCGGGACGCGACATCAAATGGCTGCCCGAGGAGACCGCGAAGGCGGTTATCGATTCGGCGCGCGGGACGGATTTCGCGTTCGACCCCAAAGGCAACCACCTCGGTATTCACCGGTTCGCGACGGTGATCAGCGATCCGGACGGGGGGTTCCTGCACCTCCTGTCCATCGCCGATCCGGTCCGGCCGACCGCAAACGAAAAGGCGCTGATTGCCCGCTACGAAGCGGCACTGGGCGAAGCACGAGAGCGCCTGATGGCACTCGTCGCTAGCGAAACGACGACGAGGCGACTGCCGCCCAAACACTATGCCCTGCCCGGACGCGGCGGCTGAGCCACCGGGCAAGCCAACAAACCAGTGGAGGTTGATAATGAAGTCAACGAGACGGAAATTCCTGACGACGACCGTTGCCTGCATGACGACCATCTTTGCCACAACGGCCATCGGGCAGGCGAAGGAGGTGAACGTCCTCCTGTTCTCCATGCCCTACACGCAGGGGCTCAAGAAGCTGGCCGGCGACTTCGAGGCCAAGACGGGCGTCAAGGCCAACATCGACGTCGTCGGCCAGGACGTGTTCGAGAGCCGCATCACCTTGTCGTTCACCGGGCGAACCGGCGATCTCGACGTCGTCCACACGCCGGTCATCCAAGTCCAGAAGTGGGTCGCAGCCAAGTGGCTGACGCCTCTGACCGACAAGATCGCCAAGATCCAGAACAAGGACGACATCCTCAAGGGGCCGCTCGACGCCTATAAGGTGAACGGCCAGATGTGGGCCGTGCCTTTCTTCGCCGAGACCGGCTTGATGGCGTACCGCAAGGACGTGCTGGCCGCCGCCGGCCAGAAGCCGCCGGAGACCTGGGACGACATGCTGAAGGTCGCCAAGGCTATCAAGACCGACCAGATGGCCGCCATCGCGATGCGCTGCGCCCCGGGCCAGGGCTTCAACATTTTTGTCTTCCCGATGATCATGCGGGCCTACGGCGGCAAGTTCTTCGTCAACTATCCCGACGACCTGACGCCGGCCATCAACTCGCCCGAGAACCTCAAGGCGCTCAAGATCTACTCGACCCTGATGAACGACTACGGGCCCGAGGGCATCGGCAGCTTCAACTTCCCCGAGGTCGCCGCCGCGGTGCAGGCCGGCAAGGTGGCGATGATGGTCGACGGCACGTCGATCGTCAGCCAGGTTGTCGACCCCAAGAAGAGCAAGTTCGCCGACAAGATGGCCATCGCGCTGCCGCCCGGCGGCCCGGCCGGACGTTCGCCGGCCATCGCGGTGCACGGCCTTGGCGTGCCGGCCAGCGCGCCCGATCCGGACCTGTCGTTCAAGTTCATCGAATGGGCGACCAGCGCCGAGACGCTGACCAAGATCGCCCTCGACAACCCCTATCCCGACTTCACCCGGGCCTCGGTGGCCAAGGACCAGCGGGTGATCGACAAGTACGCGGCGATCCAGCCCGACTTCCTGAAGCTGCGGGTCGAAGCGCTGAACCTGGCGGTCGGCAACTACCGTCCGCTGATCCCCACCTGGCCGGCGATCGGCGCCGCGGTGGGTGAGAACGTCAACGCAGTGGTCAACGGCCTCAAGACCCCGGAAGAGGGGCTCAAGGCGGCCGACGAAGAAATGAAGGCGATCCTCTCGAAAAAGTAGGCTACCGTCTGGGTGCCCGGCCTCATCGCGGGCCGGGCGCCCGATTTCCCGGTGGAGCAGCGACATGACGCCTCCTCGCGCATCGGCCCAGCTTGAACGCGGCTACGTCCGGATGTTGATCCCGGCCGTGGTGGCCGTGGGGGTGTTCGCCGTAGTTCCGCTGATCGGCATGTTCGCGCTCTCGTTCACCGACCTGAGCCTGGTCGAGGGGTGGAGCGGCAAGATCGGCTTCCAGAATTTCGTCAAGCTGCTGAACGACCGGCGCTTCATCAACTCCGTCTACATCATGGCGGCGCTCAGCTTCTTCGGGGTGGTTGCCCAGGTCCTGCTGGGGACGGCGATCGCCGTAGGCCTCGACAAGATCGTGCCGAAGTGGCGCGTGGCCCGCGGCATCTTCGTCGTGCCGTTCGCCGTCCCGGCGGTCGCCGTGGCGCTGACCTGGCTATCGCTCTTCACGCCGACGCTCTCGCCGATCAACGCGTTCCTCGCCATTTTCGGCATCAAGATTCCCGCCCTGCTGACGACCCAGCTCGGCGCCATCTCCGCCATCGTCATCGCCGACACGTGGGCGAGCTACCCCTTCGTCATGCTGATCGTGCTCGCCGCGTTGCAGGGCATCCCCAGCGAGTTGGACGAGGCCGCGGCGATCGACGGCGCCAGCCAGGTCCGCGCCTTCTTCCTGGTCACGCTGCCGTTGCTGGTGCCGGCGCTCCTCATGGTCGCCCTGTTCCGCTTCATCGAGACGCTGAAGCACTTCCCGCTGATCTTCGTGATGACCAACGGCGGGCCGGGAAGGGCCACCCAGGCGACCAACTACTACGCCTTTGTGCAGACCTTCGAGTATTCCAACGCGGCCTACGGCTCGGCCATCGCCGTCTTCCTGTTCCTGTTCGCCGCCGCCGTCAGCCTGTACGTCGCCCGGGTGAACGCGAGGGTGGCCGCCCATGCGTGACCGCTCCCTCCCGTTCCGCCTGAAGCGCTCGGCCGGCATCCTGATGATGCTCGCGTGCCTTTCCTTCGCGCTACTGCCCATCATCTGGTCGATCATCCTTTCGTTCCGGCCCGAGCGCGAGCTGTTCGAGCCGATCTGGAATTCGCCCGGCGCACTGACGCTGGACAACTACCGCTCCATCGCCGGGTCGAACTTCCCCGAAGCCCTGCTGAACAGCTTCATCACGGCGGGAAGCTCGACGCTGCTTGCCATGATCATCGGCGTGCCGGCCGGATTCGCGCTGGCCAAGAGCCGCATCTCGGGAAAGTTCTTCGCCTCGTGGATGCTGCTCCTGCTGCGCATGGCGCCGCCGGTCGGCTTCGTGATTCCGCTGTTTCTGGTCTACATCAATGCCGGCATGATCGACACGTACACGGGGCTGATCTTCGCCTACATGTCGCTGACGCTCCCCTTCGTCGTGTGGTCGATCTGGACGTCGTTCAACCAGATCCCCGACGAGCTGGTCGAGGCCGCGCTGATGGACGGCGCGTCGCTGCGCCGCACCCTGCTTCTGGTCGTGCTGCCGGCCGCGCGGCCGGGCGTCACCGCGGCGGCGGTGCTGGGCTTCCTGCTGGCCTGGAACGACTTCTTCTTCGCCCTGATCATCACCCGGACCCACACCTCGACGGCGCCGGTCGCCGTCATGAACTTCGTGTCGTACGCCAGCGTCGACTGGGGTGCCATCGCGGTGGCCAGCATCGCACTGACGCTGCCCATCGTCCCGGTCATCGTGTTGGCCAACAAGTACATCGTGCAGTCCCTCGGCGGGGCTGTGAAAGGATGACAAAAATGAACGACGACACTCGTCCCAACATCGCCCTGATCATGACGGACCAGCAGCGGCTCGACACCATCGGCGCGCTGGGGTTCGATCACATGGAGACCCCGATACTGGATAGGCTGGTCAAGGGGGGCACGAGCTTCACCAACCTGTACGTGCCGGCGCCCTCGTGCGCACCGTCACGCGCGGCGCTGTTCTCGGGGACCTATCCGCACACAAACGGCGTCTTCCGCAACGACGAGCCCTGGGTGTGGTCGTGGGTGACGCTGCTCAACAAGTCCGGTTATCGCTGCGTGAACGTCGGCAAGATGCACACCATGCCGATCGAGGCCGCCCTCGGTTTTCACGAGCGCCACGTGGTCGAGAACAAGGACCGGGCGCATCCGAACCTGCCGTTCTACCTCGACCAGTGGGACAAGGCGCTGTGGACCCGCGGCCGCGAGAAGCCGAGCCGCGTCACCTACCGCCGCCGCAACGACTATCGCGACCGCCTCGGCGCCTTCGTCTGGGAACTGGAGGAGGACCTGCATCCCGACGTGTTTGTCGGCAACCTGGCGTGCATGTGGCTGGAGCGCTATCCCGGTAAGGAGCCCTTCTTCCTGCAGATCGGCCTACCCGGGCCGCACCCGCCGTATGATCCGACGGCCGAGTACCTGGAGCGCTACGCGGATAAGAAACTTCCCGAGCCGATCCGCGACTACGACCTGGACACCCAACCGACGCCGCTTCGCGAACTGCGCAAGCACCACCAGGCCAACGACCACGATGCCATCGTCCAGCTGGCCGAGCCGACGGCCGAGCAGATGAGGCGCCAGCGCGCCCACNNCTACTACGCCAACGTCTCGATGATCGACACCCAGGTCGGCAAGATCCTCGACGCACTGAAGAAGCGGGGCGTGCTGGACGACACGGTGGTGATCTTCGCCTCGGACCACGGCGACTGCCTGAACGACCACGGGCATTCGCAGAAATGGACGATGTACGAGCAGAGCATCCACGTCCCCGGCATCGTCTGCGGCCCCGGCGTCAAAAAGGGGCAGCGCGTCGGCGATCTGGTGTCGCTGATCGACCTGGGGCCGACCATCCTGGAGCTTGCCGGTATCCAGGCGCCGGAGTGGATGGAGGCCCGTTCGCTCGGCGGCTACCTGCGGGGCGAGGGACAGGAGGCGCGCGAATGCGTGTTCTCCGAGCACACCAACGACGCGATCCTCGAGCAGACCGAGTACGTCACCATGGTCCGCAAGGGGCCGTGGAAGCTGGTGCATTTCGTCGACTTCGAGGAGGGCCAACTCTTCAACCTCGACGACGATCCGCGGGAAACGCGGAACCGCTGGGACGATGCGGACTGCGCGACGATCAGGCAGGAGCTGCTGCGCGAGCTTCTCGCCTGGCGTATCCGCAGCGACAAGACGACGCAAAAGTTCCTCCGCGAACTGGCGGCCTATTCCGGATGAAGTCCTCGATGCGGCGCGCCGGGATGACAACGGGGGGGATCACCAATGCTTTCCCGGCGGCCGAACGTCGGTGTCGGGATCATTCCAAGGCCCGGGATCGGCAATGAGCGGCGCGGCCAGCAAATCGACGGGCGCCAGCCCTTTCCAGGTGATGACCAAGCCCAATGGGCCGCGTTGCAACCTGGACTGCACCTACTGCTACTACCTGGAGAAGGAACGGCTTTATCCGGGCACCAGGAAGTTCCGGATGCCGGACGCCGTGCTCGAAACCTACGTACGCGATTATATTGCGTCGCAGATCGTGACGGGCGTGCCGGAGATTTGGTTCTCCTGGCAGGGTGGCGAGCCGACCATGCTGGGAGTCGAGTTCTTCCGCCGTGCCGTAGCCCTTGAAGAGCAGTATCGGCCGGCCGGCGTCACCATCCGCAACGCGCTGCAGACCAACGGCACGCTTCTGGACGCCGAATGGGCGGCGTTCCTCAAGGAGAACCGCTTCCTGGTCGGGCTCAGCATCGACGGGCCGCGCGAACTGCATGACCGCTATCGGATCGACCGCGCCAAGCGTCCGACCTTCGACAAAGTGATGGCGGCGGTCGAGTTGCTCAAGGAACACAAGGTCGACTTCAACGTGCTGGTCGTCGTGCAGCGGCAGAACGCGAAGAAGCCGCGCGAGGTCTACCGCTTCCTGAAGAGCATCGGCGTCGAGTACATGCAGTTCATCCCGATTGTCGAGCGTACGGCGGACGGGGAGGTGCTGGCCGGGGCGCCGCAGACCGACGCGGAGGGCGCGGCCTACCGGGTGACGCCGTGGAGCGTGCTCCCCAAGGACTACGGCACCTTCCTTTGCCGCGTCTTCGACGAATGGATCAAGGAGGACGTCGGGCGCGTCTTCGTGCAGTTCTTCGACACCCAGCTCGGCCTGTGGGCCGGCGGCCCGGCCGGACTGTGCTGGTTCGCGGAGACTTGCGGGCAGGGTCTCGCCATGGAGCACAACGGCGACCTCTTCGCCTGCGACCATTACGTCTATCCCGAGTATCGCCTCGGCAACATCACCGAGACGCCGATGGCAGACCTGGTTGCGCTGCCGTTCCAGGAGAAGTTCGGCAACGACAAGCGCGACACGCTTCCGAGACAGTGCCGCGAGTGCGGCTACCGCTTCGCCTGCAACGGCGGCTGCCCCAAGCACCGGTTCCTGGAAACGGCCGACGGCGAGCCGGGGCTCAACTATTTCTGCGGGTCCTACATGCGTTTCTTCGAGCACGCCGCGCCGTACATGAGAACCATGGCCGACCTCCTGCATCGCGGCAGGCCGGCTGCCGACATCATGGACATTGCCCGCCGCCAACGGGCAGGCACCGCGGCCGCCAAGCTGGCCGTCGGCCGCAATGATCCCTGCCCATGCGGCAGCGGCAGGAAGTTCAAGGCCTGCTGCGGACGTCCGGTCGCCTAAGTGTGGCGGATCAGGGGCATTCGCTACCGAAGCTTCTTTCCGTAGCCACGACCGCATTACCCTTTTCGGCATTGTCAGACCAACCCGACACGAGCCGGTCCGTCCTCGCGCCGCTCATCCTCTTAACGTGTCAATGCCCCCGGGAGCCGTATCGCCCGATCCGCTTTTCGGAGTAGCATCGGCCAGTAGTCTTGCGGGAACCGGTTCGATCGAAATGCGCGACGTAATTCTGGAGCTGTTCTCCAGTGACTAAAGATCCTTCGGACATCGAAATCCGTGCCAAGAACGCCTCACAGGATGTTGTGAGCAGGTCCATTCGCGTGATGTTTGCCGAGGTACCAATCCTGGGAGGCGTCTTGTTGGCCACAGCCGGGTTCGTTGCCGGCTGGCTGTTGCGTTACCAGTTCATCGAACCGACGGCCATCGGCATCCTTTGCGACGAGGGCGGTATCGACGCGCCGTCGTGGTGCGATCTGCGTACGTCCCTGATCGTGACCGTGCAGACGCTTCCGGGCCGCGTTTTCGTGCCCGTGCTGGCCGTTCTCCCGTGGCTCGTCGGCAATCGGACGATAGCCCGCGGTCTCGGTCTTGCGGCCTTGTTTTTCGCCGGAGCCGGATTAATCCTCTACAATGCCGGTCTTGCGGTCGTCGGGGTCGTTGTCGCCGGCCTGCGGCTTATCCGGCTGGGAAAGGAGCCGCCGCAACCGTAAGGCCTCGGCGCGGCTGGCCGGCAATCCCGGCGCCGCCAGCAGCACACAGTTGGCGGCCCAGAACCAAGCCTCGACGTTCTTCCAGTAGTCGATCCCGAAAACGCCGGAGACAACCAGAACAAGGCTCAACCAAGCCTCCTCGCGGCGCTTGTCCGCGCCGGTCGCCGCTCGGGAGCGGGCGGCGTGGAGAGCCAGTGCAACGCCGGGAAGCCACAAGCCGATGGTCGGGAAGTCGCGGTGCCGGCCGTCGAAGGCGATGGCCAGGGCGACCAGAACAGAGGCGACGAGAGTCACCCAGCGGAATATCCCCACCGCCAGGGCAGGGTCGAGGCGCGGCGTCGGTCTGCGCAGCCAGCCGAAGACGGAATCGAAGGATGCCGGGCGCAGGGTCGTCACGATCGCATCACCCAGCATATGAAAGGTCATGAGCCCGGAGGCCGATAGGGTCAGCGCGAAAAGGCCGGCGACGCCAGCCGTGCCGAGGAGGCTCGAGGGGATCGTCTCGAACATTGCGCCGAGTCCGACCAGGGACGAACCGAGGGCCGGGCCGAGAAGTCCGAGGCCGAACCAGCCGAGCGGCTTCGGCCGGTATCGTGTCGTTATCGGTACAAGCAACAGGAGCGCTGAGATGACCGCGGAAAACAACGCGGCTTGCCGCCAATCCGGCCATTCGGAGACCGGGCCTGTCAGGGCGAACTTGGACTGCAGGTTACGGTCCAGAATGCCCCAGAAGCCGCCCACTGTACCTTCGGGCAGCTTCTTCCACGGCTGATCCCAGCCCTCGATAAGGTTGTAGGAAAGTTGTTCGGCGGTTGCCCAGACTGAAAACTCGCGTATGAAGCGAGCCTGGTTGATCCTGGAAGGCACGGCACTGCCCCGCGTGCGACCGGCGGTCGGCCAGCCGACTTCGGCAATGAGCAAGGGAGTGCTCGGGAATTCGTGGCGAATTTGTGCGGTGAGTTTTCTGAGGTGCTCCTGCACTTGATCGATTGAGACCGGAGTCGGATCATCCCAATAGGGCAACAGATGGACACCGATCACATCGACCGCATCGGCCACCACCGGATTCTGCCGCCAGAAATGGGGGATGTCGGCATAGGCGACCGGGGTCGTCGTCCGAGCCTTGACCGAGCGGATGATGTCGGCCAGGCGGTCGCCCGACATCTCGCGGCGGAGCAGCACCTCGTTGCCGACGATCAGCACGCGAACCGTCTTGGGGTATGAGGCCGCCAGTTCAAGGGCCGCGTCGATCTCGCGTCGGTTGAGCTTTTCGTCCCTGCCGATCCAGATACCCAGCATGACCTGAATGCCCAGTTCATCGGCTATTCTTACCGTCTCGGGATAGGGACCGAGGGCCGAGTAGAGGCGAACGCAACCGGTCAAGGGACGGAGGGCGGTCAGCGATGCCCTCTGGATGGCCTCGTCAACCGTGTATTCATGTTTGAGAGGATTGTCACTGCCCTGCCATGGGGTATAGGAAACGCACTCCAGCCTGCCGCTGGGGACGTCCGTGATTGCCACCGGGCGACCAAGCCAAGCCCACAAACCAAAGCAAATGCCGAGGGCCAAAGCCAGGGCGGGAAGCACAAACAGGCGCGACATGGCCGCAGCGACTCCTGCTTTCCGACGGAAATCAGCCGCATATAGCGCCGCCCGGGGTTCCCGGCAAGGATAAGCCATCCGGCGGTCCATTCATCATTGTTCCGCTTCGGCCCGAGACCATGCTCGTGGGATTGAGCTTCACGCATTCGGAGTCCAAGGCGATGCTGACGGGGCTGTTCAGTACCGGTCCGCTCCCGCGCTGGCGACCCATTTAACGGGTCAATGCCATCGTCAACGATCCGCGCCTACAGGGCGGCCGCGGTTCCGCTGGCGGAGCGGGGCAGGTAGCGGCCCTGGCCGGCGCGGCCGAGCCAACGGTTGCCGTCGACGATCAGTTCGCCGCGCAGGTAGACCTGGCGCACCGCGCCGGTCAGCTCGAAGCCCTCGAACAGGGTGTNNGGGTGTAGTCGATGTTGCCGTGCTGGTCGGCCGCACGCACCGTAGTCCTGGCCGCCGGGTCGTAGAGCACCAGATCGGCATCCGAGCCCGGCGCGATGGTTCCCTTTTGCGGGAACAGGCCGAAGATCTTGGCCGGCGCGGTCGCGCAGAGTTCGACCAGCCGGTTCAGCGACAGCCGGTTCTTGGCGACGGCGGCATCGAACAGCAGCGGCATCCGGTTCTCCAGCCCCGGCGCGCCGTTGGGCACGGTCTTGAAACACTCCGGTTCGCGCTGCTTCGAATACTTTTCGCCCATGGTCTCGCGGCTGGCGCAGAACGGGCAGTGGTCGGTCGCGATGACCTGCAGGTCGCGGCTGCGCAGGCCACGCCACAGGGCCTTCTGGTGTTCGAGGCCGCGCAGGGGAGGGGTCATCACGGCCTTGGCGCCCTCGGCGAAATCGGGGGTCTCGTAGACCGCATCGGTCAGGAACAAGTAGTGCGGGCAGGTTTCGCCGAACACCGGTAGGCCGCGGTCGCGAGCGGCGGTGATCGCGGCTACCGCCTCGCCCGCCGAAACGTGCACGATATAGACCGGCGTCCCCGCCATTTCGGCGAGGCAGATCACCCGGTGGGTGGCCTCACCCTCGGTGATGGTCGGGCGGGTGCGGGCGTGGTAGCGCGGCGCGGTGTGCCCGGCGGCGACGGCCTCGCGCACCAGAACGTCGATGGCGGCGCCGTTCTCGGCGTGGACGCAGACCATGCCGCTCTCGGAAGCGGCGACGCGCATGGTCTCGAACACGCCGCCGTCGTCCAGCATCAGGGCGCCGGGATAGGCGGTGAAGACCTTCAGGCTGGTCACGCCCTCGTTGCGGATCAGTTGGCGGGCATCCGCGATCATCGGCGCCGAGGCATCGGTCAGGATCATGTGGGCGCCGACATCGACGGTGGCGCATTCGGCCCGCCGCCGCCAGTCCTCGAATGCCGCAAGCGGGCTTTCGCCGACATGCTGGTGGGCATAATCGACGAGGGTCGTGGTGCCGCCGAAGGCCGCCGCCTGGCCGCCGGTCTCGAAGGTGTCGCAGGTGTGCGCGGTGCCGGTGTCGTAGTCCAGGTGGCAGTGGACGTCGACGCCGCCCGGCAAGACCATCAGCCCGGCCGCGTCACGCACCGCGGCGTCCGCGCCGAGGTCCGACAGGTCGGCTCCGACGGCGGAGATCGTGCCGTCCATGATCAGGATATCGCCGATGAAGTCGTCGACGGCGGTGACGATACGCCCGCCCTTGATCAGGATCTTTCCGCACATCTCATCCGTCCTAGGCATTCTTGAGGGCGCCGCGGCGGCGCAGTACTTCGCTGATCACCACGACGATGATGTTGAACAAGACAATCAGGCTGGCCAGTGCGTAAAGAGTCGGTGATAGGTGGAACCGGAAATCCGAGGCCACCAGGATCGACAGCGGCTGTGCCCGCCCACTGGTGAAGAAGGATACCGTGTATTCCGCCGTCGACAAGACGAAGGCGATGAAGAAGGCGGCCATCAGGCCGAACTTCATCAACGGCAGTTGCACATAGCGGAACCGCTTCCAGCTGTTGGCGCCGAGGTCGCTGGCCGCTTCCTCGAGCGCCGGGTCGAGGCCGTAGAGCACCGAGGCGATGATGATGGTGGTGAACGGCAGGATCACCAGCGATTGGCCGATGCAGACCGTCAGCAGGCTCTTGGTGAAGGAGATTTCCTGCAGGAACGTCACCTGCGAGACCGCCAGGATCATGCGCGGCACGAAGAAGGGCAGGATGACCAGCAGGCCGAGGACGATCCGGAACTTCGATGTGTAGCGGGTCAGCGCCAGGGCCGAAAGCCCGCCCAGCGTCGTGGTCAGGATGGCGACGGGGATGGCGACGGCAAAAGTGGTGAGCAGGCCGCCGAGCAGCCGTCCGTCGGCCAGCACGGTCCGGTACCATTCCCAGGTGAAACTGGTCAGCGGGAAGGCGATGATTTCCGAATCGTTGAGCGAGAACATGACCACCACCGCGACCGGCAGATAGACGAAGCCGTAGAGCAGATAGACATAGCCGCGAAGAAGTTTTTCCATGACCGGCGCCTCCTCCTCAGTGCATGCGGAACAGCACGCGGCCGAGACGGCTGCGCAGCATCAGGGTGGAGACGGCGGCCACGAACACCACCAGGATACCCATCAGTACCCAGGAAATGGCGGCTCCCAGGGGCCAGTCGAAGGCGGACCCGAACAGGTCGTAGACCGCGCTGATCACGGTGACGCCCGAACTGCCGCCGATCAACTGCGGGGTCAGGTAGTCGCCGACCACGAGGGCGAACACCATCAGCCCGCCGACCATGATGCCCGGCAGCGTCAGCGGCAGCACCACGTAGCGGAAGGTGCGCGCCGGCCCGGCGCCGAGGTCGAAGGCGGCTTCCAGCAACTGGCGGTCGAGCAGTTCGAGCGCGATCCACACCGCCAGCACCATGAAGGGCAGATAGTTGTAGGTCAGCACCAGCAGCGATGCCCCGGTGCTGAACAGCAACGCCATGATCGGCTCGTCGATGATGCCGATCCATTGCAGGAAGCTGTTCAGGATCCCCTCGGCGCCCAGCACCACGCGCCAGGCGAAGATGCGCACCAGGTCGCCGGTATAGAGCGGGATCAGCAGCGCGGTGAGCAGCGCCGCCTTGTAGACCTTGACCCGCATGGCGATGAAGAAGGACAGCGGATAGGCCAGGATGGCGGTGAAGAGAGCGACGATCAGGCCGTGCCCCATGGCCTTGCCGATCAGCGAGATATAGGTCTCGCTGCCCAGCACCCGGCCGTAGTTGTTCAGATTGAGGTCGGGAATGATGCTGACGAAGTCGACCCGGTAGAAGCTGTAGAGGAACAGCAGCCCGAGCGGCGCCAGGCAGAAGAAGCACAGATACAGCACCGCCGGTGCCGCCAGCACCGCGAATTCCGCCCGTTGTTTGTCGTGCACGGCCATGATGCTTCCTCAGGCCGGAGCGATCCAGGCGTGGGCGGTGTCGAAGCCGAGCGTCGTTTCCAAT
>NPIF01001239.1_pt1 | contig 13241 bp, 14 predicted proteins | sample 8637461 | NCBI WGS metagenome assembly NPIF01 (sample SAMN07420641, study PRJNA396082) | bioreactor metagenome | isolation source: sample BR12 brine-fed electro-methanogenic bioreactor BR | place: Japan: Kochi | collected 2016-12-09
CGTTTAGGGCGGGGTAGTTGACCTCCCTCTTTGTACCATGGGTTACTTTAAGTAATCGCAAATCCTTATGACATAATGCCTATGATCAAGCGCAGACACAATTGCATGATCGATGGAGGTGCGTTTACATGTATTCACCAGATACGACAAAGTATCTTATTCAGATTCATCTCGAAACAGAGGGGGTGGTTGAAAAACCCGACGTAGTCGGTGCCATATTTGGCCAGACAGAAGGGTTACTTGGCGAAGATCTCGATCTTCGTGATCTCCAGAGAACCGGAAGGGTTGGACGTATTGATGTTCAGATTGTCAGCAAACGTGGAGAGACCGCAGGTGAAATATTCATTGCCTCGTCTCTGGATCGGGCAGAGACAGCTATACTTGCTGCATCACTTGAGACAATAGATCGGGTTGGTCCCTGCGTTGCACGCGTTCGTGTGGAATGTATTGAGGATATCAGAGTAGCGAAACGGAAAAAGATCATCGAACGGGCAAAAGAGCTCCTTCTGGATGCTTTTGAAGAGGACACAATCGACTCACAGGATCTTCTTGATGAGGTGCGTGAATCGATCAGAATTGAAAAGATCAGGCTGCTTGGGGAAGAGCGAATTCCAGCCGGCCCGAATGTCGAAGAATCTGATGCTATCATCATTGTTGAGGGGAGAGCGGATGTTCTGAATCTCCTCCGGTATGGGATAAAAAACAGTGTGGCGGTAGAAGGAACCAATGTCCCCGATATCATCGTCAGTCTCTGCGAAAAGAAGACTGCAACCGTCTTTCTCGATGGGGATCGTGGTGGGGAACTGATACTGCGTGAGCTTCTCCAGATTGCGGATATTGATTTTGTTGCATATCCGCCACGAGGCAAGAGTGTTGAGGATCTCAGCCGGAAGGAGATCGTCAAAGCCCTGAGAAACAAGGTGCCGATTGAATATGTCCGTGATCAGGTGAATCGTGATATCAGAAAGGTTCCATCAGATCATGGAATCCAGCCAACCCTGTATCCGTATTCACCGGATATCAGTGAAGAGAAAATTCCGGGGAATTCTGTTGGGGAGGGGAGTTCAACCCACCCCTCACCCACACCAGTTCCAGGTGAAAGTTCCCTTCAGGTGAAGAGATCTGATGATGGCTCCAATGAGCCGGCTCTCATCCAGCCCTCTGAGGAGAAAGGAGGAAATGCGACACTGGGCAGGCACATGAAGGCAGTGTATGGAAGCGGTCTTGGACGTTTTCTCTCTCCTGATCTCTCGACACTTCATGATTTTTCCCCTCAAGAATTTGAGGCTCTCCTTGAAGAGTATGGTTCCGAGAGTGCAGGTGTTCTTCTTGATATAAATGTGGATCAGAAGATTTTGGATGTAGCTGCCGAAAAGGGGCTGGAATTTATTGCTGCGCGTGACTTTCAGGGTATTGTGAAAAGACCAATATCTTTACGTATGGTGAATATGCAATAGTATTTTAGTTTTTCTTTTTAATCCATACTCTTTTATTCCCAGCCATCACGATCGTACTTGCGGGTGATCCGATGCATAAAGATGAGTTGATCGCACTCCACCAGATGTTAGCAGATATCAAGGGTTACTTTGAAGAAAAGAGTCCTGATATTTCATTTCCTCAGTACCAAGCCCTGAAGATCAACCCTTCCCAGGTACATAAAAGCAAACTTGAGCATAAGTATGCAATTTTCATTCTTGCAACAGAACTTGCAAATGTTATGAAGGATGCAGAACTTGGATCATCGGGAAGGATAAGCTCCAGAATGAGGGAGCTTGCAGAGAAGACGCTAAAAGAGATCGAATGTGCCCAGTAGATATTTTATTTTAATTTTTTTAGACTCTCTTCTTCTCTGACCAGGTATTCTGCCATCAGACGGGGTATTGGTGCAGACATGCAATGCCAGTTTGGTGTACCATTCACTTCAAGGACGGTATATCCATCATCTGTCCTGAGAAGATCAACACCACAATAATCTATTCCGACAGCTTTTGCTGCCGCCTCAGATATCTCTCTCATTACGGGATCGATCTCAACCGGTGTGCCGACCCCCCCCTTATGGATATTATGGGTCAGGTGGGGTGACTGGCGGTATATCGCCCCAACGGCATTATATCCGATGACAAATATCCTGAAATCGCGATCATTTTTGACATACTCCTGAATATAATATGGGGGTTCAGCGAGATCGGAGATATCAGAGAAGAGGAAAATGCCATCTCCATCAAATCCATAAACTGGCTTATACACGGCTTTCCCATGTTTTATGAGGAACTCTTCAACTGCTTCATGTGAAGCGGTAAAGAGCGTCTCTGGTGTTGGTACGCCATGGTGGCACAGAAGTGCGGACGTCATCACCTTGCTTGCACAGGTGGCAATGGCATCCGGGGTATTGACAAGACGGTTTTGTAAAGAGAGGGCTTTGATCTGTTCAAACTCAACACCGTTCTGGCGAATACCGCAGACCCAGATGAGATCGCCCTTGAAGGGAATCCTGAAAGGATTTATTTCATTGATATGAAGCAGTTCATATTTTGCATTCAGCGTATCGAGTGCATCAAGCACCATTTGTGTTGAATTATCCTCGGGTGTATCAGTTGGTTTTGGAATGATTCTGATCATCTGAAAACCACATCACCATCAAATTGATTGAGTCTCTTCATTGAGTGCGTGTTTTCTCCAGACTTCCTCACGTCTCATCGGTCCGCTATTATAACTGCAGAATGGAATGATCTGACCATCTGGTGTTGCATAGTGGATACAGCACCGGTTCACCCGGTTGATATCATAGTTATAATTATCCATAAAATGCATGGTTCCGATGAAGAGTGCATTCCAGTGGAATTTTCTGAGAGCATCAAAATTTTGGTGAATCAGGGCATTTGTAATGAGCCCGTAAAAATCAATCTTATCCGGCTGATCATTCTTCATGGTGGTGCGGAGATGATTCACACCCTCAAGGAGCGTCCGGTATTTATTGATCGTTCCTTTCTTCTTCAAACCCTCCGCAATGGTATCAATCGACTCAAAAAATTCATCAACATCCACCATTCTGTTCACCGGAACAAGCCCGTTTTCCGTGACGAAGAGGTAGGTGGCTGCTCCACAGTGTGGGCTTGCGGTAAACTGTATCTGGGGGCGTCCGGTATATGATTCTACCAGATCGATTATCGGCTCGACACATGGGATCGGATAAAAGTCTGCTGCCTTTAATACTCCCTCTGTCTGTTCTTCTATTTCCTTGAGAAGATCGGGGATGGTGATCCGTTCCTTTTGGATATCATCGTTGCTTGCGGCCCCGGTGAATGCAACGGGCTGGAAGTTGACTCCTCGTATCACATCGATATTTTCGGCTGCAAACCTGATGATGGATCCTGCTTCATGATGGTTCTTTCCACCAATCATGGTAGGTACAAGGACGATTCCCACTTTCATTTCACGGCAGTTTTCTATTGCTTTCTTACTGATCTCAAGAAGGGGATTAGTTTCTTTGGTGACGCCATCAAAATGGAGGTATATGGTGGAAATGCCCGCATCTTTCAGGTCTGAAACAAGCTGTTTATCCTGTGCAAGCCTGATACCGTTTGTTGCAATCTGTACCTGGCTGAATCCATACTCCTTGGCTTTTCTGACGATCTCGGGAAGGTCTTTTCGCATCGTCGGTTCACCGCCTGAAAGCTGAACTGCCGGGGGTGGAACCGGTTTCTGGGATCGGAGGAGCAGAAACATCTCTTCTATCTGCTCCATCGTTGGCTCATAGATAAAACCACATGCGCGGGCATTTGCAAAACAGAAATCACAATTCAGATTACAGCGATTTGTAACATCAATATTTGCAAGCAGGGTTCCTGATCTATGTTCGGAACAGAGGCCACAATCATTTGGGCATCCACTCCGGTTTTCAGGCTGCTTTGAGTTTTGGACACCGTTACCTATGGCATTATACGCATCAAACCTGTGGTACATTGCATAATCAGACCAGTAGAGCGATCTGAATGGCCCATGATCCGGACATTCACGGCAGAGCCAAACGGCATTATCTTCTTCGATAATATCCGCATCAAGCACTTTTCTACAAACCGGGCAGATACTTTTCGTCTTTTTGATCAGCATTCTTGATTCACCCGCGAAAACCTTCAGAGTAAGTATGTGATACAGTATTTTTTAAACCTTCCACCATAGTACATAGGATATGGGTGGTATCGATATCAATTCGCTCATCATTATCGGCATATCCGCACTCTGGGTGATGCTTCCGGCTTATCTTCCAAACCCGGTTGCAGCTGCACTTGGTGGCGGGAAACCGATTGACGGTGGAAGATGCTGGCGTGATGGCAGAAGGATATTTGGTGATGGCAAGACGGTGAGAGGGCTCATAGCCGGGATCGCCGGAGGTGTTGCCATAGGGCTCCTCCAGATCCTTGTCCATTCCCATGTGGAGATCGTCTGGTTGCCAGAGCATACGTTCGTATCGATCACCCTCCTTGCTGTCGGGGCACTCCTCGGTGATCTGGCAAAGAGTTTTCTGAAGAGGCGAAGGGGGGTTGAAAGGGGTGAGAAATGGCCGGTTGCCGATCAGTTCGATCTTGTTATTGGCGCCTTTATCCTGCTTCTCATCTTTGATCCCGGTTGGTTATTTTCTGTGATCACAATCGGAATTGCAATTGCAATTCTGATCCTCACCCCGGTTCTTCATCGTGGAACAAATATTATTGGCTATATACTTGGAATAAAGGATGTACCATGGTAGACGATATTTCATCACTCCTGATTCAGTATCATGCAATTGAATTTGGTGATTTTTTACTGGCTTCCGGCCAGAAAAGCTCATATTATGTCGATATCAAGCAGGCAGTGACGCATCCTGACCTGCTTTGTGCAATCGGCCGTATTGTATCTGATGCATATGATTTCGAACTGGTTGCCGGTGTTGCTGTCGGGGGTGTTCCGCTTGCAGTTGCAGTATCACTTGTGTCGGGGAAACCCTATGCAATCATCCGTGCAACTGAGAAAGATCATGGTAAAACTGCGCGGATTATCGGAGATGTAGCTGGCAGGAAGGTGCTTCTCATCGAAGATGTTACCACATCCGGTGGCTCCGCCATCTATGGAGTCGAAGAGTTGCGGCGGGCTGGTGCCTGTGTTGATACGGTGGTGACCATTGTGGATCGTGAGCAGGGTGCAGCGTCACGGATGGAGAAGGAAGGCATCTCTCTCTGCCCGCTGGCACGGGTAAGCGATCTTTTGAAAAAGTGATAGTATAATAGGAGAAGGGTTCAAATACATGAGCATGAATTACCTGGTTGTGGGTGGTGGCGGAAGGGAGCACGCACTTGCACGAGCACTCTCCTGCAATCCGGAGTCCGTACTCTATGCCGTGATGTCACATGCAAATCCCGGCATTACTACACTCTCCCGTGATTTTTTAATTGCAAGAGAGACTGATACCGAAGCGATAGTCAGGTATGCAAAAAGCCATCAGATTGACTATGCAGTGATCGGTCCTGAAGCTCCGTTACATGCCGGCGTTACTGACGCTCTTCTTGAGATAGGTATTGGCTGTCTTGGACCAACCCGGGCAGCTGCCAGCATAGAGACAGACAAAGCCTTCTGCAGACAGCTCATGAAGGAGTACCGGATCGAAGGTCTTCCTGCATATCGCATCTTTTCTGATCCTGAGGATGCAGTGGTTTTTATCTCATCACATGAAGAGGATGTTGTCATCAAACCAATCGGCCTGACCGGAGGAAAAGGCGTCAAGGTAATGGGTGAACAGGTTGATCGGGCGGGTGCGATCGAGTATGCCCGTTCCATTCAGGGGGGGATGGTCATTGAAGAGCGGCTCATAGGCGAGGAATTCACCCTTATGGCATTTGTCGATGGCAATTCTCTCATCCCCATGCCCCTTGTCCAGGATCACAAGCGTGCTTTTGAAGGTGATACCGGTCCAAATACCGGTGGAATGGGATCATACAGCATGCCTGATCACAGACTCCCCTTTATTCTGGATTCAGAATATTCAGCTGCTCTTCGGATAATGCATGATGTCGTTTCGGCACTTGATAAATCGGGCTCTCCCTACCGGGGTATCCTCTATGGACAATTCATGAATACGGCATCTGGTCCAAAAGTTATCGAATTCAATGCACGGTTTGGAGATCCGGAAGCCATGAATGTCCTCTCAATACTCTCAAGTGATTTCTCCGAGATCGCCATGCGTGTTGCTGATGGTACTCTCCGCCAGTCTGATGTGGTGTTTGATAAAAAGGCAACCGTATGCAAATACGTAGTCCCTGCGGGCTATCCTGAAAAACCAAAGACCGGGGATAGAATTGAGCTTTCAGGAGATCATGGTGCCCTCCTCTATTATGCCAATGTAGAAGAGAAGGACGGAGCTGTCTATACCCGCTCTTCCCGTTCCCTTGCCTTTGTCGGCATCGGAGAGAATCTGGCAGATGCTGAGAGATCAGCTGAGGCTGCGGCATCTTCAGTTCGGGGAAATGTCAGATACAGAACAGATATTGGAAAGGAAACCATTCTTTCCGATCGTATACATCATATGAAGGAATTGCGATGAATGTACTCTCTATTCTGGATCTCTCGTCTGAAGAGATCTCGACGATCATTGAAGATGCAATCCGGCTGAAAGAGGAGCGTCGCCGGCATATCCCTCATCCACACCTCTCTGGAAAAACACTCGGTATGATCTTTGAGAAGTCATCGACCAGAACGCGGATCTCATTTGAAGTCGGGATGTTTGAACTGGGGGGATCTGCCCTGTACCTCAACCCACGGGATATGCAGCTGAATCGCGGTGAGGCCATCGGCGATACTGCGCGTGTTCTCTCACGATATCTCTCGGCAGTCATGATCCGCGCACACACTCACAGCTCAATTGAGGCATTTTCTGCGTCTTCTGCGATACCGGTCATTAACGGCCTTTCAGACAGGGAACACCCATGCCAGATTCTGGCGGATCTGTTGACCTTAAAGGAACAGTTTGGCCGCTTATCGGGGCTGAATGTAGCATGGGTCGGAGATGGAAACAATGTCTGCAACTCGCTTATCCTCTCCTCTATTCGGACCGGAATGAATGTATCTGTGGCTGTTCCTCCAGGTTATGAACCCGATAGCGAGTGCATCCGCCGTGCTGAAGCCGAAGGCTCAGTGAGATTGTGTGAGAGTCCTCTTGAAGCCGCAGAGGGAGCTGATGCAGTCTATACAGATACCTGGATTTCGATGGGTCAGGAGGCTGAAGAGAAGGAACGTCTTGCATCATTTATGGGATATCAGGTGAATGCAGAACTGCTGAAGCGCGCATCTCCCGAATGTATTGTTCTTCACTGTCTCCCGGCACATCGTGGCTGTGAGATCACCGACGAACTTCTGGATGGACCCCGGAGTGCTGTCTGGGATCAGGCTGAAAACCGTCTCCATGCACAAAAAGCACTTCTGCTCACGATTTTTGGCGCGGAAAAAAAGATTAATTGATAAATTTTTTTAGTTCTTCAAACATGAACGCTTCAACGCGTTCCACTTCTTCCCTTTCTCCCCTGAATGCCAGGAGTTCACGTTCGTCCCCATCCATATTCGCAAAAGTAAGGCGGGTTTTGTGCGGCACCAGTTCGACATTATAATTCTCGAGTACCGAGCGAATGACGGTTCTCGGTACTCCCGGCGGGATAACCAGATCAAATAACTCTGCTTCTTCCATACTCTATCTCCCAATCTTTATTCTTCTACCCATGATACAGCCTCCTCCACGGACGCCGCCCAGGGGATTTTTCGGTTTTCCGAGCGAATTCATACAGCGTCCCATCAGTGCAGCACCGCGAGCAAGCCCGTCATCGACAAAGACGAGATGATCGATGGGATCTGCGAAGAGCTCGCGATCGATGATCCCTTCAAGGATATACTCGGGCTTTTTACCTGATATTGCAGCTCTACCTGTAAAGCCTATTGATGCATTCTCCGGGACAAGATTGCGTTCAATACAGACATCAATCAACCGAAGTGCCATCCTGGCACAGACACGATCAACAATCTCTGTTATGACAGGCAATCTGTATTTCTCATAGATCTCCGCACCAATCTTTTTGAGGTTGTCGGTTTCATCCCCGTTCACGCCACAGTCACAGCCTATCAGTGCCACTCCCGATTCCTCGGCTACATCTGCATAGACCGGCACACGCCCAAACCGCTTGCGGTCTGAGGGAACAACCCTGATGTCAATATGTTCATGGCAGAGATCAACATATTCGGATATTATCTTCTTATGGCCTCCAAATGAGAAGCTTCCGCCACCTATTCCTTCACCAAATACATCCAGTGCAGTGCCCGTCCTCTCCTTTACAAGGCCGGTTCCCCTGATGATTGCATCGGGAATGGCTCCGGCAAGGCCACAGAAATTGCCGATTGTTTTTGCAAAGGGGTTATCAGCATCGTGTGGCACATCGCCGGTTATTCTTCCGTCAAGCGTGGTTCCAAAATCAAGTGAGATGCAGGGATTCCTAAAATCAACAGGAGTCCATTTTGCCCCTTCTTTTATCCCTGCCATGGCCAGCTCTCCTTCCATCTCGTTTGCCACCATTTCCACTCCGGTGCTACCAACCGGTGGAACAACTCCTGCAACTGCACCGGTAAAGACGAGGCGGTCAGCATAGCTGTGATCTTTAAGTTTTTTAGGGAGATTGTCAATTGACATCGGAGGAGTCATCTTTCGGGGGGGCACGCCTGCATCCAGACAACCATTCGCAAGCGCGATAACGAAGTCACCTACCTGATCGGGGGATTCCATTGCCGCAACAACCCCGGTGCTCCGTACTACAAAGTCAAGGTCATTTTTGATATCGAGTTTTGCCTCACGATGGCACTGGATCAGCGTATTCCGTACAAGTTCGGTCACCGATTCCCGTGTCAGTTCGGTTCCATCCAGTGTCTTTCCAAAGATCTCCTCCCCGGGCTTTGGGGGACGGACATCCCTGCTCATGCTCACTGTCTTGTTTATAACGTAGCATAAACCGGTTTCAAGGCTGGTTCCTGTCAGGATACATTTTGTAGTGGTATTGCCCATTTCAACAGAAGCGACGATGAAATATGGTTTGTTCTTGTATTCTGGTATCTGCATGCCAGCACCGTGGGAAATTACAGGTGGTGGCGGACTGTAGACAATGTGAGGTTTCTTCCCAAAGAAGCCTTTCAAAAAACCGGCGCACATAGTATTCGATACTCAAGACAGGACAATTAACCTTTCTGTTTCTCTCTCTCTCTCTCTCTCAAAAATTTTTAGACTACCAGATCCCTGCCTGCCCGATTAAAACAAGAAATCCAATGATGATCGGCTGGTGAATAAGATAGATAACAAGCGAATTTCGTCCGGGAACAGCCAGGAGATTCACAATTCTGTTATTATGTTGTTTTTTTGCCTTTTTGGAATACCGTAATGTTCCTGCTGCTATTCCCAACAGGATCAGGGAGAACCATGGTATGAGCGGCTCATAATCCAGCGTGTAGAAGCCGGGTGGATAGATGCCCAGTGGGATCAGGTACGCTGGTCCATAGAGAGGAAAGAGGAACAACCAGATGAGAATAATTATGCCAGCCGGAAGAACATTCCATTTTCCAAGCGGGATAAAGAGGATCGCGAGTATGGTGGAGATTCCTATGAGATGGAGGATCCCAAAAACAATGAATCCATCATGGGGATAGATCCAGGTGATAATTGTTATTCCTGCTGCAATACCGAGGATTTTTATGCCGCGTGAGATGAATGGAGAGGCAAAAGCTCTGTAATCGGCCTGTATCCCGATTGATTGAGCTTTTAAGTGGAGAGAGATCCCGGCAATGAAGATGAATGAACCGGCGATCGGATATGCCATGTAGCGAAAGAACGGGTCAACCTGTATGATTCCAAAATAACTCAGATCGAAGATGATATGGTATGCGATCATTGCGATGAGAGACAGTCCGCGGGCAGCATCAAGACGATCATCCCGTTTTGTTCCATGCGACTTGCTCATCAGCTCTGATCTCTTGCCGTGATCATATATATTCTATCAGCCTGATTGCGTTTCATAATGCAAAGGTAGTAAGTATCTGAGGGGATAAGATCTATCAGATTCAGATGCAGTTGAAAAGCTGCCCGAAAGGGTATATGATCGAAACACACCGGGCTGTATCTCCCGAGTCAACCCTTGAACGGATCGAGCCCCTTCTCCCACAGGCAGGTATTACAAGGGTTGCCGATATCACCGGACTTGACCGGCTTGGAATTCCGGTCTTCTCCTGTATCCGCCCGACTGCCGAGGGTGGAGCAGTATCTGTCTATAATGGGAAAGGGGCAACCTCGGTTGCTGCACGGGTATCTGCTATCATGGAAGGGATCGAACGGTGTTCTGCCGAGATGCATTCCGATCCGGTGATTTTTGGACGATACTCTGAGATCTCACGGAAATTACCTGCCATTGATCCAATCGATCTGATCCTTCCGGCAGGTGCAGACAGGGAAGCGCCAATACCCTGGGCAACCGGGTATGATATCATCAATAACGAGGAGGTGCTTCTTCCTGCTCATGCCGTATACCATCCTCTCTCCCATGCATATAACCCTCTTCACCGGACAAATACGAATGGTATCGCATCCGGCAACACACTGGAAGAGGCGATCATCCATGGGCTGCTTGAGGTAATCGAGCGGGATGCATGGTCTCTCGTGGAAGCAACCCGCTATACAGGGAATCGTATCACAGACGTCACCGATCCGATCAGCTCAGCTATCATCGACCGTTTTACCCGTGAGGGGATTGATCTTATTCTCAGGGATATTACAAGTGATATCGGGATTCCTACCTGTGCAGCAGTTGCGGATGATACCGTCCTCCGCGATCCGGCCCTTCTTGTTACAGGGATGGGGACGCACACAACACCGGAGATCGCGGTTCTTCGTGCACTGACAGAGGTTGCGCAGAGCCGCCTCACCCAGATTCATGGTGCCCGTGAGGATACGGTGGTTGCCGATATGAGAAGGCAGATTGGGTATGAACGAACCAAAAGGCTGAACGGGTACTGGTTCAGGGAGAATGGTGATATTTTGTTTGAGAGCCTGCCATCGCATACAAGCGATGATCTGCTAGAGGATATCCAATATGTCTGCCGCTGCCTTGCCTCTGCCGGATTTGACCGGGTGATAGTCTCTGATCTGACACATCCGGATATCGGACTCCCTGTTGTGAGGGTGGTAGTTCCCGGTCTTGAGGTGTACGCTATGGATCAGGAACGGATAGGAGATCGGTGTAAGAATGCACGGCGCAGTCGTTTACCTCGGCCCAAGTCTTCCTCATGAGGAGGCACGGGCACTCTGTCCGGATGCCACCTTCCTCCCCCCTATCAGGCGCGGGGATCTGAATGCCATTTTGGGATCAGAAGTATCACTCGTCTGTATCATTGACGGGTACTTCTTTCAGGATTCTGCTGTCGGCCATCGCGAGATCCTCTCTCTTCTCCGGAGCGGAATTACAGTGATTGGTGCATCAAGCATGGGGGCGCTCAGGGCAGCAGAACTTGACTCCCTTGGAATGGAAGGGGTTGGTGTCATCTATTCACTGTACCGGAATGGAACACTCGTCTCTGATGATGAGGTGGCCCTTGTCTTTGATCCTGAAACATTGTCTCCCCTCTCTGACCCCCTTGTTAATATCCGGTGTACGCTTCGACATGCCAGAAAAGATGGTGTTATCTCAGAAGATGTAGAGTCTCTTCTTATCAGAACTGCAAGAGATCTCTTCTATCCCGAACGTACCTATGAGCGTATCGTCTCTGTAATGGGGATTGAAGAACGCGCCCGCCTTATCGAGTATATTTCAAAATCGGCAATCGATCAGAAACGATCAGATGCCATTGAAGCTCTCATGAGAGTACATGATATGCTGAACAGAACAGAGTTCTCCGGTAAGAATGAGGCATAATTAAGATGCCAGCAGACGACAAAATGATACATCTGCCCGGTACAGGGACGGGACATAACGGAGTGATAAGGATATGATTACAGTAAAGGAGTATCTCAGGGAGAAGAATTGCGAGTCCGATCTTGCCGATCTCATCTGCCTGATTGCAGAACAGGCAGGGCCAATCCGGAGCGCATTTATCTCGAATCAGCGGTATGCCGCTTCACTCAACACATCCGGCGAAGTGCAGGCCGAGATGGATACCTGGTCGGATACACATATCTCCAAAATACTTGCCGGATCCGGTCTTGTCTCTCTGATAGCATCTGAAGAGCAGGAGAAGGTCTTCGCGTGCCGGGATTCCGGGGGCCGGTATTCTGTTGTGATGGATCCGCTTGATGGATCGTCGCTGATTGCTGTGAATCTTGCAGTTGGTACAATTGTCGGGATCTATGAGGGATGTTCGGTCCTGAGAAAGGGAAATGAGATGAGAGCCGCCCTCTATCTTCTTTATGGCCCGATGACAACCCTCACCCTTTCAATAGGATCAGGGGTCGCTCTCTTCTCTCTTGCAGATGACGGGCGGTATCTGCTGATGGAGGATTCCATCACCATGCCGGAGGGTACTATCTATGGGAGTGGTGGTAAGAGGCCGGAATGGACGAAAAAGCATTCAGACTTTATAACCTCGCTTGAGGCTGAAGGTGCAAAGACCCGTTATTCAGGTTCATTTGTGGCAGACTTCCACCAGATCCTGAAATATGGCGGCCTCTATGCATACCCTGCCGCGCGTGGAAAGCCAGAAGGCAAACTCCGGCTGGTTTTTGAAGCCCAGCCGATTGGCTTCCTCGCAGAGCAGGCAGGGGGCAGGATCAGTAATGGATCGTGTGATATACTTGATATTCTTCCTGAAGATGTCCATCAGAAGACGCCGATTTATGTCGGGAGCAGAGGGATAATCGAGCGGCTGGAAGCGCTGCCTGAATAAGGGAGTTTGTGGATATGAAGGATTCTTTGCTGTTGAAATGCACCCTGATCACCTCCCGCCCTGGCGGATTTCCGGGAGGACACCGCCTCCATCCCGGTATACTTGAGCTCTCTGCCCGTCTGCTGAAGAAAGAGGAGGGTGGAATTCTGATTGATTCCTTTGTTTTTCGATGCGGGGATACGCTTGGTTTTCTCATCACACACACACAAGAGGAAGAGATTGATTCTCTGGTACAGAGGGTTCTTGAATCCTGTCGTGAATATCTCGGGAAGAAGAATATCTTCCCTCCTCCGCAAGCTTCCACAGTATCATGC
>NPIF01003288.1_pt4 | contig 13186 bp, 8 predicted proteins | sample 8637461 | NCBI WGS metagenome assembly NPIF01 (sample SAMN07420641, study PRJNA396082) | bioreactor metagenome | isolation source: sample BR12 brine-fed electro-methanogenic bioreactor BR | place: Japan: Kochi | collected 2016-12-09
TTCCACCCGCGCCGCAACGCGTATCGCTGGATCGTGCTGGGGCCGGTCAGTATCCAGGTATCGGAGTTCACCAAGATTGCTTACATCCTGGCGCTGGCGGCATATCTTCGCTTTCGCACGAACTATCGCAGCCTGCCGGGCCTGCTCGGGCCGTTCATCCTGACGCTGGTTCCGGTGGGGTTGATTCTGAAGGAGCCGGACCTCGGCACGAGCCTGCTTTTTCTGCCGACGCTGTTTGTTCTGCTCTTTGTGGCGGGCGCGAAGTTACGGCATCTGGCATTGATCCTCGTGCTCGGCCTCGCCGCGATTCCGGCGTTTTATTTCTCACCGCTGATGAACCCCTACCAGCGCTCGCGCATTCAGGCATTGTTCAAACAAAGCGAGGAAGATGAACGCTGGCGGCTGAACGCGGGCTATCAGTTGAATCAGTCGAAGATCGCACTCGGCAGCGGCCGGTTCGCGGGCCAGGGCTTTCGCGAGGGGGCGTTCTTCAAGCATGACCTGCTGCCGGAGGAGCACAACGACTTCATCTTCGCCGTCATCGGCCATCAGTGGGGCTTCCTCGGCAGCGCGATGGTGTTGACCTGCTATACGCTGATCATCGCGGCGGGGCTGACGATCGCGTCGATCACCAAGGATGCCCGCGGTCGGCTGGTCGCGGTCGGGATATGCGCGATGATCTTCACGCAGGCGCTGATCAACATCGGCATGACAGTCGGGCTGATGCCGATCACCGGCATGTCGCTGCCGTTTGCGAGCATGGGCGGCAGCGGGCTGATCAGCAACTACGTGGCGATCGGCCTGCTGGCAGACGTCGCCCGGCGCGAACCGGCGGACATCGGCCCGCGACCGTTCGAGTTTGATGAGGATGAAGAGTAGGACAGCGACCGTCGAATCAAACCACGAACACGCTAATACGCCCCGCGGGCGGAGAGCACGGCCGGGATCGTCTTCACGATGATCTGAATATCGAGCGACAGGGAGCGATTGCGGATGTACCACAGGTCGAGTGCGAGCCACTCCTCGTAGGGGATTTCCGTTCGACCGCAGACCTGCCACAGACACGTGATGCCCGGCTTGACGCTGAAACGCATCCGCTTATCCGGCGTATCGGCAACAACTTCGTCGAGTGGCAGCGGACGTGGGCCGACGATTGCCATGTCGCCGAGCAGCACGTTGAGAAACTGCGGCAGTTCGTCGATGCTGGTGCGCCGCAGCCAGCGGCCGACAGGCGTGACGCGAGGGTCGTTCTTCATCTTGAAGCACGGGCCGGTCGGCAACGCGTTGAACTTGCGGAACAGCTCTTTGTCGTCGTCCGCCCCTGCGTACATCGTGCGCAGCTTGAACATCGTGAACGGCGTCTGATCCTTGCCGGCTCGCTTCTGATAGAAAAACGCGGGGCCGCGCGAGGTCAGCTTCACGACGATCGCCGCCGCCAGAATAATCGGCAGCGTGATGATGAGTGCGATGATCGAGACGGCAATGTCCAACAAGCGCGATGCTCGTGCGTAACCGCGATCTTCGCGGACGCTGCGGCGCACGTCGCTCCTCGGCGGCGCCGCCACATCGGCTGCGTCCAGAACGGCAAGACCGGCTGCTTCAGTCTGCGACATGTCGAGCCCGGTTCCTTTCCCCCAATGCGGACGAACATCCCGTCTTGTCAGGACTCCGTCCGATGCAGGTGCTTCTTTCTTCCGGCCGCGTCCGTGCGATGCATTCTCCATCTTATGATATTCAAAACGAATATCGGATTGCCAAGAATATAGCGCCGCCATTTACCGATCGGATCGGCCAGCAGGCGAAATAACCACTCGCCCCCCATGCGGCAGAGCCACGCGGGTGCTCGGCGCTCCACACCCGCGACATAGTCCAGCAATGCGCCGACACACCAGCAGACCGGCACATCCAGTGCATCGCGGTTCGCGTCCAGCCATTGCTCCTGCCGTGGGCTGCCGAGGCCGATAAGCAGGATGTCCGGGGCGGCCCGGTTTATGCGTTCGACAAGNNATCCCGGCTGAGCACGATGGGTCAAAATAACCGTGCTCCGTTCCGGCGATACGCAGGTCCGGTACGTCCTCCCTCAGCGTCTCCGCCGCCTTTTGCGCCACACCTTTTTTTCCGCCGAGCAGGAAGATCGACAGCCGCTCGTCGGCGCAGCGTCTCGCAATTCGGTGGTAGTAATCCGCCGCCGTCATACGCTCCGGCAGGCGCGCCGCGCTCCAGCGACTGGCCCAGACGATCGAGGCACCGTCGGCATACAGAATTTCACTCTTCGCCAGCAGCGATCGAAACGCCGCATCCTTGCAGGCGAGGTTCGCCGTATGCGCATTGGCGTAACACGCTCGGGTCCGCACGCCGGCCTTCGCGCGCTGAACCAACATCTCGATCAATCCGTCGACACGCAACGGACGGATCGGCAGCCCCAGCACGTCAATCGCGCCGGGCGGTTCAATGGGCGACGCCGACGCCGGCATGGTCCAGTCTCCATTCGTTCCACAACCGCAGGTACGTTTCGGCATAGCGGGCCACCACGTCGCGCACGTGGAATCGCTCCTGCATCGTGCGGCGACCCGCCCCCGCGATGCGCTGAGCAAACGCGGCGTCACCGACAACGCGTGCCAGGGCGTCGGCCAGCGCTTTCGGTTGCTCGGGCGGAACCAGCAGACCATTCTCTTCCGAGACGATTGCCTCAGGAATTCCGCCGACGGTCGTGGCGACGATCGGCTTCTCCATCGCCATCGCTTCGAGCAACACGTTGGGCATGCCTTCCGATTTTGACGGCAGGCAGACGCAGTCCGCCGCCGCCAGCGCCGGCCATACGTCCTCGTGAAAACCGGCGAGATGCACGATGCTTTCGACACCTCTTTCGCGAATGCGGTCCCACAGCATCGATTCATCGGGGCCATCGCCGACGACCACGATTCGCACATGGGGATGCGTTTCCTTGAGCAATCCGGCCGCGTCAATCAGCGTATCGATGCCCTTTTCATAACTGAGGCGCGACAGCGTGACGACGAGCGGATTCTCTCCCCGGATGTCCCATCGTTGTCGCAGCGCGGTGACTTCAGACGTATCATCGTTATTCGGCGGATCGATGCCGGTATGGATGACCGTGACCTGCTCCTCCGACATACCCAGTCGTTCGATGCAGTCGCGCTTGACCGCTTCGGACACGGCGATGGTATGTGTCGGCAACTTCGAGCACGCCAGGTCGAGCAACGGGTCCGCCCTGCGCCGCTTCGCGCGTCGATAGGCACCGATTGCGTAGGCCGTCGAGAGGACGACCGGCACACGGACGTATCTTGCCGCGGCCGCGCCGAACAGATCGGCCCGCAGCAGGTGTGTATGCACGATGTCGCAGCGGAGATCAAAGATCAGTCGTTTGGCGCGCAGCACGGCGCGCGGGTCCAGCTCGTGCGGCAGGTTGAGATCAAACGTGCGGACGCCCAGCGCTTCGAGTTCGTCGCGGATGGGGCCGCCTTCATAGAAACATGCAGCGCTGAGGTTGAACCTCTCGCGATCGAGATGCCGCGCGATCTGCAACAGCCACTTGGTGTCCGTCTTGATCGCAAACGTCGAGACCATGTGCAGCAGATTGCACGGTCGATCCGGCGGCTGATTGGCATCCGTCGCGCACATAACTCTCACAGCCCTCACCAATCCAGTGTAGGCGTCATCTCGGACCGATACCACGCCGCTTGTTCCGCGACGCCGCCTACCGGCCGCTGATCGTCACATCATCGACGCATTGGCGGGAATCACCGGGGTGAAGGGACGACGTTGGGCCGGTCCGTCCGCCCTTCAACGATGCGAACAGACGCACGAACGCCCCCACCATGCTGTCCATACCGAACGACTCGCGCACCTTCCGCTTTGCCGCGTCGGCCAATCGCCGTCGCAGGTCGGCATCATCCGCCAATGCTGCTATAGCATCGGTCAGCGAGGGCACGTCCGCTGGTCTTATCGCGAGACCCGTTCGGCGGTGTTCGAGGAACTGCGGCATCGCGCCGACGGCCGGGCCGATAAACGCACAGCCCGCCGCGGCCGCTTCGAGCATGCTCATGCTGAAGCACTCGATCTCGCTGCAAAGACAGGAGATATCGGCCCCGCAGAGAATGTCGAGCACGTCTTCGCGAGGACCGAGTAAGCGCAGCGTTTCGTGATCGAGGCCGGACGCCGCAGCCGATGCTTGCACTCGATCGCGATCGGGACCGTCGCCGACGATCAGGAACCGCAGCCGCGCATCGGTGCGAGCCAGCTTCGCCGCCGCGGAGATGAACACGTCATGCCGTTTCTCGCGGCGCATGTTGGCGATGAGCGCGACCGCGATATGGTCGTCTTCCAGTCGCAGCTTGCGTCTCACGTCCTCGCGCGATAGAAGGCTCTCGAATCTTGACAAGTCAACGGCATTGGGGATTACGCAAATGCGACCGGCAGGCACGTGGGCGTGACGGACCAATGCACGCCGGTGAGGATCGCCCAACGCGACGTATGCATCGATCCATCGATAGAGAGCCCGGTTCGCCAATTCAAAATGCTTGTCACCCGCCGTCGGAAACCAGTGCGACCAGACGACGACCGGGATATCGAGCGTCCTTGCCGCAAGCGTCGACCAGAACATCCGATCGCCGCCGCTGTGCGCAACGACGATGACATCGACGGCATTCTCTACAAAGATGCGATGCATCCGCAGCAGCACTGCCGCGTCGGTCTTGAATCTCAGGACATCCTCAAAGATGCGAACGCCCATCTCGCGGCAGCGTGGCGCGAGTTTGCCTCCGTCTTTCAGACACAGGACCGACGGCTCGACCAGGCGCCGATCGATGTGTTCTAGCAGCGACATCAGCATCAGTTCCGCGCCGCCCGGTTCGAGCGTTGTTGTGACGAACATGACACGCATCGGGCGGCTTGTTTCATTCACAACCGCCGGCGTCACTTGCGAGCTTGTCGAAATGCCACAATCGGATTCGTTTGATACGGTGTTTTGCCGCGCGCGTGTTCGGCCCTGTCGCCACCATGCGATCACGCCGTCGGACATTCCGCGCAACTCGGCAAAGTGGGCCCTGCCGCCAGGACGTACGCCCCACAGCAAATGCATCGCCGCCAGCACGGCAAAGCTCCACGCGATGAGCAGCCAGTCAGCAGACCGCAGCGAGCAAGTCTTGTTCAGGATGTAGAGGTAGTTATATGACGTCATGTAACCGAGTCGGCGGGAGCCCGTGTGCCGCTCCCCGTCGCGTCGATGGATTATTCTTGCCCGCCGCGCCTCGACGAGCCAGCAGTGCCCGGCGAGCCGATAGCCCATCTCGCGATCCTCGCCCAGCGCATAGTCCGCCAGCGATTCGTCGAACCGATGTGCGCGAACGATGTCGCGGCGCAGCGCCATCGCCGCGCCGGAGAGCCAGCGCGCCGGCATCGCGAACTTCGGATCATTCAACACCGCTGGCCGTGGCCCCTCTGGTGTGACCCTTGGCCGCACGCGCCACCAGCCCGCCAGTTTGTAACACGCGAGATAGATGTGAGCGGATCGTGACTCGAACATCGGCTCGGCCACGTTGCCCGTAACGCCGCCCACGGCAGGGTCTTCAAACAGCCGCCCGATTTCCTCGAGAAAACCCGCGTCACAGGTCACATCGTCGTCGAGATATTGCAGCACGTCGCTTTCGGCGATGTCCGCCGCTTCATTGCGGGAGATGGTCAGACCGGGGCGTTCGCTCCTGTGGTACTTCCATTGAATACCGAAGTCGTGGCACTTCCTGGCAATCGCGTCGCGCACCTGATCCGACAGGTCGCCGTCGTCCACGACGATCAGCTCGTCGGGCAAGCGTCGCTGCCGCCAGATGGACTCCAGCGTTTCGAGGAGTGATTGCTCGCGATTGCGCGTGCAGATCACCACTGCGAGGCTGGGCCGCGCCGAGCCCGCTCGCACTGAATGAAGATCATGCGCCGTCATCACCGCGACCCCCAAGCTTGCGCGCAAAGAATTTCAACGACGGCACGTGGCCGATCGCGCCCGCGACGGAGGTCAGAATGCGCCGGCGTTCGGATCGAGCGAGAATCACCTCGGTTCCGAAGGCCAGCAGCACGAGTACGACCAATCCGATCGCCAGCAGGATCGGCGTCAACGCCAATAAACCGGCCGCGAGTGCGACGACATACGTCCCTCGATCAAGCCGCGACGAATGCGCCCGAATGAGCGCGATACACATCAGCAGCGCCGCCGCGATGGCAAACACGCCGCTCCACGCCGCCCCGTCCAGTCCCTGCGCATCGGAGAAGCCGGTCGTGAAGATCGTCGCCGTCAGCGGCGCGATCGCCTTCCACAAAGCGGTCTCACGCACGATCTCGAATTTGGGCCCGACCAACCAGAATGCGAACAGCACGTTGCTCGCAACACCGACCGCCCACGGCCAGAACATGTGCCGCGTGCGTTCGATCAACTGAAAGTGGATGGGCAGAAACGCAAGATACGCACCGATCAGGAAGAACAGCAGTTGCAGCGGCAGGATGTCGGCTCCCGGCCCGTACTCGGCCGGCACGACCTTGATGATCCAGTCTTTGCACAACGCGATCACGCCGCAGGCCAGCATCAGGCCGAGTCCGGTTCCGCGGAAGGCCAGGGAAAGCTGCTTGATCGCGGCCTCGCGCCCTTTCGCTTCCCAGGTCTTGGTGACGGTCGTGAGAATGACCGTCGAGACGGCGACCGCGCCGATGAGGATGAACTGGCCGATCTGCCGCACGAAGTTGAACACGGCGACGGCCTCATTGCCATGCACCTTGTTCAGAAACCACGCGGGATAGCTGACGAGGATCTGCCACGTCACACCCGCCAGCGTGGTCCAGATGCTGAACCTCAAAAGTGTCCGTGCAAGCTTGTTGTCGCCGAGATCGCCCTGCTGTGATTGCCAGGAGCCCAGCGCCCGCAGCAGACCGATGCCGAACACCAGAATCGGCAGCGCCATGCTGATGCCATAAATGCCGGTCAACGTCAACGCGCTGAGATGCTGTGTGAGCCACGCCACGAACGCGCCGCCGAGAAATAACACCGCGTGCGACAACTCCGCGAGCGACAGGGCCGTGAACATCCGCAGGCCCTTCATGAACGACAGCAGATAGAAGTAGGTGATCATCACGCCGATCACGACGGCCGATAGTTGCGCCAGTTGCGGGGCCTCGGCCTTGAACTGCATCAACTCCGCCCGTTCCGTAAAGACCTGTGCATAGAAGAGGACGCCGAGGGTCGGCGAGAAGATGATCATCAGCACAACGCTGATCAGCGTGACACCGAGCAGCAGCGCCGCCGAACGCCCCAGAAACCTCCACAGCGTCCCGCGCGTCTCATGCTGCGGGATATACCGCGTGATCGCTTCGTTCAACCCGAGGCTGCACAGCGGCGCCATGATGTTGATCGTCAGCAGGATCATCGTCAGCAGTCCGAACTGCTGCCGCGTCATCCACCACGTTAGCAGCCAGATGCGGGCGAAGTTGATCAGGCGGAACGTCACCGTGGCGGGAAGATACACGCCCATCGCCTTGTCCAGCGATGCATGGCGGAACAGCCCGCGCGGCGCATCAGCGAGCACGTCGGCGGCGCGGGTCGATTCCTGATTCGTTTCGGGCTCGCCTGCAGGCGGGGTCGGCATGTCCGATGCGGATGTCACGCAGTGCCCCCGGCGGGATCGGCTCGACCGCGCGTCGGATGACCCGCGCGAGCCCGCCTCGCCGGCCGGACGCGTCCTCGCAGCGGCCGATCGTCGGGACGACGCGGCTGCACGCCGTGCGAGGGGACAGGAGGAAAGACCGGCCGTGCTCGAATCGGGGCCGGGCCCAGCAGGATATCGAGCGCAAGCGGTATCGCGCTCAATCCGTAGAAAAGACTGTTCGCAAAGGGATTGTCCGACGTCTCTCTGAAAGTTCCGTCGATGAAGTACGCGGCCGCGAGGATCCAGTACAACACCAGCAGGTCGCGCCCGATGAAACCGCCCGCCGACGGCGGCAGTTTGCGATACAGCCTGATGCTCGCGCGTAGCACGGCGAGGATCAGCAGCACGTAGAGCGTCAGCCCTACAAGCCCCGTTTCAGCCACGATGCTCAGCAGGTTGTTGTGTTCCAGCGCGCTGGACCCGAACACGATGTAGGCGTTCGACGGATCCTGGGCGTAGCTCGGGGCGTAGTCGCGGAAATGCCCGAAGCCGAGCCCGAACAACGGATGGTCCTGCACGATGCGCCACGTCATCTGGGCCAGGCCGACGCGCATCAGCAGCGGTTCCATGTCCGTCAGACCGCCCTTGTCACGATCGGTCGTCAGGAAGTTGTCCATGTTGATCGTGCCGATCAGCAGTGCGGCGGCCAGCAGGACACAGACGGCCACCGCCCGCGCTGTCCTGCGGCGGGAGTAAGCCGCCCAGATCATCGCGCAGACGACGAACGAAAGCCACACCGATCGGGTCTTGGTCCAGAAGATCGTCGGCAGCATCAGCAGATTGAGCGCGTAGAGCAACCAAGCGCCGCGATGGATGTTTCGCGCGAGCACAAGATTGTTAAAGAAGCAGAACACCAGCGCCAGTCCCATCGCGGCCGACATGACAAACGGTCCGCGGACGCGGCCCCAGTGGATGCCGACGCTCGAATCGTTGATGAAGCGCGGCCAGATCAGGGCGGAGATATTGAGTTCTTCACACCAGCCGATGAACGTCAGATACAGGCCCATCAGCGCGAAGAAAACCGTCAGGCGCTTAACGTCCCGCTCCGTCTTGAACGCATGCAGAATCAATGCGAAGACGGTGAACGGAAACACGTAGCCGCCGATCAGCTTGTAGTGGACGGTGATGACGGATCGCGTCTCGAAGCCGGTAACGGCGGCCGAGATCGTGAAATAGGCCAGCAGCAGGACGATCAGTCCGCTGATCGGCCACGCGTGGCGCAAGCGCAATCGACCCAGCGCCGCCATGATGACAAACGCCGCCGCCAGCACCACGATCCCGATACGCGGGATGGTCAGCGAGAAGAACGGCGGCATCGGAATGCGCCAGAACTCCTCATGGAGGCAGATCAGCGTCACAAACCAGAGCAGTACCATGGAGAGCAGGTCGCCGCGAACGCAGTAGTAGACGAAGAAGACCGCGCCGCCGACGATCAGCCAGTAATACAGAAGTGCCTGCGGGGGAAGGATCGACTGCAACACGAGCGCAAAGCCCGCGATCGTCATGGCAAGGACCGCCAGCATGACAATGACGAAAGGCAGGCGTTGAGCGGACAGCGTCGACACCGGTAAGGCTCCCGCGTCACCAGCGCCCATCGTCCCACCCAACATCCACACGGAGGCCGGCGGCGTGTACGGGCCGCTGGGGCGTCAGATCAGGTGATGCGATACAGCAGGCTCGGAATCGGGTCGCTGCGCTGATTCAGCACGATGCCCAGACTCCGCACGCCCGCAAGATCGAGGCGCTTCTTGGCTTCGGCGACGGTTTCACGCGGCGTATCCCCGCCGCGCACCACGAGCAGCGCACCATCCGTCTGCGGCCCGAGAACGTTCGCATCGGGATGCTTGTTGGGTGTCGCCACGTCAAAGATCGCATGATCGTACCGTTCCTTGATTCGCACGATGACCGCCTGGGCCTGTCGGCTCTCCAGCAATCCCAGCGGCTGTTCCGACAGCGGGCCCGATGGCAGGACGTACAGGTGATTGCCGTTGGGCAGCGCCAGCGCGTGCATCGCCTCTTCGAGCGCAACGCGTCCGTCAAGCACGTCCGTCAGACCCGGCTGGCTTTGAATGCCGAGCACATCGGCGATGGCGGGATTCCTCAGATTGCAGTCGATGAGGGCCACGCGCCGTTCATTGCTCGCGGCAGCGCCGACCATGGCCAGCGCGATCGCGATCTGCGTCGCACCGTCGCGACGTCGCGCTCCGGTCACGATGATTGACTTCGGCGGCGCGATGTCGGCCGAGAAAAAGACGCTGCCCCAGAGCTGACCGATCTCGCTCTCAGAGGCCGGCCGCACGCGGCAAGTGCCCTCCGACACATGGGCCGAGATCGGCGTGCCCGGTTTCTCGACCTTGGCGGCGAGAATATCGTCGCCGGTGTCACCGGCCGGCACCTCGATATCGAGCTCGCCCGCGTCGTCGGGTTCGCCCTTTTCGTCGAGCCAATCTGAATCGGACAACTCGCTGCCGGGCAGAGGCTGCACCTCTTCGCTTTCCTCAGGCGGCCATATCTGCTCGTCCTGACCCGGCGTGAGTTCCGAATCTTCATTCTCCGAATCGAACGGATCCGGGTTCTGATTCTCCGGTTTGTCGGACACCCGCTGACTCCTCAGGCGAATCTACCTGTTATTCTCGTTGTACCATTCTACCTACATCATTATCGGCATGCGCCGCCGGCGGGATGCGTTATCAGGCCTCCAGGCCGGCGAATCCGCGTCGGCAGTGCATCATTCGCACCGGACGCGGTTTACGCGCCGACAATCAGACTTCTGCCTCGCTTCTTCACCGAACCCAGCACGGGCAGGCCGATGTAGCGTTCCGCCTCGATGCTCGATCGCAGCGTGTGATCGAAGTGGTCCGCCAGGAATGCCATCGCGATGCCCAGCAGCGAACTCACGATGAAGGCGATGATCGTGTAGATCAGCGTCTTCGGGTTCACCGGCCGGTCCGGATCGGGCATTGAAGCCGCATCCAGCCTCGCAATGGTCACGGCTTCTCGTGCGCGCAGGTGATTCGACATCGCGTCGATCTTGTCCTGCTGCAAGCGCTCAAGCTGCTTGAGGGCGATATCAAACTCCGCCTTGAGTTTCGCGTAGTCGGCAAGCTTGGCGTGTATCGCGTTGCGTTCCTCCGCTGTGCGCGCCACGAGTTCCTCGTTCATGGCCTTCTGTTGTTCGCGGGCCATGATGCTCGCGCCGAGCCCGCGCGTATGGGCGACGATGCCGCGCAGCAGGTGCTGCCGGCACTGCGTGATCTGCTCGCGGATGTAGCGGACGTCACGGCTTTCCTCGGTGAACTGTGTCGCGATTTTCGCTTGCCTGGCTTCGAGCTTCGTCAGCGTCTTCAGCATCTCGCTGAACTCGACGTTGTCTTCGAGAAACTCCGACGAAACGCCGGCGAGAATGGTCTCGACCTCCGCGCCAGACAGCGCTTCGATCGCGCCGGGGTCGAACACCGTAGCCGGCAGCGTCTTCATCAGCGTGTCGTGTACGGCCTTGTCGCGAGCCAGATCCAGCGACAGTTGGGCGTCGTTCTCACGCACCTTGGTCAGTACGACCTGGACGCCGTGCTCGGTGCCGCTCTTGAGCAGTTGTTCGAGGACGCCGATGTCACGCTTGTTCTCCTGCACGAACGTCTCGTAGTCGGTCAGGGATTTTTCGACGCCGCTGTTGTAGTCGTTGATCATCTCCTGCGTGACGCGCAGCGCAGGATCGTTCAGTTCCTGCTGCAACTCCTGATGGCGGACCATGTACATGTCCGCGAGGATGTCGGCGGCGTACATCGCGTTCTTGTAAGATTCCCCGTCTTCAAGGTCACTCTGGCGCGTCACCTGAAGCGTGAAGGATTCCGTCATGGCGATCTGCTCGCCGCCGGGAGTTTCCAGTTCCACGGCATCGCGGAACTCCTTCAATTCCTCCTGACCCGATCGGAGCAGCGTGTCAACACGTTGGGCCACGCCGCCATCGCGCCTGCCGCTGAGGAAGTTGTCGATGTCCTGCTGGACGCGGTCCAGATCGTCGTCCTGATCCGTCCGCGCTTCTTCCCATCGCTCACTCAGCTTGAACCACTTCTCCCGCAGTTCCGGATCGTCGGCAATTACCTTCGTTCGCGCGAGCACGAGATTCGACATGACGATCTGCTGCTGCGCCTTCACGAAGACCTCCAGCGCCTTCTCGCCCTCGTCCGCGCTGATCGGGCTCTTGTTCAGCGGCCGCTTGAACATCAGGCTGATCTCGCTGCGGTACGTCGGCGCCACCCGCTGGCAGATCAGGTACGTGCCCGCCGTGCCGACAGCCACGAACAGCAGCAGGAGGAACCAGTGCTGGAACAGGATGCGGGTGATCTCCCGCAACGTTCTGGTGCCATGAGAATATGCATCGTTCATAGGTGTATCACCATATCTATCACACTTGCGGCGGACATCCCGCCGACGGGTGTCACGGTCCGATCTGCGAGTTGATCTGCGGCGGTCCGATCGAGCGCGACTTGATCGCCGACTCCGCGTTGTAGATGTCGTAGCCGAAGTTCAGGCCGACGACGCCGCTGTAGGGAAATACGCTGCGTATGCCCTTGGTAAACACAAGGTCGATCCAGTCTGCCGACTTCGCCAGTTGCGACGGCGGCACATAGACGATGTCGCCGTCAGCCAGATACGGATCGTGGCGGAACATGCTCCCATTCGGCATGAGACCGAACTCGGTCGGCACCTGCGCCTCGAGCAACGCGTTCAGATCCACGACGATCGCCTGCGGCAGCGGCAGGAACTTGCGCCGCACCAGCAGGATCTTGGACTTCTCCGCACGATAGGTCGGGCCGCCCATTTGCGTCACGGCCTGAACCAGCGTCAGATTGCTCGTCGTCTCGATCATGCCGGGCGTCAGAACCTCACCCATCACGAAGATCTTCTTGCTCGCGAAGTTCAACGTCTGGACCGTGACCTCGACCTCATCCAGGTCATTCTGCACGTACAGATCGTCGAGCACGCTCTTCGCCTCGGCGACCGTCAGCCCGGCTACACGCACCTCGCCCACATACGGCAGATCGATCGTGCCGTCGGGCTTGATCGGGATCAGACGCGACTGGCCGCGCGGCGCCGTCGTGATCGCCTTCTTCAATTCGACGATTTTCACGTTGGCAGCCTCGACAGCCACTGTCAGTTCGGGTTCCTTGATGTAGCGCCCGTACGCCTGGCGAAGCTGCTCCTCGATCTCGCCCGCGCTGAGGCCCTCGGCCCGCACGCGTCCGATCAGGAGGCAGCGAACCGTGCCGTCCGCCTGCACCGTCAGTTCCTGGTCGAATTGCTCCTGATACGGGAAAGAGATACGAATGATGTCTTCGATCTTGAGTTCGTATGGCTTGTCCGACGGGTTGTTCTTCACCTGATAGATGACTTCCAGCACATCCCCGGGATGCAGCCGATAGGGCTGTCGATCCATGAGTTGCTCGGGCAGCCCCTGCGCGCCGGTGAACGGCTGATACAAC
>NPIF01001358.1_pt1 | contig 13184 bp, 12 predicted proteins | sample 8637461 | NCBI WGS metagenome assembly NPIF01 (sample SAMN07420641, study PRJNA396082) | bioreactor metagenome | isolation source: sample BR12 brine-fed electro-methanogenic bioreactor BR | place: Japan: Kochi | collected 2016-12-09
TGAGCGCAGCGAAGCATCTGATAGGGGTATGCGGGATCGGGATGATTAATAAAAGGACGAGATTTGATTAATCAATGGGTTTGTTGTTCATGAAAATGAGTATGTATGGGAGCGTTGTTTACAATGTGCTGGGTGGTATGTACGATCTGTGACAGATTCTTTGGTCGCTGCGCTCTCTCAGAATGACGAATTTAAATAAGTATCTTACCTTTTTGTCATGTCGAACGCAGCGAAACATCTTTCCTTATTTGATGATTCTATTTCTTTACAAAGTAAATTGTTTATTTATTTCTCGCTGTGATATAGTACATTCAATGAAATGCTTGGCGGCATTCGATAATTCCGCCTTATCAAGGTAGCATAGATAAAAATGTACAGAGATAAGCGGGGTAATATCCACAATAGCGATATCAGAATTCAATAGATAAGATGCTAGATTTTTTAAAATCAAAGCAATCCCCATTCTATCTTGAACCAAGTCAATCAAATTCTCTGGTTTTGGGTCGGTATACACAATGTTCGGCTCAAACCCGCTTTCCCGGCATGCTTCAACACATAACTTGTATATAGAGGATACTTCGTCCGTTAGGAGTAATCCTTCATTTGCCAGCAATTCTAATGAAATGGATTTCATTTTTGCATACGGATGATCAGCGGGTAATACAGCCACAATGGAATCATCCAAATATGGAATTTCCTCCAGATCATCATCATTCTCTTCGTCAATCCGTATAAATGCAAGATCACACACTCCTTGCCTTACGAAATCTTTTAATGTCTGTATCCCCACGCGTTTTCCATTAAAAACAGAATGAATTGTTTTTATTTTCGAATGAGGGCGAGTCTTTTTATACATAGCTATGATGTCAGTTATGTGGTATTGCGCCATTGATCGAATCGAACCTAAAACTAGGATATCCTTTTCAGTAGCAAGTTTGGATTGTAAATCAGCAGAATATTGACTTTGAATTTCAATAATCTTCTTTGCATAGGGAAGAAAGATTTTGCCAAATTTATTGATTCTCACTTTGCGCGATGTGCGATCAAATAACTTTACTCCAAGCTCGGTTTCAATCTTATTAATATGCTTGGACAAAGTTGATTGGGTTGTGTAAAGCGCATCTGCCGCTTCAGAAAAACTCATCGTTTCAGCGAGGACTAGTAATTCCTCTAAGTATTTTAGTTCCATCTCTTTTCTATTCTATCATCATCTATTCCATTTTGGAATAATTAATACCTTTAATTGATTTGCTCATAATTCCTTGCCTTTCTATACTGAGTGAGCATTTATTCGAATAAAAATATCAATAAGTTTAGGAGGTAACATTTATCAGATAAGAGTAAAAAGGATCAACTCATTTCTAGTTTTTTAATAACCAAATTTCTTAGTTCACTATAGGAGTATTTTTATGGCATTCAACATAGAAAAAACAACCTCAACCATCATTGAAAAAGTAGGTGGAGTTGAAAATATTTCAATGGTTGAGATGTGTGTAACTCGTTTGCGCTTCAAATTAAAAGATAAAAACAAAGCTGATACCGAGGGATTAAAAAAGGTTGATGGCGTTTTGAGTGTTGTTTATGGAGCTGGTCTTTATCAAGTAGTGCTTGGAGCAAACGTATTCCCAGTTTTTGACAAAATTAAAAAAGACTATAACATCGAGACAGTTGAAGTAACCGAAGATATGAATAGTACCGATGAACCTGAAAGGAAAAATTTCAACTATTTTCTGCAAAAAGTAATTCAATTCTTGTCCGCGTCCGTAACTCCATTTGTAACCGTTCTGTACGGAGCCGGTATGTTAAAAGTTATGCTGAGCCTGGCTGCGTATTTTTGGCCAAGTGTGGCAGAAAACACAACATACATGTTGTTCAATTTCCTTGCAACAACACCATTCTATTTCATGCCTCTATTGATCGCATATGGGACAGCAAGAACACTGAAATCGAATCCAGTATTCGCAATTGCGATGGCTGCAGCTTTGATGTACCCAGATTTTGTTGGTCTAGTTGGCGGTGAAAAAGGTGTTACGATGTTAGGGATCAATGTGACACTGGTGAAATATGCCAACACTTTGCTTCCCGCGCTTCTATCAACCATATTACTCGCGAAATTGGAAAAATTCTTCTACAAAGTTATTCCAGCTGTTCTGCGAACAGTGTTTGCGCCATTATGCATCTTGGCAGTTGGATATCCAATCGTCGTACTCGTCCTGGCACCCCTTGGTACTATCATCGGTGGCTACATTGTAAATATATTTGTCAGCTTGTATAAAGTGACTGGTGGTGTTGCAATTGGTCTTTTGGCAGCTGTATGGCCATTTATTGTAATGGGTGGTTTTAATATGCTTTTCGTTGCACCCATGCTCGAATTACTGTCAGACCTAAAATATGATAACTTCTTCCGCCCAACATGGATCCTGCATAACATCGCAGAAGGAGGAGCATGCATCGGTGTTGCTATCAGAGCCAAGAACAAACAATTAAAGTCAGATGCAATCTCAGCTGCCATCGGCGCTATCGTCTCTGGTGTTTCAGAACCAGCCATCTATGGTATCAATTTGCGGCTACGAAAGCCATTACTAGCGGTAGTGATCGGAGGTCTTGTTGGTGGTTGCACGGCTGGAATATTAGGAGCGAAAGCGTATAGCTTGGGTTATTCGAGCATATTAGCCATTCCTATTTTCCTTGACACAATGTTTGCAATCTCCATCGGGATCGCTGTTACTTTGGTGGTCTCAATTGTTGCAACGCTTATCATGGGATTTGACGAAACCACAATAGTAAATAAATAGAGAATAAAGTGACTATGTTATCAAATCTGCTGAGAAACAAAAAACAACCAGAAGCAGTTAGTAATGCCATATATGCAGCAGCCAACGGGAGATTGATCTCTTTGGACAAAGTAAAAGATGAGGTTTTTTCAACAAGAGTACTAGGTGATGGGATCGCCATAGAATTGTCAGGAAACACAAATACTATCGTCTCGCCCGCAAATGGGACAATAAAGATGTTGTTCCCCACCATGCACGCTTTCGGGTTAGTGCTGGATAATGGTATCGAGATATTGATCCACATTGGTCTTGATACTGTTGAATTAAAAGGCAAGGGATTTAGAAAATATGTTAGTGTCAATTCCAAGGTTAGAAAAGGGGATCCGATCATCCGTATTGATAGGGAATTTGTTGAAGACGCAGGATACGATACAACATTAATAATGGTGTTCACCTCAATTCAGGACTGTAAACTCTCGTTTGTACAAGAAGGCATAGTCAAAAAAGGGAAAAGCATTGTCGCAACATATTCTAAATAGATCGAGGAATATTAGCTCATCTTTGAAAAAAAGATATATGAAGCAAAGCGAAACCAGGTTGACAAACTAAAAGCTAGCCTGATATCAAGTAGAAAAAGATGTGCAGCCTGTTAGCCTTGGCTGCACATCTTTAATGAAAGGACAAATAGATGAATAATAAGAATTATAAAAAAACCACAACATTCCCAAAGAATTTCTTGTGGGGAGGTGCAGTTGCAGCAAACCAACTTGAAGGGGCATATGTAGAAGATGGCAAGAAACCATCTGTAGCAGATGTTATGCCGAGTGGTTTTTTTGGCGGTCCGCAAGATGATGCAAAATACTACCCAACACATAAAGGCATCGATTTTTATCACCGTTATAAAGAAGATATTCAATTGTTCGCCGAGATGGGATTCAATATATTTCGGACTTCTATAGCATGGAGTCGAGTTTTTCCAACAGGCGAAGAAGAACAGCCCAATGAGAAAGCATTGTTATATTATGATGACATGTTCCAGCAATTGAGAAAATCAAACATGGAGATCATGATCACAATCTCCCATTATGAGATGCCCCTCGCGCTGGTGGAAAAATATGGCGGTTGGGACAACCGTAAATGGATCGATTTCTATCTGAAATTTTGCGATGCTATCTTCAACAGGTATAAAGGCATTGTTAAGTATTGGCTGACTTTCAATGAAATTGGAAATAATATTCATAAACCAATGCAATGGGTAACTGCTGGGATTCGTTCAGATGCTGACAATCTTGAACAACGCTGTTTTCAAGCTTCACACCACCAACTTGTCGCCAGTGCGTTAGCGACCAAAATGCTAAAACGGATAGATCCAGTAGCAAAAATCGGTTCGGTAATTGAATATAAAACAGTGTACCCAATGAGCTGTGATCCCAAGGATTCCGTGGTAGTACAAAATTTGAAACAACTAAGTTTCTTTTATCCTGATGTGCAGGTTCGCGGGAAATATCCTAGTTTCATTTGGGAATATTTCGCAAAAAAAGGAATAATCATCGAGTTCGAAGAAAGCGATTTTGATATTCTGCGCAACAACACAGTGGATTTCTTAAGTTTCACATATTATCGTTCCAGAATAGCTTCCAAAGATTTCATTGAGCCGGTGCAGAAGGACATAAAAGAAAATGAAGTTGAGAACAACCAACCTAAAAGTCCACAAGAGGCATTGAATGATACAAAGGTCAACCCATATCTTGAGGTTACCCCATCTGGTTGGTCGATTGATCCAGACGGACTTTACCTTGCGCTAGAAGACCTCTATCAAAGATATAACATACCTCTTTTTGTAGCAGAAAATGGATTAGGAATAAAGGAAAAATTGGAGGACAATACTGTTAATGACGATTACCGTATTGATTATCTCGCCAAGCATATTCGCGCGATGAAGAAAGCAATCTGTAATGGCGTGGAGTTATTTGGCTTTACGATGTGGGGCCCGATTGATCTTGTGAGTGAGGGTACAGGGAAGATGTCAAAGCGCTACGGCTTCATCTATGTCGATCGAAATGACAGCGGTGAAGGAACATTGAAAAGGTATAAGAAAAAAAGTTTCTACTGGTATAAAAAAGTGATCGCTTCAAATGGCGAAGATCTAGACTGAGAATGTAACGGCTGTCTCATAAAGGAGATAGCCGTTTTTTTATATTACTAAATAATAACAATAATAAAGAAAAATATCCTTTTCGAATATTATCTGTATTGAGCTAGATTTCCCCTCACATCCTTTTGCAGAATTACATCAGGGGTAAATCTGCAAAACATTATTGTACGAATCTGTCATGCTGAGCGCAGCGAAGCATCTGATGGGGGTAGGCGGGATCGGGATGATTAATAAAAGGACGAGAGTTGGCGGTTTTCGGTTTGTATGGGCTTTGTTTACAATAAGCTGGTGAATTCTATATAAAAACGGGAGCGAAATATTTCGCTCCCGTTTTCTCATCATTGCTTATTTCGCTGGCAGCACCCAGATACCGTCCTCGTCTTGAGCGATGAAGTCGGATGTTCCATCTCCATTCACATCTCCCAAGAAACAAGCGTAGTCACAGGTAGCAGGTCCACCGCTCCAGTTACTGAACTGCCCAAAGTTGGAACCAGTTGAAGGTAGGACAAAGATGCCCTCAAGGTCTTGAGCGATATAATCCGCTTTCCCATCTCCGGTGGCATCCGCAAAGAAGCACGCAATATCACAACCGCTACCTGCACCAGTCCAATTGCTGTGCGCTCCAAAATTGGAGCCGGTCGAAGGCAGCACATAGATACCATCATAATCTTGGGCGATGAAATCTGCCATACCATCCCCGGTCACGTCGGCGAAGAAACAAGCGATATCACAGACTCCACCTGTCCACTTCTCTCCAGCGCCAAAGTTTGCGCCAGTAGAGGGCAACACCCACACACCGTCATTATCTGCGGCAACGAAATCCACTTTTTGGTCGCCGTTTACATCTTCCAAAAAACATTCATTGTCACAGCTTACCGGCCCGCCTGTCCAGTTGGTGCCCGGTCCAAAGCTTGTCCCAGTCGATGGCAGAACATAAACCCCGTCGTTATCATGTGCAACAAAATCCGCTTTCCCATCACCGGTCACGTCTTTAAAATAGCAGTTCTTATGACAGCTAACCGGACCACCAGTCCAATTGGTATGGGTTCCAAACGTTGTTCCGTTGGATGGCAGCACCATCAAACCTTCGTTATCATGTGCAATGAAGTCCACCATGCCATCACCAGTCACATCGGCAAAGTAACATGCGATGTCACAGACGCCGCCTGACCATTTCTCCCCAGCGCCAAATTGTGTGGCTTGCGTGATGATGGTGATCTTCTCTTGTGCGAGAGGTTCTGCAGGCTTGTCATCGGTAATTGCAGGCTGCGCTTCTGAAGCATTTTCAGCTTCGATCACGATGGGTGTTACCTCAACTTGAGGTTCTTCTTGAATTGGGGCGGTCTGGATAGTGATGCATCCGCTAACGATAATGGATAATAGGATGATTGCGCTGATCCTTTTTATATTCTTTGATGAAGATGGCATGTGTTCTCCTTGTTTCTGTATTGTTGATCGATTGGATTATCTTATCATCGAAGAATTATTTCAATATATATTAATACCGAATAATATGAAAAAATAAATATAGGTACTTGACAATACTGTGTAATAAACAGTATAATAGCAGCATGATGAACACAAAACAGAACAACGACCTGGAAAAGCTGTTGCAGGAAATGCGCCGAGGTGTGATCGTGCTGGCGGCAATGAGCCAGTTGGAGCAGGAGCAGTACGGCTACTCCCTTATCAATGAATTAAACGATAAGGGGTTCGAGATAGGGCAGGATACGCTCTATCCTCTCTTGCGCCGCCTGGAGAAGCAGGAACTGCTGGACAGCGAGTGGCGAGTCGAGGACCCCCGTCCGCGCCGCTATTACAAATTGAACGCTGCTGGAAAAGCCATGTATGAACAATTGTGTGCTGCCTGGCGTTCGCAAACCGAGATCATAAGGAGTTTAATAGATGAAGCTGAATAAGAACGCACGTGAATTGATGCAGCGTTATCTTCTGGCGGTCAAACGTGACTTGACTGGCAAAGAACGCGATGACATCGCCAGGGAGATCGAATCCTATATTTACGATCTGCTGGAGGAACGTTATCCAGAAACTGATGAAGTAGATCAGGCACAATTAGAAGTAGTGCTGCAAGAGATGGGTGCTCCCCGCAAGGTTGCGGCGCAGTACTCACCCAATCGCTATCTCATCGGACCGCGCCTTTTCCCAATCTATTTTTTGGTTGCCAAAATACTGGTGGCTGTGGTTGCTGGAGCATTGACCCTTTCCTTTGTTATCTCGGCGGCTATTGGTCAATCCTTTGACGGTTGGAGATCAGTACTGGAATACCTGGGCTCGATCTGGAGCGGCGCGTTATCCACCATAGGTATGGTTACGCTCATCTTCGCCAGCATCGAACACGCTTCCCAGGGCAGAGACATCGAAGAGATCGAAGAACTGCAAAAATTGAAGATTGACGAACTTCCCCAACTTCCAGAGGAAGAAAAAGAGATCAGCCGTGTAGGCATCTCGATCGAGATCGTCTTGGGTGTGATTGGGTTGGCTTTCTTTACCTACGTTCGCTCAACGGGTGGGATGGTGCCCTATTTCTTTAACCCCTCAACGGAAATGCAGCTAATGCCGCTCTTTACCGAGAATTTCATGCGCTTCATCCCCGTCATCCTTGTCCTGAATGGTCTGGAGATCGCCCGCAACCTGACTCTCTTGGTGCAGGGGCACCACAGCGCGCTCACCAACTGGTGGCATATCCTGGCTGAATGCGCAAATGTGATCATGTTGGGTTTTCTCATCACATCCTTACCGATCATTGCACAGAATGCGTTCCAGGAGATCTTCACCGCTGATATTTATCAGTTATTACAAAAACTCTCCAACACTGGTTTGGCGATCGCCATGGGTTTCGGTATTTTCGGCAGCGTGGTCAATATCATTCGCATGATCGGGCGCGAGATCACCAATCCTGTGAAATAAACTCACATTCCATACTTGAGGAGCGTCCTTGGACGCTCTTCTTTTTATATCAGGTCAGTTTATTCTTCAATCTCGATCAGGATCTCGTTGTGCTTTAAGAAAGCCGGGATAAAGGGAGGATCATACCCCGCGATGATCGGTTCGCTCAGCTCTCGCCAACTCTTCTGCTCGATCCACTTTCGCAAAAGATGTATGTGCTTATCGAAATTTCCCTGCCGGAATGCACCTCTAAAGTGTACCGAAGCAATGACACGTTCGGGGTTCTGTACAAAACTGATCCGCTCATCATCCGGGATGGGTAGAGATTCAAGGGTGAATTGCTTGGGCATGACGAAAGAGACCACATAATTCTCCGATCCGCGCACTGTCACCGGGCTGGTCATGGCGATCTTCTCGGATGCGGCTTTTGCACTCACCGGGGAAGTCATGCTGATCTTCTCCCGGCTGGTGTTGCTCCCAAAGATGTAATTGGCTAAAGGAGAGAATCCGCGATAGGCAGCCTGGTTGTGATCATGGGCGTTGATCTGAACTTGCGCACTGATATAGGGATCATACGCTCGCAGTTCGTATTTCCCTTCCTTCTTCAATATTCGGTAAGTAGGTTTTTCAGTAGCCATATTTTTATCTTACCCATGCAAATTGCCAATCACCATTAATGATGTGTTAGAGGTTCATAAATTCAATTCCGTGTTCAATGTGACATAACGTTCAATGCAGTCGAGAGGATGAATAACCCCGCATAGATGAACCACAAGCGACGGTCGATGAGCGCCAGCGGCCACCAGTAGAACATGATCATACCCAGATACAGCAGAACATAGGGGATCATCACTGGAACATAGATCGGTCTGCGCCACTGGATCTGTTGTATATAATCCACCCAGTAACCAAAAAGGGAGAATGTTGCACACAAGAATCCCCCCAGCCAAAACGACCAGCTTTCTCCACCGCGGAGCTGAATGATACTGACGATCACCGCTGGGATGCATAATGCGTACACCAGCCAGCCATATTTCATCGTATAGTCTGCGAAAAATCGCTTACGCAGTGCGAAGTGGATGATCAGGATGACCTGAAAAGTGAATGCCCATCCAACAAACACCCTATTTGTATGATTCATTGTTTGCATGGTCATACTCCACAATTGGTATATGGACTAGGTTGAATTTGTGGTGACGGAGAGGTTAATTGTATTCCCCATTGCTATTGGTTACGATTTTGCAGAAATACAAATATAGTATTGCATGTGGGTATTGGATTGTCAACCGACGTATTCATGGTCTATGTATTTTGCTTTATGAATTTCGATCGTTATCAGATAGCGGCAATACTTTTATATAGGTAAAGTGTTGAAAACTGCCTAAGCATTATCAAGAAACAGGATGCCTGTTTCTTGATCTTTGTGATGAATGAGTGCTTGATCTTTTTTGACCTTCATTGGAGTTCTGGTAATTCGGTGTTGGAACTTCGTAATCAAAACCTGGCAGGGTTTTGCGTGATAACCGCTGTTTCATTATTCTTTCGATCTTCTTGACCATTGCGCTATCTTCAGGAGTGCACAACGTAAATGCTTCTCCCTCGCGTTTGGCTCTACCGGTTCGACCAATGCGGTGGATGTACGCATCCGCAGTATTGGGCATGTCAAAATTGATCACATGCGAAATAGATTCAATATCCAATCCTCTTGCGGCAATATCCGTTGCTACCATGATCTGGAATTTTCCTTTTTTAAATCCAGCCAAAGCGTTCTGCCGCTGCCCTTGGGTGCGGTCACCATGCAGGCTGGTGACGCGATAGCCGACATTTGCGATCTGCCTTGATAACCTTTGCGCCCGTCGTTTTGTGCGTGTGAATATCAGTACGGAGTTCGTGTCGGTCTGTTTGAGAATTTTGATCAGCAATTCTCTTTTCAGATGTTGGGGAACAGGGTAGAGTGTATGGCTCACCGTGTGCGCGGGGCGAGTGATGCCAATGGAAACGCGTTCTGGTTTCCGAAGCGTTTGTCTGGCCAGCGTTTCTATTTCTTTTGGAAAAGTAGCTGAGAAGAGCATGGTCTGTTTTTCGGTTGGGAGATACTGCAGGATCCGTTTAATGTCTGGGAAGAACCCCATGTCCAGCATGCGGTCAGCTTCATCCAAGACCAATGAGGAAACATTCCCCAAGCGTATATGCTTGTTTTGCAGGTGATCCAGTAATCTGCCCGGGCAGGCGACTACGATATCCACACCCCGCCGAAGGGCTTCGATCTGCGGTTTTGGTTTAACACCACCATAAATTGCGATACTGCTGATTTTGGTCTGTCCCTTCAGTTCAATAACCGTTTGATGGATCTGTTCTGCCAGCTCGCGCGTTGGGGTAACGATCAGGGCTTGTGGTTTTTTGCCGGGGTTGTTTAATATTTTATGCAAAATCGGTAATATGAAAGCAGCGGTCTTGCCCGTTCCGGTTTGAGCTGTTCCGATCAAGTCATGCCCTGCCATTGCAAGGGGGATCGCAGAAGTTTGTATGGGTGTTGGTTGCCGATACCCGGCTTGTTTGATGCCGTAATTTAAACGGGAATCCAGATTGAATTGGTAAAAATCCATTGTTGTAGTAATCCTTATATTCAGAAGTCAAGCGGTTGTTAGGGAAATCAAAACTGATTGGACAAAACAGGAGCAACGACTGCTGTATTATTTCGCAGCGCTAACCATACTCGATAGCTTTCAAGTTGTCAAGGAACGTGAAAATTATCCCCTAATAGAAAAACCTATTTCATAGGTATTTTATTTATTTTTTTGTAAATATTACTAAGGTTCTTTTCCTATGATGTTTCTTGAATTTTTCCATTGTTTAGGAAGAGATACGATAATTCGGTAGTTCTATTCGTCCTTGCCTAGTTTGAGCCCAAATCCCATCTTGTCTGCCATCTTCAATAAACCTCTCCCCATCGGATTCGATGATAGGTATCCCATTCCATAAGCTTCCAGTTTTCCCTGCTTCTTATATTCCAACCCTTTTCGTATCTCTGGGATCATCGCCAGTACGAAGAATATGTTCATAGCAATCGCGTAAATGATATAAGCGGGTTCGCCTGGTTTGCGGAACCACAACCATGGAATGAGCAGCCACAACCAGGAGATGGTCGCAATGACGAAGTTGCGGAATACGACCACGCCCAAAAAAGTCCCAGTTAATGGCAAGACGAGTACGGCTAACGGGTCCAACGCTAATAGTCCACCCATGATGGCGGAATACCCGGCTCCTCCATGGAATTTATAGTAGATGGGCCAAATATGCCCGAGCATTCCACCGATTGCTGTAAGCGCAGCATACATGGGGGATTCTGGGAAAAGCAGACCTGCTGCAAATGTTGGCAGGAAGACTTTAAGGATGTCCAGTGAAGAAACGACCATCCCTGCTTTCGCCCCCAGCACCGAACTCACCGAATTTGCTCCTACCGAGACCACTTTGTAGGTTTCCTCTTCTCCTGCCACGGGAACTTCAAACTCGGCGACATCTTTTCCAGACCATATTCTTGTCACAATGCGGGAAAAAGAGATAGATCCTATCAAGTATCCAACCAATAAACAACCGATCAGAACTAAATAATCCATCGCGACCTCCAAGCTACCATTTGATGTGTTGCTTCGTTGAGATCGTTCAATGTCTATAAACATTATACAAATTTACAGCCATTGGGGTAGCTAGCTTGACTCGTGAGATGACCTGTATCTCACCAGATCTTTGGGATCAGGCGGTATCTTACTTTTTCCCCATATTCTGCATATCCCGGAAGTTCTTGGTGCAGCAGCTGATCTTCAATCTTTGTGCGTAAAATCGTTACCGCAATTGCAATAATGCATGGAATGACAACCCAATAACTGCTCCAGAAGAAAGGCGCGGCTATCCATGAAAGCAGCCCTCCGGCATATCCGGGATGACGCACGAATCGATAAGGGCCCGCATCTACTGTACTATGGTCGCGGTCACTTTGGATGCGAATGTGTGATGAAAAATAAGGATTTACCAGCATCGCCCACACCCCGATCCCACTGCCAATCGTCATCAGCACCAGCGCGAGCATCTGCCACCCAAATGCCAGGTCTGGCGACCAATGGAAGCGTTTGTCCAATCCGGCGGCTATCCAGGATGCAACCGGGAGGATGATGCCGATCAAAGGCATGAGGACCTTATCAACAGGATGGACATCCGAACGATTAATGGCGCTGCCACGTTCTTCTACCAGCGCTGGTTGGTGTTTCAGCAATAACAATCGACTTGTGAGCAGGATGGCGATCGCATGTGTGATGTATACCCAACCCTCCCACCAGGCGAAGGTACCGGCTGCCAGGAATAGGATCATCATCAACAATATGGATGTGAAGGCAAGTCCGAAGATGAGGATGTACTTCTTCGTTTGCATCTTAAATTTATTTCCTTTTTATCAGTGTAGCAAAAAAAGTGTGAAAATCTCTACTTAATGTATGGTTTGATTTGATCTTTGATCTTCTGCAGTAGTTCATCCTTGCGCAGCCACATCCCAAGGCTGAGCAAAAAGATCGAGAAGGAAATCAGGAAGAACAATTCAAAGATGCCGGTCTTCCCGAAGATAAAGAGTGACAGGATAGAACCACCTACGATGATCAGCATCCATTTCAACGAACGGGCTGATATCTCTTCGTCTGCTTCTCCCAGGTATTGGATGAAGAATGCTGTAGAAAGCACCAGCGAAACGGCAAATGCGATCGAGAACAACATGTGCAGCCTGGTGAATATGGGGAATACATCCTTGATCGAAGGAGTGATCACTGTCAGTACCAGGAACACATTGGATAGAACCAGCCAGAGGTTGGCGCGCTTGTTCTGAAAATGGACCTTCTTGAAGAGGTAATGGATGTAAAAAACAAAGCAGCCCCCGGTCACGATCCCCCAGATAATGAAATCCTTGCGGTGGTCCCAATCGAAATAATTACCGATCTGGCTTAGTGTGTAGTCAAATGGGGATTCTTTCGCAGCAAATAGCAAAGAAAGAATAGGAATGGTGATGATCGCAAAACCTGCCAGCCAGCGGCTGTACCATTTTCCTTGTTCTTGGATGCTCTTTCTATGCTTTTTCATCACTGCCCGCAATCCTTTCTCGCGGGCAATTATAGCAAGACTGGAATGCCGATTGCTTTTTCTTATGCTCTTTTTACAGCATTTCAGTACATTTACTTTTCTTTGATGTTTCGAAAAAGGAAAAAAGTTGCCAGGCTTGTTAATGCTCCCAGTGAACTCCAGATGGGAAGTTCGCCGGGTGCTTCCGCCAGACCGCGTTGAATGGCGATCACCGAATTTGTGGATAA
>NPIF01002196.1_pt1 | contig 13178 bp, 6 predicted proteins | sample 8637461 | NCBI WGS metagenome assembly NPIF01 (sample SAMN07420641, study PRJNA396082) | bioreactor metagenome | isolation source: sample BR12 brine-fed electro-methanogenic bioreactor BR | place: Japan: Kochi | collected 2016-12-09
AACCGATCTTGGACAAGAGTGGGATGAACCCTTGCCCTACGCCGTGGTGCGAGTGCGGCGTTCGCGTTACGGCGAATCGTTTTTGACGACGCCCCACAGCGACGTCGCTACGAGAATCGCGCCACCTGTCCCCCTGGGTGCCCACGAGACGTCATCGCAAAGAAGATGGGCCGCGTCCACCGACGCACTCACAGGGCGTCGTCAAGAACGTGGCGAGGATCGCGCCCCGTCCCGTTTGCCGCCGACGGGCAAGGCGTGAGGTGCGCAAGAAGAGGAGCGCCCGCGAGGGGCGCAAGAAAAGGGGCGCCCGTGAGGGCGCCCCTTGCTACTGACTCACTACAAGCCGCGCTTACGGGCAAGCCGGCGGCTCCGGGCGCTCCTGCCCGTTGCTGTCGCTGCCGAGCGGGCCGATGCAAGCGCCATCGACGGCCACGACGTCGTACCAGAACGCCTGGTTCGCCGACGGGTCCTCGGTGTCGCTGTAGCTCGTCCCCGTGACGCCCGTCGCCAGGCAGGTTTCGTTGTAGCTCCAAGGCTTGACAATCGTGCCGCGGTAGACGTTGTAGGTCACAGCGCCCGTCACGGCCGTCCAACTGAAGGTGGTCCCATCGGTGAACGACGAGTCCGCCCCGACCGCCGCCATCACGCCCTTCGTCGGGTCGTTCGGGAAGCAGTCGTCCGCGTCGAGGACGCCGTCCCAGTCCGCGTCGCCCTGTCCAAGCAGCCACGCCTCACCCGCGCCGGTGCGCGTGTCCGAGGGCCCGTCACCGAGCGCACCCGTGACGAGCTCGAGACCCGCCGCGCCGTCGAGGTTCGCGACGGGCAGCCAGCCCCCGTCGCCGAGCGCGTCGCCCGCGCTCGGGCCGTGCATCACCTGCGAGGGCGGACGGATCGCGAAGTCGTGGACCTCGCCACCCGCGAAGCGCTCACCGGAGATGACGTAGACGCAGCCCGCATCGACGCGCGACTGGTCGGGCCCGTCGCTCAGCGGTGCTCCGATGAGGATGTCGAGCGTCGAGTCCCCGTCGAAGTCGACGAAGGTCACGCTCGCGCCCAGACCGAGGTCTGCGCGGTCGCCGTAGAACGCGTAGTCGGCCGCCGTATCGAGCGCCTGGCCCTTGATCGCGCTGAAGTCCGCGCGACCGTGAACGACGTAGACCCCGCCGGCGTTGATGCGCGCCGGACGGCCCGGAGGCGAGCCCTGATGCGGGGCGCCGATCAGCACGTCCGTCGTGCCGTCCCCACTGACGTCGCCGGTGGCGAGCGCCATCCCGGCGTGGTCGCCGGAGGAGTCGCCGTAGACGACGAGCGCGTAGTCCGCCGCCACCGCGAGGTCGATCGTGTGCTGCGACGCGAGCTTGGAACCGGCGATGACGAAGACCTCACCGGTGCCTTCGGCGTTGTTCGCCGGACCGTCCGCGTCGGGCGCGCCGACCAGGAGGTCGAGCGTGCCGTCCCCGTCCACGTCCGCCGCCTCGAGCGCCGTCCCCGCGTGATCGCCGGGGCCGCCGCCGTAGAGGAAGTTGTCGACGTTGCCGTCGAACGGGTCCTTGTCGACGGTGGTGACCGTGCCGAGGTTCGCCTGGCGAATGACCCACATCGCGCCGGCTTCGAGGTCGGCCCCGAAGTTGCCCGCCGCGTTCGTCGCACCGCCGACGAGGTCGATCGCCCCATCGCCGTTGGTGTCGTAGATCATCACCGCCGTACCGAAGCCATCGCCCGGATCGTCGCCGAAGAAAGTCAGGCTCGACGAGGTCGTCGAGAGGTCGATCGTCGACGCCAGGGCGCCGCCGTAGAAGACGTGGATCTGGCCCGAGTCGGCCTGTGTGTTCCCGTCGCCGTCGCCCCCAGGGGCACCGACGGCGAGGTCACTCGTGCCGTCGCCGTTGAGATCACCGACCGCGAGCACGGTCCCGAGGGCGTCGCCCGCCTCCTGGCCGTGGATCTCGACGTCGGCCATCACGCTGGCGAGGTCGATGCCGCCCGTGATCGGACCGTAGAAGATGTAGACCGCGCCTGCGCCGTTCCGTCCGTTCGACGGCCCGTCCGCTGCTGGCGCGCCAAGCGCGAGATCCTCGGTGCCGTCGGCGTTGAAGTCGCCGCGCACGCCGAAGGTCGCGAGCTCGTCGTCGTTCTCACCGCCGTAGATCGCGGTGCCGGTCGCGGCGAGCTCGCGCTGGATCGTCTCACACGCGTTGCCTTCGCCATCGTTGTCGACATCGGTCTGGTCCGCGTTCGGCACGAGCTCGCAGTTGTCGCTCACGTCGTCGACGCCGTCCGCGTCGTCGTCCGCGTCGCAGACGTCACCCGAAGAGTCCGCATCGAGATCACTTTGATCCGGGTTCGGGTCGTTCGGGCAGTTGTCGAGGCAGTCGATGTTGTTGCCGCCGACACAGGTGACCGTCGGATTGTTCGGAGGACAGTCGCCACCGATGTCGTCCGGGATGCCGTCGAGGTCCGCGTCGCATTCACACGCGTCCCCGACGCCGTTGAAGTTGAGGTCTTCCTGGTTCGGGTTGGCTACGTCCTCGCAGTTGTCGCAGACGTTGCCGACCCCGTCGCCGTCGCCATCGGCCTGGTCGGAGTTATTGAAGGTCGGGCAGTTGTCGAGCATGTTGCGCTTGCCATCGCCGTCGGTGTCGTAGGGCGAGACCAGCCACACCTCGCCGGCGACGAGGAGCGTGTCACCCGAACCCTGCCCACGCGCGCCGACCGCGATCTCGGCGATGCCGTCGCGGTTGACGTCGGTCGTCGACAGGCTGTCCTTGTAGAAGCCGAGGACATCGTTCTGGTCGGCGCCGATCATTGCGCTGGCCGGCTTCGCCGCTCCGAGGTTGAGCAGGTCGATCTCGAACACGCCCGAGATGTCGCCCCAATTGAAGACGACGAGCTCGCCGGAGCTGTCGCGGACGACTTCCGTCCCGCCGTCCGAGCCGGGAGCCGTGATCATGAGCTCGACCGTCGCGTCGCCGTTGAGATCCGCGACCTCGACCGCCCGGCCAAAGGTGTCGCTCTGGGAGCGACCGAAGATGATGTTGTTCATGTAGAAGTCGACGGGGTCGCCGTTCGGCCAGCTCGCCCGCCCCAGCACGACGTACGCCTCGCCCGCGCTCCCGCGGGAGTTGTTCTTCGAGTTGGCGTACTGCGCGCCGAGGAAGAGGTCCGCCGTCCCGTCGCGATCGATGTCCGCCACCGAAATGTCGGAGGGGAACTGATCGCCGGGGTCCACGCCGTAGAGATAGGGAAGCGCGGTCTCGCCAACGACGATGCGCGTGCCGGCGGTGAGCGCACCACCGGAGAGAATGTGCAACTCGCCGCGCTGGAATCCGTTGTTGCCCGGCCCCGCCGCGCCTTGAGCCCCGATGACGAGATCGTCCGTCCCGTCGCCGTCCACGTCACCCGCGCCGAGTTGGCTGCCGAAGCGATCCGCCTCCTCGGAGCCGCGGACGAGGTAGTCCGGGGCGTTGAGCTCGAAGTAGTACTGCGAGCCGATGCCGGAGCCGCCAAAGCTGATAAGAGCAGCGCCGAACTTCACCTCGATCTCGTCCGCCGGGTCACCGACGAACTCCTGGAAGAAACGAGCGCCGGTCGCGATGTCGAGCGAGCCATCGGCATTGAAGTCGCCGAGTGCCAGCGCCTCGCCGATGCGGTCGGAGCCGCGCGGCCCGACGAGCACGACGTCGGCCGCCGGGTTGTTGATCGCGTTGTGGTACGCGGTGACTTCTTCGGGAGTCGCGCCAGCCTGCGGGATCCCCGCGTAGCTGCCGTTGAGCAGGTCGTAGCTCGGTTCCCAGGTCGAACGCCCGAAGAAGACGTACACGCGTCCACAGGTCGGACAGCGGAACTCGCCGCCATCGATCGGGCTGCGGCACGACGGCCCGAGCGAACCGGTACCGATGTGGCAGCGTCCGCCCGTGGCGCCGATGACGAGGTCGTCGGTCCCGTCGCTATTGATGTCGCCAACGGCCAACGTGCGGCCGAGGAAGTCCTCCGAGAACTCACCGCGGATGACCGTGATGCTCGTGGTGCCGGGCGACGCGAGGTCGATCGAGCCCGCGCTGAGCGGCCCGAAGATGATGCGCACCTCACCCGCCGCGCGCCGGGCACCCTCTCCCGGAGCCCCCGCGGGCTCGGGCAGCTCGGCGTCCGGAGAGCTGACGATGAGGTCGCCAATGCCGTCACCGTTGAGATCGCCACCGACGACCGTGCGGCCGAGGTCGGCGAGCTCCTGCGCGCCGTAGATCACGAGATCGTCCGGGTTGTTCGCGAGATCGAGCGAGTCGAAGTCGCACGCGTCGCCGATGCCGTCGTTGTCGTTGTCGTCCTGGTCGTTGTTCGGGGTGAACGGGCAGTTGTCGACGTCGTCGTCGAAGTTGTCGTTGTCGTCGTTGGGATCGCAGACGTTACCCGTCCCGTCGTTGTCCGCGTCCGCCTGGTCCGCGTTGCTGATCGCGGGGCAGTTGTCGCAGGCATCGCCGAGACCGTCCTGGTCCTGATCCTCCTGGTTCGTGTTGTCGGTCGTCAGGCAGTTGTCGCAGACGTTGCCGACACCGTCGTTGTCATCGTCCGCCTGGTCGGGGTTCGGCCGGACGCGGCAGTTGTCGCTGCCGTCGTTGAAACCGTCGTCGTCGTCGTCACCGTCGCAGGCGTCGCCCATGATGTCGGTGTCGGAGTTGCGCTGGAAACCCGTCGAACGCTCCGTCTCGGTCAGCGTGCCGTCGCCGTTGACGTCGCAGTTCGCGGGGTCCGCGTCGCAGTCGCCGTTGTTGATGCCGGCGCAGTTGTCACACGCGCCGCCCACGCCGTCCGTGTCGCTGAGGAAGCCCGACATCTCGGACTGCGAGGGGTTGCACGCCGAGGGGCAGTTGTCGCAGATGTCGCCGAAACCGTCCGGGCCACCCGACGGCTCGCCCGGGTCGATGTTGCCATTCCCGTTGACGTCGTCGTGCGGACACTCCGAAGTCGGGACGATCGAGTCGGTGTCGCGCTGGTCGGGATTCGAGATGCCGGAGCAGTTGTCGCAGACGTCGCCGGCGCCGTCGCCGTCGCCGTCCGCCTGGTCGTTGTTCGGCGTCACGGGGCAGTTGTCGCAAGCGCCGCCCACGTCGTCGCCATCGACGTCGTCCTGCCCAGGGTTGTAGACCGTGACGCAGTTGTCGCAGTCGTCACCGTCGCCGTCGCCGTCCTGGTCCGCCTGGCCGGCGTTCTGGATGCCGGGGCAGTTGTCGCAGACATCACCGACGAGGTCGCCGTCCGTATCGTCGTTCGGACCCGGCGTGAACGGGCAGAGGTCTTCCGTGTCCGGAATACCGTCGTTGTCGTCGTCGAGGTCGCAAGCATCGCCGTCCGCGTCGCCGTCCGCGTTCTCCTGCCCCGGGTTGTCGTCGTCCGGGCAGTTGTCGCAGACGTCGCCCACACCGTCGTCGTCGGTGTCGAGCTGCGGCGTCCCCGGCTGGAACGAGCCGTTCGGCACCGTCGGGCAGTTGTCGTCGCAGTTGTTGACCTGGCCGGTATCGCACGGGTCGTCGGTGCCGTCACCGTCCTCGTCGAAGATCAGGTCGTCGTCGTCGTCGTCGTCGCAGACGTCGCCCGGTGCGAGCTCGGGCGGCCCGTCGGAGTTCTTCTGGTCGTGGTTCGAGTCGTCGGGGCAGTTGTCGCAGAAATCGCCCCAGCGATCGTTGTCCGTGTCTTCCTGGCCCCCGTTCGGGTTGACGGGGCAGTTGTCTCGGATGTCGTTCCAGTCGTCGAAGTCCTCGTCGACGTTGGTGACGAGCCAGACCGCTCCGGCACCGGGGCGTGTTCCCGCGTCGTTGGGATTCCCTTCGTCGGGATCCGGGGAGTCCGCACCGGGAGAGCCGACGACCATCTCGACTGCACCGTCGCCGTCGAGGTCGCCGAGCACGATCGACTCGCTGAAGTTGTCGCCTTGGCGAGCACCCCAGATCACCGGGCCGCCAGCCGCCTCGAGATCCTCGCGGGCGCTGCCCGGCCCGAGCGGCGTCGTGCTGAAGCGCACCCAGATCTCGCCGGAGCCGGCGCGGAGGTCGTCCTTGCCGTCCGCGGAAGAACCGACGATGAGGTCGCCGCGGCCATCCTTGTCGAGGTCGCCGACCGCGACCGAGAGGCCGAAGCCGTCCTCGACCTGATGGCCGATCAGGCGCCATGCCACCGAGCTGGACTCGGGCTGGCCGAGGTCTTCGACTTGAATGGTCGAGAGGTCGATGCTCGCAGGCAAGCTCCCGCCGCCCCAGACGACCGCGACTTCACCGACCGAGACGCGTTCACCGGCCTCGAGAGTGCCGTCCGCGTCGTCGTCGATGTCCGCCGACGGGACGCCGACGACGAGGTCGCCCGTGCCGTCGCCGGAGAGGTCGCCGATGGCGATCGACGAGGCGAAGCGGTCGCTCGGGTTCGCGCCGTGGACGACGACGTCGACGTTGGTGCCGCCGTCGAGGTCCAGGGTCGCCGGCCAGGTCGCGCGTCCGTAGAGCACACCGACGGCGCCCGCGTCGAAGCGGTCGCCAGCGGGACCGCGCTCACGCAAGAAGCGCACGGCGATGTCGACCGTCGCGTCGCCGTTCAGGTCGCCGACCGCGAGGGTACGCCCGATCGCGCCCTGCTCGCCAAAGCCCTGATTCGCGGTGCCGTCCGCGTCCCAGTCGTACGAGGTTCCGTAGATCAGCGCGTCGGGCGCCGTCTCGAAGAAGTTGTGGAGGCAGGCCTCGCCGTTCGCGTCCGGACAGTCGCTGTAACGCGCGGAGGAGCCGAGGAAGAGCGCGAGCTCTCCGGCGTTCTTGCGCGTCCCGTCCGAGCCGTCGCCCCCGGGGGCCCCGAAGAGGAGATCGACCCAGCCGTCCGCGTTGAGATCGGCTGCGGCGAGCGCGTCCCCGAGCTCGTCGGACGCGTGCATGCCGAGAATCCACATGTCCGCGTTGATCTTCTTGCGGTCCGGCCGGCGCAGGTCGTGCACGTCGGGCCGCGGCCGCCCCCCGAAGAGGACATAGGCCTCGCCGCGCGAGGCGACGCCGTTCGGGTCGGGAGTTCCGTCGCCGTCGTAGTCGACTTCGGAGCTCATGGGACCTTCGCCGCGGCTCGTCGCCATGATCAGGTCGTCGGTGCCGTCCTGATCGAGGTCGGCGAAGACGAAGACCTCACCGAGCGCGTCGCCCGCGTCCGCGCCGTGGATGACGAAGTCGGCGTTGTCACCGGCTCCGAGATCCTGGGAGAGCGGATAGGGAGGGTTGCCATACCAGACGAAGATTGCGCCCGCGCTGCTGCGGTCGCCGGACGGCCCGGAAGAGCCTGGCGCGCCAGCGGCGAAGTCGAGCGTGCCGTCGCCGTTGAAATCGCCGATGGCCACGTGAGCGCCCAGGGTGTCCGCCGTGCCCCGGCCGAAGATGACCAGCGCCTCGTCGTTCCCTGTGTCCAGCTGGTTGATGCGGTTCTGCGCCAAGACGGACCCGGCCCCCGCACAAACCAGCGTGAGGAGAAAGCCCACCGTTGCGAAGGCGGAAAGACCTTTCCTCACATCTCTCATCTGCCATCCTCCACCGGCCCGACCGCGCGAGAACGCGTCCTCCCGAGCCAATACGAAAAAAGTGAACAAGTATTGATCCTGCGAGGTCCTGCGAAGACGGTACACACGTTCTGAGGGCTGGGTGTCCAGCAATCCATGCTTCGCTCCCCGACCCTGTCGCTCTCAGGAACCGTGCAGAGCCCTTCCCGTGCGCGAAATGTACGGCCAAGCTCGCCGGAGCGCACAGTGATTTGCGACCACGGCGCTCCAGGCCCTCGTATACTCCCGAACCAGGCTTCCGGCGGGCGGCACGTCCGCCAAGAACCGGGAGCATTCGGAGGTCACCGCGTTGTCCCACGCCTTGCGCTCGTTCGCCTCGACTTCGGCCGTTCTCATCCTTCTGTGCGCAGCCTCCTCCTGCCGCAGCGTGCCGCGGACGGCGGCCGCGACGCCGGCGCCCGCATGGCGCTCCGCGCCCGTCCTCGAGGCGGACCCCGGCCCCGCCTCCGCGCAGCCGCTCGCGGAGGAGTTCGCCGTGCTCACTCAAGGCAAGCCGCGCTGGCTGCGCATCCTCGTCGAGCTGCGCGAGCAGGTGGACCTCGCCGCACTGATCCGCTCCCAAGCCGAACGCGGGATGCCTCGCACCGCGGCGCGCGAGGAGGCGCTCGCGGCGCTCGCCGCCCATGCGAAGCGCGGCCAGAGTGCGTTCGTCGCGTTCCTCGAGGAGCTCTACGACGAGGACCTGATCGACCACTACGAAGGCCTGCGCTTCCGGAACCGGCTCTTCGTCTCGCTGAGACCGGAAGCCCTCGAACGACTGCGGATGCACCCGGACGTCGCACGCTTGATCCCGGAGTTCGACAGCGTGCGCGAGGCGCGCCGCGCGGGAAGCTCGATCCGTTTTCGAGAGGCTCCCCCGATCCCTCCCGGCCATAGCTGGGGCGTCGGCGCGCTCGGGCTCGAGAGTCTGTGGGACGAGGGCATCGACGGGCGCGGCGTGACCATTGGCATCCTCGACAGCGGCATCCTCTCCGAGCACCTCGCGTTCGACGGGAACCGCAGCGTTGGCCCGTCGTGGTTCGACCCGGTCACCGGCGCTCCCCTCCCCTTCGACTCGGTACCCCACGGCTCGATGGTGCTCGCGTGCGCCGTCGGCCGCGAAGTCGACGGGCACGTGCTCGGCGCCGCCCCCGGCGCGTCGTGGGCCGCCGCGATGTCCAACCACTACAACAGCTACAACAACGTCAACATGTCCCTCGCCGCCGACTGGCTCATCTTCGAAGCGAGACCCGACGTGCTGCTCGGCGCGTGGGGTCACGGGAAGGGCTCCTGCGACCCGCGGGACCGCGAGATGGTCGAGGCGTTCCGCGCCGCGGGCGTCATCCCCGTCTTCGCTGCGGGCAACGACGGCCCCGACCCGGGCTCCGGCCAGACGCCCGCCGCGCTCACCGGCTTCGCGCCCCACGGGAACGGCCCGCTCGCGATCGCCGCAATCGACCGCCACCTCGAGGTCATCCCGCACTCTTCGCGTGGACCCCGCCCGTGTGGTGGCGAGCGCCCGTTCCCGGACGTCGCGGCGCCCGGCTGGCAGCTCCCCGTCCCGACCGCGCCGCAGAACACCTCGCTGACTCTCGCCTCCGGCACCTCGATGGCCGTCGGCTGGGTCGGGGGCGTCGCCGCCATGGTCCTGCAGATCGCGCCGGAGATGCCGGTGTGGGAAGTCGAAGAGCTGCTGCGCCGCACGGCGCGCGACCTCGGCGACCCCGGGCACGACCCCGCGTTCGGCTACGGTGTCCTCGACGCGCACGCTGCGGTCGAAGGAGCCCGCGCGTGGCAGCGCGGTCAGGGAGCTCCCCAGTCTCTCTCGAAGCCCCAGTCTCTCTCGAAGGAATAAAGAAGGGGCGGCCCGAAGGCCGCCCCGTCGAGTCAAGCGACAGTAGGGGTGTCGATCAGAAGCGTGAGGCAGCGTGCGCGAGGCCGTCCGGAACGAGCGCGAAATCGACACTCCCCGTCAGGGAGCCGTAGCTGATCTCGAGCCTGGTCTCCGGACCATTCTCCATCGCGTAGTTGCGAAGCCACTCGTGTACGAACCGAGAGTTTGGGGTCATCGTCGCCACAAGCTGCAGCTTGCTGGTGATGAATGCCGTGTGCTGACCGTAGAGCGGAACGTTGTAGGCGAGGCCATCGGCGTTCGTCAGGGTCAGCGCCGAGTTAGCGTCGTTGATCGGGACGATGTACGCGGTCTCCCCGCGGAAGGTCGTCGTCGCGAGCTCGGCGAACTCGGCCGCCAGGTTCTGGCGGTCGGAGAAGATGCGGTCGCCGCACTCACCGAGACGTTCGTTGTACCCGACCATGCCGGTCAGGCTGCGGAACCCGTCGCACTCCGGGAACTCTTCGCCATCGAAGATGTCGTCGAGGTGATCCTGGTGCGGATCCCGCGCGCGGAAGATCTCACATCCCTCGTAGCGCCAGTCGCAGTAGGTCTGGTCGAGGAACAGGACGGACGCGGTCGGATCGAAGTTGTTGAAGGTGTAGATCGTGCGATCCGCGTACTGGTTCTGCGTGACCATGCTGAAGAGCATGTCGGAACCGTCCGGCCAGGTCTGGGCGATCTGTCCGGTCGGAGTGATGTAGGCCTTGTGGCCAGTGCGAATGACACCGCTGTAGCCGCCCCGGTCATCCGTGATCACGGGATAGTTCGTGATCGCGCAGCCGAGAGAGGCCAGCAGGGCCAGGACGAGCACGCTGTAAAGCAGCTTCCTCATGGCTTTGCTCCTTACCAAGCTAGTTGGTTCACCCTCATCACCACAGGAGTCACTGAGTTCAGGAATCTCAGTGGACCTGCAACGCCATGTCGAACGTCGCGTTCAACGAGCCGTAGGTGACGGCGAGCTGCGTTTCCGGGCCGTTCGCGTCGATGAAGCGGCGCATGAAGCGCTTCTGGTACTCCATGTTCGGCGCGTAAGGCACGATGAGGCGCAGCTCCTGGTCCAGATACGTGTTGATGCGGCCGTACACCGGCATCTCGCTCACCGCTCCCGTCGCATAGGAAGTCAGCGTCATCGAGACGATGGAGTTGTCGAACGGCAGCTTGTACACGTCGAGACCACGATAGGTGACCCGGTCGAGCAGGCTGAACTCGTAAGCAGCAGCCTGAGGATCGGCCATGATGCCCGAGCCGCACTCGCCGAGGCGGGCGTTGTAGCTGACGGAAGCCGTCATGCTCCGCCAGCCGCGGCAGTTGGGATCCTCTTCTTTGTCGAAGATGTCGTCGAGCTGGTTGGACTGGTCCCCATGCGGATAGGCGTCCGGAAGGTCCGGGTTCCACGCCTTCGCGACCCAGCAGCTCTCCTGGCGGGTCGGATCGCAGTAGGTCTGCTCGAGGAAGAGGACGTTGCCCGTCGGATCGAAGTTGTTGTAGGTGTACAGCCACTGGTCGCCCATGTGGTCCTGGGCCACCGTGCTGAACAGTTCGTCGTTACCATCCGCCCAGCCGCTCGAGACCTGGCCGCTGGGGATGATGTACGCCTGGTCGTATTGGCCGGTCAGCACCGTGTCGGCCCAGGGGCCGGCAGTGTCGAAGATGACCGGGTAGTTGGTGATTGCGCACCCAAGGGAGAGAAGCACCCCCGTGAGCAGCGCAGCGTAGATCAGCTTCCTCATGGAATGGCTCCTTCTGACTGGTTGGCGTCTCTCTGCCAACTCTTTTCGAGTTCCGATCACACCCGTCTACTTGGACGCCGCTCGACTCGACTCACAAGACCCCCTTTCAGAGTCGAGAAAGGTCGAGCAGTTGTGCCTCTGCCGATCGGCCCGCGGGCAACGTCAGAGAGAACTCGAAGACGTGTCATCCGGCGCCAGGTTCACTCCCTCCTTCCACAAGGCCTGGTCGCGCTGCGTGCTTTTCCCCCGACGATGCATCGCAGGCCACACTCATCAAGAGCACGGGGCGGTCCCACACCGCGCCGGCCGCGCTCGCTTCAGCCGAGAGAGTGACTGCGTCCATCGCTACCCCCGATCGCAACGGGGACGCCCGACCCCCCGGCCGGGCAGGTGCTCGTCGCGTGGCCCCCCGGCCCGGCGCGACAAGCGTACTCGGAGACTCTCCGACTATGTACGCCGACGCCTCCCGCAGCGCACCGTGGAAAAGTCACACCGTTTGAAGATTTAGGCAGAAGTTCGACAAAGACTTCGCCGGACGCAGGGAATATGCGTCTGGGTAGATACAAAACTCAGCAGACAGCCTGTTGCAGGTATTCCGAGCCCGACCGCAGCTTGGTCTTGCCTTGGGGTCAGGTCGAGCCGGCCGAGGGGGGCCGAGCCGGGCCGAGCCGGCCGAGGGGGGCCGAGCCGGCAGCTCGTTGCCGCTGTCGCCGGCCCTCGACGCCCCACGCGCAAGGAACGACATACAGGCAGGCACAGCACCGATGCGAGCGGGTAGTGTTCCGAGCCGGGAGCTCATTGCCGATGTCGGCGAGCCATCGGCGACCCTGGCAAGGCGCGACGACGAAGGCGTGGCCTAGTCACGTCGAGGAGGAAGCAACGCAGCCAGGGGCGTCGAAGGCCGGCGACATCGGCAATGAGCTCCCGGTTCGGGACACAATAAAGAAGGGGCGGCCCGAAGGCCGCCCCAGTGTCGAGTCAAGCGCAATGCTACAGAGCGATCAGAAGCGGGACGCGTTGTAAGCGAGGCCGTCGGTCGCCAGCGAGATCTGCATGTTCCCGGAGAGGGAACCGTAGGTGATCTCGGCGGTCGCGATCGAACCGTGCTCGGTCGCGTAGTTACGCAGCCACTCGTTCACGAACCGGGAGTTCGGGGTCATCGTGGCAACGAACTGGAGCTTGTTGGTGATGAAGCCGGTGTGCTGGCCGTAGAGCGGCACGTTGAAGGACAGGCCGTCCGTGTTGGTCAGCGTGATGGCGGTGTTCGCGTCGTTCATCGGGACGACGTAAGCAGTCTCGCCACGGAAGGTCGTGGTCGGGAGCTCGGCGAACTCAGCAGCCAGATCCTGACGGTTGCTGAAGATGCGGTCGCCGCACTCACCAACGCGCTCGGCCTGGTCGACGAACAGCGAGAGGCTGCGGAAGCCATCACACTCCGGGAACTGCTCGTTGTCGAACGGATCGTCGAGGTGATCCTGGTGAGGATCGCGGGCGCGGATGATCTCACAGCCCTCGTAACGCCAGTCGCAGTACGTCTGGTCGAGGAAGAGAGCGGTGGCAGTCGGATCGAAGTTGTTGAAGGTGTAGATNNTGGTTCTGCGTGACCATGCTGAACAGCTCGTCGGAGCCATCGGGGTAGGTCGTAGCAGTCTGCGAGGTCGGAATGATGTAAGCCTTGTGGCCAGTCCGGATGACGCCGCTATAGTCGCCACGGTCGTCCGTGATCACGCCGTAGTTCGTGATCGCGCAGCCCAGAGAGGCAAGCAGGGCCAGGATGAGCACGCTGTAGAGCAGCTTCCTCATGGGTTTTCGCTCCTTATCGAAAACAGGTTCTTCCGTCGTCGTTACCTAGCAAGGTGTCACTGACTTGTCAGGAGTCAGTTGACCTGCACGGCCACGTTGAACTGCGCGTTCAGCGAGCCATAGGTGACGTCGAGCTGGACCGCAGAGCCGTTCGCATCGATGAAACGCTGGAGGAAGCGCTTCTGGTACTCCATGT
>NPIF01003641.1_pt3 | contig 13171 bp, 16 predicted proteins | sample 8637461 | NCBI WGS metagenome assembly NPIF01 (sample SAMN07420641, study PRJNA396082) | bioreactor metagenome | isolation source: sample BR12 brine-fed electro-methanogenic bioreactor BR | place: Japan: Kochi | collected 2016-12-09
AGCGCATCTCCAACATTGGTCACACGGATGTTGTACTCGATCGGCAGGCCGACGTACTCCTCGTCGGGGCCGTCGACGGAAACCTGCAGTTCAGGTTCGCGCGCCGTCAGCGTTACCGCAGCGGCATCCGTACTGAGCCCGCTGCGCGACTTAGCCGAGGCGTTCACGACATAGTGCCCCGGTTCGAGGACGCGAATGCCCTTGGTGAGCGTCTTGGAATCGCCGGGCTTGATCTTGCCCACGCGCTCCATAATCGTGCGGCCGCCTTCATAGCTCATGCCCGGCGGCAGCTTCGCCGTAACCGTGACGTCCTCAGTCTTGCCGCTGCCCGTATTGCTGACGCGCAGGGTCAGATCGGCCTGGTCGGTCTCACACATGACGAACTCGCGGTCGAGGTGAGCGCTCAGCTTCAACTCCGGCGACGTAACGTTCGCCGCCATGCACGCGCCCAGATCGTACGAGGCGGTGGCGCAGCTCATCCAATGGCCTTCGGACTTCGCACGCCCGCGAACGCGAATCGTCACAAGTTTCTCGGGGTAGAGCTCCTCGATGAACCACTGCACGCGATCGGCATCGTGCGGGGACGGGCATGAAACGTAGCCGCTCTTTATCATCGTCGGCGAGGACTTACGCGCGTCGTCGAGATCCTCACCCGGGGTCTTCAGGTCGTGGAGCAGGGCGTCCTTTTGTTCCAGCATGTTCAGGTCTGACCAGGTCGGCGTCGAACTGACCAGGTCAAATCGCGGCGACAGGTAATCCGAAACGACGATGTGCTTGACGATCGTCTTGTCGGTCGGATTGTAGAGCTCGATCTTGTACTCGAACGTTTCGCCGGCGCGTATCGTCTTCGGACCGCTGGTGCGCATCATGAGAACGCTCTCGGACCAATCGCCCTTGGGGTAGTACACCGTCGCCTCGGTGTGATCGTCGGGCAGCTTGCTGAACCGGTGCGGTTCCATGGTACCGACAGCGGCGCCGCAGCCGACGAAGAAGGGCAGCGTCGCCATCATAAGTGTTCCTATGATGAGGTGTTTGAATTGCATCATTTGTTTATTCTCCTTTGTTGCAGTTGGTGTCTTGTCGGTGTTTCCTGCGATAGCGTACTGAAACACAACCGCACCCTTGAACTCCGACCCTCTCTCATTGCCTTGGATTTCGCGCCCGGCCACGCATGTAGCCGGTGATCAACGCGATGACCATCAGCGTGACAAAGAGGAAGAACAGAAACTTCGCAATCGTCGCCGCTCCCGCGGCAATGCCGCCGAAACCGAAGATCGCGGCGATGATTGCGATGACCAGAAAAACAAGCGCCCAGTACAGCATGAGCTTCCCCTTTCAACACAATGTTGAGTGGCTTCCGCTCCTTTCGTTCCTACGCAATACCGTGCAGCATCAGAATGAGGAGGAATTGACAAGCCACTGAAAATTGCGACAGCGGATTATCAACACTGTTGGTCAGACCGGGGCGTGCACGTTCACGGGTATTGGCGATGCAGTCAAACGGCCTTGAACACATGCTGAGGGCTGATTGCAGAGTCCATCAAGACAGCCTTGTACCGCATGCACGATTTCCTTATCTCGCGGATTTGATGCCAGTTCACGCCGACAGGGCGCGCAAAAACGAGGCAGAACACCGCCGAGGATTCAAGGCGGTACGATTCTGCCTCGGAGATCGCGTCCATTATCCAGCGACTGCGACAGGCGCGACATTGCTGGATATCAGGCAAGTTGCTTCGGCGAACCAATCATCGCGCCAGTACCCGCCGAGAACTCACCTCATCGCAGATTCGGCGCCGACGGCTGAGACACCCCCTTGAGAACCTCGCCGCTCAATTTCGTGTCGCCGCTCTTCACCGCGAAGTCACCCAGTGAGACAATGCCGACCAGTTGCCCGTCCTTGTTGACGACCGGTGCTCGGCGTATCTGCTTGTCGCGCATCGCCTGACCGGCGATCGATACGTCCTGGTCTTCCGAAACCGTGAACACATCCGACGTCATCACTTGCTCCGCCGACGTATCATCCGGATTCTTGTCCTGGCCAATGACCCGAACCGTGATGTCGCGGTCCGTCAACATGCCCACGAGCTTCTTGTCGCGCGAGACCGGCAGGACGCCTACATCCGTCGATGCCATCTCCTTCGCGGCCTGGCGGATCGTGGTGTCGGTCTTGATCGCACGTACTTTGTTGGTCATCAATTCTCTGACTTGCATTTGAGTAATCCTCCGATTCATGGTTTCTTGATTCCCGGAGGTACTCATCCGGGACTTCATTCTCTTCTCACCAGCGTATGGATTCGAATGAATGCCGACTGAATCGAGGGTAAATTCAATGACAGTCGCATTCGGCTGCCCTGTGCCGAAAGCGTGACATGCGCAGGGTTCAGCACGCCCGAATGACGCGCGACAGAAACACCGGCCATCAAATCAAACGGCGCCGGGCTGCGAGCGGCTCAGTTCATCTGCCGCAGCGTATTCACTGTTGCGTCTTTCGTCGGAGTAGCCAGCGCACTCCTTCTCGCGCTGCCCAACTGTCGGAGGCGATTCGGTCAAGGTGAGCATTGATCGGCATGCTCATTGACCCCTTCGGTCTTGCCCTTTGCGACTCAGCAGGATGCGCAGAACTCGCTGATCTGCCGCTCTGCTTCTTCCTTATCAACGCCGTATCGCTCCTGAATAACGCCGGCAAGCCGATCGACGCGGCCGTTGACACGATCGATATCGTCGTGTGTCAATTCACCCCATTGCTCTCTGACCTTGCCCTTGACCTGATTCCATTTGCCTTCCAGTTGATCGCGGTTCATGGTTGCTCCCTTCGTCTGGTTCTTTCCGATTGCTCGGCCACACCCGCAACTTAATCTGACATCGCTGCGGAACTTCCTTGCCTCGGCACGCAACCACTATTTACCCGGAAGCTAAAGGTAAACTGAAGAATGAGTGACAATCAGCTCATACACTCTTCCGTCCCGCCCGCACATGACCGATGATGGAACAGCTGACAGCCGCGTCAGCCCGAATTCAGGCGACATCAAGTCATGCAGCGCATGGTTATCCGGTTATGCTGTGGTGATCGCTGAAGCAAGACGCATCCAGCGGCACGATGCGAACACGGATCACTCGTATCACGATGCGAGCATACGCTCGACGAGGATCGAGCCGACCTGCAACAGCCGGGAGAGTTCTTTAGCTTGCGGATACTGACCACTACAAACAGTCGGATCGCCCGGCGGACCGCCGTCGTAAGCACGCTGCTGCTGGTTCTGACAGCTTGCGGGTGCTCGAAGACCGATGCGCGAGTACAGACCCGAACCGCAAAGGCGGAACAGTTGGACGCCATCTGGTTCTTTGACGGGGCCGGCGGCGGCGGCATGTTCGGCCGGCAAGGGCCTGTCGAACGCGGATTTCGTGCCGCAGGCTTCGCGGGCGAGTTCCACCACGTCGCATGGCAGACCGGCCTGGGCCCCTTGTTCGACCACGACACAGACGAATCGTACAAACGCGAAAAGGCCGCCGAGGCCGCGAAAGAGATCCGGGGCCATCTGCGCGATCATCCTGAATCACACGTCCACATCGTGGCTTTCTCACTGGGAACTGCCCTGGCGGTATATACCCTCGAAGCGCTACCGCCTTCGGTCCGGGTCGACAACATGGCGATGCTGGGCTCGCACCTCAGTTCAACCAGCGACCTCACCGCTCCGCTGCGACATGTGTCCGGCAGAGTGTGGTTCACCGTTTCTCCCAAGGACTCCGTCCTGAAAACTGTTACCGCTGTATGGGGCAATCCGAAGTCAAAGCGCGAGCGGCCGATCGGACTCATCGGCTTCCTGCCCGGTGCCGAGGACACGCGCAAGATCCGAACGCTGCGATGGCACCCCGGCTTCACCTCCAAAGGCTGGCATGGCAGTCACATCGGCGTAACCAGCGCCGAGTTCGTGGAAAAGGAACTGGCCCCGCGCATACTCAAGATCGCAGACATCGACCAGCCATCCCCCTGCCCCTGCCTGCAACCAACGTGAGGAACACCACGCGTTTGACAGGGCGTCGCTCAGTGTCGCGGGCGAAGTGGCGCATGGCCGAACGAAAAAGCACGATCCGGTACTTGTTGCTGCGAACGAACGTTGCCTCCCGCCCGGTCTCGACCATCGGCACCACATCGCGTGATTTTGCAAGCTGCTTCTGAGCCGTGGCATGCGGCTCAAGTTGTTCGCTCAGCACAAGTGGCAAGTTGTCGACGCGCGCCAGCCACAACGTAGCCCAGGCTCGCATTACAGATGATTCATCGGGGCGTTAAGCGGATGCCAGCCCGCGGACGGATGATATGTGGGGTCGACCATGGATCGCACTCTGTCGAAGGCGGCAGTGTGCGGCCTGATTGTCAACGGCAACGAAGAAGGGAGAACAACTCATGCCTGAGAGACTGAAAGCTGAAGAGGCACGCAAGCTCATCGAAAACGAGGGCGCGATGCTCGTCTGTGCCTACGACGACGAGGCGAAGTGCAAGAACATCGGAATCGAAGAGGCTGTTCCGTATCCCGACCTCAAACCGCGACTGGACTCGATCCCAAAGTCGAAGGAACTCGTGTTCTTCTGCGCCTGACCGCGAGATGAAACAGCCGCCCGTCGGGCGGCCCAGTTCGAGGACAAGGGTTTTGAGAATGCGAAGATTCTCGACGGCGGGGTGGATGCCTGGAAGGGTTCTTCCTGATTCTGTTGCGCGTGACAAGTACGCGTGAGCGGTTTCGCCAACATATGCGGGAACTGTGACAAAGGCGTGGCACAGTACCATTTAAAACTGCTAATCGACGGTCAGTGCCCGCTGTGCCGGCGCGAAGCGGCGTTTCTGCGCCGGCTTGATCGCGGGCACGGCCGTCTTGCATTCGAGGACATCAGCGACGCGGACTTCGATCCGGGCAGATACGGCCTGACGTACAAAGCGGTCAACGAGCGAATCCACGCCGTCCTGCCGGACGGAGGCGTCGTAACCGGCGTAGAGGTCTTCAGACGCGCCTACGCCGCGATCGGCCTCGGCTGGCTGGTTGCACCGACGCGGCTGCCTGTCGTGCGCGGCATTTTTGACAAGGCCTATGACTGGTTGGCACGCAATCGACAGGGGTTGACGTATCCCAAGCACGCATGCTCGAGCGGCCATTGTCCGACGTCATCAGCCGCCGCCTCACACCAGGGACCACAACACGAACATTGAGCGTATCCCATCGGTTGGATTGCCCCGCATTTCGCGCATCGACACTGAACAGCGGGCAACTCACGTCGCGCGCCTCGGTCAGCGGCGCTGCCTGACGAACGCGATACCCGGTTTTCAGCCCGTCTTCAGCCGAACGAAGTACCTTTCCATATAAGTCAGCAACGAACCTGCGCAACAAGGGCGAAGCGTCGATTATCGCGGCCGCAGATTCGGCGTTCGATGAACGCATTTGGCTTGCTGCGAAAAGGGACGAGCCGAATGCAACAAGGGGTCTGAAGACCCGCTACTCACCACTGAACTCCCTCACACGCAAGTTCAAAACAAGGAGAATGAACATGTACCGCAAAATAACCGCATCCGTCGCATTCCTGACCGTTCTGATGTTTGTAATCGCACCGGCACAGGCCGGATCGGATCGCTTTCCCGTTACGAAGGACGGCAACTGGGGGTATGCCAACGCCGAAGGCAAGATCGTGATCACGCCGCAGTTCGAAGAAGCCAAGCAGTTCTGCGAAGCGCTGGCGTGCGTCAAGAAGGACGGCCAGTGGGGCTACATCGACATGAAGGGCAACTGGGCGATCAAGCCCCAATTCGACAAGGCGTGCGACTTCAAGAACGGCCGCGCCGCGGTCTACGAGAAGGAAGGCCTGATCGGCGGCAAGTGGGGCTTCGTCGACAAGAAAGGCAAGCTTGTCGTGGGCTACAACTATGAGGACAAGACCGATTTCTGCGATGATCTCGCCGGCGTCGAGAAGGACAACAAGTGGGGTTACATCAGCAAGAACGGCGAGATGAAGGTCAAGCCTCAGTTCGAGGAAGCCGGCGCGTTCCATGACGGGATGGCCTGGGTGAAGGTCGGCGGCGAACTCGGCGGCAAATATGGGTTCATTGGAACCGACGGCAAGCTCAAGGTGAATCCCAAGTACGAGGACGGAGGCGACTTCGGCGACGGACTCGCTCCGGTTCAGGTGGACGGAAAATGGGGATATATCGACAAGAACGGCGAGTTGAAGATCAAGACCCAGTATGAGGAAGCGTCGCCGTTCAGTGACGGTCTGGCCTGTGTCAAGGTCGGCGAGACCCTGGGAATGGGCGGCGAATACGGATACATCGGCACGGACGGCACGTACCGGATTAACCCGCGCTTCGAGGAAGCCAAGTCGTTTTGCGACGGCTTGGCCGCCGTGAAACTGGACGGGCACTGGGGCTTCATCAACAAGAGCGGAAAGACTGTCATCGAGCCGCGCTTCAGTGACATCGGGAAGTACCACGACAAGTACGCCCAGGTTTACGTCAAGGACGACTGGCGCTGGATCCAAAGTAATGGCGAACTTCTGAGCTTGAGAGCGGACGAGGAATAATCCGTTTTACGAACATCCCGCTGAACGCCCGTGGAGACCGGATGACCCGAACGGTGAGGATCGGGATGGGGCCTCGCGTCTTGTCCCGGTCCTTGCTTCTTCACGATCGCCATGAGCTGTTGGCAATCGGGACAGGCGCAGAAGCGAGGGCGGCGGGACGTCCTCGTCTGGTTGATTGACGATTGTGCATACAAAGAAACGACATAAGCAAGAGAGCACCTGACATGACAACGAAGGAAAAGGAAGCGTACCGGCAGAAGGTTGAAGCAAAGATGGATCGATGGCGTGCCGAAATGGACAAGCTTCGGGCGGATGCCAGCGAAGCAAAGGCGAAGGCGAAGCTGGACGCCATCAGCAGACTGGAGTCATTACAGTTGGAGGCTTCAAACCGACTTGCAGAACTGAAGACGGCGGGTGAAGCCACCTGGCAGGCCACGCGAAAGGCCGTTGATCGCGCTGTGGATGAATTCGAGTCGACATATCATCGCGTTGTGCGGTAAGGCCCTGAGCTTGCCGAAACAAGGCGTGTTGGGAGGTAAAGGGCGATTGCGAGGCGCGCATGCAGTACGCTGGTCCATGGGAGCAGTCATGAGTCGTAAGACCTTCTGTTCTCCGAGCACTGCGAACCTGTCTGCATCTTCAGCTTCATTTAAGAAGAACCTCATGTATGTGCGACACAATAACGCGGGGCTGAGATTGATGATGAAGCGTCTGTGCGGGGACTTCCGCACGGCAGCTTTCGCAGCACATTCATGGAGGTCATTATGACAGCAGACACTGAACGATCGGCCGTCATCATTGTTGGAAGTACGGGGCTGATCGGCTCCAGTCTGGTTAAACGATTCGCCGGTACGTATCGGGTCTTCGCGATGGACATTCGCCCGCCCGAGGGAGATTTGCCGGAGGATGCGGAGTTCATCAAGGTCGACGTGTCGTCAGACGAGGGCGTGCGCGCGGCCATGGACAAGATGCGGGAGCAACATTCGGGCTCGATTGCGTCGGTGATTCAACTCGCGGCGTATTACGACTTTTCCGGTGAGCCCAGCGACATGTACGAGAAGATCACCGTGAACGGGTCGCGCCGCATGGCTCAGGCCGCGTGTGACGCGAACGCCGAGCAGTTCGTCTTCTCGAGCACCATGCTGGTACATGCGCCGACGCGTCCCGGACAGCCCTTTGACGAGAATCAGCCGCTGGATGCGAAATGGGACTATCCGCGGTCGAAGATTGAAGCGGAGCAGGCCATCCGCGAAGCGTGCGACGACATGCCGGTTGTGCTGTTGCGCGTCGCCGGTGTTTACAGTGATTACTGTGATTCACTGCCGCTGTCGCATCAGATTCAGCGGATACGCGAGCGCCGCATGACGTCGATGGTCTACCCTGGCGATACCGACTGCGGGCAGTCATTCGTTCACATCGACGATCTGACGGATGCCTTCTGGAAGACCGTCGAGCGGCGGCGCGAGCTGCCGCGGGAGGTGCTGCCGATCCTGATCGGTGAGCCCGAGACACCGAGCTATGGTCAACTGCAGAAGGCGTTCGCTCGATTGCTGCACAAGGAACCGACGTGGACCACGCGCCAGATTCCCAAGACGATGGCCAAGTCCGGTGCGTGGGTGCAGGACAAGGTGCCGGGCATCGAGGATCCGTTCATTAAGCCATGGATGATCGACCTGGCGGACGACCACTACGAACTGGACATCTCGCGTGCAAGGGATCTTCTCAAGTGGAAGCCGCAGCACCGACTGATGGACACGCTTGATAACATGATCAAGGCGCTGAGGGCCGACCCGCAAGGCTGGTACGACGCTCACGACCTCGAGACCCCGGAGAGTCTGGGGGGTGGCAGTCGCCCCGAGTCCGTAACCTGACGATCAGTACAAACTCCGCGGAACCGGCCGGCACCCGTGCCGCCCTTCTGCCTGTCGCCGCCCGTTCCTTGTGTCGGATTCGTGTTCATCATGTCTGCGTCATCAACGGCATGGCAACGGCCAGCAGAGCACGGGCCGTCCACGCCACGGTTCTGAGCCAGTTCGTGGCAACAAGCCGACGTGCGACGACCTCATCGAAACCGATCGCAAGCTTTCTGTGACACGGCACCTGCAGAAAAGCTGTCGACGCCCAGATCACCAGAATGAGCGCCACTCCGACGACGGATGCCACGCGCATGGCATTCCCTTCCGCAAGGTACACCAGCGCGATCGCGGTCAAACCCTCCAGCATCATTGTCGGTGCGACGATCCACGCTACCCTGCGCCCGTGTTCGCGGACGTATCGCACGAAATCGGCCCGCCCAACAAGGGTGAAACCCGGGTAATGCACCAGTTGCACAAACCAGATCAGCCCTGTCATCATGATGGTCGCCAGCGCGTGCAGGGCGAGAACAGCATCCATGGCTCACCCCCTGTCCGTCGGCGAATCTGTCGCGGCAGTGATCTCGGGCGCGGTTGGCCTGCTATCAAGTGCACCACTTTGCGATCGCGCCATGCGCTCGGCCTCTCGTCGAATCCCACGCAGCATTCCGTTGAAGACCAGGCCGTGCAGCGGCATCACGGCATACCAGTAAGCCAGCCCCGCCAAGCCCCTGGGTTTGAATCGCGCCGTCTGGGTCAGCATGCATTTGCCGTCATCCTGCTCGTCCGGTTTCACTTCGAACACCAGCGTGGCTTCCCCGGGCAGTTTCATTTCCGCTCGCAATTCCAGCCGCTCATTCACAACGACGTCCGTGACGCGCCAGAAATCCAGCGCCTCCCCGTAAGCAAGGTGATCCGGATCACGGCGACCGCGACGCAATCCGGGGCCGCCGACAAAACGATCCATCGCCCCTCGCAAGCGCCAGAGCCAGTCCGCCGCATAATAGCCCTGTTCACCTCCGATGCGAGACACGGCTGCGAACGCAACGCTCTGCGGCGATTCAACAACGGCCTCGCGTCGATCAACGAACACCTTGCCGCCCGCCCAGTCAGGATCTCCGGGCATCGGGCCGGCATCAAACCACGTCGTTTCAACGTGATGGGTCCGCGTACTGCCCAGTGCGTCGTCGATGGCCTCGCGAATCGTCAGCAATCGCTGCGGCATGAGTCGTTTCGCCGTGTCGTCCCGGCAGACAACCCGATTTCGCAGCCCCTCGGCCAACGGCCGGGCAATCCGATGACTGATCGGTGTCACCAGGTGAATCCAGAGTGAGCTGAGCCTCGGCGTCAACACCGGAACGGGAACGATCAAGCGCTTTCGCAGACCAAGCGCGTCGGCCATCTCCTGCATGATCTGCCGATAGGTCATCACCTCGGCGCCGCCGATATCGAGAGTCCGGCCGATTGTGTCCGGGCAATCGAGGCAAGCCACGAGATAGTGCAGCACATTCTGGAGAGCGATCGGCTGCGAGTCCGTACTCACCCAGCGAGGCGTAATCATCACCGGCAAGCGCTCGACGAGATAACGCAGAATCTCGAATGAGGCCGATCCGGCGCCGATGATCATCGCGGCCCGCAACACCGTCACGGGAACATCGCGCGACGCCAGCGCCGCTTCGACTTCGCGCCTGGAGGCCAGATGCTCGCTGAGATCGCGGCCCATTTCGCCAAGCCCGCCAAGATAGACGATCCTCTCCAGATCGGCGTCCGCCGCCGCCTCGGCGAAGGTCAGGGCCAGTTGTCGATCACGCGCGCGATATTCAGGCCCGGCGGCCAACATGGAATGGACCAGATAATACGAATGGCGACAACCACTCATGGCGGCGGCCAGCACCCCTCGATCCGCGATGTCGCCGCGCACAATCTCAACGCCGTCGCGGTCGGCCCAGGGCCGCGAGTCGAGCTTGCGTGGTTCGCGTACGAGGCAACGAACGCGATACCCGGCACTGAGGAGTCTCGGCACGAGACGACCTCCGATATATCCGCTCGCACCCGTGACGAGAAGGGGGCTTTGCTTGTCATTCACGCTGATCTCCGCACTTCCCATTGCGTGTGATTGTAGCTCCTAATAGGAGGCGGATGCCGTCGCGGCATCTACGGAAACAAGGACATGCTGGGGGCCGAGTACAACGGAATTCCTTCGCAGCTGCTCATATAATCTCCACAGGACGTGACGGATCAATGAAACGCGAGCCCGCAGAGAACGTCAAATGAGCAACGGACATCGAAGTGAATCCCAACCGCAGGTCTTCGTGATTCTCGGAGCAGCGGGCGGCATCGGTTCCCGCGTTGCGGCGCGTCTGGCCGCATCGGGTGCCCTTTTGGTGCTCGGCGGCCGAGACGGATCGAGAATCAACCCGCCGGCGGATTCCCAGACGAGAATCTGCGAGCTCGATGCGACCAGCTTCGATGAGGTCCAGCGTTGCGTGAACGAAGCCTCGGAATGGGGCGGCCGCCTCGACGGCATCGTGAACTGCGTGGGCTCGATCGTGCTGAAGCCGGCCCATCTCACGACGGCAGAAGAGCTCAACGAAGTCATCGCCAGAAACCTCTACAGCGCCTTTGCCACCGTCCGTGCCGCCGCGGGCGCGATGCGCAAGACCGGCGGCTCCGTCGTGCTGATGAGTTCGGCCGCCGCGAGAATCGGGCTTGCCAACCACGAAGCGATCGCGGCTGCAAAAGCCGGAGTCATCGGCCTGACCCTCTCAGCGGCAGCCACCTATGCAGCCCAGGGCATTCGGGTCAATGCCGTTGCCCCCGGGCTTGTCGACACCCCCCTTTCCAAGCGGATTACATCAAACGAGATCGCGCTGAAATCCTCCGTCGCGATGCACCCCCTGGGTCGAATCGGCACGCCTGACGAGGTCGCCTCCGTGATCGAGTGGTTGTTGAAACCGGACAGCGCCTGGATTACCGGGCAGGTCATCGGCGTGGACGGCGGCCTCGCCACCCTGAAGAACATGAAGTCCGCCCGCAGTTGACGCCCGAAACGAGAACACCGGATGACATCAAAGTGGAGGAAGTGGACGCTGATCGCCGCCGCCTCATACAACATCGTCTGGGGCGGCTGGGTTGTGCTGTTTCCCCAGCACGCCTTTGAGCTTGCAGGTATGGCGTCACCCCGATACCCGCAGATCTGGCAGTGTGTCGGCATGATTGTCGGGGTGTACGGCGTGGGATACGCAATCGCCGCGTCGAATCCGCTTCGGCACTGGCCCATCGTGCTGGTGGGCCTTCTCGGCAAGATCCTCGGCCCGATCGGTTTTGTGGATGCAGCTCTGCGCGGGACGCTGCCGTGGTCGCTTGGCTGGACGATCGTGACCAATGACTTAATCTGGTGGCTGCCGTTCGGAGCGATTCTGCTCGCCGCCCGGCGAAAGTCCCGCAAAGAAATACCCGTCGACACGCTTGAAGGAGGCAAAGGTGAACGCCGGTTCGGAGGCTGACCACAAGAGCGAGGCGCCGGTCGTCATCGTCGGTGCGGGTCTTGCCGGCCTTGCCTGCGCGTGCCGGCTGGCCGATGCGGGCGTCAAAATCAGCGTGTACGAGGCGAGTGATCGCGTCGGTGGACGCGTGGCAACCGATCAGGTCGACGGCTTTCGGCTCGATCGCGGCTTCCAGGTCTTTCTGACCGCCTATCCCGAAGCTGCGGGACTATTGGACTATGAGGCGCTGCAACTGCGACCCTTCTATCCCGGCGCGTTGATTCAAATCGGAAGAAGCCGCTTTCGCTTCGCCGATCCCTGGAGGCATCCGCTGGCAGGCCTCATCGGCCTGAGGTCTCCGATCGCCAATCTGCGCGACGCGTTGCGTATCGCGCGGATGCGCGCGGCCGCTCTGCGGGACTACTCGGGGCAGGACGAGAAGAACCCGCCGACCACGCTTGAGTACCTGCGGCGGTTCGGCTTGTCAGACCGGGTGATTGATCGTTTCTTCCGGCCTTTCTTCGCGGGAGTCTTCCTCGAACGCGCATTGCGGACCCCCGGCAGTTTCTTTCGATTCGTCTTCTCGATGTTCGCCCGCGGGCTTGCGACACTGCCCGCCGACGGCATGCAGGCGATCCCTCGGCAGCTTGCGGCGCGGCTGCCGGCCGATTCGCTTCATCTGAATGCGGCCGTGGAGTCAATCTCCGGCAACTGCGTACGACTGGCATGCGGCGACACCTTGCACGCGCGAGCCGTCGTCGTGGCCACCGATGCGGACGCGGCTCAGCGTCTGGTACCGGAAACGCGAGACGTCGAATGGAACGGCGGCACGACGGTCTACTTTTCCTCACCGATTTCGCCGATCGGAGAAAACATCCTGCTGCTGAATGGAAACGGACGCGGACTCGTGAACCACGTGTGCGTACCGAGCGACGTATCCGCTCGATACGCGCCTCCCGGGGCGTCGCTCGTTTCCGTGAACACGATCGGGATACCTTCGATCGACGACCCTGAACTGGTCCGGTGCATTCTCGACGAGCTTCGAGACTGGTTCGGTGATATCGTCGACCGATGGGAATTGCTGCGCGTTTATCGCATACCGCGTGCGCTGCCCGTCTGCCGGCCGCAATCGATTTCGCCGATGAATGATGGAAAACCGGGATCGCCCTTTCTGTGCGGCGACTACCTTGAAGGCCCGTCGATCAACGGCGCCCTGGCCGGCGGCAGAAAGAGCGCCAATGCGGTTCTGAGTTGCCTGGCCCGGGCGTGATG
>NPIF01006538.1_pt1 | contig 13169 bp, 13 predicted proteins | sample 8637461 | NCBI WGS metagenome assembly NPIF01 (sample SAMN07420641, study PRJNA396082) | bioreactor metagenome | isolation source: sample BR12 brine-fed electro-methanogenic bioreactor BR | place: Japan: Kochi | collected 2016-12-09
GGGCGAGGCCGCGGCCTCGCCCTTTTCTTGGATCAGACGTCTGGGATCAGAGTCTTCGAGCTGGGTCGAACTCAGCCCAGGCGCGCCGCGATGCGCGGCAGCGCATCCGCCAGCTTGGCGTCGTCCTCGGCGTAACTGATCCGAATCCAGTCCGGATACGCCTCGCCGAACGCCTCGCCGGGGATCACGACGATCTTCTCCTCCTCGAGGAGCTCCTTGGCGAAGGGGCGTCCCCCACCCCGCGCGCTCGCGTCGATCCAAGCGTAGAACGCACCCTCGAGCGGCGCGCGCCGGTACTTCTCGCGCGGAAGTGCACGCTCGACCAGCGCAGCGCGCCCGGCGAAGCGCGCGTGCAGCGCTCGCGCCGCATCGCGCCCCGCCGGCGTGAACGCCGCGAGGGCCCCTTCTTGAATCGGAGTCGAAGGACAGGTCAGGACCGTCTGCTGGAGCGCGACGAGCTTGGCCATCAACTCGGGATCCCGGCAGAGGGTCCACCCCACGCGCCAACCCGTCAACGCGACCGACTTCGACAGCCCACCACACACGATCACGTGGTCGAGCTCGTCACCGCGGGCGCCCGGCGCGCCGGCTTCGTCGAGCCAGGACAGGCCGCGGTAGGTGTCGTCGAGGATCAGAACGATCCCGCGCTCCGCGGTCCCGCGCACCAGCGCGTCGATCGTCTCCGCCGACTCGATCGTACCCGTCGGGTTCGACGGACTGATCACGAGCAGGGCCCGGGTCTCGTCCGTCACGGCGCCGAGCACCTCGTCGGGGTCGATGTGGAAGTCGTTCTCGGGACGGAGTGGGTAGCTCCGCGCCTTCGCGTTCCACGCGAGTGCGGCGCGCAGAGAGCCGGGGAAGCCGGGGTCGGGCACGAGCAGCTCGTCGCCCTCGTCGAGCAGACAGCCGAGCGTGACGAACGCCGCCTGCTGGCAACCGCAGGTCACCAGCACGTCCCCGGGACCGCGCGCGAACTCCGGATAGTCGCCCGCGACAGCCTCCCGCAGAGCCGCCAGGCCCGCGGTCGGCCCATAACCCGTCGGCCCGACGCTCGCGGCGCGCGCGAGCGCCTCGCGCAGGACGTCGGGCGCCGAGAGGTCCGGCTGACCGAGCCCGAGGTTGAGAGCGTCCTTGGGCGCCGACTCGAAGATCTCGCGGATCAGCGTCCGCTTGAGGGGTGCGACACGTTGGGCGATGCGCAGCTTCACCGGAGGGCCTCCTCGAGCGTCGCGCGCGCATCCGTGCCCGCGTCGCGGTGTTTGACGATCAGGGCTGCCGATGCGGTGAGCCCCTGTTCCTTCGCGAAGGCGCCCATGAGCGGCCGCGAGCCCGGGACGACGACCGCGTTCTCGGGAATCTCGAGGATCTCGCCGCGCTTCGCGCGCAGAACGCGCTCCTCGACGAGGTCGTAGACCGGCGTGCTCGCGGTCAGGATGACGCCGGCACCGATGACGGCGCCGCGCCGTACGCGCACACCCTCGAGGAGGCCGGTCAGGCCGCCGACGAAGGCTCCATCCTCGACGATGACCGGCATCGCCCCCGGTGGCTCGAGGACGCCGCCGACCTGGGCACCCGCAGAGAGGTGGACACCGGCGCCGATCTGCGCGCAGGAGCCGACCAGCGCGTGGGAGTCGATCATGCTCCCCTCGCCGACGTAGGCTCCGACGTTGATGTAACACGGGGGCATCAGCACGGTCCCCGCGGCGACATGGGCCCCGCGCCGCACCGAGGTTCCCCCGGGCACGACCCGAACGCCCTCTAGCGCCGCGAGCGACTGCGGCGGGAAGAGGTCCTTGTCGCGGAATCCCATCGGGCCCGCCGGCGCCATCTCCTCGACCACACCGACCCGGAAACCGAGCAGGATGCCCTGCTTCACCCAGGGGTCGACGACCCACCCGTCCGCGCTCGGCCGCGCGGCGCGGACCGAGCCGTCCTCGAGCGCGGCGAGCAGCTCGAGAACCGTCTCGCGCGCTGCGTCCTTGTCGGCCGCAGCGCCGGCGTTCACGTGTTGGAGGATTCTCTCCTCGAGCGTCTGACTCATCGTTCCGCTCCCGCCTCAGAGAAGGCCCGCGGCCGCGAGTCCGGCGCGCAACTTCGCCCGCGTGTCCTCGCTCGCCGGGGCGAGCGGCGGACGCACCTCGGCGCTCGCGACGCCGAGCAGCTCGAGGGCCGCCTTGGCCGGCACGGGGTTGGTCTCCGCGAAGAGCGCCCGCACGAGCTCGAGCAGCCGGTAGTGCTCACTGCGCGCCGTCTCCACGTCTCCGGCGAGCGCGGCCTCGACCATCTTGACGGTGCCCGCGGGGTCGACGTTGGAGATCACGGAGATCACCCCGTCGCCGCCCATCAGCGTCATCGCGGCCGTGAGCTCGTCCTCGCCCGAGAGGAGCGCGAGCCCTTCCGGACGCGTCGCGACGATGCTCATCGCCTGCGAGAGGCTGCCCGCCGCTTCCTTGACGGCGACGATGCCCGGAATCTCGGCGATCCGTGCGAGGACGTTGGGTTGCAGGTTGAGTCCGGTCCGCGACGGGACGTTGTAGACGACGATGGGCAGGCCGCCCTGCTCGGCGATCGCGCGGTAGTGCGCGACCAGCCCGTCCGGGTTCGGCTTGTTGTAGTACGGCGTAACGACGAGCGCGACGTCCGCGCCGAGTTCGCGCGCGCGCTTCGCGCGGGCGATAGACTGCTGTGTGTTGTTGCTCCCGGTGCCGGGCACGACGGGAACCTTGCCGCCGGCCTCGCGCACCGCGATGCGGATCGCGGCCTCCCACTCCTCGTGCTCGAGGGCCGGCGTCTCGCCGGTCGTACCGCACGGCACGAGCCCGTGGACACCGCCATCGAGCTGGCGCCGCGCGAGGAGCGCGTAGCTCTCCTCGTCGAAGGCTCCGTTCTTGAAGGGAGTCACCAGCGCCGTCAGCACGCCACGCAGCTTGATCTCGCTCATCTCTCGTTCCTTCCTCGGACGACCGCCATCCGTGACGGTTCCGCTTCCTACTCGGCCGCGCCGAGCACGTCGTTCAACATGTCTTCGAGGACTTGCGCCCCCGGCCGCCCGACGAGCCACTGGGCGGCCCGCACCGCACCGACCGCGAAGACTCGGCGGTCGCGGGCACGGTGCGTGATCTCGATCGTCTCGGCAGTCGCGTCCCAACCGAGCGTGTGCTCGCCTGGGACGGCGCCAGCCCGCACCCAAGCGACAGGGACGCGCTCGGGAGGTACCGCACCTTCCGCCGGAGCCGGCCCGAACTCGGTCTTCCCCGGCGTGCCGGCGACGACGAGCTCGGCGAGGCGCCGCGCGGTCCCCGAGGGGCCATCGACCTTCGCCGCGTGGTGCGACTCGAACAGGTAGGGGTCGAATCCCGCCGCCGCGAGCCACGGCGCCACCTTCTCGACGAGACGGGCGAGCACCGCGATCCCGAGCGAGTAGTTCGGTCCCCAGAGAAAGGGCACGCCCCGCTCGTCCGCGAGGGCGCGCAACGCGGGGAGCTCGGCGGGGAACCCCGTGGTCCCCGACACGACCGCACACCCCACCTCGAGAAGAGCGCGGATGTTCGCCGCGCCCGAAGACGGGATGCTGAACTCGATGGCGACATCGGCACCCGCGAGCGCGTCCGCGTGGATCGCGCGCGCCGTCGCATCGGCGGCGACCGGATCGACGATCGCGACGATGCGGTGCCCCGCCTCCCGCGCGACGCTCTCGATCGCGCGTCCCATCTTCCCGTAGCCGACGATGGCGACGTTCAACGACTGCTCGCTCACGACTGCTCCTTCGTGTCTTGACCCGCGCGCTCGAACCACTCCGCGTGCAGCGCGGCGGACAGGCGCGCGACTTCTTCTTCCGGGACCACGAGCGCGAGAGAGCGGCCGTGGGGACCCTGCAACACGCGCCGGGCACCCTCGGCGACGCCGAGGACGCGACGCCACGCGTCGGGGCTCTCGACGAGGCCGTCACCGACGAGTGCGACGAGACCGAAGCCTCGCTCGATCTCGACCTCGCCCCACGCGGAGAGCGCGCGCTGCACGGCAGCCAGCGACTCCTCGGTGGCGAGCACGAACTCGATGCCGAGCGGCCCGGGTGTCACCGCGACGGGGACGACGCGCAACGCGGCGAGTTCGCCGAGCACCTCGCTCATGAAGGACGGGGCGCGGGCGCGCCCAGGACAGCGCAACTCGACCAGCGCGAGACCGGCGCGGGCGGCGACGGCGGCCGCCTCCCCCGACGAGGACGCGAGGCCGATCGTCGTGCCCGGATTCTCCGGCGCGAGGCTGTTCCGAATGACGACCGGCAGTCCCCCTTGGATCGCGGGGTCGATCGACACCGGGTGCAGGACCTTCGCGCCGTACCCGGCGAGCTCCGCCGCCTCGGCGAAGCTGACGCGCTCGAGCAAGTGCGCCGCGGGTACGACGCGCGGGTCGGCGCTGAGCATGCCGTCGACATCGGTCCAGATCTCGATCGCGCTCGCACCGGACGCCAGCCCGAAGATCGAGGCGCTCAGGTCGGAGCCCCCGCGGCCGAGGGTGGTCGGGATCCCATGCTCCGTCGCCCCGAGGTATCCGCCGAGCACCGGAACGATACCGGCTTCGACACGCGGCACGAGTCGTTCGAGACAGGATGCCCGGGTCGCCTCGAGATCCGGACGCGCCGCGCCGAAGCGATCGTCGGTGCGGAGTAGTCCGCCCGAGGCCCAGACCTCGCCCCGGCACCCGAGAGCCTCGAGCGCACGCGCGACGAGAGGCTGCGCGAGCATCTCGCCGTAACGTAGGACCGCGTCCCGGGAGCGCGCCGTCGCCGTGCCGAGCAAGCGCACGCCGCGCAGGAGCACCCGGAGCTCGCGCAGGTGCCGCGAGAGAGTCTCCGCCAACACCGCGTCCCCACCGAGCGCGCGCGCCGTCTCCTGATGGCGCTCGGCGAGTTCACGCAGCGTCTGCTCGACGGCCTCCCGCTCCCCTCCGAGCGCGAGATCGAGGAGAGCGCCGAGGGTATTGGTCACACCGGACATGGCCGAAGTGACGACGATCGGCCCTTCGGCGGCTCGTCCAGCGACGATGGCGGCGACGCGGCGGATCCTCTCGGCGGAGCCGACGGAGGTTCCCCCGAACTTCATCACGATCACGGCAAGAGGCCTCGCGCGACGAGGAGTTCACCGAGCAGCAGCGTACCACCGGCCGCGCCGCGCAACGTGTTGTGGCTCAGGGCTTCGAATCGAAGATCGAGCACCGGGCAGCGCCGCATGCGCCCGACGACGGCGGACATGCCGCCGCCCGCCATGCGGTCGAGGCGCGGCTGGGGCCGGGTCTCGTCCTTCGTGACCAGGATCGGTTGCTCTGGCGCGGTGGGCAGCGCGCGTTCCTGCGGCTCCCCGCGGAAGCTCGAGAGCGCCTCCAACGCCTCCTCGGGATCGAGGGAGCGGCGCGTCTCGAGCGCGATCGACAAGAGGTGTCCGTCGCGTACGGGGACGCGGTGCACCTCGGCCGACACCGGGAACGAGGCCTCGCGGAGCGTGTCGCCATCGAGCTGGGCGAGGATCTTCCGCGGCTCGCTCTCGATCTTGTCGACCTCGCCTCCGATGTGGGGCACGACGTTGTCGATGAGATCGAGCGACGGTACACCGGGATACCCCGCTCCGGACGCCGCCTGCAGCGTGGTGACGATCACGCGCTCGAGCCCGGCGAGGCGGTGCAACGGCGCGAGCACGAGAGTCAGTCCGATCGTCGAGCAGTTCGGGTTGGTGACGATGAATCCCTTGCCGCCGTGGCGCGTCTTCTGGCGCGCGACGAGCTCGAGGTGCTCCGGGTTGACCTCGGGCACGACGAGGGGCACGTCTTCCGCCATCCGGTGGTTCCGCGCGTTCGAGACGACGGCTCGGCCAGCCCGGGCGAATGCGAGCTCCGCGTCGCCCGCCACCGTCGCGTCGAGCGCCGAGAACACGAGCGGTGCGCTCACCTCGTCGGGATCGCATCCCCGCACGACCAGCCCCGCCACGCCCTCGGGGGGCGGCGTCTCGAGTCGCCACGGCGCGGCCTGTCCGTACTCCTTCCCGGCGGAGCGCTCGGAGGCCGCAACTTCGGTCAGCTCGAACCACGGGTGTCCGTCGAGCGCCGCGATCAGGCGCTGGCCGACGAGACCGGTGGCTCCGAGCACGGCGACGGGGATCTGCTTCGTCGGCATGAGCAACACTCGGGGTGGAGAGGCGGGGCCTCGGGGGTGCAGGAGCTCGGGAGGGCGCAGGACCCCGCATTCTAACCATGCAGAGAGGCCCCCTCAACGGTTGGGAGGCGGCGTTGACGGCATACCCCTTCCTGACGGAGACTAAGGGGGCACTGGCCCCTAACCCCTGAGGGGGAAGAGGAGCAACCATGCGAAGAACCATGGCCCTCTGCGCAAGCATCCTCGCATGCCTCGCGTTCATCGGAATCTTCGGCGCCGACGTCGGTACGAGTCACGCCGTCGAGGTCGGGCCGCCCGGCCTCCCCGACACCGAGCCCTGGATGACCCGCTTCGTGCCGGGCCCAGAGTCTCGCATCCTCGTGTGGATCACGATGCGGCGCCCCGAGCCGGGGCCCTACCCGCTCCCCGATCCCGGCGAGATCGTCACGGACCCGGATCCGCTGCGCACCTTCTCGACTCCCGGGTTCCAACCGGTGACGAAGGGAGGGGCCACGCCTGACGCGTCCGGCTTGGTCGTCGGCGGCGGCTTCGGCGTCGCAGGCGCAGGCGGAGGCGGCGCGACTCTCAGGCGCGATGCCGGCCCCGTGTTGTCGGAGCTCGAGCAGGTCCGCGCCGGTCTCGGCCTCTGAACGAAGCTAGCTAAACGCGGAGTCGATCCGCCGGCCCCCTGGAGCATTGCTTCGGGGGGTCTTCGTTCGTCGCCCCCCCGCGCTCATCGGGGCCGGCGCTGGTAGCGAGCCCGGGAAAGGAGCGTGCACGCGACGTCGGCATGCTCGAGTCCTTCCCCGCGCGTCTCGAGCGTCACGACGTAGACGGGGCGCGCGTCGTCCTCCTCCGCCGGCACGATGAGAACGAGGCAGCCGTACGCGGCATCGTCCCCGGTGAACTCGACGCGCTCGCTGCGACCGCCGCGGGACTCCCGGCCAACCTGCCACGGTCCCGATGCGACGCGCCCGCTCTTCCCGAGTGCGTCGCGGCGCAGGCGCGCGAGCTCGCGACCCTGGGACGACCAACGCTCGACCGTGATCGTGCCTTCCCCCCGGGCGCGCAGCGTCAACGGAAAACCACCGGAGGAGCTCGCGTCCAAGAAGACGCGGAAAGGCCGCGGGACCGGGAGCTCGAGCTGGTCGGCGAAGAGCATGCCCTCGCGCGGGTCCCGCTCGTTCTCGGTGCGCAGGAAGCGCACGTCGAAGCGCGCGCTGAGATCGACGGGCGGCGGGGGTGGCGCCTCGCCGAGTCCCCGCAGCGCGATACCGAGCCAGAGGAGGGCGAGGCTGCGACGCCCGCCCGCGACCGGGAGTACGAGGTCGTAGACATCGCCGTCGACGACTCGCCGAAGGACGAACCAATCTCCCGCGAAGCGCTCGCCTTCGAAGCGCGCCACCAAGCCTTCCCCGGCCTCGCCCGCGAGGTGCAGCGCCCGCGTCAGCGAGGCTGCGCCGGCGAGTCGCGCTCCCGGGTCGACGGCCGGCGCGAGCGCGGCTGGCGAACGCGCGGCTTCGGCGAGGGTCGCGCCCGGGCGGTGCGCCAACCACGCGGGATGCTGCGCTGTTCCGACCGTGACGGCGAGGCCCTCGCGATCGATGAAGCGCCCACGGAACCAGAGCAAAGCACCGGAAGGCACGCCGCAGACCCTTGGCCAGAGCGCCGTACGCGTGAACTGCACCCCTGGGGGCAGGTCCACTGCGAGCCCCGCCTCGGCGAGCGGGACGGTGCGCCACGCCTCTTCCCGTTCTCGAGCAGGGGCAGCCGCACGCCACTCGCGGGGCCAAGGGAAGCGCCAAGGGGTCGATGCCGGCGTGGCTGCAGCGGGGCGTAGGCTTCGAAGCATCGCCAAGGCCGACTCCCGCCCCTCACCGCGGCATTCCTCGCCGCAGCCCGCATCGCCAAACACGGCGAGCGCCGCGAGCGAGGCGTCCGGGAGCAGGACGAGCTCGAGCTCGGCCGCGCGGCCGTCCTCGACCAGGAGCTCGTAACCCGCGGTGACGCAGGCGTGCTCGACTCCACTCCCGTCGCAGGGTCGCCACGGAGTACTCCTCCGCGCTCCCCGCTCGGACAGCGCCCCAGCGAGCGCCGCGTCGCGCGCCGCTGCATCGCCCGGATCCTCGAGCGCGTAGAGCGCCAGGCGCGTGTCACCGGGGTGCCGGTCGAGGAGGAGGAGCGCCTCGCCCTCCTTCGACGCCCCGTCGTCCGCTGAAGCCGGCGAGCGCTTCCAACCCTCCTCGAGCCGCAGCATCCCCCAGGGCCCCGAGAGCCACGGGCGCCGCACGCCGTCGAGCCACGCCGTGAGCTCGCCCTCGAGCTCCCTCGGCGCGACCTCGCGCATCAGGCCGCTCTGAACGAGCGTCTCGACGACACCCGAGGCGAACTGGTACGGGACCTTGGGAGCGAGCGTCGCGACGAGCTCCGCCCCCGCCTTCGGCATCGCGGCACCCGGTTCCGGCAGGCCGCTCCGCAACGCGGCGTCGGCGAGCGCAGCATCGAAACCGCCTCCCGCCAGCTCGCGGGCGCGCTCGAAGTAGTAGAGGGCGAGACGGGGCTCGCCCTCCTCGCTCCGGGCGCGGGCGGCCGCGGCCCAGGCGGTGGCGTCGTCCGCGTGTGCGATCAACGCGTGTTCGAGCGCGTCGACCGGACGCGAGACGTGAGTCTCCTCGCACTGCGCGCGGTGCACCTTCTGTAGGTGACGGGCGAGCTTCGCATCGCCGGGAGCGAGGTGCTGGGCCATCCAGGCGGCGAAGAGCGCTTCGCGCCGGGCGCAACGAGACAGCTCGGCGACGGACAGATTCGCCCAGGCCTCGGCGAGGAGCGGATCTTCCGCGCGAGCAAGGGCGAAGGCCTCCCGTGCCGCCTCCGTGTCCCCGGCGTCGAGCGCGCGGAAACCCTCCTCGAGGGCGCGTGGCGCGCGGGTGAGCCCGAGGTGGGGAGTCTCGAGCCGGGAAACGCTTCGTGGCTCGGCGAACGCGCGCCCGGCCATCGCGCCAACGAGGAGCGCGACGAACAGGGCGACGCGAACGCGAACCGTCACCGCGGGTCCTGTCGCTCGCGCGCGATCGTCTCGATCACGCGACGATGAAGCCCGGCCCGGCAGGCGAGCAGACCGTCGGCGTTGCGGGTGTCCTCGGTGTTGTAGACGAGAGGCTCTCCCCGTGTGTCGGTGAAGATCCCACCCGCTTCCTCGACGATCACCTGTGGGGCGCACGCGTCCCAATGCCGCGAGTGACCCGCGAGCGAGAAATACGCGTCCGCCTCGCCGGTCGCGACGAGGAGTGCTTTGCGGCCCACGGACCCGGAGGGAATGCTGAGCTGAGCGCCGAGCTCCTGCGCAACACGCAAGGTCCGGCTACTGGCGTTCATACGCGAGAGGGCGACGACCGGCCCGGGGTCGGTCTGGGCCTCCTCGGGCAGGGACAGGCGACGCGGGGGAGAGCCCCCCCGGAGCTCGAACGCGCCGAGACCGCGCGCAGCATAGACCGTCCGGTCCTCGATCGGGAGGTGGACGACGCCGAGCACCCCCTGCCCTTCGACCGCCAGCCCGATCATCACCGCGAACTCGTCGATTCCGGCGACGAACTGGCGAGTCCCGTCCAAGGGATCGACGAGCCAGAGACGCGCGTGCTCGAGTCGGGAGAGGTCGTCGGGACTCTCCTCGCTGAGGATCGCGTCCGCCGGGAACTCCCGCCTCAGCCCCGCGACGATCAGGCGATCGGCCCCGCGGTCGGCCTCGGTGACGGGGCCGTCGCTTCCCTTGTGCTCGACGGTGAAGCCGTGACGGTAGACATCGACGATCCACTCGCCCGCTTCGCGCGCGAGTCCCAGGGCCAGTTCGAGTTCGTTGTTCACGGCGCCGATTGTAGCGGCCGCACCGATCCCGCGAGGGGCGAGAGAGTCACAATCGGGTGGAGCGGTCGGATTTCCGCGGGCGAGGTGTCCGAGAGGCGGGAAGCTCCTGGGATTCCCCAGCGCCAGAGATGGCTAGTGCAGGCCGTCCCGACAGCAGCCGCGCGGGAGCGCCTCGTCGAGCATCAGGTCGACGATCTCCGCGGCCACTTGCTCGCCGCGCGTCTTGCGGATCATCGCCCGCGCCTCGCGCTCACCCACCGCGGGACGGAATGGGCGCGGCGTACGCAACGCGGCGTAGAGGTCCGCGACCTGTACGAGCTGTGCCGCGGGTACCGGCCTCTGCTGACGGCTCGAGTGGGGATAACCGCGTCCCGAGACGCGCTGGTGGTGTTGATAGGCGACCACTCCCGCGATGTCCGGCACGCCCTGTGTCGCGAACAGGATGCGCGCGCCGTCGACGGGGTGGCGGCGCACCAGGCGGAACTCGGCCGGACGCAGAAGCTCTCTGCTGTGCCTGAGCCGCTCGGGGACGAGGGTCATGCCGATGTCCGCGAGCAGCGCGCTCGCGACGATGTCCTCGATCGCGCTCGCCCTGAGTCCGGTCGCACGCGCACTGAGGAAGACGATGTGCGCGGCGTTGAGAGCGTGATGCTCCAGGGTCCACTCGAGGTCCTCGCTCCAGAGCAGCGCGACGGGCTCCATCACGCCATCGCCGGGGCGGCGGGCCAAGCTGCGGATGACTCCCGCGAGAGCAGCCCGATCGAAAGAGCGCCGCTCGCGAATGCCCTCCCAGACGCGCCGCAACGTACCCCGTTCTTCCTCCGCGCTCCGCGTCGGTTTCTCGATCGCGCCGGTCACCGTCGCGACACTCGGGGGCGGCGACGGGATGGCGGCTTGTCCCGAGGAGATCGCGATCGCGGCCGTGCTGAAGACGTTGGAGCTCGTGTCGGGCGGTTGGAACAAGTGCAGCGGCCCCGTGTCTACCGGAGCCTCGCTCTTCTGCGCGGGCGCCGCGTCCGGTTGCTGACCGAGCGCGAGCGTGCGGACGAGTTCGACGACTGCGTCCTCTTCGGTCGACGCCTCGAGCCGGAAGATCGTCATCCCCGCTTCGAGCGCGTGTTTCGCGAAATCGGCGAAGCCGGGACCGCCGGGGCGGAGCGGAGCGCCACCGTCGGCGTGCACCCGTCCCTGGACGCAATCGATCGCGACCCCCGCGTTCTCCAGGCTGAACTGCTTCCACGTGTCGCGTAGCGCTTTCTCGCGCCGGGCACGCTCCGGGTGCGCGGCCGGATACAGCCGGGCCGCATGGAAGGCCTGGGCGAGGGCCTGCGCGAGGTCCTCGACGATCGTTGCGCGCCGGACGTTCATTCGCGCCCGCCTTCCGTCGAACGCAGCTCGGCGAGCCGGCGTTCGAGGTCCTCGAGAATGCGGCCTTCCGCGGGACTCCCGCCTCCCATCAATGCCATCTGCAACAAGTCCTCATTGGGCGGATCGAGACGCAGGACCGCGGCACGGGCCACGTCTGCGAGTTCCTTCTCCGGGCTGCCCAGCGCCCACTCGGCGAGCCTCTGCCAACCGAGATCCTTCGGCTCGAGGTTGAGCAAGTAGGCGAGTACCCGCGTGCGGACCCGGCCGTCCGGGTGCTCGAGCAGACGGTGCGCGAGTGGGCGGGCGAGGTTCGGGTCGAGTTGCGCGACGAGCGGGAGCAGGGCCGAGACATCGGCGAAGCTGCGCTCACCGGCCTCCTGGAGCACCCGCCGCCAGCTCTCGCCTCCCACGCGGGTGCAGAAGTGCCGGAGCTCCTCGGCCGCGCGCGCGTCTCGTTCCTTGCGCAGGATGCGGGCGATCTCCCAGATCGCCCCAGATCCGGCTACGGCGAGCAGCGCCTCGAGTTCGGCGGTCAGGCCGCCGAGGTCGACGACGGCGCGCACGAGCGCTGCGACGGTGTCCGCGCTGGTCAAGCGGGAGATCAGCGCGAGCGCGGCGTCCTTCTCCGCGACGTCCGCGTCCCCTGCGAGCACGATGCGGCGCGCGACGAGCGCGAGGTCCCGCAGCGAGTGCCACGGCCCGGTCTGCGCGACATCCGTGCACAGATCCGCCGCGCGCGCGAGAAGCGCGGCCCGATCTTCGCCAGCCTTGTCCTCGGCCGCGAGAAGATCGGCGACGGCCGCCAGCGCCGCGGCGGCCACGGGTTGTTCTAGGTCCCTGCTCATCTCCCGGCAGAAGATCGCTCCCGTTCGGCGCGGATGCAACGGCCGCGAACACATCCGGGCATCTTCGGGGCGATTCAGTGAAAAAAAACGCCGCCCACTCCGGGCGGCGTTCTGTTGAACGGCCTTCATTTTCGCCCAACTATCCCATTACTAACCCGACGGCCGCTCTTTGATGTTCGCGCGCACCTGAATGGCACCCACCGGGTGTTCGGGATCGCTCGTCTTGACGTCGACGCGCCCACTCAGCAGGCCGACCGGCGCCCCGGGCTTGACTTTGATGTTGACCCAGAAGTCCCCCGCGCGCGGCAGCATCTGGTTCGCGAGACCCGTAGCCGGCCCGTCCTTCCGGGCGATCGGCTCCGCCGCCTCGAGCGAGACCTCGATGTGCTCGTTGTTCGAAACCACGCCGGTGATCTTCATGCCGTCGCGGTGGGGCCGCGCGAGCAGCTTCGAATCCGGGCTGTCGCCCTGACGCCCCGAGAGATAGACCGTCGCGCGCGGCAGGATCTCTAGCGGGGTGAAGAGATTCATCTTGATCTGGAGGATCACGCGCTCGGAGCCGGGAGCATCTGTGCGAATCGTCACCGACTTGGAGACGGTCCCCGGGTGAAGCGTGCGCGTGTCGACGACCAGCTTGAGCGCCGTGCTCGCACCCGGCGGAATCACCTCGTCGTACCCGTCCGGCACCGTGCAAGCGCACTGCGGCCGAACGCTCAGGATGTGGATCGGGGCGTCCCCGGAGTTTGTGAAGACGAACTCGTAGTCGATCCGCGCGCCGAGCTCGATGTCTCCGGCGTCCCAGGTCCGGGACTCCATCTGGAGCTGGCCCGCCGCGAAGACCGGCGAGACCGAAATCAGGGCCACGATGAACAAGAATGCGATATTACGGCGAAATCCCATGCAACCCTCCTGAAGATCCGTGCTCCTCGCAATATACAGACAGCCGCCGG
>NPIF01002478.1_pt1 | contig 13168 bp, 9 predicted proteins | sample 8637461 | NCBI WGS metagenome assembly NPIF01 (sample SAMN07420641, study PRJNA396082) | bioreactor metagenome | isolation source: sample BR12 brine-fed electro-methanogenic bioreactor BR | place: Japan: Kochi | collected 2016-12-09
GCCCCTCGGGGCCGGCCTTCCGCTTACGAACCATCCCATCGAGCCATGTTTGGCGGTCGCCAGGTCGTCTGCGGGGCACCGGCCGCCGGACCCGAGAGAGCCGTCGGCGGACGGGCGGAGTGGTACGATGCTCTCGTGTCCGCACGGCAGGGAGCCGGGGTCACAACGGGGCTCGCGCACTTGAGCCCACAGCTCCTGGTTCCAGACCTCGAAGGCGAGAGGTTCGGGGTTGAGGGTCGATGGACGGGGGGGGAAGTGGCGCAGGTTCGAATCGTCGATGCTCGAGTCGAGCATGCAGAGGACCCCCCCCTGGCGGAGATCGAGAGAGCTGTCTCGTTGATCCCACCCAAGCTCTTCGCCGGAATCCGGGAACTGCGCCTGCTCGAGGAGGACCCCCTCAGAGGGTTCAAACACAAACCCCCCCGGGCCGGCGCTTGCTACGTGCCGATCAAGTCCTCCCGTCGTGCCGACATCGAACTCTACTTCTGGGTCATGGAGTTGCTGCCTCCCGAGCGCCGCGCGAATCCGATGTTCGTCATCTTCCACGTGACGAAGATCATCGGTCACGAGCTGTATCACCACAGGGTTCGTGGGCAGAGGGTGGAGAGGCGACCCAAGAAGAACGCCGAAGAACGGCGCGCGGACAGATTCGGGTTTCGCATCGCGAACTGGCTCGCACACAAGATGTACCCACGCGAGGAGCACGAGGAGCTGTGGGAGCCGTTCGACAAGAAGCCGGCGAGGAGCTCTGACTAGCAGTCCGGGTGTCTTCCGATGATTCGGCGTGTTTCTAGCGAAGCCTCGGTACCGGAAAAAGGCCCGGCCGCGCGCAAGGCACGCTGCCGGGCCGGGAGCCGCTACGCCGAAGCGGCCGAGGAGGAGACTTCGGTGGATGGAGGGGGAAGGGAACCGGGGGGTGTTGGTCCCGGAGACTCGTCCACCGAAGTGATCCTGGTCATGCAAACTCGGAGTCGGGTTGGAACGGAGGTGGCCCGACCGCGAGTCGATTCGAAGTTAGCAGATGCGCCGCGTCCCGGGAGGGCGGGGGACGAGAGGGGCGGTGAGTGGACTTGGCGCGGCGGCGGGTGGACGAGGCCGTGCCACAGCCGCAGACGAACGGAGGGTCTCATTCGGGCGGAGTCCTCCCGCTCGGCTGCCGGCGGTGCGATTCGTGCTTGTGGAGCGTGCGCGGCTCTTTCTAAGATGAGACTCGGCCATGTCGGGGGGAAGCCGCGGCGCGGAATCGAGCCACCCTCACGAGTGCTAGGAGTCCGAGCGAGGTACCGCTTATGAGTGAAAGGGCCATCCCGTTCTTGGTCTTGTTGTTCGTCCTGTGCTGCGGTGGGTGGGCTTTGGCGGAGAAGACCTCCGAGGACTGTTCATACGTCCATTTCGAGTCGCTCGAGAGAGCCCGGAGTTGCTACGAGACGGGTGAGTTCCGAAGCGCCAAGTTCACGGTTCATGAACACGAGGGGAAGGCGCTTCTCGTCGTCGTGTTCTGGGCTGGCGAGCCTTCGGCACCGGACGCGAGGATTCACACCTACTTCGGGAGCTCGGATGGAGGGTGGACCCGGTACTACAGCCGCCACGCCAAGGGGGGCGGCTTCTTCTCCCAATCCGACGAGACCGGAGTGACCATCATGGACGGGCGCCTCAAGACGGAGGCGACCCTCCTGTGGGAGGGAGTCCCCGGTGGTGGGGTCGACGTGGAGGACGAGGAGGAGCTCTGCTTCTCCGGCTACTTCGAGACCATCAAGGATTCGAAAGAGTGCTTCCGCAAGCTCGGCACGGATGGCGACATTCATTTCAGAACCTACAAGTCGGGCGGCAAGGCGCTGCTGGTGATCACCTTCGCCGAGGCGACCTCCGTCAACAGCGAGCGCCTGTCGATCTACACCAGGGACCGAAAGGGCGGTTGGCGCCACTATCTCACTCGCTCACAGGTGATGGGTGTGCTGTACGCCCGCAAGACGAGCGAGGGCGTCGTGTTTGGTGTCGAAGACAAGGGAGACGACTTCATCGTCTTGTGGAAGGGCATTCCCTGATCGCGTCCCGGGGGCTGAGAGCTCCTCGCGCCTCCGAGTAGGGCGGGAACCCCGCCCCCGCCGCCGGCCCAGGGGGGTGGGGGCCGGCGGGGGGACGGGAGCTCCTCCTGTCGCCCTGACGCGGACTGGCTGGTCGTCTAGTGCGTGGTCGGCGCTGTCGCTGGAAGGCGGAAGCGAGCCAGGAGGAGCCGCGGAATCGCGTGCAGGTCTTCGAGGACGAGGTAGAGGCTGGGCACGAGCAGCAGGATGATCCCCGTCGCGAAGACGATGCCGAAGCCGAGCGAGAGGGCCATCGGGATCATCATGCGCGCCTGGAAGGACTGCTCGAAGATCATCGGGGCGAGCCCGCCGAAGGTGGTCAGCGTGGTCAGGAGGATCGGGCGGAAGCGTCGGCGTGCGGCGGAGCGCACGGCGTCGTGGGCGCTGAGCCCCTCTTCGCGCCTACGGTTCGTCGTGTCGAGGAGCACGAGCGCGTCGTTGATGACGACGCCCGAGAGCGCGACGAGGCCCATCATGCTGATGATGCTCAGGCTGTAGCCCATGATCAGGTGGCCGAAGACCGCGCCGACCGCACCGAAGGGGATCGCGGTCATGACGATCAGGGGCTGCGTGTAACTCTTGAAGGGGATCGCGAGCATCGCGTAGATCACGAGCATCGCGAGGACGAAGCCGGTCTGGAGCGCGCCCATGCTCTCGCGCATCTCGTTCTGGTGCCCTTCGAACGAGTAGCTGAGGCCGGGGGTCTCTTCGATCAGCTCGGGGAGGAGCTCGCGCCGGAGCGACGCCGTCACGCGGCTGGTGGCGTCGTACGGGATCACGTTCGCGCGGACGGTCAGCGAGCGCCGTCCGTCATGACGCCGGATGCTCGTGTACGCGCGGCCTCGTTCGACCTCGGCGACCTGGCGGAGCGGGACCTCGCCACCCGATGGGGTGCGCAGGATCAAGCTCTCGACGTCGTGGACGGTGGAGCGCTGCTCGAGAGGGAGGCGCACCATCACGCGCAGCTCGTCGCGCCCGCGTTGCACGCGCAGCGCTTCGGCGCCGTAGAAGGAGCCGCGCACCTGCCGCGCGATGTCGGAGGCGGTCAGGCCAACGCGGCGGGCCTCGGGGCGCAGCGTGAAGTCGAACTGGCTCTTGCCGTCGGCGACGCCGTCGTCGAGGTCCTGCACGCCCTGGATCTCGAGCATGCGCTCGCCGAGCGTGCGGGCCGCGGCCTCGAGCGTGGGCACGTCTTCGTGCTGGAGCTCGACGGTGAGACCCCGTCCTCCGCCCGGGCCGCCGCGATCGGACTCGAAGAGCAGGGACTCGAGGCCAGGGATGGGCCCGGTGGCTTCGCGCCAGAGGCGCGTGAAGTCGCGCGTGGGGATGGGGCGCACCTCGGGGTCTGTCAACGGGATGAAGATCATCACCGAGTCGCCGTTCAGTCGGGCGATGATGCCCTCGACGAGGGCGTCCCCGCCGTGCTCCGCAGCCACGCGCTCGGCTGCCGCGACCATCTTGTCCCGCACTGCGCGGGCACGGTCGATCGGGCTGCCTCCGGGCAGGGTGGCCGTGGCGACGGCGTAGTCCGACTCCTGCCTCGGCATCAGAACGAATCCGAGCCGTCCACTCGCCGCGTAACCGACGGTGCCCACCAAGATGGCGACCGCGACGGCGAGGGTCAGGTAACGCCGGCGCAGGCTCGCTTCGAGCAGCGGCGTGTACGCGCCGTCGATGAAGCGGGCCAGCCAACCGCCGAAGCGGCGCGAGAGCCACGTCGTGAAGCCCTGGCCGCCGTTCTTGCCGTGCGAGAGGTGGGCGGGGAGGATGAACAGCGCCTCGACCCAGGAGATCGCAAAGACCGTGGCGACGACGAGCGGGATCGTCTTGAAGATCTTGCCCATGAAGCCCGGCACGAACATCAGCGGCATGAAGGCGACGATGTTCGTCAACACCGAGAAGGTGATCGGGATCGCCACACCCTTGGCGCCCGCGATGGCGGCCTCGAGGAAGCCCGCTCCGCGTTGGCGCATCTCGTAGATGTTCTCACCCGCGACGATGGCGTCGTCGACGACGATGCCGAGCGCGATGATGAAGCCGAACATCGAGATCATGTTGATCGAGACGTCGAAGCCGGGGAGGAAGAGCAGCGCGCCGAGGAACGAGGTCGGGATCCCGAGCGTCACCCAGAAAGCGAGCCTCAGCTCGAGGAAGAGGCCGAGGATGATCAACACGAGCACGAGGCCGATTCCCGCGTTGCGCAGGAGCAGGCCGAGCCGGTCGGCGTAGACCTCGGACATGTCGCGGTCGATGACGACGTTGACGCCGGCGGGGAGCGCTCTCTCGACTTCCGGGAGGAGCTCGCGCACGAGCGCGGCGATGCGCAGCGGCGTCTGATCACCGACGCGGTAGACCTCGAGCTCGGCGCAGGGCTTGCCGTTGTAGGTGTTCTCGGAGTTCGTCTCCTCGAACCCTTCGAAGACGTTGGCCACCTGGTCGACGCGGAGCTGGGCGCCGTCCGGCGTTGCGATCAACGGTAGCGCGCTGATCTCGTCGACCTCGTCGCGGCGCTCGGTGACGCGCAGCATCACGTCTCCGGAGGCGGTGCGGACGCGGCCGCCGGGGAGCTCGATCGCGGCCTTCCCGATCGTCTGGGCGAGCGCGCCGACGCTCGTGCCGAGAGCGCGCAGCCGCTCCTCCGGGATCTCGACGGCGATCTCGCGCCTGAGCGAGGGGGAGACGTCGACTTGTGTGATCTCGGAGGAGCTCAGCAGGATCTGCCGCGAGCGCTCCGCGAGATCCCGAAGGACGACATCGTCCGCGTCCCCGTAGATGACGAGCTGGAGGACCTCCCGCCTGTGCACCATCAGGGAGATGTCGGGTCGCTCCGCGTCTTCGGGGAGCGTCGTGACCCGGTCCACTTCCTGCTTGATGCGCTGATAGATCGTGTCGGGGTTCTCCCCCGTGGAGATCTCCGCGACGATCGAGGCGAAGCCCTCCGTGGCCGTCGACGTGACCTCGTGGATCCCCTCGAGGCTGCGGATGTTGTCCTCGATCGCGAGGATGATTCCGCGCTCGACCTCTTCGGGGCTCGCGCCGGGGTACATCACCGTGACGGTGACCATGTCTTCGCTGAACTCGGGGAAGACTTCCTGCTTGATCCGCGAGCTCATCATCAACCCGCCGAGGATCAGGACGATCATCATGAGGTTGGCCGGGACGCGCACCCTGGCCATCCAGGCGATGGCGCCGCGCTCACCCGAGCTGCCTGTCTTCGCTCGAGTGCTCATCGGGACGCCCCTTCGGCCGCGCTGCGCTCACCCTGCGAGGGCTTGCGACCCTTCTTGGTGCCCGGCTGGCTGCTCGCGTCGAGCGTCATGCCGTGTACCGGGGCCGCGATCCCGCTCGTGACGAGACGCTCTCCGGTGCGGAGCCCCTCGGCGACCAGCACCGTGTCGCGGCCGCGGAACAGCGGCGTAACCACGCGGCGATCGAGCTGCTCGTTCTCGTCGAGGATCCAGAGCTCGTCGCCGGTGCGCAGATGCGCGCGCTCGATGACGAACACCTCCTTGGCTTCGCAGCCCTCGAGCTCGACGCGCACGTAGGAGCCGTTGAGAAGCGGCGGAAGCTCCGCGTTCTCGCGCCTGAGGGAGAGGGGATCCTCGACCGCGACGAGCAAGCGGGCCATGCGGCCGGCGCTGTCGACATCGCTCTCGAGCCGGAAGACGTGACCCGTGCGGAACACGTCGGCGCCCCAGGCCGCGTCGTCGTGGATGCGCGCCGCGGCGCCGCGATGGCCGGGCCCGGGCAGCTCGATCCAGGCGAGGCTGTCGGTCGGGACGAGCAGCTCGATCCAGAAAGTGTCGGTTCCGACCAATGTCGCGAGAGTGGTTGCGCTCGATACCTCGGCGCCCTGGCCGACGGCGCGCTCGCGCACGACCGCGTCGAAGGGCACGGTCACCTTGGTGCGTTCGAGGTTGAGTTGGGCCTGGTCCCGCACCGCGGCCGCCCGGTGGACCTGGGCCGTCGCGGTGGCGCGTTGCGGCGCGCGGAGCGTCAGCGCCCGCTCGCTCTCGGTGAGCTCTTCACCGAGCAGCTCGAGTTCGCGCTGCGCGACGACCTGGCGTCCCTCCTCGATCGCGAGGTTGGCTTCGGCTTCGGCAAGGTTCGTCTCGGCCTGGCGGAGCGCGAGCTCGTAGTCCGCGGGGTCGATCGTCAGCGCCACCGTGTCCTTGGCGAGCTTGCCGCCCGGGACGAGCTCGCTCGCGTAGCCGAGCACGCGGCCGGCCACACGCGGGCGCAGCGCGAGCTCTTCGGCGGGGCGCACGGTGCCCATCGCCTCGATCAGAGGGCGCGTGCTCTTCCGCTCGAGCGCTTCGACCGTGACGCGGGGCGCCTTGCGCTCCTGGTGGACCTTCTTCGGTCGGGGAGCCGTCTTGACGAGGGTCATCGCCGTGCCGACGCCGATCACGACGACGAGCAGGGGCAACAGGATGCGGCCGGCGCGGCGCAGAGCGCTCTTGGGCGCGGCGGGGACAGGGGCGGTGTGGTTGTCGGTGTTCATCGCTCGCTCCTCGGGAGGGCGGCGCGCTCGGCGGCGCGTGGGTGTTCCTCGAGCTCCCAGCCGCCTCCAAGGGCGCTGCAGAGCTCGATGACGAACTCGGTCTGCTGGCGGCGCGCGGTGAGCACGCTGCGCTCGAGCTGTTGGTGGCTCTGCTGGGCAGAGAGCACGTCGATGTAGGTCAGGTCGCCGTTGGCGTAGCGTTGACGCGTCGCGATGAGCGTCTCGGCGGCGAGCTCGAGCTGGGTCTCGAGGCTCGCGAGGTAGGCGCGCTGCTCGCGCTCGGAGACGAGCGCGTCCTCGACCTCGCGGAACGCGACGAGCGTCGCCTGCGCGTAGCGCGCGAGCGACTGCTCGGCGATGGCGCGCTGGCGCTCGACTTCCGCGCGGCGCCGCCCACCGTCGAAGAGCGGGCCAAGGAGTTGGGCGCTGATGTTGCTCAGCCAGGAGTCGAAGAGCTCGCTGGTGCTCGCGGCGTTCGTCGTCGCGCTCGCGCTCAGGGTCAGCTTCGGGTAGCGGTCACGGATGGCGACGGCCACGCGCTGATCCGCTGCGGCGAGACTCGCGGCTGCGGCACGCAGGTCCGGGCGCCGCGCGACGAGCTCGGCGGGCAAACCGGTCGCGGGTACCGACGGCGTCGCGATCAGCTCTTCGTTCTGGGGAATCGAGGCCGTGCCCGGCGCACGCCCGAGCAGCACGGCGAGCTGGTGTTCGAGCGTCGCGCGCCGGGCGCGCGCCTGCGCGAGCTCGCCGCTCTTCGACTCGACGAGCTGGCGCTGACGCAGCACGTCCGCGGCCGTCGACAAGCCCTGGCGATAACGCAGCGTGACGAGCTCGAGCGTGTCTTCGTTGATCTGGCGTTGCGAGGTGATGAGCGCGAGCTGCGCACGCTGTTCGACGAGTTGCTGCCACGTGCGGGCGACGGACGCCGTCAAGGTCATCGCGGTCGCTTGCAGCGTCTCGGCGCTCGCTTCGCGGTCGAGCTCGGCAGCGCGCACGCCGGCGCGTACCCGGCCCCACAGATCGACCTCGTAGCTCGCGGTGAGTCCCGCGCTGTAGCTGCGCGGATTCGAGGTCTTCACGCCATCGTCGTGGCCGCGGCTCTCGGTGGCGGTGAGCTTGGCATCGACGCTCGGCAAGAGCGACGCGCCCGACTGCCGCGCGATCGCGTCCGCCTGGCGCAGCGACGCCCACGCGGCGCTGAGCTCCTGGTTGTTGGCGAGGGCTTCGTCGATCAGCGCGTCGAGGTCGGGGTCATCGAGGAGCTCCCACCAGCGCTCGGGGGCGGCGACCTCTTTCGCGGACTCGGACGGCGCCTCGGTGAAGGAGGTGGGCACGTCGACCACGGTGTCGAGGGCCGGGCTGGGGACGCTCGCGCACCCTGCGAGTCCGGCGAGCAGGGTCAGCGCGAGAAGAGCGCTCCAAACTCGGCGGGTCGGTGCGGGGTGGCCTGGGGAAGGGGGCTGCATGAATCACTCCTGAGATGTGGACGCGTGGCCTAAAGCAAGAGCGTTGCCACTTGGGGCGGGCGGCGGGTACACACGGCAAGTGGCTGTCAGAGCTTGGCTTGTGCTTGCGGCCGCCCTGGGGGCGGGAGGCGCTCTGCGGATCCCGCAGCCGGAGCGATGCGGATCCCGCACTGCGCGCGCTTGTGGCGGAGAGAGACCGGCGCGGGCCGACTTGCTAGTCTCGATCGGGAAGGAGTGCGCGATGTCTCTTCGTCTTCGACTCGTGCTGCCGAATGCTGCCGCTTCGCTGCGTACAGCCCGGTGCGCGTGCATTGGGGCGAAACAACTCGAATCGATTCCGTGTCAGGGGCTCGCGCCACGCCTCAGCTCGAAGCGCGCGGGATAAGCCGGTGCCTTTCACTCCGTTTCATCTCGGCCCAGGAGCCTTGNNTGCCTTGTTCAAGTTCGCCGGTCGGCGGCATTTCAGCTTCCTCGTCTTCGCGTCCACGCAGTTGCTGATGGACCTCGAAGTCGCGGCGCGGATGGCGCTCGGGACACCGCGGCTCCATGGCTTCAGCAACACCTACCTCGCAGCGCTGCTGGTCGGCGCGCTGGCGACGCTCGCCGCCAAGCCGCTCTGGGATGGGGGCGCGCGCCTTCTCTCCCGCTTGGTGCGAGCGCCCCTACCACCGCTGAGCTGGCGCGCGGCTGCGCTCTCGGCGTTTGTCGGCACGATCAGCCACGTCTTCCTCGACAGCGTGATGCACGCGGACGCCACGCCCTTTGCCCCGTTCTCGGACGCCAACGCGGCGCTCGGCCTCGTCTCGTGGGAGCTTCTTCATCGGGCGTGTCTTTGGTCGGGGGCTTTGGGGCTGATCGGGTTCCTGGTTGTCCTGGCCTGGCGGATTCGGCCGGGGCGCCTCGGGAGGAGACACGATGCGAGACCGTGACGCTCGGGCTCTTCGAGGACGAAGGAGTTGGATGGCCATGCCGTTCCCGGTACGCAACGTCTTCGTCGCTCTCCTCGTGTTGGCGTGTGGTGCCCTGCCGGCGTCGTCTTCGGACGACGCCTACGCTCCGACGCCAATTCACCCGTCGGAGTCCGGCGACTGGGAGGTCGGTGTGGGGGCGTACGGGCACTCGCAGGTGCGCGTGCCGTGTGACGAGCCCCAGCTCGTGCTCCAGGAGCTGAAGCGGGGGGAGGAGGGCCATTTGCTCGTCGGGCTCGGGTTCTGCCTGCCCGAGGAGGGGGTCCTATTCAGCGCGGGGGGTTCGATCGCGCCGTTGGTTCGGGCGGGTATCGTCACGGTCGACGCGTTGATCGACGGTTGCGAGCACCGACGCCTCCTGCCGGCGCCGGGCCCGCGGCCGGAGCTCTCCGACGAAGCCGTCCATGTGGTGGCGCGTGCCTACAGCTATCCCCAGTTGCTCTCAGTTCAGCTCGGCCGTCCGCTGGCCGCGAGAGAGTGTGCTTCCGTCATCGTCACCTACCACGGCGACGCGCCCGAGTCCCCGCGCTGGGACGAGCTTGGCCTCCTGCGCGGAACCTTGCACTCGAACCCGTTGCGGATCTGCGGCGGGCAGCGAGGGCTATCACGCATCGGGGCATGGGAACTCTGTACGGCCGAGACCCTCGCCGCGGAGAGGGAGTTCAGCGGCCTGGTCCTCGACGCCGAGACGATGTCGCCGCTCGCCTACCTCGACGAGCTCGCGCGGATCTACCGGGACCGCGCCGCAAAGGACGGCGACGTCTACCCCGTCTCGCTGCAGTGCTCGCGAGAACGCTGGGTGCACGCTGAACACATCCCAGCGCTCCTCGACCTGCTCGAGTCGCGCGAGCCGACGGTGCCCGTCGTTTCAACATTCTCGTCGCGCCTCGATGTAGGCGCGTCGACCGTCGGGAAGCAGGCTGCGTTCCTGATCGATGCCTTCCGGGAGGGCACCTATCCGCCCGACCTGAACTCGCCGCTCGACGACCCGGACGTTGCGGCGTACCGCGCGTGGTGGGAGCAGTGTCGTGAGCGGCTCGAGAGTTTCCCGCCTCCGCCAGACGCAGTTGGTCATCCGGTGTCGCGCTGAGCAGCGCGTCATTGCCTCGAAAGAACCCGAGCAGAAACGTCACGCGGCGATCAAGGGGCCGAAAAACTAGCTTGTTAGTCTGCCTCCGGTCGGGTGGCCGAAGGAACGCGCTCCGAAGCGGTTCCGACGCGCCGCACTGACTTCCCTAGGTGATGGCGATCGAGGACTTGCGGCCCTCTGCAGCCGGCACGCGACCCGTGTGCCCAGGCGGGCAGCGCCGCGGAGGCGCCCTCGCGGCGCCTTCAAGGAGGAGAGACATGCGTAGGAGCTTGGTTCTTGCTGGACTCGTGCTGGTCATGCTGGCGGTCCCGTGTGGGCTCGCCGACGACGCGAAGCCGTCCCAGTGGCTCTCGGGCGACTTCCACCAACACACCTACTACACGGATGGGAGCACGACCTTCGACTTCGTGATGGAGCAGAACGTCATCTTCGGCCTCGACTGGTGGGCGAACTCCGAGCACGGTGGCGAGCGAAACCGCGACGGCAACGGCAACCACTGGGACGATCCGGCGATCTACCCGGAGAACCCGATCCTCGGTGCCTATGAGCTCAGTCGCGGGCACCAGGAGATGTGGCGTTGGCAGAGCTTGCGCGACTACGTGTTCCCGGACGTGCTGCGCTTCCGCGGCCTCTATCCGGAGAAGCGGATCTTCTCCGGCCTCGAGTGGAACGTGCCGGGGCACGAGCACTGCTCCGTGGGCGTCGTCGCCGAGGACGGCGCGGCGATCAGCGCCTTCGAGTACCAGTTCGACGCTTCGGACGAGGACTTCAGCCGCGATGGCGAGATCACTCCGTTCGGTGAGCTGTCGAAGCAGAACGGCTACTTCGGCTTCGTCCAGAACGAGACGAGCGTTGGTTCTACGGCGAAGAGCAAGCTCGAGCAGCACGCCGATGCGGTCGCCGCTTGCGCCTGGATGCAGCAGCAGTACGACGACGGTCTGATCGACAACGCGTGGATCGTCTACGCGCACGTCGAGCGCAAGGGCACGTGGAACCCGGTCGATGGGCGCGGCTACAACATCGAGAACTTCCGCGACTTCAACAACGCGGCTCCGGACGTCTGCTTCGGCTTCGAAGGCGCGCCGGGGCACCAGACGAGCCATCACCGCGGCTTCGGCAACCTGCACTTCGGCGGAGCGCGCGGTGGCGTCGGCTTCTACAGCGCCGAGATCGGCGGCATGTGGGATGCGATGCTCGGGGAAGGGCGTCGCTGGTTCAACTTCGCGAGCTCCGACTACCACCGCCACCACACGGCCGGCGGCTCGGACTTCTACCCCGGTGAGTACCAGCGCACGTGGGTCAAGGCCGTCGACGAAGACCTCGATGGCGAGTACTCGATGAACGAGATCGCCGACGCGCTGCGCGCCGGCCGCTCGTGGTTCGTGATGGGCGACCTCGTGGACTTCCTCGAATTCGAGATGTCCGCGCGGGGCGAGACCGTCGGCATGGGCGGCGAGCTCGAGGTTCAGCCCGGGGACGTCGTGCGCATGACGATCCGTTTCCGCAGCCCGGCGACGAACGCGAACGGCGACACGCCGGTCGTCGACCACGTCGACCTGATCGCGGGTGCGATCACGGGTCTCATCTCTCCCGACGATCCGCGCTACAGCGATCCGACCAACCCGAGCACGCGCGTTCTCGCACAGTTCGGCGAGCGCCAGTGGCGCGTCGAAGCCGACGGAACCCGCGTGCTCAGCTACGCCGTCCGCGTGCCTCGCGGCTTCAGCGGCATGTACTTCCGCCTCCGCGGGACCAACCTCGCGCACTGCACGCCCTACGAGACCGACTGCCTCGGCAACCCGCTGCCCGACCACCTCGTCACGGACAATCTCGGCATCGATGGCGCCGAGGAAGCCTGGCGCGATCTGTGGTTCTACTCGAACCCGATCTTCGTGCGGGTGAAGTGAGCAACAGCTAGTCCGGGCTATCGCCCCCGCGGTGACGAACGCGCCACGGTGCGGGCCCGGGAGAGGACCCTCCTCTTCCGGGCCCCTTGTCGCCCCTGCCCGAGAGCCGCGTGAGCGCCGGCATCATCGAGACGCAGGAGAGGGGACTGTCAACCGCTCCACGCGCAGTTCGGAGGAGCGAGAGACTGCGGTTGACTGTCCCCGGCAGGAAGCGGACTCTCGCACGAGCGCTGGCCGGGGACTCCAGCCAGCCACGAAGGTTGAGCGCCGAGCTCGGTCGCCAGTATCCTGCCCGCGCTCTATGGGACCCCGCGCCAAGCAGGAGGGGAGGGCGTCGCCGTGGATGGAAAGCAGACGAAGCCAGAGCGGCATCGCGCTCGCGCTGCGCGGGTGCTCGCGATGGGGCTCGTCCTGCTGGTGGTCCACTCGTTCGTCCTCGGGACACTCGTTCTTCTCGATCCACACGGCTGGGATGCCGACGCCGCGCTCAGTGTGCTCGGTGCTCCCGGCGCCTGGAGCGCGATGTGGTTCAACGGTGCGGCCTTACCGCTCGGAGCCCTCGCGCTCGTCATGCTCGGCGCTGGATGGGGAGCGTATCTGCGCACACGTGCGGGAGTGGGGGCCGGGCTGACCCTCGCTGCCGCAGGCCTGTGCATCGGGCTGCTCGCGTTGGCGCCATGGCCCGAGCCGGACCATCTCTGGATCGCATTCGTCGCATACGCCCTGGCGGGGCTGGCGATCCTGCTCCTCGTGTTCCAGTTGGGGGGCGGCTGGCTGCGCTGGCCATTCCGCGCCCTGACCTGGGCGCTTTGCACGACGAGTCTCGTGGCTCCGCTGCTCGTCGGCTACGGCGTGCCCTTCGGAGGGTGGGTACAGCGAGCGGTGCACGCAGTACTCGTGCTCTGGCTGACTCTCGTCGGTGTGGGGATGACGCGGGATGCACGACGACGCGTCGTCGTGCGCGTGCGTTCGGTGCGACACGCGAGGTGATGGGCCCGGGTCTGAATCTCATGCTTTGCGAGGTCAACACTGCCACATAAGAAGTCCAAGAAAGAGCTAGCTGCTGCGGTTTCTGGAAGTGTTCCGTGTTAATATTACGTCATGAGCACGATGCGCAGTGGAACGTTCTCTCGCGGTGTCGTTGACGAC
>NPIF01001692.1_pt4 | contig 13167 bp, 15 predicted proteins | sample 8637461 | NCBI WGS metagenome assembly NPIF01 (sample SAMN07420641, study PRJNA396082) | bioreactor metagenome | isolation source: sample BR12 brine-fed electro-methanogenic bioreactor BR | place: Japan: Kochi | collected 2016-12-09
AAGAGGGTAAAGGCTCTTTCCATCATCCCGTCTGGCAAGGATATGGGAAAGCCGACGAGGTGGTTCCGGGATGCCAGATGTTGAATTTGCTAAAACTTCCAATTTTTGCTATGATCTGTTACTTTTGTGGCTCGTATTATGCTGAATCAAAGGAATATCGACCGGTGAAAAAGCTTATTATCGACGAAGATTATTGTAAAGGGTGTGGTCTTTGCGTCATTGCTTGTCCTCTGGAGCTGATTACCATTGGTGAAAAGGTCAACAAGCAGGGGTATCCCCTGGCGCAAATTTCCGATGCCAATCAGGACCGATGCACGGCTTGTTCGGCCTGTGCCCGTATGTGTCCTGATGCGGCAATTTCTGTCTATCAACCTAAAAAACGTTAAGCAGGATCCTGGGGCTTTATTCGAGCCCTTCTGATCTTTGCAACCTGGAGGAATCCTTGAGTAAACGGCTCTTTGTTAAGGGCAACGAAGCGGTCTGTATAGGGGCTATCGCCGCTGGTTGCCGCTATTATTTCGGTTATCCGATTACCCCTCAAAATGAAATTCCGGAGTACATGTCCCGTGAGTTGCCGCCTCTGGGAGGAACTTTTTTGCAGGCGGAAAGTGAAGTGGCCGCCATTAACATGGTTCTCGGAGCTTCCGCTGCCGGATCTCGTGTCATGACCTCATCCTCGGGGCCGGGGATTTCCCTAAAAGCCGAAGGTCTGTCCTATATGGCGGGGAGCGAATTACCCGCTGTCATTGTCAATATGATGCGATGTGGTCCGGGGTTGGGCGGTATCGATGCGTCTCAGGCCGATTACTTTCAGGCCGTTAAGGGGTGCGGACATGGCGGTTACCGACTCATCGTGCTAGCTCCCTGTTCCATTCAAGAATTGTACGATCATGCCATGTTGGCGTTTGACCTCGCCGACAGATACCGCTTGCCGGTTCTGATTCTAGGCGATGCCATGATCGGCCAAATGAAAGAAGCCCTCATCCCGCATCCCTATCATTTTCCTGACGATCTGCCGGCCAAAGACTGGGCGGTCACCGGAAAACAGGGGCGCGCCCAGGGAAATACCATTAAATCTTTGTACCTTGCTGATGGTGCTCTTGAAGCCCATAACTGGAAACTCCATGGGCGCTACCAGGAGATCAGGGAGCGGGAGGTTCTTTGTGAAACCCATGACATCGACGACGCAGAACTGATCCTGACCGCTTTTGGCAGCGCGGCGCGGATCGCCAAGACGGCAGTCGACATGGCGCGTCAGGCTGGATTGAAGGTGGGGTTGATTCGACCCATTACCCTGTTTCCTTTTCCGGAGCAGGTTTTCCGCAAGGCCACCGAACGCTGCAAACGGGTCCTGTGCGTCGAGCTCAATAATGGCCAGATGGTGGAGGATGTTCGACTTTCCGTCGACCGACAAGCCGACGTCCGGTTTTACGGGCGCCCCGGTGGGACCGGTTCATTGCCGACCCCGGAAGAACTCTTAGATCAATTGCAAAAGAATTATAAGGACTGATTTATGGCCGAGAATATGACGACCGTGTTTGAACGACCCCGGTCCCTGAAACCAGTAGTAAGCCACTTCTGTCCAGGTTGCCATCATGGCACCGTTCATCGACTGGTAGCCGAAGCCCTGGACAGCCTCGGATTGCAGGAGCAGGCAATCGGTATCGCTTCTGTGGGATGCAGTGTCCTGCTCTACGAATATTTCGATATTGATGTCGTCGAAGCTCCCCATGGGCGGGCCCCTGCGGTGGCCACGGGCGTGAAAAGAGTTCACCCTGAAAGCATTGTCTTCACTTATCAGGGAGACGGTGATCTGGCGGCAATCGGTACCGCCGAAATCATTCATGCCGCCAACCGCGGCGAAAATATAACGGTAATTTTTGTCAACAATACAACCTACGGCATGACCGGGGGGCAGATGGCGCCGACCACTCTCGGCGGTCAGGTTACCACCACCTCTCCTTACGGCCGCAATCTGGAAACCGACGGGAACCCCATTCGGGTGGCGGAATTGTTGGCACTCCTGGATGGTACGCATTTTTCAGCCCGGGTTTCGGTGGATGGCCCCAAGCGTGTTTATCAGGCCAAAAAGGTTATCCAGAAAGCCTTTGAAATGCAGAAATCAGGCGCTGGTTTTACTTTTGTGGAAGTCCTGGCGGCCTGCCCGACCAACTGGGGGGTTTCCGCCATAGAAGCCAATGAGCGGATCAGTCGGGAAATGATGCCCTGTTTTCCCCTTGGCACCTTCAAGGACTTAAGCAATAAATCGGGTTGAATTTTACTCCAATGACTCTTTGCGGGGATAACAATACGATGACTGAAGATGTTTTTATGGCTGGTTTTGGTGGCCAGGGAATATTGCTGATTGGCAATTTGCTGGCTCATGCCGCTATTGAATCTGGTAAAAATGCTTCTTTTTTTCCAGCTTACGGACCGGAAAAACGGGGTGGCGCGGCGATGTGCAGTATTATCGTCTCTGACGAGGAAATCGGCTCACCGGTAGTGGGACGGCCAACTACCGGGCTATTTTTGAACCAGGAAGCTCTGAGTAAATATTATCCGCGAATCCGCTCCGGCGGGTTTTGCTTATACAATTCGTCCTTAGGTAACGCGGATGACTGTCAGCGCTCCGATGTTCGTTTGCTGGCTGTTCCCGGCAACCAGATCGCCACGGAGATCGGCAACGTCAAGCTGACCAACATGGTAATGCTTGGGGCTTTGTTGGCCCTGAATCCTCTGGTCTCCCTGGATAAGGCCAAGGACGTTCTCGACCTCATCATTCCTGAGCGGAACAAACGATTTATTCCAGCCAACGTGCAGGCTCTCGATCGCGGTTATTCATTTCTCGGAGCCTAGGAGGCTGTCGTAACTCGCAGAAGCCAGCGGGGTGTTCGATCGATCTAAAGGCANNATCATGACCCATGTTGATTTTGTTAAACTCAAGCGGCGGGAAAAGGCCAAACATTTATGTGAGTTGGCCGAGAGTTTTTTTAATAAAGGATGCAAGGTGCTCATCACCGTCAGCGATGAAAATCAGGCTGTGACGCTGGATGGGTTTATGTGGACCTGGAACAAAGCCTCCTTTATCCCCCATGCCTATGATAATGGTGCCGTCGATTGTCTTGCGGAGCCAATTATCATTCAGCTTGATGAGCGCAATCCCCATGCTGCCGAGGTGCTTGTCATGGGAAAACCCTGCAGTGTCGAGTTTATGAGCCATTTTCGTCATGTGATCGATTTTGCTGAAATGTACGATCCCCAACTGGCCGATAATGCACGCCAGCGTTACCTGAGGTACAAGGAGGCCGGTTTTGCCGTGGCCATGCGCTAATCAGGGAGGAGAGGGCAGCCTGATTAGTCTTGAAAGAATCCCTGCCCTGGATAGGGAGGTGGCCCTGCCGCTGCAATCGGTCAGGGCCTTGGTTTTTTGGCAGGCAAGGGTCGGCCAAATCGTCACCCTCAGGGGACCTGAACATCGCTATTTTCGTGGTCGGCTGACGGCGGTTGGCGATAGGGAAGCGACGGTCGTACCTTTTTTTGAGTTTTCTCGTCCGGTCGAAAGTCCACTGAATTTGACAGTCTTTCAAGCTCTGCCCGAAAAAGAGCGGTTTGAATGGATCCTGCAAAAGCTCACTGAAATTGGTGTGCAGCGAATTGTACCTTTCCACAGCTTGCGTTCTACAACCCTCAGGCAGCGTAACGCCACTCAGGAGAAATCTCACCGTTGGCCGTCGGTCTTGCTGCGAGCTGCACGGCAATGTCGAAGAGCCATAATCCCGGAATTGGCGCCGGTGGTCGAATGGTCGCAGATGCTGGAAGAAAGTGCCGAGTCAGATCAAGCTCTGCTGTTTTATGAAGGACAGGGGCAGCAAGGGTTGTCCGGGGTTTTGCCCCGTCGGGGCCCGAAAAATCTGGGATTGATTGTCGGTCCCGAAGGGGGTTTCACCGAGGAAGAGATTGTTTCGGCACAGAAAAATAGAGTGGAAATCGTAACCCTCGGCCCGCGAATTCTGCGTACCGAAACCGCCGCTATTGTAGCGGCAACCGCTTGTCAGGTACTTTATGGCGATCTGGTATCTAGCTGAAACTTTGTTCACAAAAGGTACTTTACCCGTTTGCTGATCGTGTTCTGTCCAACCAATTCCCACAGAAAACACTTATTTAAACAGCAAGTTTTCTTGTATAGATAAAGTAATTTATGAATATTGAAAATATCGTTGTTGTCCTGGTGGAGCCCCAGGGGCCTTTGAATATCGGATCTGTCTGTCGGGCCATGATGAATTTTGGATTTAGCGATCTGCGCCTGGTGAATCCAAGCGCCGATCATCTGCATGATGACGCCAGACGTATGGCTGTAAAAGCGGGAAGTTTGCTTGAAGGGGCCGTCTTGTATGACGGTCTGGAGGACGCCCTTCGGGACTGTCATCTGGCTTTGGCGACGACCAGGCGTTTCGGCAAGTATCGTGAGGATTTTTTACATCCCGATCAGGCGGCCGACTATCTTCTTCCCTGGGCCGAAAAGGGGAAGGTGGCTCTGGTTTTCGGACGGGAAGATAAAGGGCTGACGACAGAGGAGCTCGATCTTTGTCAACGCCTGATCACGATTCCGACTCATGACCAGTTGCCCTCCATGAATCTCGCCCAGTCGGTGGTGCTGTGCCTTTACGAAATCGTTCAGGCCCGGGCCTCGCAGATGCAAAAATCCGGCGGCCGGAAAAGGCTGGCTACTATTGGGGTTCTGGAGAGCATGTACGGACATATGCGTCGCACCCTGTGTGATATCGGCTTTTTGGACGAGCAAAACCCCGATCATATCTTGCGTAGTTTGCGGCGTATTTTCGGACGGGCCGGGCTGAACGATCGGGAAGTACGCATTCTTCGCGGGCTCTGGAGCCGACTCGACTGGCTCGAGAATGAACGCCGCAAGGGGACGAATCGATAAGCTATGCAACAGCTGATTGCTCCTCTGCATATTGAAAGCCTGGTTTATGGCGGGAATGGCCTGGGATATCATGATGGGAAGGTCATTTTTGTGCCCCGGACCGCGCCGGGTGACCGGGTAGCGTGCCGTGTGACCAAATCCAAAAAGCGTTTTGCCGAGGCCCGCCTTGTAGAGGTGCTGGAACCTTCAGAAGAGCGCTGTCCGCCCCTCTGTCCGGTTTTTGGAGAATGCGGAGGCTGTCAGTGGCAACACCTTCCTTATGCGGTGCAGGGAGCGTGGAAAGAGCGAATTTTCGCTGATCTGCTGCTGAGACAGACCGGGGTGGAAAAGACCCGGATCCGGCCTCTGGTTATGGTTCCGGACCCGTGGCATTATCGCAGTCGCGCGCAACTCAAGATGGTGGTCCAGGACCGACAGTTGCGTATGGGTTTTTTTCGTCGCGGCAGCCATATCGTAGTTGCTCACCAGCAATGCCCGATCTTGCACCCTCGGCTCAATGTCATAGCGGATCTGTTTCGTGACGCGCTGAATGGCTATTGCCATGCTCATCACATGCCCCAACTGGATCTCGGCATAGATGACGCTGGAAACGTGCGGGCCGTATTGCATTACCTGGGCAGCGACAGTGTCGCTGTTGCTGATTTGCTGAGGCCGGTTGCCGGGGCTGCAGAAATCTCCCTGTTTTTGCGCCTTGGAGACAAAGGCGTGTTCGAACAGGTCTGCGGAGACGCCGATTTATTTATTCAGGTCGGCGAGCCGCCGTTGTCTTTGGCTTATGGGCCGGGTGGTTTTGCCCAGATCAATCTAAAGCAGAATCGTCATCTGGTGGCGACCGTGGTCGATACCGTGCGTCAAATCGAGGCAAGACAGGTCCTCGATCTTTATTGCGGGATGGGCAATCTGTCCTTGCCCGTTGCGAAAGAAGTCGAAAGGGTTACGGGGGTTGAGGATTACGGTCCGGCCATTGCCAAAGCCCGTTTCAATGCGCAGCGGCTGGGTATCGAGAATGCCGATTTTTATCATCTTGCAGCGGAGAAGGCGATCGGACGGTTGCAACAGCAGTCGCTGTGGGATCTGATTATCCTCGATCCGCCACGAACCGGCGCCTTCGCCGTGGTTAAAGAACTCATGCAAAAACGACCCGGACATATTCTTTATGTCTCCTGTGAGCCACCCACGTTGGTGAGGGATCTCCAGGTTTTGTCGCAGGCCGGCTACGATCTGGAATGGAGTCAGCCTTTTGATTTCTTCCCCCAGACTCACCACATTGAAAGCGTTACTCTGCTGCGCAGAAAATGAATCCTCCTTTGGGCTGATTTGGGCCCAAGCGCCGCCCGGGCGCCGGGCAAGAGCTTGCGCGACGCTCATATTTTTGTTGCAAAAGGGTGTTTGCTGTGGTAGTTAAAAAGGATAATTATTGTTCACTAAAAAGTGGGCTCGCAGCTCACTTTTTTTATTTCGGGGTTCAGTGTTATGTCAGGCAGAACCATTATCGATAAAATAACAGAACTCGTCGAGCCTGTTCTGCTAGAAAAAGGCTTCGAGTTGGTACTTCTTGAGTATCGTCGCGAGATGCGAGACATGGTTCTACGCCTTTTTGTCGACAAGGAAGGCGGAATCACCCTGGATGACTGCGCCGAAATCAGCCGTGAGGTAAGCGTGCTGCTTGAGGTTGAGGATCCCATCCAGTCGGCCTACCGGCTTGAAGTCTCTTCGCCGGGTATAGATCGCCCCCTGGTTCGCCCTGCCGATTACGAGCGTTTCCGGGACCATCTGGCCAAAATCAAGATGTCCGACAAGTGTGACCCGGATCAGCGTGGTCATCAGCGCAAGACCTTTACCGGTAAGTTGCTTGGTTTACGCGATGACATGGTCCTGCTTGAGCAAACGGATAAAAAAGGCGGCATTGTTGAATTGCCCCTGTGCAACATCGAACGGGCCAATCTGGAAATAGAATTTTAAGGTATGCGACCGTTGTCCCGGCTGCGAACAAGAAAAGAAAATTAGGGGGATATAGTTACTATGCTGGAAAATCTCAATCACATTATTGATCAGGTCGTCAAGGACAAGGGGATAGATCGTTCTGTTCTGGTCGAAGCTCTTGAGTCCGCGGTCTTATCTGCAGCCAATAAAAAGTTTCGCAACACACGTGAGCTTGAAGCCCACTACAACGATGAACTGGGTGAAGTCGAGATCTTTGAGTTCGTTACCGTGGTCGATGAAGTTCTTGATTCTTATAAAGAAATAGACATCGAAGAGGCCAGGGAAATCGATCCGGATGTGGAAGCTGGAGACTCACTCGGCATGAAGATGGAGGCCGGCAGTTTTAGCCGCATCGCGGCGCAAACAGCTAAGCAGGTTATCATCCAGAAGGTCCGGGAAGCTGAGCGGGAGAAGGTTTTTAACGAATTCAAAGACCGGGTCGGCGAGTTGGTTAACGGTATTGTACGTCGTTATGAGCGCGGAGACCTGATTGTCGATCTCGGCTTGTCGGAGGCGCTTCTGCCGCACCGGGAGCAAGTACCTCGGGAAAATTATCGGCAGGGTGATCGGGTTCGGGTTTATATCTCTGAAGTTAAAATGGCCACCAAGGGGCCTCAGATCATTCTTTCCAGAAGCCATCCTAATCTGGTTGCTGCCTTGTTCCATTTTGAGGTTCCCGAAATATCCGAAGGCATTGTCGAGATAAAGGCTGTCGCACGCGAAGCAGGGAGTCGCACCAAGATCGCGGTGGCATCTTATGATTCCGATGTTGATCCGGTGGGGGCCTGTGTTGGCATGCGGGGTTCTCGGGTGCAAAATGTCGTTTCCGAATTACGCGGCGAAAAGATAGATATTATTCCCTGGACCATGGATGTGGGCCGTTTTGCTTGTTCTGCCTTGTCTCCGGCTCAGGTTACTCGTATCTACGTCGACAATGAAACCCAGTCGTTGGAAGTTATTGTGCCGGATGATCAGCTATCTTTGGCCATTGGGAAAAAAGGGCAGAATGTTCGTCTCGCGGCAAAACTGACCGGATGGAATATCGATATTAAGAGCGAAACCCGGGCGGCAGAAGCTGCCATGGAAGAATTCACCAGCGTAACCGCGCCGGCGGGTGACAAGGTGCAGGATGAGGCGGATGAGGACGACGGGCAGGCCGGGGTCGCTGAAAGCACCTCGACTGCATCCCCGGAAGCTGGGGAAGAGAATGAAACTTCGGAGTCCTGCGAGACATTGGCAGACGAGCCGGACTCTGAATCGGAAAATGCCGAGGAGGACAAGGAGCGGGGTCAGGATTGAACAACGAAAGCTACCAGGGGCCGCAGCGCAGTTGTATAGGCTGTCGCAAGGTCCTTGACCAGTCACTGTTGGTGCGGTATGTTCTCTCCCCGCAGGGAGAAGTTCTGGTCGATTATGGCAGGAAACTGCCTGGGCGGGGGTGTTATACCTGCTGCGACAGTGCTTGCCTGGAGGCGGCGATAAAACGCAGGCAATTTGAGCGTACATTCAAGGGGCTCTGTGCGCCCCCCGTCTTCGAGGCCCTGCACCAATCTCTGGTCAGCCAGGTCAAACAAAGGGTCGCCAATTTACTGCGGATGGCCCGAAAGTCGAAAGTCGTCCTGTCCGGCAGCCGCATTGTGGCTGCCGAACTTGGAAGAGGTTCGGGGTTGGCCCTGGTTTTATTGAGCGAAGATTTGTCCCCGACTATTGCCGCCAAGGTAGCGTCTGTGGCAGAAAGCCGAGGGGTTCCCTGTTACGTAATATTCAATAAAGGTTATATGGGACAGTTGATGGGCAAGGGGGAACGAAGTGTTGTCGCGCTACGTTCTGGCCCACTTGCGGAGACGATAAACCATGAAATTTTAAGATACAAGCAGATTGCGGGAGAGGCCTGATGGGTGAAAAGATGCGAGTTTACGAATTAGCGCAAAAACTGGGACTGGACAATAAGGTGCTTTTGGAGCGCCTCAAGGCGGCGGGAGTGGATGCCAAGAATCATCTGAGTGTGCTGGATGGTGCGACGGTAGATATTTTCGATGATGGAAATCCTTCTGCCGAAAAGCCGACCGAAAAAATCGTTGAAGAAAAGGTCGAAGAGCAGCGAATCACTCCTGGTATCATTCGCCGTCGGCGCAAGGAAGTCCCGCTGGCCGAGTCCCCGGTCCAGGAACCTGCTGCGGGTGATGAAGCAGAAGAAGCCAGTACCGCGCCTACTNNCCTACTCCCGAAACGGCCTCCGCCGAACCCTCTCAGGCTGAAACGCCCATGGTGTCGGAACCGGTTTCTGAAGAACCCGTTGTTGAAAAAACGACACCAGCGGATCCGGTCGAAACTGAAACCGTAACTGAGAATGAGGCGCCCGCCGAAGCAGAGCCTGTTGCGGAAAAGCCGGTTGCGCCAAAGCCGGTTGCGCCAAAGCCCGAGACGGACTCGGCGCCTTTGCCTCAATCTGAACAAGAAACCAGAAAAACCGAACCAGAGCCCAAGAGCAAAGCAGACACGACTCCCCCTGTAAAGGAGGCTACGGCATCGCAGGCAAAGATCCTGGGGCGTGTCGAGCTCTCTCAATTATCTCCGCCTAAGCCGGAACCCTCCCGACCCTCTCGGCCGTCCAGACCCAGCCGGCCCAGCCAACCTCGGGCCGAGCAAGGCAAGGATTCTCCTCGGGCCAAGGTTAAGCCGACAGAGGTGGTGCCGCCAGAAGTTCTTGTGCAGGAAGAAACATCTCGCAACAATAAGAAAAAAAAGGGTAAGCCTGCGATTGCCCGTGAAAACGAGGTGCGTGATGGCGGGCGGGGCCGGCGTCCAAAACGGGAAATTTTTGAGCCTGACCATGATCGTCGCCCTCGTCGTGGCAAAAAAGGCGCTAAACCGGTTCAAAAAACAGAGGTTACGACTTCTAAGGCCATCAAACGGATCATCCGTATCAGCGATGTAATTACCGTGGGTGAGCTCGCCAAACGTATGGGCATCAAAGGCAAGGACCTGATTAAGGAATTGATGCGTCAGGGTAGTATGGTGACCATTAATCATCCCCTGGATTTCGAAACAGCCGCCTTGCTGGCTTCCGAGTTTAATTACGAGGTGGAAAACGTCGCCTTTGATGAGGGCCTCATTCTTGAGGATGTAGGGATTGAAACCGAAGGTCCCGATGATGCTGCAAGTCTGCAGCCCAGACCTCCGGTGGTGACGATCATGGGTCACGTTGACCACGGCAAAACCAGTCTTCTTGATGCCATCCGCACTACCAATGTGGCCACCGGCGAGGCCGGGGGAATTACCCAGCACATTGGCGCTTATGATGTCGAGCTGGACGGGCGAAAGATCACTTTTCTGGATACCCCGGGCCATGAAGCCTTTACCGCCATGCGTGCTCGTGGGGCTGAGGCGACGGATATCGTCATTCTGGTGGTGGCGGCCGATGATGGCGTTATGCCTCAGACCAAAGAAGCGATTAATCACTCCAAGGCCGCCGGCGTACCGATTATCGTTGCGGTCAACAAGATGGATAAGCCCGGAGCGAATTCCGATCGTGTCAGACAGGAATTGACCGAATTCGAGATGGTTTCTGAGGATTGGGGGGGAGACACTATTTTTGTCGAGGTGTCGGCCAAGGAACGGACTAATCTTGAAACCCTTCTGGAAATGGTATTGTTGCAAGCCGAGGTCCTTGAACTCAAGGCAAACCCGGCCAAACGCGCCAAGGGGATTATCGTTGAGGCACGACTCGATAAGGGACGGGGACCTGTCGCTACGGTGTTGGTGCAGGAAGGAACCCTGCACATTGGGGACCCCATAGTTTCCGGAGTTAATTTCGGCCGAGTGCGGACCATGACCGATGACCGCGGCCAAGCGCTTACCGAAGCCGGACCCTCCTGTCCGGTGGAAGTTACCGGTCTGTCCGGTATTCCTGAAGCCGGAGACGCATTCCATGCCGTGGAGACCGAAAAAGCGGCCAAGGACGTTGCCGGCCATCGCCAGCGTAAAATACGGGAAACAGAACTGGCCAGCTCCAGCAAAATATCCCTTGACCAGCTTTATGCCCGCTTGCAGCAAGGGGACATCAAGGAACTCAAGGTGGTTATCAAAGGCGATGTGCAAGGCTCGGTTGAGGCGGTCAAAGATTCTCTTTCCAAACTGTCAACAGATGCCTGTCGCCTGCTGGTTATTCACAGTGCTGTGGGGGGTATTATTGAAAGCGATGTCTCCCTCGCGGCGGCATCCGATGCTATTATTCTGGGATTCAATGTACGGCCTGAGCCCAAAGCCAATACACAGGCGGAGATCGAAGGTGTCGATATCCGGCTCTACACTATTATTTACGATGCGGTTGAGGACGTTCGAAACGCGATGGAAGGCCTTCTGGCCCCCATCTACAAAGAAAAACATCTCGGTCGGGTAGAGGTTCGAGAAACCTTCCACGTCAGCAAAGTGGGCACCATCGCCGGTTGCTATGTTACCGACGGTAAAGTGATCCGAGGGGCCAAGGTTCGCCTGGTCCGGGATAATATCGTTATCTGGGAGGGCAAAATGAGCTCCCTTAAGCGCTTCAAGGACGACGCCAAAGAAGTGACCAGCGGTTACGAATGCGGCATCAGCCTCGAAAACTTCAACGATGTTAAGGTCGGGGACATTATCGAAGCCTTTGAGATGGAAGCGGTTAAAGCTCTCCTTTAAGTTCGGAGCAGGCCATGATCGTCGCTGTATTACGCCTCGAGCTGGTCGTGCATGAGGCGACCAGTCTTAAGGCAAAGCGGTCGGTGATCAAAAAAATCCTCGGCCGCTGCCGTAACCGTTTTCCGGTCTCCTGTGCAGAGACAGGGCTGCAGGATGTTAAACAGCGAAGTCAGCTTGGCTTTGCCGTGGTCATCGGTTCAGAGGCTCTTGGCCATGGCTTGTTCGAAAGACTGGAACAGGAAATAGAAACCATCGGCCTGGCTGAGATTATCGATCGATTTGTCGAATTTCTTCATTATTCGTAGAGGTGTGCTTGCAGTTTCAACGATCCCACCGCGTTGGGGAACAAATACAAAAAGAAATATCCGCTCTGTTACTTAAGGGCCTAAAAGACCCTCGAATCGGATTTGTGACCATCACCGAGGTCAAGGTTACCTCGGATCTGGGTTTGGCCCGTGTCTATTTCACGGTGATGGGTGAGGAGCAGGTTCGCCGTGAAACGGCCCAGGGCTTGACCAGTGCGACTCCTTATTTGCGGCGGGAATTGGGCAAACGCTTACGTCTGCGTCACGTTCCTGAATTGATATTTGAATTTGATACCGCCCTGGAATATGGGAACAGAATCGCCTCATTATTGCAGGAGATAAAACAAAAGGAAGACCATGATTGAGGCCATCCTCAGCACAATCAAACAGGGGCAGCGGTTTCTGGTGGCTTCCCACAGCAGTCCGGATGGAGACGCCCTGGCTTCGACTATGGCCCTGTCTATTGCCTTGCAGGAAATGGGCAAAGAGGTTGTGGCATATAATCGTGATGGCATGTCCGCAGAGATGGCTTTTCTGCCTTCGGCCGACCAGTTGGTGGCTTCTGTTGAGCCGACTCAGATTTTTGATGCCGGCTTTATCCTCGACAGTGGTGAACTGCATCGAGCCGGAACTGAGCTTCGTGAATATTGTAAAACGCTGGTCAATATCGACCACCATCCTCACTCCGAGGATTTTGGCAGTATCTATTATGTGGACGATACCTGTTGTGCTACCGGAGCCCTCATCTATCGCATTTTGCAGGCCGCCAGCCACCCCATTTCGTTGCCGGTGGCAACCTGTATTTATACGGCGATTCTCGCCGATACGGGGTCCTTTCGCTATTCCAATGCCGATCCTGAGGCTTTTAGAATTGCCTCTGAGATGGTAGCCCTTGGGATTTGTCCCTGGGAAGTATCCGCCAATATCTATGAAAACAGGCCGGAATGTCAGTTGCGTCTGCTGGCGGCGACGCTGGAAACTCTGCGTATCTCAGACTGTGGACGGCTCGGGGCCATCTGTGTGACCGAACAGATGTTCGCGGATACTCAGACCGGTCCGGAACACACCGATGGCCTGATTAATTACCCCCGATCGGTTCGCGGGGTGATGGTGGCCCTTTTGTTTCGCCAGGTGAGTCATGACTGCTTTAAAGTCAGTTTCCGTTCCAAGGGCGAGGTGAATGTTGGTGAACTGTCTCGTCAGCTGGGGGGTGGCGGTCATCATAATGCCGCCGGAGCTACCGTTAACGGCGATTTGGCG
>NPIF01000606.1_pt1 | contig 13147 bp, 9 predicted proteins | sample 8637461 | NCBI WGS metagenome assembly NPIF01 (sample SAMN07420641, study PRJNA396082) | bioreactor metagenome | isolation source: sample BR12 brine-fed electro-methanogenic bioreactor BR | place: Japan: Kochi | collected 2016-12-09
TCTTGCCCGAGCCGGACGGCCCGATCAGGGCGAGCACCTGATGGCGGCGAACCTGGATATCGACCCCGTCGAGGACCCGGAGTTCACCGAAATTTTTCTTCAGATTACAGGTCTCGATCTCTACCGGTGGAGGGGTGTTCATATCGTCTCTCCCACAGCCTGGCGTGAGCGCCGCAGATGCTTCTCCCAACCTTTGACCCCAACAGTGACCAGGGAGATGATGGCCAGGTAAAATCCGGCGGCGCATAAAAAGGGCAGAAAGGCCTGACCGGTCTGAAAAACCACGTTACGGGCCACGTAGGTCAGTTCGATGAGGGTGATAGCGCCCACCAGCGAGGTGTCCTTGATCAGTACGACCAGGTTGTTGCCCAGCGAGGGGAGCGCATCCTGCATGACCTGGGGCAGGACGATGCGGCGCAGAATCTTGCCTCGGTTCATACCGAGGGACGCGGCGGCGTCCCACTGACCCCGCTCCACGGCGTTGATACCGCCACGCAGGGTTTCGGCGTTGTAGGCGGTGGTATTAATGATAAGGGCGATGAGGGCGGCCCCGAAGGCGCCGATCGCCTCGAAACCGAGCAGGTGGTTGACCACGGTAGCCAGGGCAAAATAGGACATGAACAGCTGCACCAGCAGCGGTGTGCCCCGCACCACCCAGATAAACCCGTTGGCTCCCCGGCGGATCAGGGGATGACGGGACACGGCGCCGATGCCGATCAGGGCGCCGGTAGCGAGGGCCGTCATCGCAGTGATTATCGAGAGGAGCAAGGTCAGAAGGGCCCCCTTCACCAGCAGCGGCAACATGAGGGAAACCTTGTCGGCAAAGCCGGGCCCCTCGACGTTGGCCGCAAGACGACCGGCCTCCCCGCGCCCCGGAATCTGCCGTGCGTACTCCCCCCAGGCCGAGAACAGACCCTGGAGATCGGGGGGGCTACCAACCCATTGGCGATAAATTCTGTCGTAGGTGCCGTTTTGCACCAGGGCCAGCAAGGCCTGGTTAACCTGGCGGACCAGTTCCGGCGCATTGCGGGGGGCGGCAATGCCCACTGCCTCTTGGTACAGTAGGTCTCCCAGCGGCACAATGGCACCGGCCGCGCCTTTCTTGACGTAAAACCCGCCGACGATGCGATCGGAGACAAAGGCGTCGATCTTGTCGGTGTTCATCGCGGCCACAATCTCTGCCTCGCTGCCGAAAGCCAGGACGACCACCTCCGGAAACTGCTTTGGATGTTCGGCGATGTAACGAGCGTAGGTGGAGTCCTCGGTGACACCGATCCGTTGGCCGCGCAGGTTGCTCAGCCCGCGGCGGACGAAGACCTGGGCGCCGCTGACATAATAGGGCAGACTGAAGTGCATCTGTTTCAGCCGCTGCGGGGTGATCGCCATGGACCCGCAGATCAGTTCGTACTTGCCGGCCTGCAGCCCGGCCTGGATACCGGCCCAGTCGGTCTGCACCAGCTCCGGCTGGTAGCCCATCTGTCGGGCCAGTTCCCGGGCCATATCGGCGTCGAAGCCGACCAGGTGGCCTGAAACATCGGTGGTGGAAAAGGGCTGAAAAGCACCGGACATGGCCAGACGCAGGGTTGGCTTGTCCCTTGCGGGGGTGGGCTCGGCGGCGAACGGGGCCGGAAGAAAGGCGAAACCGATCAGCAGCGCGAGACTGAGAATGACGAGAATCTTTCGCGGCATGTTCATCCTTGATACCTTCTCAAAACGAATAAGGACCTTGGCTGAACCTGGCCCGTTTTCATCCGGACAGGTCACTGCGCCCACACAGAGATCCCGAACCGCCCCACCCTAGCAGAATCATTGATAAATGACAAACTTGGGTCGGGTACAGGACACCCTGCTATTTTTCTTTTTTCTGTGACGCCTTTTTCCCTTTTCACTTTTAGAGACGCGAGGCATTATTGATCTCGATTTTGGAGCGATAGAGGGGAATGAGTCCAAAAAATAAGTTTCTTTCGGGGGGAAGAAGAAATGCCTGTTCAAAAAACCCAGACAAGCTCTCTGATTTCGCTGGCCGGTATCCTGCTGCTGGGACTGCTCATCAATGGCGCCATCGGCTATTTCGGGCTGCGCTATGTAGACCTCAAACATGCCGAACTGATGCAACGGGTTAATCTGCTGACGGAGGCAACGGACCTGGCGCGTGAAGCGCAGGTCCACTTCAAGCTTCAGGTCCAGGAATGGAAAAACCTGCTGCTACGTGGTCAAAACAGGGAGGACCTGGCCGACTACCGGGATGCCACCCTGGCGCAAGCCGGCCAGGTTCAGGAAGCCTTGCGCCGGCTAGGGACTCAAGCCAGCCTGCTTAAACTGGACGCCGAAGCCGCCTTGATCGCCGGGCTCATCTCCGATCACCAGAACGTGCTTGCCGTTTACCAGAAAGAATTGCAGGCCCTGCCGCCCGACACTTTTCAAAAGGCTCTCAAATTAGATCGGGCCGTTCGCGGCATCGACCGCCCGTTCAACACTGCCATCGATCAGTTGGCGCAAAGGTTCAAGGATCTGGCGCAGGTCCAGAGGCTGGCAACTGCCGAACAATCCCAAAAAATTATTGAGACGGTCCGTCGCGTGATGCTGGTGGGAACAGCGCTGACCGTGGCTGTCCTTGTCCTCATGCTTGGCATGGTGAGCCGCAGAAACCGGGGTCTATGAACGTCACCGAGTTTCTCATCATGCTGTTCGCCGGTCTGGGCCTGTTTTTCATCGGGATCAAGCTGATCGGTTCGCACTTGGGTCAGATGACCGGCCGCAGTTTCCGCAAATGGATTCTGCGCCTGATTGATAGATCCTGGTCGGCTTCTTTGCTGGGGATACTGTTTGGTGCCATCACCCAAAGCACGAACGCCGTAACCTTCATCGTCAGCAGCATGATCACCGCCGGTCTGGTACCGGTGCGGGTCGCCATGCCGGTGGTGATCTGGGCCAATCTGGGGACCTCGGCCCTGGTGCTCATGGCCACGGTGAATATCCGTCTGTTTGTATTGGGCCTGCTGGCCATCATCGGTCTTGGCTATTTCTTCAATATTGAACAATCAAGCCGCTATCGGCACGCTGCGGCGGCACTGCTGGGTGTTGCCTTGCTGTTTTTAGGGCTTGATTTCATCAAGCAGGGCGCAGCGCCGCTGCGTGAGCTTCAGGCTGTACGCGATTTGCTGGGCCTGGCGTCCCACTCCTATGGGCTTGTCTTCATGCTCGGCGTCGGCCTGGCCGTCGTGGCCCAATCGTCGGCGACGGTGACGGTGGTTGCGGTCACCATGACCAAACAGGGGTTGCTCAGCATGGACCTGACCCTGATGGCCATTTACGGGTCTGGTCTGGGCTCTGCCCTCAGTCTCTGGTTCATGACCGCCAACGTGGCCGGCATGGCCCGGCAACTGGGGTACATCCAAATCTTTCTCAAGGCCGTTTCCGCCCTTTTGATGGTGCTGCTGTTTGCGCTGGAACGCGGTTTTGACCTGCCCCTGATCAAAGCGATGATCGGGCATATTTCACCGAATACCAGTCTCCAGGGGGCCTGGGCCTATCTGTTGATGCAACTGCTGGGCTGTTTTGTCGTGACCGCCTGGTCTGGGCAGTTGTACCGGCTTGCCCTGCGAACATCCCCCGCCACCCTCGAAGAAACGCTGTCGAAACCCCATTACCTTTATGAAGAGGCGCTCGGTGAAGCGGAAACCGCCCTGGACCTGGTCGAAAAGGAGCAGTCCCGGCAACTGGAGCGCCTGCCCCACTATCTGCCGAGCGAAGACCAACGCGCGTCGGCATCGGTCATAGAGGGCGGCGGAAGCCCCAAGCTCCATGCCGCCAATAAGTCGGTAACTGCCGAAATCAGCGAATTCCTGACCGAGCTGATGGATCGTACCCAGGACCGCGATGCGCTCAACCGTATGTTGAACTTTCAGTCGCGCAATCGCCTCCTGGCCGACATCCAGGATGGACTCTACAGTCTTGTGGAACTGTTGCGGCCCATCGGGAACGATGACAAGGCAGGGGCGGTTGCCCACGGTATTGTCGAGGGTCTTGATTTTTTGCTGCTGACCCTGCTGGATACGCAAAAATCGCAGGACGAACAGGACCGGGCGCTGTTTTTAAAGCTTACGACGGACAACTCAACGGTCATGGAACGGGTCCGCGACCAACTGCTGCACAAAGGCGCTGAATTGTCGCCGGAGGCGCTGGAGGCATTGTTCAGCGCCTCCAGTCTGTATGAGCGAATCGTCTGGTTGCTGCGGCAGTATTGTCTGCTGTTGAATGGCCTGGAACGATGATCGGCATCTATCTGCATGTGTAGCAAATCTTCAAACGGAAGGTCATATGACACCAAACGATGCCCAGGAATATAAGGATCTGAAGAGGTATGTTTTCTGGTTGGTGGCCACCCTGGCGCCGCTGGTGGCCATTAACATCGCCATAGGGATTCTCAGCGACTCGCTGACAATATTCATCATTGCTGCAGAGGGCGTGATCAGCCTGACCCTCCATAGCTTCAATATCGCTATGATCACCATCATCCAGCGCCGCAACGCTTTCAACTTTCCCTACGGCACGGGAAAGCTCGAAAATTTTTCGAGTTTTTTATACTCTTTGACCATTATCCTGTTGACCGCGATCATCATTAACTCTGCCCTGAATCGGTATCTGAATCCTCCCGAAACAATCAATCTGGGGCTGGCACAAATAACCATGGTATTGGCGATAATCCGCGCCTGGGTCATGGTGGCCTGGATATCACGCCTGTGTCGCAGATATTCGGACCATTCTCCGATGACGCACTCCTATTACGTTGATCTCAAGCTCACCCTGATCCTTAACCTGTCTGTTTTCGCCGGTCTTCTGTTAGGTTTCGGATTGTTCTCAATGGGCCACGTTCGGGCAGCAGTGACGGTTGACCTGATCCTCGGCCTCTCGGTCGTGTTGTATATGTTTTATTGTGCCATGGGCGTGCTGGTCAAAAACTTCCGGTCGCTGATTGACCTGCCGCTGCCGGAGGCGGATCAGCATAAGATCCTGAAAGCTCTTGCGGAAGATTTTGATCATTACGAAGGGATCGGGAACGTTTACACTCAGCTCAGTGGCAGCACCCGCTTTGTCCAGATGGAGTTGGTTTTCAAAGAAAAAACGACTGTAGAAGAAATTGAGAGCCTCCGCATGAGACTTGAAAAAAAACTAGGAGAACATTTCAGAAAGATGGTATTCCACCTTGTCCCGCTGGTTCAGAAGCCATAGGGGATGTTAAAAATCCTCTGTTTAGCCACCACCCTGACAGTTGACGAAAAATGGTCCCAAACATGGGTCATCCGTTGTACTTACGCTTTGAACCCGCAAAGGAGACAAATTAAATGAAATGCCCATGGCCTGCAAGAAGCACTGTAAAACCTCTTGTCTATATTCTGCTGCTGTCGTTCACTCTTGCCCTGTCCGGTTGCGGCGGAGGTTCGGGCAGCGAGAGCGCTTCCATTGTGATCGCGGGGATCGATATGCACCCCCATATCTATCAGGAAAACGGCACAATTATCGGCCTGGATGCGGAGGTGGCAACAAGGGTGGCGGCAAATGCCGGCGTCGATTATTGGCTGGAAATGGAAGAGACCAGTTTCACCGATCTCTATAACAAAACTAAAGCCGGCCCGAGTCGGGCAATCATCGGTATCAACTATTCGGAGTTGAGAAAAAATGATTTTAAATGGGTTGGGCCGATCAGCAAAACAGGATTTCATGTGTTTACGAAAAAGGGCTCAGGCTTAGGAGCAGGCCAGGCCGCCGCCAAAAATATCCCTTCGATCGCGGCGGTGCCGGGATGGCTGGAAACAACCACTCTGGAAGATCAGGGTTTTGAAAATCTCACGTATTTCGATACATACGAAGAAGCNNCGAAAACGACGATGTCGACGCCATAGCTACTGATTTGATGCAGTTCGCCTACACTGTCAGAGGAAAATATTCCATTACCGCTGACTTTGACCTCTGCTACAGCTATAAATCGGCCTTTTATTATATTGCGTTTTCAAAAGATGTTGATGACAGGCTGATCAGTTCGATGCAGAGTGCACTTGATGAACTCATACGAAATGGCACGGTATACGAAACTCTGAAAAAATACTTTCCTACCGCCCCGAAATTCATGAGCCCGGATATACTTCAACTTTTCTCCGAATATGCACCGCCTCTCAATTACTATACGGGGTCTATCGGTGACTATCAGGTTGCCGGTTCGTCTGTGAAAATCGTAAAAGAAATCCAGAAAAGACTTGGCGGCTACGCATCCAGCATTTATATGACAAGTTGGTTTGATGGTTACGCTACCGTGCAGGAGCTTCCGAATAGTGCTCTGTTCACGACAGCTCGCACCCCTGAGCGGGAGAACCTCTTCCAGTGGGTAGGGCCGATAGCACCCATGAACCCAGATTTCTATACCCTTAAGGACGCAGACATAACGGCGAACACACTTGAAGAAGCTCGAGCGTTGACAGTTACGACGCCAACTCAATGGTATACACACGATTTTCTTAAAGCCAACGGCTTCGAGAATATTCTCACCTCGTATTACCCGGCAGATTCCTTCGCACAACTGCTGGAGAGGGAGGCCGATGCAATCTACATCGATCCTGAGGCAATTGACTGGTTATGCCGAGAGAGCGGCACATCACGCGACAGTCTTGAAAAGTTGCCTATCGAGACACCAACGCGACAGGGGTATATCGCATTCAGCCTGGATACACCAAAAGTCACTGTAGATGAGTGGCAAAACGCCCTGGATGCGATGAAAGCCGAGGGAGTCTTCGATGTGATCCAGTTGGGCTGGGATGGCAACCTTGAGCGGTTTGCACAAGATCCTGCGCTGGCGGCTGCGCTGGCCGGAGGAGTAAAGGAAAATGTGCTGAACGAGCTTGATAGATTTTACGATGCTACCCCCGGCCTCTACTCTGTGCAGTGGATTGACACTGCCGGGATCAACCGCTTTGGTTATCCTGAGGCCAACAGTCTCCCTGAAGGTTATAACTACAATCTTGACGATGATATACATGACAGTGCGTTTCTTTCCATCCTTGCCAGGCGTCAGCCGGCCACACTTGAAATCCCTCTCTCTGAGGGTGGCGATGGTGCGTTTCTCTTCTATCCGGTCTACAGATATGGTCAATATCTGGGAATGGTTTACACAATCAAGCTGAAAAGCTGAAATGAGGCGGCATCGGCACGAAGTCGACACCCTAATTTTGTGCCGGCAACCGTTTGAATGAATGGTATAGATGAAATCCTTCAAGGCAAAGAGGCTGATCTGGTTTGGTGTAACTCTGACTCTTTTGTGCGTTGTCGGCGTTGCCTGACAATCGACCCAAGGACCCTGCTTGGAACAGAAACCTGCCGGTATTATTTACGGGGTAAACGATATCCCGCCGTTGCGAACGACGCTGTTGCTGGCATTTCAACACGCCGGTTTAGCGCTTGTGTTTGTGGTGTATCCCCTGATGCTGCTGTCCGGGGCCTCAGGAACACAGGCGGATGCCGAAGGGATTGTGACGGCCTCCATACTGGCCATCGCTGCTGGCACCTTTCTGCAATGTCTGGCGCGTCACGGCATGGGCAGCGGGTATCTGGCGGTGCACATCAGCAATCCGGTGTACCTGCCGGTATCCATCCAGGCGGCCGCCATGGGCGGAATCGGTCTTGCACTTGGCATGACCGTGATTGCCGGAATCTTCAGCATTATTTTTTCACGATTCCTTCGCCATCTGCGCCACCTCTTTCCGGCGGAAGTCTGCGGCGTCGCCATCTTTATGCTTGGCATCTCGATGGTCGGATCCGCCTTGTCGAGGATGCTGGGGCTGAGCAGCGCCGGCCAGGTGGATCCTAACAGTGTTGCCGTTGCTGCTGTTACCCTGACCCTCATCGTATTTCTGAGTGTCTGGCCGAAGGGGCATATCCGGTTATATTCTGTAATGATCGGCATGGTGTGCGGTTACGCTGCGGCGCTTTATCTTGGTGTTGTCGATCCGGCGAGCCTCCGAAGTCTGTTGGATGGAGGGTTTCTGGCGTTGCCAACCCTAACCGTCCCGAAATGGAAATTCGAGTGGATTTTGCTCCTTCCGTTTCTGATGGTAGCGCTGGTATCGTCCCTGGATTCCGTCGCTGGTATCGTGACCTGTCAGAAGATTAATCAATCGGAGTGGGTTCGCCCGGACATGGACAGCGTCAGTCGGGGTATTCTGGCGGATGGTGCAGGTGTGGCCATTTCAGGTATTTTGGGAACCCTCGGAACGGGAGTCTCCACCACCCATATCGCCCTTTCTTCAGCAACAGGCGCCACGGCTCGCCGTATCGGGTTGCTGGCAGCGATGCTGTTGCTGGCCATGGCGTTTGTGCCGCCGGTTGCAAAAGTGTTATCCCAGATGCCGTCGCCGGTTATGGGGGTGGTTCTGTTTTATGCCGCCGTCTTTCTGATCACCTCCGGCATGGGACTGATCACCTCAAGGATGATGGACAACCGCCGGGTATTCATAATTGGAAGTTCCATTGTCGCCGGGCTTTCCGTGATGCAGTTCCCTGACCTTGTCGCCCAGTTTCCCGCCTGGTTGAGCAGCATTGCCGGGTCTGCTTTTGCCGTTGCTTCGCTCTGCGCCATCCTCCTGAACCTGCTGTTTCGCATCGGTACGGGCCAGACTGCACGGATTCGTATTGAGCCGGAACTGGTCAATATTCAAGAGGTCAGAGACTTTTTTGAGAAGAGCGGCGGTTCCTGGGGTGCCCGTCGCCAGGTAATCCAGCGGGCGGAAGCCGCAATTCATGAACTGCTGGAGACTTTGATTCTGACGGAACTAGCGTCCGAGGCGATTGATATCCAGGCCCGCTTTGACGAATATAACCTGGATGTTACGGTGTCTTATGCAGGAATGGCATTTTCTATGCTGGATCGGCAGCCGTCAACAGAACAGCCTCTTGATGAAGACACCCTACTCCTGCGGCTGCCTGTTTTGCTTATCCGTCAGTACGCCGACCGTGTGGCTGTTGACACGGTAAATCATAGGCAACGTGTGTCTCTGCACTTTGAGCATTAAACGAATCGGGAGGTATCCCGATAACTCCCGTTGAGAAAAAACACCACCGCCAATCAGGTCAATTGAGGCGCTTTACTGGCTCAACAGTTTTGCGCTGTCGTACTCAAAATGCTGGTAATCAAGTAACCTCGACCAGTTTCCACCCCAATCAAAACCCCGATCCGTAAACGCTTTCACTGCTGCGGAATCAGGATGAAGATATCCCGGCACCTTTTTGCTTCGGTCAACATACCCTGCAGCAGCTGGGGGAAGCACCAGACAGTCGGCAGGTCGTTCTGTGCAGAAGCTCAATACGGGCGAGATCGTGTCAAACCCATTACGGCGTAAAAACTCCCCCTTGGCTTCAACAGGGTCCCAGCCCATGGCTTTGAGCGAATCATTCATCGGAGAGATATAGGGATTCTGTAGCGGATTAATTTCTATAGCGCCGCCGTAGCTATGTTTGGAAAAAACCCCCGGTTTTCCCGTAATATCACGACAGTTAAATGCCGAGCTGTTGTTCGCCTCCATAGACCGATGATCGCTGGCATCGTAGTTCTCGATCAGCTCCATTTTTTCAATGGGGTAGCGAGCGGTAAAGAGATCGGCAAAGATGCGCATGACTGGCCATGCCAGCTTGCGATGCACCACCAGTTCGCCGACCTTAACCTGGCCATCATATCCCCAGTGAGTCAGAACCAGATAACTAAGATCACTCTGCCCTACCGGACATCCCTGTTTCCAACTCTTTTTAAGCCGCATCTGTTCTTCGACCGCCTTGGGCAGGGTTGTAGCGATACCATAAAACCCTTCAGGAGTCCGCAATTCGCCCATAACCTCGTGAGATCCTGAGGTGCGAAAAAGAATCTCTTGATCGAGGTTTACGGAAGACGCTCCACTGTCTCCAAAGGAAAGATCCGTGGTGAAACAACCAACCAGAAATAGCAGCATAATCGTGGTTCTACGGTGGATAAGGCACATGCGCAAACCCATGATGACTCCCTGTAACTTGATTCGATCGGAAACCAACAGCCCCCGGCTTGGGGTCAGACCAAAATGCGGCCGGGCAAAGATAACCGAGCAGTCACTCCAGAATGGGTGATCCGACACCCTGGATTATAGCTTGCATGGCAGGGCTTAATTGTTTCACAAGTTCTGCGTTGTACGCTCCTGAAGGCGGCATATCGATGGGGTTATCGAATAACTGCTGAGTCGCCACAGCATAAGACCGGGATATCCAAGCGGGTGAGCCCTCTTCGGCGGCTGGGTCAACGTTGGTGATAAAAGTGGAAACAGTATTGTCACTGTTACGGATAATCTCAAAAATTCGAAACTGCTGTGGAAAATCCCTTAACGACGCGGTCTCGACCTCCCAGAACCCAAACTCTGGATGTGCGTCATCCGCTGATTTTCGCACGGTCACCACATTGCGATGACGATGCCCGGATATCCATAAAACCAGGTTGGAGTAGGTGTTCAGTTTGGCCACAAGATTGGTGCTGTTGATATCCGAGTCGCTGGTGGTGGGATAGCCCACTAGAGCTAGAGGCACATGGGCTGCGATAATCATCAGCTTGTCTTCGGCCTGCCCCTGGTCAAGTTCACTGACAAGCCACTCATAACGCGCCTGGTCCAGATATCCCAGCCACGGCGGATCGGTTTTATCCTCACTCTGCGTATTATCAAGCACGATGACCTTGACCGGTACATCCGATTTCGGCTCGAAACTGTAACAGGCAAAGTCGTCGGTAAGGTTACTATCGGTGAAACCATGTCCCACAGGATTTGACGATGTTTTGAAAAATTCACTCATCCATTCTTGCTTTGGCGTTAAGCGACGATCGGGATCGGCGGCCGGCACCTGTGGTGCGCCATTGGGAAACTCTTCCACGGGGCCTGCGCCGATAACATCACCATAGGGTGTCCGCCCGTCAATGGCCCCCATATAGGCCGTGCGCGTATCAATGCCCTCTGTCATGAAATCCCCCATTAAGAGCATATCTTTACCGGTCGAGGCTCCCGTGACGTAATCAATCAATCGGTATGATCCAACCCAGAAATGATCATGGTTGCCAAGGGTCTGATACCATGGGATCGATTTATCCAGACCTGCTGCCTTGTATTCGTCCTGATAATCATTGTAAGGCCCAGGCACAGGGTCATCCTTGTCCCCGGAATCGGGGTTGATTGTCGCACCGTCCATCACATCGATATACCACCGCAGTTCGTTGTACTGGGCGCTGTTGCTCACATCCCCTAAAGAGATTCCAAAATCGATAGGATTCTGTTTATGGATGCCATTGATCGTCTGAATGGCCGCATCTAGGACATGGGTTGAATAAAGCATGGTCGCCGAATAAGCCGATGAATTACCCCCTTCATAACCCCCATAGACCCCTATAACAGGAGATTCTTTATCGGTGATATGGATATCTGTTATGGTGAAAAAGTTGAGCAGACGCGCCGTGGCGGTAACCGCGGCACCGGTGTAATCATCGGCCATGATATCGAGTCGTTTTTTCGAATCTACACCGGGGCCATAATGCCAATTGCCATAGCCGTATTCCTGATATTTTGAAACCTCATAAGGGAAAATCGTATCAAGACTCCAGATCGGTGGGTCAGCGATCACCGTCCTCTGCAGCGTTGTAGATACATCGGCAGAAATGGGATAGCTTTCCAGTACAAAATCATCACTGCTGTCGTCGCCCGCGCATCCTGCTAATGAAAAAATCAGCAGCATCAGGAGCAACAGGGAACGGGCTGTATTGGCTCTATTTTTGTGGGTCATAAACATGGTCCCTTTTTTAAAAGGTTATTCCAAAGAATCTGTGGGTAGATTTCAGGCGCCGTCTTCAGATCCGGCCGCCTGGGTTTCGACCAACAAATCCAGAGCCGGCAGGGAAGGCGCTCAAGTCTATACTGAATCGCATTTTAAATCATCATGGTTTTGCATTCGGATTGCGGAAAACAAAGGCATCTGATCGTTGCACCCAAGGGGCTGAGGCAAAACAATTGAAGGATAGACTCAACAGGTGTTGCCGTGCTAAAGGATTGACCTCTGTGGAAATGACAGGTCAGCACTGGTAACTACTGATTGTCGTTAAGCCAACAGCGCCGCCGTGAATGGTTAGTTTGTGAGGACGAGGAAGCTTGCCATGCTGTATTTTTTTGGTTGTGTTTTTGCCCTGCTTCTTGGTTACGCCGTTTACGGACGTTTTGTCGATACTGTTTTCGACCCCGACCCCCATCGGACGACACCGGCTCGGGCTTTGGCTGATGGCGTCGATTATGTGGAAATCTCGCCAAAGAAGACCTTCCTCATCCACCTGCTCAATATCGCCGGGGTCGGTCCCATCTTCGGTCCGATCCTCGGTGCCCTGTACGGCCCGGCGGCCCTGGTGTGGATTGTCATCGGTTCTATTTTTGCCGGTGCGGTGCATGATTACTTTTCCGGCATGTTGTCGGTTCGCCATGACGGCAAAAGTATTCCCGACGTGGTCGGTGTCCAGCTTGGCAATGGCTTTAAGCATTTCATGCGCCTGTTTTCCATCATTCTGTTATTGCTGGTCGGCATTGTCTTTGTGCTCGGTCCGGCCACCCTGCTCGGGAACATGTCGGGGCTCAATGTCAGTGCCTGGGTGGTGATTATTTTCGGCTACTATTTTCTCGCCACCATTCTGCCGATTCAGCAAATCATCGGTCGCCTCTATCCGGTGTTTGGCGCGGTGCTGATCTTTATGGCCGTCAGTCTGATCATCGCCCTGATCATGCAGGGCTATGACTTTTACCCGCAGCTGACTCTGAAAAATCTGCATCCCCAAGAACTACCGGTGTGGCCATTGCTGTTCATCACCATCGCCTGTGGGGCCATCAGTGGGTTTCATGCCACTCAGTCGCCGCTTATGGCCCGCTGTGTGTCCAATGAACGCCATGGCCGGGCGCTGTTTTATGGGGCGATGATCGGCGAAGGGGTGATTGCCCTGGTATGGGCGACCCTCGGCATGGCTTTCTATCACACCCCCGGCGCTCTCAATGAGGCCTTGAATGTTGGTGGCCCGGCCCATGTTGTCAATGAAGTTTGCACGGGCCTGCTGGGCCCGGCCGGT
>NPIF01000790.1_pt1 | contig 13121 bp, 12 predicted proteins | sample 8637461 | NCBI WGS metagenome assembly NPIF01 (sample SAMN07420641, study PRJNA396082) | bioreactor metagenome | isolation source: sample BR12 brine-fed electro-methanogenic bioreactor BR | place: Japan: Kochi | collected 2016-12-09
TCAGTCCCTAACAAGGCATTGATTATTTCACTACACAAAAAATAGAAAAGAGGAAAAAATGATCGGAATTTTTGTGTCAGTCCCTATTAAGGCATTGATTATTTCACTACTCTACAAACATTGCAAAAACAACGACTGCAACAATTTTGTGTCAGTCCCTATTAAAGCATTGATTATTCCACTACCTGTTCCAATTGTTCTACCTGTATATGGAGAGATTACTGTGATGAATGGTGTCAGTCCCTAACAAAGCATTGATTATTTCCCTACAATTTATGTCGCAACAATGTCCCCAGGAGCTCTTGCATATAGAGCAGAAAAGAGGTGTCAGTCCCTAACAAGGCATTGATTATTTCCCTACGGCGATGCAAATAATCGCTGATATCGAAAGAGACTCAGTGAGTGTCAGTCCCTAACAAGGCATTGATTANNCATTTTGCCTCTCTCATTATAGCGCCCCCGCCTGTGGGGGCAAATTCATCAAAAATGCCCATTTTTGCCCTCCGCGAGCGGGTCGAAATGAAAATTTTACGCCTAGCCGCTCGCAAAATCGCATTTCTCCACCCCCACCCATGCTGGTTCCGCTCTTTTCTACTGCCACCCCTTGCACCTCTTTCTCCGCTTTTTGCGAGCAGGTCAAAATCATGCACACCCCCCATACCCGCTCGCAAAACCACTTTTTAGTTGACCGGTCAACTAATTTTTATGTCAGTCTATTGTCAGAATGCCAAAACCGCGCGATGTATTCTTACCCACTCCACTATAATATCCGAACGCTGCCAGCATCCTCAACGCCGCCCATTCTTGCGCTTTCGGTCGTTTGGTTTCTACCTGCAGCTCACCTTTTCCGCCAACCACTAGACCTTCCTGTTGCACAGCCTGGCTTTGCATATTAAATTGCGATACAAAAACCTCTGCATCAAGAAAATCCAGTATCGAATCGGGCAGCATCTCCGGCGCATGGTGATTCCATTTTCTAAGCAGACTGCGAAAGATCATTTCAGGAGAGATGAGCGGATTGTAGAAGCCCCCATTCTGGAAAACAATCGGGACCGTCGCGAAACGAAATTTCACACGATTTTGTTCTGCTGGATGATTCGCCAAAAAATAATCTTGAAGGATGTGATAGGAAGAATAACAGCATAAAGAATTATCCCGATTCTCCCAGTAGAGATTCTCAATACTAAAGGGTATACCAGCCAGTTCTACGATGGTTCCGATCCCCAAGAATCCTCCCGGCTGGATGGCATTGTACAGGATCATTTCCATTTCTTTGCACATGCCTGTTAACCGAAGATAGTAATGCTGTCTGGGATGAATACATCCTTTAATAAATCTACCCAGAAGTGTCGAGGTAGTGAACGGGACCCCATCCTGCTGCAAACCATGTACATAGTTGGCATACGGCTCATGATAGGCGCACATGCAATCATACATCAGCGATTGCGCTGCTTTCCCATACCAATTCGCCGCTCGTTTGGGCTTTTCGATCATGGGAGCCAGCTCCAACACGATCGCGATCAGGTCAATATTTCGCATTTCTTTACCTAACTTGACTAGATTCTTTTCTACTTCTAAGCAGATTTTTTCTACAAGTAACCATACGAGCTTCTACGCCTTGTGGAGTTGGAAGAATGGCCAATTCACGGAATTTTTCTAAGTCCATATACCTTGTCTCATTGCGCCAACAATCATCAACCTTCTCTGGCCAGGTATGAAGTAATAATAAATCTTTAATTCTGGGAATATCTTTGAATTTTCCTTCTACATTGAGCGTTTTTAGCATTGCCTTCTCAAAATCATCTAGATATTGAACGTTCTTTTTCTCAGGTTGTTTCTCTGCTTTTGGATATATAACGAGATCATCATTCTTTGTAAACGCATTTTGATACTTCTGCTTATGATTCATTAAATACAGAGTTGGCTCTATTTTCACAGAACCCATCCCATATGGTTTTCCCATGCCGATCTGATGACAGGTCTGTCTGTTTTCATCAGCGGGCAAACGCAATGCCCATAGTAACGCTCCTAACTCAATTTTGGTCAGGTTAGTAAAATAAATTCGCGTTCGAAAAACAACACCGGCATTGATAGGATTGGCTCGAGTATGCATATGCTCTTGCTCCACTTCCTTTTCAATGAAGTCAGGATTCTTTCCCTTTCGCCAATAGAACTTATGCCCACGAATGGTTGTTTGATCGGAAGGTGTGCTGTAATTTGCTACAAATTCTTTAGTTTTATTTGGAGCATGCCCTTTGTTTGTGTCTTGTACAAGGTAATGTGCATATGCAGTTGCCTTTGGGGTTCCTAATATTTTCAATGGATGTGGTTGGCATGAGGTTTTGAACCAAATATCTTCACCTTTTGGGGCATCGTCAAACCTTGCGTCAAGGAAAGACAATCTACCGGCGTATGCTTTGTTTTCATCTTTTCCATCAGGTTGCACTTCATTTCCAAATAATGCATCGACCATATAGCAACTGTTCTCATCTTTTATATTTACAAAATCTAATGGAGTAACAGCTTGGAACTCTTCTTCGACTTTATGAAAAAGAGGAACCCTAAAAAAGGGATTATGCCCAAAATAGATAACCTCTCCGTTATACCCTTTTGTTGAATAAAAAATTATATTTTTATCCTGCAGGCAACCTGTTTCCCCAATCTCATCACGTATTTCATCCGTAATGTTGTTAATATATGATTCTGCTGCAAAATCATTTATCTTAATACGTCCTGATTCTTTTTTATCAAATACGACCGGTAAATATTTACGTTTTCGATTCGTCGCCTCCGCAGGATCTCCCTGACTCATATTCCCAGTTGTAATCAACCAGCCAGAGTAAGAGTAATCATCATTATCCTTATCAGTTTCCAGATACTTTTTTATTTCAGTGATAATATTTCCATATCGTCCCCGAACAGCATTAAAACGAACTCTGTATGGTGGTTGAAGCGAATAATCTGACGAATACAAAGACTTGAAATCTTTCAAATCACTTATGTTATTTCGTATTACATTGTCATGCACAATAAAATAGGATTTATCTTTTATAAAAATTTTTGGATCTGGTTTTTGTAAAGGACATATGTACCACTGGCTGTTTCGTTTCTCCACAACGCCAGCGCGAATATATTTTGCTCCTTGGCCAATACAATCCTTATACTTTGAGTTCATCGGTGTGCTGTTGGCTACATCTCGATACCAAATCTTCGGGAAAGCTGCAACATTATGGATGCGGCTAAAGCTAATGACTTCTACTAGATTCCTAATCATGCCTCGGAGCGTGCTTCCAGGAATGCAAGGAAAATTGCTGCTATTTTCTGCAAGAGAATAAAAATCTGCCAGTTGGGCTTTCAACTCTGGATTTTTTGCAATATCACTTTTGTCATAATTCTGTAATTTATGATAGAGATCCTTACCGATCATGCCGCGAACATACATAGGAGAAAGAGTAGTGATTTTGCACTCAATATATCCACACTTTCCCTGTAGATACGAATCCTGGCTATTCGGTTTGGAAACCTCAACAGTGGTATCCGGAAGTGGTACAAAATTATATGGCGCGTGAGCCCATGTTTTTACTACATTGCCATTCCTTAACCTTCGAATCATTGGACCTGTCGGATCACTATGCTTTGGCAACATCATTCACCTCCCAAATTTTTAGGTCGCGTATGCGGCTGTTCTTGATATATCTCTGCTTTTCACCATCTTCACCGAACCGATGGACTACTTCCAATGCACAGCGAACATTTCCCTTCCCTTGAAGAGGTAGATTCTGCACAAACCCGCGCTGCCCCTCCACATAGCATTGGAATCCATCCTCAAGCTGCCTTTTTCCATTTCCCCACAGGATATACTCTTGCACGATGTGTGCTGGTTCACTTTCCTCTTCTTCACACAACCAGCAGAGATCAAATTTCTCCCCATTTCGCCAGATACGCAGTTCGCATTGTTTGTTGAAACAATGTGCCTGGAGTAATTTACTTGAGCCCAATGGAGCTGGTTCTTTATCCACTTGAGGGTCAATACAAAACTTTCCTTCGCGCATCATGCCCCACATAACTTGATCTTCGAATAATAGTAGAAGATATTCTAGATTCTCATCCCGACAAAGGTTCTCTAAACCAATCCACAGATCCTGATCCAACTCCTGCAGAATTTTATTTTTCTTCTTATGCGCATTCATTATTTCCCTCTCTCAGTCACTGCATTAATCCAGTCGTGGATCAACGGTAAAGCCTTTTCCTCATCATGAACCAATATCTTATATTCTGTGTTGAAACAATCTTGTGATCCATTGTCTGATAAGTCACGCTCAAGATGTATAGATGCTTCCGTATTTCCTTTTCGTATCCATTTAAAAACCATGGACTTCATGCTCATCAGACCTCTTCCAATACCATATCCACTTCCCACATTGGCGTTACAGGTACAAAGATCACCTAATGCAAGGAGCAGCAAACCCAACTCTCTTTTCGTTGGATTCTTTACCGTCATTCGTAATGAAGCATTTGTTTTTCGTTTCGAAGGTGATTCTTCTAATCCTCTCGGGATTACAATCCCTTCCTCAAATAATGCTCCCCTGTATGATCCACCAGTGAAATGATCAATGCGCGTCCTTGCCTGTACTCTGTGAAACACATTCTCTAATATAGATTCTTGGATGTACACACGGCTGGCAAATGCTTTGGCATCTCGAGCTGTTTCTCCTTTTTCAACAAAACCCCAGAGTTTATTTTGGGTCTTATTGCGTTCATCTTCGGAATACCCAAGCGTGTTAAGTATCCTGGTGCACTGGTTGCGCAGCACACCTGCAAAAGCGGTACCACTGATCAGAACTTGTTCAGTGATTTCCCCATCTTCCACTTGTATGTATGTCAGTTGCTCATTATTCGGATCATTCATGCTCCCCGATGAAGAACCGATAAGAAGAGGGCTATCCAGGAAGAGTTCCGTTTCGATCACACATGTTTCTCGCTGATCTTTGGCCTTGACTTCAGGTATCCCTAATAGCGTGCAGATATCAGAACTTGCCTTGCTATTCTGGTCACCATCTGCCAGCCATTCCAGCAACCCTTGCGCCGAATCACAATCATATTCTTGGAGATTCCAATTGGTCACTTCGCAGGCACCCCAACCTCTGTTTTTCTTAGCGCCCAGACTGATCTCTCCATCTTCAAGTCCACGCAGTGCGATCGCCAGCGCATTCACCAACTCGGTTGCAAGGGTTTCTTCGCGCGGCAGCAGCAGCTCGATGCAGATTGGAAAACTGATGCCTGAAGCGATCAATTCTGCATCGAACTTGTGTTCATCCACCGCACTGCGCGTAGCAGGATCAATATCGACCATATCTCGCACTTCAAAAACCCGCTCCTCAGCGATCGCATCTGAAACGATCAGCCAGCTCTGTGCCCCCTCATCACCCACCTGAAAACCAAAGAGCTGGTTTACAATATCTTCGTAATCCTCCGCTATTGCCTTATACTCGCTTTCATTTTCAATGAAGCCATGCAAATAGCTAAAAAGGTAAGCCCGCAGTGCCCCTGCCAAGGAAGTACCCCAGATAACGGGTTTCTTTTCCAATGGATCAAGAGCCAGGGTCATTTCCGGCCCCAATTCTGCAACGCCTCCACCAAAATGCGCGGGGGCAGTCAGCACCAGGTTGCCACTTATATGTAATCTTTTTGCAATTCCTCTTGAAGGGAATGTAGAGATCGCCATCAGGATGCCTCCCCTTTTCGTGATTTTAGGATTAATTCCACGAAAGTATTCAGGTATTCGATCGTCAACAAATGTGCGTAACGATTTCGCTGCCCCTCATCAAAACCAAGTACATTCGATTGCCAGGGGACATCGAGGGTAGTGAATATAGATTCTGGACTACTGATCTTGTCATTGAGCCATTCAAGAAATGTTGATTCAGCAATGCGCGCTCGTTTGAATTTTGATCGAGTATCCTTAGTTAGTTCTTTCAAAAATTGCACACACTCGTTCATATTTGGAGTGGATTCAGAATCCATTTTTTTCTGAATGAGTGCGTACTGCCGGCGCAATACATTGACGATGCGCGACAACTGCGAGGAAGAAGGCATACCTTCCGAATCCAGCTTTTGCACTTTTTCCTCAATAGATTTACGTGCTCGTTCAAGGTAAATTCGCGCCGCAATATTCTTCAATTCCCTAGCTTCCCTATCTTGTAAAGATGTAATGGCATCCTGGAGTATAGCAACATCTTCATCATCCAGGCTCTCCTCAAGGTGATATATATCTCGAGAGAACAGATCCAGCGCGATACGACCAAATCCATCCAGGGTACGTTCGCCCACCCCTTTCTGCACCAGGTCAGTTAATTCTTTACGGATATCATCACAATCTTCATATTCGAACACACTTCCAGCTGCGATCGCCATACTTTGCGGAAGCGGCATATTCCAGGCGCGATTATATCCGCCGATCATCTTCATCTTTGCGAAAGCGCGCTTATGTTCTTTCCCCAACAAACCATCAAAATTCGTAGCAAAACCACCATTTACAGGATCGCGGAGTATGCAGTCGGATAAAAGTGTGACTGTAATTGTGTTATTTACCGCTGCACCAGCTTGCACTTCTTGCCAATCCTCAATGATTTCATCCATTTTCAGTTTGACCATGCCATACTCAACCCCTTGTGATTTTCCAATATAGAGCATATTCGATTCCACATCCTCAAACTGCCGTTTAATCAGGTTGAGCGATTTTGGATCCTCGCTAATGATCCACCCCCGCATTTTCTGTCCCGCTTGTAAAGCGATATATGTGAATATCTGCGCTTCATCGGTCTTATTTACTGCCCCTGGTGGGCGCCGGTTGTGCATACGGACACACATCTCCGGTTCATGGGCATAACATATTTCTGAAGATGCTTTTTCAAAATTCATCCAGAAGAAATCACCGGGGAACTTCACCAATTGACTGTCAACTGGTACCTCATGCAGCACATTGTATATATCAATTCCTGATTCTCGTTCCTCTTTTTTCTTCCTCAGAGCAGATGGAGAAGGGATACAACGTTTAAAATGGTATGTGCCCGGATAAGCATTCAAGAAGCAAGTTTTTCCGTTAAAAAAGACACTATAGAGTTCGTCTTTCTGATCAATGTAAGTATCCTTTTTAAGTAATCCGATCAGAGCACCTCGCAATACCGAACCAGGGATGTAGCACATTCCCCCGGCAACATTCGGATTCTGCTGTGTAGGATCTCCGATGAGTACTTTTTTCAACAGTTCCCATTCATAAGGCAGCGCTTTCATTTCACCCCTCCTACTTCTCTACTGAACAGATCAAAGTAGTCCTGCAGCCTCTCGTCACCCTGCGAGTCCAACAAGTGAATTTCTTCGAGTTCTCCCAGCCCCCGATTACGAGATGTACCACAACGCCGGAATGCCATGAGGCTGGCAGCCAGCAGTGCTTTCTCATGTTCATCAAAATTCCCAATGATGAACAGTGGTGCGCTAAAAAGCGTTTTGCGCAGAATAACACGCATTCTGCGTAAACTCTTTTTCCTGGCAACGCCACGCCAACCGTCCATTGCCGTCTGTACACGAATACCTGTCAGCGCTTCCAGCACCTCGCGTTCGCTCACCTCTCCCTCTGCCACTGCCTGGATGAGCCTCTGTTTAATTGCTTGGGGAAGATGAGCGTCATCAAAATGCAGCATGGCAGTGTTAGCCAGACCAGCTCCCGGCTTTCCAAACAAATGCGCTGCTGCTTCGCACCACTTTTCCGGTTCTCCAATTTGCACTAGGTTATCCAAAATATCCGCACAGTTCTCTCGCAGCACACCTTTTAGCGTCCGTCCCGGCAGATATGGACACCCCCAACGATCATGCTGAACATCCATATCAATTCCCGTCTCCGATCGCTCGGCGCTTCCAAAGATCGCATCGCTTCGTAATCGAAATTGGAGTTGGTATTTTTCATTGAGCATTATTACCCTCCTTTTCTTATAGATGAATGATAAATTCTTCGGCTTCCAGTGCATCAAAATATATTGCCCTTCCAAATAATTCGCCCGTCTCCGGCGGGGCAATAATGACAGATGAGACCGGATCGCCAGGGATATGCGGTAGTGATGGCATATTCTGCTGTTGAATATAAGCGTTCACCGAACTGGTGCCATTCTTCACCACCTCACGTAACCCGCGAACTTTGGAGTGTATCCCTTTCCAAGGCTGCCCATTGAAATATTGTGCGTGTAAGCCACAAACCGCATCCCATGTTCGCCAGGTCTGGTCAGACGCATCCACCAATACAGGCCGCATGTAGAGAGAGAACTCATGTCCGTTATCCAAAAAATGGTACCGCTTCCGCAACACTTCCAGACGATTGATCTCGCCGCTGGTGGAAATATGCCAATCCATCGCCATGGGAGGTAATTGATCATTCTGTGTAAAACGCATCGCCATAGAACGTGCGGATCGATTAAGCTCTTCAGAGAGTGTGTAAGCCCGTGAGAAGGGGAAATGCGATTTTACGATCGCTATCCCAGCCCGACAAGAAATGGGGCCCTTTTGATCACTGAGTTTATTTTTAGCAATTTCTTTCATGAATAATGCAGTGATGGACAATGCCAGGTTGCCATCACAAACAAAAGTGATGTCATCCCCATCCACGACAATCGGCCTAAAAGGCAGCCTGCCGCTTGCCAATGGGATGCTCTTGTCCTTTACTTTCATCACAAGCTGTTTAATGAGTGCGTTCATCGATCTATACACCGCATCCTTGATCGAATTTGAAAATTTGCGCAGCGAATTGATCTTCTCGCGAGTGGTGCTGCTTTCTGAATCGATCAAACGCAATATGCGTTCTCTCATTCCAGTGCCATCCGCATGCACCACAGCCATATAGGAACCCTTTATCTCTGCGCTGAACTGGTTGAACTGTTCTATGAATTGATAACCATTCAAAGCCGCTTGGAATCGGTTTTTAAAGAACGTTTCAATGAAAGGTGAGCCATCAACCTCTTTATGATAGATCTCCGATGAGATCAGTTCATCATTCAATATATGCGTGGCTGGTTTCTGTGTATAGGGGCAGGCTGCAGTAACTCCAAGACCAGGCAGCGGCTGCGACCAACGTCGATCTGTCTTTTTTGTATTCGCTTTCTGAAAGAGTTCTTGGATTTTCTTTTGAAATTCATTACTGCTTTCATCAAACACATTCGATGAGAGATCAGTATGGACAACGACCACATCCAGGCCCGGGGTTTCTTCCAACAGGGTTTGGGTTAATTTGCCGGTGAATTTTTCGGCGTTTTGTAGCGTATCAAAAATGATCAGCGCATTTCCCCCTCCCTGGTAGACCACCTCAGAAAGAACATCGCCTTTTTCGATAAATCTTTTCTCATTCACCACACCCTGGTCATCCACATTACTCGCCCCCACGTATAGCAGTGCCTGGTTGAGATAATCATGGGTGGCTTTGTGCACCAATCCGGAAGCCCCCATAATATGCTTGAGGGTATTACTGTTAAAGATATAAGCCTGAATACCGGTGGTGTCTACCAGCGTTAAAAAATACCCGCCTTTTTCTATTTTCATACGTTACCCTCCTGGTAATTTTGATTCTCACTACATGCACTCACATCATCGTGGACAAGGACACGCGCATCCAATTGGCAGCCCTGCTTTACTTTCTTGAGGAAACGCTTTCCAATATCCACAGGAATAAGGGGGAAGAAAAAGAAAAGATCTCACAAGACACCCTGTATGAAACGGGTGCCGCACCATTACCATCAAAAGCCCTCCTCGATCATCCCCATATTTATATAGTGTACAACAAATAGTTTCAGAAAGAAAATGTTTTGTGTGGTGTTGGAACCACATTAAAGTTACTTCTTTTTTACAAAGTGAGGATGATCAAATGGTACGTAGTGGTGATTCGCGTATTACAGATCATGCGCTCTCTTGATAATGTCGAGCGCAAGGATATTACAATGCTGCACAGCCCTTAACAAAACATTGATTATTTCTCTACAAAGGACACCCATGACCAAGAGTGACCTAGAACGCGCGTGTCAATCCTTATTAAAGCATTGATTATTTCCCTACTATCGTATTTTGCCTCTCTCATCATAGCATCTCCCTCATTGGTGAAGCGGTCTGCTACTGCCTGGCAGCAAAATCAGAAGAACACGTCATGNNTCATGCAGAGCGCAGCGAAGCATCTCTTCATAACCAGGGCAAGCCCAGAATTGGTAAGCATTTATTGTCAGTTTTTTCACCCAATGGAATGAATTATGTATATCATTCAACAATTAGTTATCAACATGAAATTGGATCCGATCCAGATAATAAAGATAATTACAATGCCGCTCTGGGTTTGCATGACTTTACTAAAGAATGGGAGGTAGAAATTAAAGGGTTTAATAATTATCTATGAAGATTAAATCCACCCATTCCGGGTTAAAAGAATATATTTAACATAATTCGATGTAGAGAAATAAAGAAAGTGATTAAGAGGATAAAGCGGGGTGAAATATGATCCGACATCCAAATTAATCCTCCTGATCTACAATATCCTGATTTAGTAGTCTATGGTTCTTTTGCCAGAATTATATTTCTGGTAAAATTGAGATGGGTGGAAAAACACAATTCACTATTCCCCAAAATTAACGAAAGCTTTTTGTAATCATATAGAATTAAGAATTCTTCAGAGTAAGATCCAAACTAGAAACATTTTGGGAGGTAAAAAATGGATGTTTTAGGAAAGATATATAATTTTTTCAATTCCCCCTTTTTTGTAATTTGGGGAGGAATAACTATAATCATCACAATTTATTTTGCTATACGCTTATTATTTTTCATTTTTAAAGGAGTTATTCCTGTTTGGTACAGATTAGGAAGAGGACTATCCAGGAGAAAAATTGCTGTTTTTGCGGAAGCTCAAAAATACAATGAATTAAAAAGTTTACTAACGGATTCGGGATTGTTTGCTGAAAAAAATATTATAAGAATAGATCAAAATAGTATCAAAAAAGCGAAAGGATTCACTTTACTTCTTGTTCACTATTATCCATTTAAAGACAACCTTGAAGAGATCATAAATTTTAAAAATGATGAAGCTGCATTAATAATTTACGCACCACAATCTGAAGGTAAGATTGACGGGGAAATGGTTCAAAAAATAAATGGCCAAAGAAATTCCATAATTGTAAATATGAGGGGTAGATTATTGAATGATATTCTTACAAGTATGATGACAACGGGTTATGGAAAAAAATAGAATAATTTAGTAATTTCGTGAGTATGAAGACATTAATGTTGATCGAAATATTAATTTCAATATAGTTAGGAATAAACCTCCTGTTGTTTTTTGCAGAAAGTAAAGAATGATAATAAGTGTGTAGAACCAAGCGGTGGGATTACCAAAAGGCACACGAAAAAATGTGCCTTGACGCACAAAAATAGTGGTACGCATTTTGTCGAATGTTATGCAATTGTAGATAACATTTGCGTAGCAAAAGCCAGGCAGTACATAAGATTAAGATATCCTGGATAAAAAATAAATAAGAATAATGGTTTTTTTAAAATTAATTTCAATTATTAATCAATAGAGTCGCCTTTCCCTCCACATTCTCAATGCAGTTCGGTGCATTGCAAAAAATGGGGGGAAATTATGAAAGAATGGGCTGTTTTTTGCCCTGATTTCCAGTACAAAATGGACCAAATGGACACCATTTTCACTATTGACACTCCCTGCGCTTAACTTCGAATCAGTGTTCGAGTCACGCCGGGAGCGCTTTTTATTTCTCCATCCCCCGACCATTCACTCTACATACAGCGTAACATCTCACTACATATCATCAAGGGCAACCATTGGTTAGAACTTTTTTATGATCTGCGACTTGCTGGATCTGTAGACAGGTTTGGGCGAGATCCTTTGAGCGCTGCGCGCTCTTTGGATGACGTCGAGCGTGAGAATTTTGGGATTCTGCATAATCCCTAACAAGGCATTGATTATTTCTCTACTATCAAGTTAATCGCCTGGGCGCACCTACCCCAGGGATGGAGGGTGTCAGTCCCTAACAAGGCATTGATTATTTCCCTACCTCTGGATTCAGTCTTGTAGCGGTTTTTAATGATGATTGTGTGTCAGTCCCTAACAAGGTATTGATTATTTCCCTACCTAATGACAAAAACAAACCGAAGAACCGTTATAGCAATACCTACGTGTCAGTCCCTAACAAGGCATTGATTATTTCCCTACATCACTGTTGTGATGCCTGTTGCGAGGAATTCTTCTGCGTGTCAGTCCCTAACAAGGCATTGATTATTTCCCTACTGCAACATTTTGCCTCTCTCATTATAGCACCCCCCACCTGTGGGGGCAAATTCATCAAAAATGCCCATTTTTGCTCTCCGCGAGCGGGTCGAAATATAGTTTTTACGCCTAGCCGCTCGCAAAAACGCATTTTTCCACCCCCACCCATGCCGGTCACTCTCCTTGCTACTGCCACCCCTTGCACCTCTTTCTCCGCTTTTTGCGAGCAGGTTAAAATCATGCACACCCCCCGTACCCGCTCGCAAAACCACTTTTTAGTTGATCGGTCAACTAATTTTTCTATCTGAAATAGTAACCATTACAAACATTTTCTCGATCCAATTTTCCACCATTCTAAAAACAAAGTCATAAGAACACGTCATGCAGAGCGCAGCGAAGCATCTCACCTAACGCCGGAGCCCCCAACCAGCAAAAGGACATCCAAAGAGTAAGTAGATTTCAATATGCTGCTTAAGGATCTGCGACTTATTGGGTCTATAGACATGCCAGAGTGAGATCCTTCGAGCGCTGCGCGCTCTCTGGATGACGTNNTTTGGAGTTCTGCAAAGTCCCTAACAAGGCATTGATTATTTCCCTACGTTCTGGAAAGTTTAAGGTTTTGTGGTATAGGAAGAAATCGTGTCAGTCCCTATTAAGGCATTGATTATTTCCCTACAGAAAAAGTAGTGTTTGATGGCGAGATCTTCATAAAGGTGTCAGTCCCTAACAAGGCATTGATTATTTCCCTACTACTAGCAGCAATTGCCTTCTTGATACTCGTAGTGGTATGTGTCAGTCCCTAACAAGGCATTGATTA
>NPIF01000347.1_pt2 | contig 13109 bp, 12 predicted proteins | sample 8637461 | NCBI WGS metagenome assembly NPIF01 (sample SAMN07420641, study PRJNA396082) | bioreactor metagenome | isolation source: sample BR12 brine-fed electro-methanogenic bioreactor BR | place: Japan: Kochi | collected 2016-12-09
TCAATCCGCGCGCCAGCGCGCACCACCGGAGTAGGTAGGGGGACGGAATCCCCCGCCTAAATCAGCGCGCGCAGCGCACAAGACCTCACGGCAAAGGGGCCGGCCCCCACCCAAAACCAGCGCAGCAGCACACACCACCTTTCCCTTTATGGATATACGGTTAACGTTGTTTCGAACCACACGGATAAAGTATTCTTGCCGCTTATCCACGCATTAGCCAGATTTTGCCGAAATACGGCATGGGGAACTCATGGCCGACCGACGTTTACAGGTATTTCACACGGTGGCCCGCCTGCTCAGCTTCACCAAGGCGGCGGAACACCTGCACATGACCCAGCCGGCGGTCACCTTCCAGGTGCGCCAGCTGGAGGAGCATTTCAATACCCGCCTGTTCGATCGCACCCATAACCGCATCAGCCTTACCGTGGCCGGGGAGCGGGTCTACCAGTACGCCGACCGCATCTTCACCCTGTACGGCGAGATGGAGAACTCCGTGCGCGAGCTGACCGGCGAGGTCAGCGGCGTGCTGCTCATCGGCGCCAGCACCACCATCGCCGAATACATGCTGCCGGCCCTGCTGGGCGACTTCAAATCCAAGTATCCGGACGTGAATATCCGCCTGCAGGTGGCCAATACCGACCACATCGTTTCCATGGTGGAAAACAACAGCATCGACCTGGGCGTGGTCGAGGCGCCGGTGAGCAACAAGAATCTGGTGGTGGAAACCTGCCGCATGGACCAGATGGTGCTGATCGTGCCCAAGGGCCACCCCCTGGCGCGGGAGCGTTCGGTGCCCATGAGCCGCATTCCCGATTACCCCTATATCTGCCGTGAGGAAGGTTCCGGTACCCGCGAGGTGATGCTGGAGCATCTCAGCGCCGGCGGCATCGATTCCTGCAACCTCAACATCGTGATGGAGCTGGGCAGCCCGGAAGCGGTCAAGGGCGCGGTGGAGGCGGGCATGGGCATCTCCATCATCTCCCGCGCCACCATCGCCAAGGAGCTGGCCCTCGGCACCCTGGTGGCCATAAACATCGAGCCGCCCATGGAGCGTCCCTTCTCCTTCGTGCACCAGAAGCAGAAGTTCCGCCTGCGCGCCATCGAGAAGCTGCTCGATTTCGCCCGCGCCTACTGCAAGGATCATCCCGCCGCCGGGATGTGACGGGAGCCCACGGATGGCCCAGGACGACGCGCGGCTCACCGCCCTCTATCAACGCCTTCCCGCCGCCGAGCGTGAAACGCTGCTGGCCTTCGCCGAATTCCTGGTGAGCCGCAGCGGTGTGCCGGTGGACATCACCCCCAGGCCGACGGAGCGCCCGGCGCAGGAATCGGTGGTGGCCGCCATCAAGCGCCTGTCGGCCAGCTACCACATGCTGGACCGTTCCAAGATGCTGCACGAGACCTCCGGCCTGATGACCGAGCACCTGATGCAGGGCCGTCCCGCCCCCGAGGTGATCGACGAACTGGAGACGCTGTTCCGGCGCCACTACCAGCAGCAGTTCGGTGAACAGCAGTGAACCTGATCGTCTCCTGGTTCCGCCGCTATTTTTCCGACCCGCAGACGGTGATCCTCGCCGTGCTGCTGTTGCTGGGCTTCGGCGCAGTCCTTATCTTCGGCCATATGCTGGCGCCGGTCCTGGCCAGCATCGTCATCGCCTACCTGCTGGAGGGGGTGGTGCGGGTGATGGTGCGGCACGGCGCTCCGCGCTTTTCCGCCGTGCTCCTGGTCTTCGTCTTTTTCATGGCCTTCCTGCTGGTTCTGCTGTTCGGCGTGACCCCGCTGCTGTGGGCGCAGACGGTGGAACTGGCGCGCGAACTGCCGGCCTATATCGGCCAGGGCCAGAAGGCACTGCTCCAGCTGCCGCAGCATTACCCCATTGTTTCGGAAGAGCAGGTGGCCGAGCTGTTGCAGGTGATCCGGGCCCAGAGCCTGGGCTTCGGCCAGCGCATCCTGACCTATTCCCTCACCTCCCTGCCCGGCATCATCACCATTCTGGTGTATGTGATCCTGCTGCCCCTGCTGGTGTTCTTCTTCCTCAAGGACAAGGAGCCCCTGGTGCGCTGGTTCAGCGGCTTCCTGCCGCGCGAACGCCACCTGGCCGTGCAGGTGTGGAGCGAGGTGGACGTGCAGATCGGCAACTACGTGCGCGGCAAATTCTGGGAGATCCTCATCGTCGGCGTGGTCACCTCGGTCACCTTTGCCCTGATGGGGTTGAAATACGCCGTGCTGCTCGGTGTGCTGGTGGGGCTGTCGGTGGTGGTGCCGTATATCGGCGCCGCCGTGGTCACCCTGCCGGTGGCGCTCATCGCCTGGTTCCAGTGGGGCTGGGGTTCGGAGTTCGCCTGGCTGATGGCCGCCTACGCCGTCGTCCAGGCCCTGGACGGCAACGTGCTGGTACCGCTGCTGTTTTCCGAGGTGGTCAACCTGCACCCGGTTGCGATCATCGTCGCCGTGCTGCTGTTCGGCGGGCTGTGGGGTTTCTGGGGCGTGTTCTTCGCCATCCCGCTGGCCACCCTGGTCAACGCCATCATCCGTGCCTGGCCGCGGCCTGCGGTTGAGCCGGCCGCAGGTTAGAAAGACACCTTCAACGCAAAGGCGCAAAGAGCGATGTGGGAGCCCGATTTATCGGGCGATGCTGCCTACCCGAGCGCCGCTGTCGCCCGATAAATCGGGCCCCCACAACAGAAATCGTGCTTACTTGGCGCTCTTTGCGCCTATGCAGTGAATATTCTCTGGCTAAAGCACTTCCGAGGCGTAGTCCGCCAGGCGCGAGCGCTCGCCGCGGGTGAGGGTGATATGACCCGAGTGCGACCAGTTCTGGAAACGATCCACCACGTAGGTGAGGCCTGAGTTGGTTTCGGTAAGGTAGGGCGTGTCGATCTGCGCCACGTTGCCGAGACAGACCACCTTGGTGCCGGGACCGGCGCGGGTGATCAGGGTCTTCATCTGCTTCGAGGTGAGGTTCTGCGCCTCGTCGATGATCAGGTACTTGTTGAGGAAGGTGCGGCCGCGCATGAAGTTGAGCGAACGGATCTTGATGCGCTTGTTGAGCAGTTCCTGGGTGGCGGCGCGTTCCCAGTCGTTGTTGTGTTCGGACTGGGTCAGCACTTCCAGGTTGTCCATCAGGGCGCCCATCCAGGGCGTCATCTTCTCTTCCTCGGTGCCGGGCAGGAAGCCGATGTCCTCGCCCACCGGGACGGTGACGCGGGTGACGACGATTTCGTTGTAGCGCTTCTCGTCCAGGGTCTGGGCGAGGCCGGCGGCCAGGGTGAGCAGGGTCTTGCCGGTACCGGCCTGGCCCACCAGGGTGACGAAGTCGATTTCCGGATCCATCAGCAGGTTGAGGGCGAAGTTCTGCTCGCGGTTGCGCGCGTTGATGCCCCACACGCTGTGGCCCTTGCCGCGGTAATCGCGCACGGTCTCGATGATGCTGCCTTCCTCGCCCGATTCGCGCACGACGGCCTCGAAGGCCTCTTCGCCTTCCAGGTAGAGCAACTGGTTGGGGTGCCAGGACGCGGCCTCGGGCCCCTTGATGCGGTAGTAGCTGCGGCCCTGTTCCTGCCACGACTCCATGGCCTTGCTGTGTTTTTCCCAGAAGTCGCCCGCCAGTTCGGTCATGCCGCTGTACAGCAGGTCGACGTCTTCCAGCACCTGGTCGTTGCGGTAGTCCTCGGCATGGATACCGAGGATCGCCGCCTTGATGCGCATGTTGGTGTCCTTGGACACCAGGGTGACGGTGACGTCCTTGCGCGTGTCGCGCAGGGCGAGGGCGGTGCCGAGGATGGTGTTGTCGGACTTGCTGCCGGGCAGGGTGGTGGGCAGGTCCGCGTCCAGGGTCTTGGTCTGGAAAAACAGGTTGCCGCTGGGGCCGCCGGTGACGCCGTTGCTGTAGCTGCCGCCGGACAGGGGCAGGCCCTGGTCGATGGTGTCCTTGCTGACGCCGACCATCAGTTCATCGAGGAAGCGGCTGGTCTGGCGTGCGTTGCGGGCGACTTCCGAATGGCCTTTCTTGTTGTTGTCCAGCTCTTCCAGCACCACCATCGGCAGGTAGATGTCGTGTTCCTGGAAGCGGAACAGGGCGGTGGGGTCATGCATCAGTACGTTGGTGTCGAGAACGAAGAGCTTCTTGCCGGGCATGCTGGTTTTTTTCATCGTGGGCAGGGTTCGGTCGTTTGGTGGGTGGTAGGAGGGAGGTTACAGGTCTTTTACGGCGGCGAGAACCTCGGCGGCGTGGCCCGCGGCCTTTACCTTGCGCCATTCGGCACGCAGCACGCCCTTGCCGTCGATGAGAAAGGTGCTGCGTTCGATACCCATCACCTTCTTGCCGTACATGTTCTTTTCCCTGATCACGTCGAACAGCCGGCACAGGGTCTCGTCGGCGTCGGACAGCAGCTCGAAGGGGAAACCCTGTTTGGCCTTGAAATTTTCATGGGATTTCAGGCTGTCGCGGGAGACGCCGAGGATGGCGGTATCCAGCCGTTCGAATTCGCCGTGCAGGTCGCGGAATTCCTGGCCCTCGGTGGTGCAGCCGGGGGTGCTGTCCTTGGGGTAGAAATAGATGACCAGGTTTTTGCCCTGGTAGTCCTTCAGGCCGAGGGTGCGGCCGCCGGTGGCGGGCAGGGAGAAGGCCGGCACCTTGCGGCCGAGGGTCACTGTGCTCATAGGGCTCCCGGTAGGTTGGATTGCAAGTCTATGGCGGGGAGATGACGCGAATATGACTAGCCTTTCACCGGTTCCAGCACGGCATCCAGATTGAGGGCGTCGCAGAAGTCGAGGAATTCTTCGCGCAGGCGCGCTACCTGGGTGGTGGCGGGGAGGTTCACCGTGATGTTGGCGGAGAACATCTGTGCGCCGCTGTGGGCGGCGCGGTAGCTGTCGGTGTACAGGTCCTGGATGTTGATGTTGCGGCTGGAGAAAAAGTTGGCCAGCTGGTAGACGATGCCCGGATGGTCCATGGCGATGACCTCGACCATATAGGGGCGGCCGCCGGTCCTGGGTTCGTGTTCTTCGGTGCGCTTGGAGATGACGGTCAGGCCCAGCTTCTTCTGCAGGCCGGGAAGCTGGGTTTCCAGCTTGGCCACCGCGCTCCAGGCGCCTTCCACCATCATCATGATGGCGAACTCGCCCCCGAGTACGGTCATGCGGCTGTCGACGATATTGCAGCCGGCGTCGGTGACGTGCAGGGCAAGGTCGTTGACGATACCCGGTCGGTCCTGGCCCAGGGCCGAGATGACGAGGTATTGCTGCTGGGTGGGTTGGGTGCTCATGGGGCCTCGGGGCAAAGTGGGATTGGTTGGCGGCATTGTACCGCAGGCGGCACGGTTGCGGAGCAGGTGCTTTTGGGGGACGGGGCGCGTCGCCAGCTACGGGGGACGAGGTAGGCGAGCCCACTTTCGTACCCCGTACCTTGTCCCTCGTACCTGTCTTCTTGTAGGATGCAACGTTATTTTCGGCCGGACGGGCGTCCCTATGCGGCGTCCACAGCGGGGGAGCGAGCATGTTTCACGGCAGTATGGTGGCCCTGGTCACGCCGATGCGGGCGGACGGCAGCGTCGACGACGACAGCCTGCGCGGCCTGGTCGAATTCCATGTCACCAACGGTACCGACGCCATCGTGGCGGTCGGCACCACGGGCGAGGCGTCCACCCTCGACTACGACGAGCACTGCGGCCTCATCCGCCGCGTGGTGGAACTGTCCGCCGGACGCATCCCGGTCATCGCCGGCACCGGTTCCAACTCCACCACCGAGGCCATCGAGCTGACCCGCTGCGCCATGGAGGCGGGGGCCGATGCCTGCCTGCTGGTGACGCCGTATTACGTCAAGCCGACCCAGGAAGGGCTGTATCGCCACTTCCGTGCCGTGGCCGAGGCCGTGCCCATCGCCCAGATACTTTATAACGTCCCCGGCCGTACCGCCGTCGACATGAGCAACGACACCGTGGCCCGTCTGGCCGACATCAGCAACATCGTCGGCATCAAGGACGCCACCGGCAACCTGGAACGCGGCAAGGAACTTATCGACCGTTGCGGCGCTCGTATCGATATCTACAGCGGCGATGACGCCACCGCCATGGAACTTATCCTCATGGGGGCCAAGGGCGACATCTCCGTCACCGCCAACGTGGCGCCGCGCGCCATGCATGAGATGTGCGCCGCCGCGCTGGCCGGTGATCGCGCCGCCGCCCAGGCCGTCAACGCGCCGCTGGAACTGCTGCACAAGAACCTGTTCGTCGAGGCCAATCCCATTCCGGTGAAGTGGGCACTGCATGAGATGGGACTGATTCCGCCGGGAATCCGCCTGCCCCTGACCGAACTGTCCGCCCCGCACCACGATACGGTGCGCCAGGCCATGACCCGGGCCGGCGTGCTTTAACCCGGGTGCCGCAGGCATTCGGGTGTGCCCGCGATGCCAGGCATCCGGGTCAACAAACGAGGAATCCCAGTGCGTAAAGGTATTACCACCGCGGCCGTTGCCGCGACTGTCTGTGTCCTTCTGTTCGGCTGCGCCAGCGAACAGTCCCGCAAGGCCGAATACAAACGCGCGGTGACCCTGCCGCCGCTGGAAGTGCCGCCCGATCTCACCGCGCCCGAACTTCAGGGCAGCATGGACATGCCGCAGGGTAATACGGCCAGTGCCACCCAGGGCAACGTCGTCGCCGCTGGCGGCGTGCAGGTGCTGCCGGAGCAGGAAAACGTACGCGTGCTGCGCGACGGCGACATGCGCTGGCTGCAGGTGGATGCGGCGCCGGAGCAGCTGTGGGCCAAGCTGCGCGAGTTCTGGCAGCAGCAGGGGCTGGAAGTGAAGCGCGACGAGCCGCAGCTGGGCTTCATGGAAACCCAGTGGGCCGAGAACAAGGCCGACGTGCCGGGCGACTGGATCCAGGGCATGGTGAGCAGCCTGTTCAAGAACGCCTACTCGGCGCCGACCCGCGACAAGTTCCGCCTGCGCGTGGAGCGCGGCAGCACCCCTGGCAGCAGCGAAATCTTCGTCACCCACTACGGCGTGGAGGAAGTGCTGCGCGGTTCGAGTTCCGAGGCCTACGACACCGTCTGGCAGACGCGCCCGTCCGATCCCGAACTGACAGCCGAGATGCTCAACCGCTTGATGGTGTACTTCGGCACGCCGCAGGCCAAGGCCGATACGCAGCTGGCGGCTGCTGCGGCGGCGGCCCCGACGGCGCGGGCGAGGCTCGAGGAGGGCAACATTGCCCTGGTGGTCAACGAGGCCTTTCCCCGTGCCTGGCGCCGCGTCGGTATCGCCCTCGATCGCCTCGGCCTGGTGGTGGAGGATCGCGATCGTTCCTCTGGCATCTACTACATCCGTCCGGTCGACCAGATCGAGGATGCCGGCAAGGCGAAGAAGGGCTTCTTCTCCAGCATGTTCTCCGACAAGGACGAAGCGGCGGCGCAGACAGCCCCCGCCCGGATTCAGTTGCAGGACGGCGGCGAGACCACCCGCGTCACCGTGCAGGACGCGGAGGGCAAGCTTGACGTATCGGCGGCCGCCACGAAGATCCTGCAGCAGCTGGAAACGGAACTGCGTTAATTACAGTTTCGGGTTTCGAGTTTGAAGTTTCGAAACTCGAACCTGAAACTCGAAATTTGTTTTTATGCGTTTCGCCTCCCTAGGCAGCGGCAGCCGCGGCAATGCCACCCTGATCGAGCAGGGGGATACCCTGCTGCTCGTCGATTGCGGATTTTCCCTGCGCGAAACCGAGCGCCGCCTGCTGCGCCTGGGACGTGACCCGGCCCAGGTCGGCGCGATCCTCGTTACTCATGAGCACGGCGATCACATCAGCGGTGTCGCATTGTTCGCGCGCCGCTACAAGGTGCCGGTGTGGCTCAGTGCCGGTACGCGCAGTGCCTGCCGCGACGAGATCCCCGGTGCCGTCGTCTTCAACAGCCATGCACCGTTCGCTGTCGGCGATCTGGAAATCACGCCCTTTCCCGTACCGCACGATGCGCGCGAGCCGGCGCAGTTCGTGTTCGGCAACGGCGCCCACCGCCTTGGCCTGCTCACCGACACCGGTTCCCTCACCCCGCACATCGAACAGCAGCTCACCGGCTGCGATGCGCTGATGCTGGAATCCAATCACGATCGCACCATGCTGGCCAACGGCATTTATCCGCCGGTGCTCAAGGCACGGGTCGGCGGCGACTATGGGCACCTCAGTAACGATCAGGCCGGTGCATTGTTGCGCCGTATCGACTGTTCCTGTCTGCAACACATCGTCGCTGCCCATCTCAGCGACAAGAACAACACGCCGCAGCTGGCCGGCGCTGCGCTTTCCGCAGCACTCGATTGCAGCCAAGAGTGGATCGGCATCGCCGGTCAGGATGATGGCTTGGGCTGGCGCGAACTGGGCTGACCTGTTTCTTTTCTTTCGCGGGAATAAAACGCTGCCTATCGACATCCTGGTCGAGGCGGCTTATAAATAATCCGTGATGGGCTGGTTGATATAAGTAATTCGCCAAATATCAATAATTAGCCAGGGCCGGCCCCTCCTGCCGCAGGGACGCAACATAACTGCCGGAGAGAGGTGTCCATGTTCACGCTCATACAACGCCTGCTGGCGCGCTTTTCCATCCGCACAAAACTCTGGGCCGGCTTCGGCATGCTGGTGGCGATCCTCGCCATCGTCGTGCTGACCACGGTGATCAGCCTCACTGCCACCCGCGGCAACATGGCCGAGGTGGTGCAACGGGTACAACCGACGGCGCTCGATGCGCTGGAGCTGGCCAGCCGCCTGGAACACACCAGCGCCTCGCTCGGTTTCTACCTGCTCAGCAAGGAGCCGGGCCAGCGCGAGGATTACCTGCGCAATCTCCAGCAGGTGGGTGAGCTGGTGCAGCGCCTGCAACAGCAGCCCCTGTTGCGCGAGGATGCCGAACTGGGCGCGCTGGTCGCCACCGTGGCGGAAAAGGTGAAGACCTTCGACGGTTACCGCGAGCGCATGCTCAAGCTGGCGCTGGATGACGGCGCCAATTTCCCCGCCATGCAATATGCCGGCGCGAACATCAACCCGCTCAGCCAGCAGGCCCTGCAACTGCTGTCGCAGATGATCATGGCGGAGGAGGACGAGGCCGCCAACGGTCAGCGCAAGCAGCTGCTCATGCTGCTGGGTGAACTGCGCTATGCCTGGACCAACGTGATGAACGGCATCCGCGGTTACCTGGCGTTTCGCGCCGACAGTGCGCTGGACGAGATCGCGGTGCATCAGGAGAACGTAGGCGTGCTCATGGAGCGATTGAAGAAGCGCTCGGGCCAGCTCAACTTCGAGCAGCAGGACGCCTTCGAACAATTCGTCGGCCTGCGCAAGCAGTTCCTGACCAACTTCGCGCAAATGAAGGCGCTGCATGCCGGCGAGCAGTGGCGCACCGACGCCCATCTGGTGCGCAGCGAGCTGGGACCGCTGCTGGGTGATGTAAAACAGACCCTGGACAGCCTGGTGCAGCAGCTGCGCAGTCGCACCGAACAGCGCAGCGACGCCCTGCTGACGCAGATCGACGTGACGCGCACCTCGGTGCTGCTGCTGCTCGCCATCGGTCTGTTCCTCGCTGTGTTCGGTGCCTGGATCATCAGCCACCTGATCAGCACACCGTTGCGGCTCGCGGTCAGTACCATGAACGATATCGCCCAGGGTGGCGGCAATCTCGCCTGCCAGCTGCATATCGACAGCCGCGACGAGATCGGCCAGCTGTGCACCGCTTTCAACCGTTTTGTAAGCACCATCCGCGACATCGTCAGCCAGGTCGCCGGTTCGACGGCTCAGCTGGCCGCCGCCGCCGAGCAGATGTCGCAGATCAGCGCCAGTGCCAACAGCGGCGTACAGCGCCAGCAGCATGAGACGGAACAGGTGGCAGCCGCCATGAACCAGATGGCGGCCACTGCACAGGAAATGGCGCAAAACGCCGGCCTGGCCGCCGACTCGGCCGCGCAGGCCGACAGCCAGGCATCGGGTGGGCGCCAGGTGGTGGCGCAGACCGTGGATTCCATCGACAACCTGGCCCGTGCCGTGGAGCAGGCGGCCGAGGTGATCCACCAGTTGGAGGACGACAGCGACAGCATCGGTTCTGTAGTGGACGTGATCCGCGGCATCGCCGAACAGACCAACCTGCTGGCGCTCAACGCCGCCATCGAGGCGGCCCGTGCCGGCGAGCAGGGCCGCGGCTTTGCCGTGGTGGCCGATGAGGTGCGTACCCTGGCCTCGCGCACGCAGCAGTCCACCGCCGAGATCAAGGCCATCATCGAGACCCTGCAAAAGGGCGCGAGCGATGCGGTGGCTATGATGACCAAGGGCCGGGTGCAGGCCAACGCCAGCGTGGAACAGGCGGCCCGCGCCGGTGCCGCCCTGGAGGAGATCACCGCCTCGGTGGACAACATCACCGACATGAACCGCCACATCGCCGACGCCGCCGTGCAGCAGGAGCAGGTGGCCGAGGAGATCAACCGCAACATCGTCAACATCACCCAGGTGGCCGAGCAGACCGCCGAGGGCACCCGGCAGCTGGCGGACTCCAGCACCCAGCTGGCGCAGCTGGCGGAGCAGTTGCAGGGCCTGGTGGGACGCTTCAAGACCTGATTGGTACGCGGTACGCAAAACGCCCCCGCCATTCCCCGTGGCGGGGGCGTTTTGCGTTAGAATCCCCTCACTTTGCCTCTGCGGCGACGTCGCCTCGGGCGGCGTCTGATGAAAATAACCACTATCAATCAATAACCTATGTCATCAAGCTCCTATACCGCCGAATCCATCGAGGTGCTGTCCGGCCTGGAGCCGGTGCGCAAGCGCCCCGGCATGTACACCGACACCTCGCGCCCCAACCACCTGGCGCAGGAGGTTATCGACAACTCGGTGGACGAGGCCATCGCCGGCCACGCCCGCAGCATCGAGGTGACCCTGTACAAGGACGGCTCGCTGGCCGTGTCCGACGACGGCCGCGGCATGCCGGTGGACATGCACCCGGTGGAGAAGATGCCGGGCGTCGAGGTCATCCTCACCAAGCTCCATGCCGGCGGCAAGTTCTCCAACAAGAACTACCAGTTTTCCGGCGGCCTGCACGGCGTAGGCGTGTCGGTCGTCAACGCCCTGTCCAAACATCTGGAGGTGTGGGTGCGGCGCGACGGGCGGGAATACAACATCGCCTTCAAGGACGGCCACAAGGTGTCGCCGCTGGAGGCGGTGGGCGAGGTGGGCAAGCGCAATACAGGCACCACGGTACGCTTCTGGCCCGATCCGCAGTTCTTCGACTCACCCAAGTTCTCGGTGCAGCGCCTGAAGCACGTCATGCGCGCCAAGGCGGTGCTGTGTCCCGGCCTGCACATCAGCTTCTTCGACGAACAGGCCAATGAGCGCGAAGAGTGGCATTACGAGGACGGCCTGCGCGCCTATCTGCTCGATGAGCTGAAGGAGGTGGAGCTGCTGCCGGAGGAACCCTTCGTCGGCAGTCTGGCCGGCAACACCGAGGCGGTGGACTGGGCCGTGGTCTGGCTGCCCGAGGGCGGCGAGCTGATCACCGAGAGTTACGTCAATCTGATCCCCACGGCGCAGGGCGGCACCCACGTCAACGGTCTGCGCACCGGCCTCACCGAGGCGATGCGTGAGTTCTGCGAATTCCGCAACCTGCTGCCGCGCGGCGTCAAGCTGGCGCCGGAAGACGTATGGGACAAGGTGAGCTACGTCCTGTCGGTGAAGCTGGCCGACCCGCAGTTCTCCGGCCAGACCAAGGAACGTCTCACCTCGCGCGAGTGCGCGCCCTTCGTCTCCGGTGTGGTGAAGGACGCCTTTTCCCTCTGGCTCAACCAGCATGTCGATCTCGGCGAGCGCCTGGCGGAGCTGGCCATCAGCAGTGCGCAGAGCCGCCTGCGCGCCGGCAAGAAGGTGGCGCGCAAGAAGATTACCCAGGGTCCGGCCCTGCCCGGCAAGCTGGCCGACTGCACCAGCCAGGACCCGGCGCGCAGCGAACTGTTCCTGGTGGAGGGCGACTCCGCCGGCGGTTCCGCCAAGCAGGCGCGCGACAAGGACTTCCAGGCCATCATGCCGCTGCGCGGCAAGATCCTGAACACCTGGGAAGTGGACCCCGCCGAGGTGCTGGCCTCGCAGGAAGTGCACGACATCGCCGTCGCCGTCGGCGTCGATCCCGGTTCCGACAATCTGGAGGGCCTGCGCTACGGCAAGGTGTGCATCCTCGCCGACGCCGATTCCGACGGCGCCCACATCGCCACCCTGCTGTGCGCGCTGTTCGTGCGCCACTTCCGGCCGCTGGTGGCGCGCGGCCACGTCTTCGTCGCCATGCCGCCGCTGTACCGCATCGACATCGGCAAGGACACCTATTACGCGCTGGACGACGCCGAACGCCAGGGCGTGCTCGATCGCATCGCCGCCGAAGGCAAGCGCGGCAAGGTCAGCGTCACCCGCTTCAAGGGCCTGGGCGAAATGAACCCGCTGCAACTGCGCGAGACCACCCTGGCGCCGGACACCCGCCGCCTGGTGCAGCTCACCATCGATCCGGGCGACGACACCAACCAGCTGCTTGACATGCTGCTGGCCAAGAAGCGCGCCGGCGAGCGCAAGAGCTGGCTGGAGCAGAAGGGCGATCTGGCGGAGGTGTGAGGCGATGAAGCATCTGGTACTGGTCGCGCACGGCAGCCGCCGCGAGGCCTCCAACGAGGAGGTGCGGCAGCTGGCCGCGCGTCTCCGGGAGATGGCTGGGGAGCGCTATACCGACGTCACCGCCGCCTTTCTCGAACTGGCCGAGCCGAGCATCCCCGGCGCCATCCAGTGCTGCGTCGAACGCGGCGCACACGAGGTGGTGGTGCTGCCCTATTTCCTGTCCCAGGGGCGCCATGTGGCGAACGACATCCCCGAGCAGGTGCAGCCCAAGCAGGCGGAACATCCGCAGGTGACGATTACCATCGCGCCCTATCTAGGCGCGGCGGAAGAGGGCATCGCCGCCCTGTTGCTGCAATTGGCACGCTAGGAAAAACAAACCATGGGACAAGATGAACAAGATTGCACACGATGAACAAGATAAAACATCCTGTTAATCCTGAACATCGTGTTCATCTTGTCCTGCTTTATCTGGGTGCGGCGGAGGAGGGCATCGCCGC
>NPIF01003744.1_pt2 | contig 13095 bp, 9 predicted proteins | sample 8637461 | NCBI WGS metagenome assembly NPIF01 (sample SAMN07420641, study PRJNA396082) | bioreactor metagenome | isolation source: sample BR12 brine-fed electro-methanogenic bioreactor BR | place: Japan: Kochi | collected 2016-12-09
CCGCGCGCTCGCGCGCGTGACGCGTCAATGCGAAGGCGATCGCGTTGGACTTCGGGGAAGAGCTCCAGCGGGTTCCAGAGGTTCTCGAAGCGCGGGCGCAGGTCCTCGAGCTCACGGGCGAATACGCCTGCTCGAAACCGCCACCCTTTCGTGGAGCGCGACTCGAAGGCGAGGCTGAGCTGGTCGGAGGTCTCGGCGGGGGCGAAGGTGGTGATGCCGTCTTCGACCTCGAGCTCGTGGATGCGCTGCGACTGCGCATATCGTCCGGCACTCAGACGAAGAACGGAGCGCTCGAGCGGCTGCCAGGCGAGGCTGAAGCGCGGGGCGACCTGTTCGTCTCGTGTCACGCTCTGCCGGTCCCAGCGGGCGCCGAGCTCGGCGACGAGTTCCGGGCCGAGACGAAGCCGGCTGCTGACGAAGGCGCCGAAGGAGTTCCCTCTTGGAGAGAGCCGCCACGCGGTGGTCGCCTCCTCCTCTTCCCCGCGCGTCGCCGCGTAGTCGTAACGCGCCTCGAGGCGCCGCATGTCGAAGCCCGTTTCGAGCAGGTGATTCTCACCGAGTCGGAAGGTGAAGCGCTGCGAGAACGCGGTGAACTCGAGCGTGCGGTCGTCGCGGACGGCGTTCTCGATCTCGCCTTCGTTGCGCGACTCGCCGGCGCGACGGCGCTCGATACGGCCGACGCCGAGGACCGTCTCGCTCGCGCTGCGCGTCGACCAGCTCTGCACCCAGCGGGTCCAGGCGTAGCGCGACTCGACCGCTGCGTCGACGAGCTCGTCTCCTTCGGCGGAGGCGAAGTGGATCGAGTCGTCCGCGGCGAGCGCCTCGAGGCTCAGGTGGCCGCGCGTCCCGACCGCCGTCTGGAACTTGGCGAAGACGTCGGACATGCGCGGCGCGATCTCGTCGTCGCCGACGTCGACCGTGTCGATGACCCCATTCGGATACCAGGCACGGGCCGCGATGCTCCATTGACTCTTGGCGCCCAGGCGCGCTCCCCAGGCGAGACGTGAACTCGCCGAACCGAGCGCGACGCCTCGCGAGAGTTCGGGATCCTCCCGAGAGGTCTCGATCTCGATCAGTCCGCCGTAGCGGTCGCCGTAGTGCGCCGGCATCCCCCCGGTGTGAACGGTCATCTCGTCGACGGAGTCCGGGTCGACCAGCGAGAAGGGGCTGCGAAAATCGGGCAGGTGGTAGGGCTGATAGATCTCGAAGCCGTCGAGCAGGAAGAGGACGTCGCGGCCGGTCGTGCCGCGGATGCGGGGAGCCGCCTCTTCCGAGCCGATGGCGACGCCGGGTAGGCTCTCGACGGCGCTCATCAGCTCGCCGACGCGCAGCGGCGTGTCGGCGAGCTCGGCCGCGTCGATGCGCCGCGTCTCCTCGAAGCCCTCTTGGGCGATGTCGAAGCGGTCCGGGGTCACGACGACCTCGTCGAGGTAGCCGGGGAGATCTCGCGGAAGCGCCGGTCTCGCGGGTTGGATGCGGGTCACGATGAGCGCCCCCTCTCCAACTGGTTTCAATCGCAGCCCATGACGGCGGAGCTCGGCGCTCGCGTACTCGAGCAGGCCGCGCGAGTCCTGGGCGCTTCCCGTCACCAGGTCGGAGCCGACGAGCTCGCGGCTGAAGACGACCTTGTAGCCGGCCGCCCGCAGCTCTTCGATCACGAGTTGAAGAGGCACGCCGGCGTCCAGAGGCTTGGCTCCCGCCCCGAGACAGAGCGGCAAGAGAGCCAGGGCGAGGGCTGGGACGCAGAGATGGCGCATGTCTGCTCCTTCTCCGGTCAACGCCGGTGCGAAAGCGATTATCCTCGATTCCGAGAGAAGGATTTCAGTGGATCGAGTCCCCTCATGGGATGAGGAGCAAGGCTTGGGACCATGGATCCGGTTCTCCATCGAAACGACCGCGAGCTGGCCCGGCGCCTGAGCGCCGGAGATGACTCCGCGTTCCAGGAGTTCTTCTCGCTGTACTTCGCGCGCCTCTACCGCTTCGCCAGTGCGCGGGGTCGTGGCGATGCGGCGCTCGTCGAGGACGTCGTCTCCGAGGCCCTGTCGACGGCGATTCTCGAGATTCACGGCTACCGGGGCGAGGCGGCGCTTTTCACCTGGCTCTGCACGATCTGTCGGCGGCTCCTCATCCGTCGCGAGCAGGCGGCTCGCCACCGCGTCGCACGTCTTGCGTACCTCGAGGAGGACATGGACGTGAGGGGTGTCGTCGAGAGCATCGCCACCGAGATCCCCGAACCAGAGGCCGCACTGCTCGCTCGCGCGCGCGGCGAAGCTGTGCACGCGGCGCTCGACGCTCTGCCCGAGCGTTACGCTCGAGTCCTCGAATGGAAGTACCTCGAGGGGGAGACCGTGAAACGGATCGCGGAGCGCCTGGGCCTTGGTCTCAAGGCGGCCGAGAGCACGCTCACGCGGGCGCGCATCGCGTTCCGAGATGTTCTCGGTGCGCTCGAGGACGGCGAGAACGCGCGGGGAAGGACGGCGCCATGACGGACGAGAGAAGGCGGTCGAAGAGCGGCGGCGAAGATCCCGTCGCGTCAGCATTGCGCGCCGCGGGACCACGTCCCGACCCTCCCGTCGATGCGGAAGCCCGCATCCGCGAGCAGGTGGAGAGGACATGGAACGACTACTCGCGCGCCCGCCGCCAGCGCCGTCGCCGCGCGCGCGTGGCGGGGCTCGGCGTCGCAGCGAGCGTCCTCGTCGGGGTCGCTCTGGCGGGATGGGCCTGGTGGAACTCGGGGGAGCAGTCCGATGCTGCGCTCGTCGCGACGATCACGCGTGCGAGAGGGCTGGTGAGCGTCGGCAGAGGCGCCGAGGAGACGCCGGCCCGCCGTGGCCAGAGCGTTGGCGAGGGCGCCGTCTTGAAAACCGCGATGGGTTCCGGGCTCGCGCTCGCGTTGCCTCAGGATGCATTCGCGCGCGTCGACGAGGGTACGACGCTCCGCATCGAGTCGGAGTCGCGTCTCTACCTCGAGAAGGGGCGTGTCTACGTCGACACCGGCGAGACGGGGCGCTCTGTCGAGGTGGGGAGTGCGTTCGGCACGGTGCGCGACATCGGGACGCAGTACGAAGTCACCTGCACCGACGAAGCGCTGCGCGTGCGTGTACGCGACGGGCTCGTCGAGGTGGAGACCCTGGACGACAGGGCGACGCTCCGCCGTGGCGAGGCCGCGGAGTCGAAGGCGGGCGGGACGATCACACGCTCGCCCATCGCGCCCCACGACGTGTCCTGGCGCTGGCTGCGCCGGGACGCTGCCTTGCCGCTCGAACGCCCCCTCACCGTCGCCGCCCTCGTGCGTTGGTTCGCGCGGGAGGAGGGATACCGCGTCGAGTACACGTCGGCGCGCGCGGAGGAACGCGCGGCCGAAGCGACTCTCGAGGGTGACCTCTCCGCGCTGCCTCGCGACGAGTTGCTCGAGCTGGCGCTCTCCGCGACCTCCTTCACCGCGGCGCGCCAACGTGACCGCATCGTGATCTCGCTCCCCGACTCCTAGCCCGACGGCAGGACGCGCGAAGGATTCCCCCTCGTGCCTCCCCCTCAAGTACCGAGACGTGGCGTAACCGGTCGGTCTTCGGACGGCGCGCGACCACGAGAGGAGGAGGAGATGTCCGTCACACTGAGAAGAACCCTTGTATCGAGTCTCGTGCTGCTTCTCTCTGTCGTCTTCTCGGCCGGAGCGGCGGAGAGAGGCCGGCAGCGCACGGCGTGTGAGCGGGTGGCCTCGATCGCGTTGCGCGCATGCCAGAGCGACGTGCTCGAGGAGCTCCTGACGACGTCGGCGAACTGTACCTACATCGGCGACAGAGACGAGCGCGCCGAGTGTTTCTCCGAGGCTCGGGAGGAAGCTGGCGAAGAGGCGGCCTTGTGCGTCGATCGCCACGCGGCGCGCAGAGAACTCTGCGAGCTCCTCGATGAGGAGATCTACGACCCGGACATCGACCCCGGGAACTTCGTCTCGCCAGCCGAGGCCGCCGACAACCCCAACCCGTACCTGCCTCTCGTTCCGGGCAACGAGTGGATCTACGAGAACGAGGAAGAGGTCGTCACGGTGACCGTGCTGGACGAGACCATCGAGATCGATGGCGTCGAGTGTGTCGTCGTGCGGGACGTCGTCACGCTCAAGGAGGACGGAGAGCTCATCGAGGACACTTTCGACTGGTTCGCCCAGGACCTCGCGGGGAACGTCTGGTACTTCGGTGAGATCTCCCAGAACTTCGAGGACGGACAGCTCGTCGATCTCGAAGGCTCGTGGAAACAGGGTGAGGACCACGCCAAGGCAGGCATCCTCACGCCGATCGAACCGGTTCCTGGCCAGGCGTTCCGGCAGGAGTACTACCTCCGCGAGGCGGAGGACGCGGCGGAGATCATCAGCATCAGCGCCGACGAGAACACTCCCTTCGTGGCTTGCGGAGGCCGTTGTGTCCAGACCCTCGAGTTCACGCCGATCGAGCCCGAGGCCGCCGAGTACAAGTTTGCTCTCGCCGGAATCGGGACGATTCTGGAGCTCGACCTCGAGGACGGAGAACGCACGGAGCTCGTGAGCTTCCGAAGCGGTCGTTGAACCCGAGGCTGCCCCTGTGCCGGGAGGAGTGCGGGGCGGGGCCCCACGTCTCGCGCCTCCCCGCTCGGGCAACCTTCTTGCCTGGACCTCTCCACTCCCGCACACTGAATCCCGTTCGAAATCCCATTCGAATGGCTGGTGGGGAGGCGGGGCATGGCTGCGCGTGTCGTCGTTCTCGGGGGTGGATTCGCGGGCGCCTACGCCGCCCAGGAGCTTCTGCGCCGCGCGCGCACTGGCGAGATCGAGCTGACGCTCGTCGACCGGCAGAACTACTTCGTCTTCCATCCTCTGCTCGTCGAGGCGGGCACGGGTAGTCTGCATCCACGTCACGCGGTCGTCGGCATCCGCGCGTTCACGGGGCGCGGCGGACGCTTCCTGATGGCGGAGGTGGAGGGTGTCGACCTGGACGCGCGCACGGCCTTGCTGCGGGTGCCGTTGACCGGAGAGCGGCTTACGCTCGCGTACGACCAGCTCGTCGTCGCACTCGGCAGCGTGACGCGGCGTCCGAGCGTCCCTGGGCTCGCCGAGCACGCGTTCGAGCTCAAGCGCCTCGCCGACGCGGTGGCGTTGCGCGACCGGATGGTGCGCTTGCTCGAGGCGGCCGAGGCGTGCACCGAGCCCGAGGAGAGGCGGCGCCTGCTGCACCTCGTCGTCGTCGGGGCAAGCTACACCGGCGCGGAGGTGGCGGGGGAGTTCGAGGTCTTCCTGCGCGAGGCGACGCGCAGCTTCCCGAGCATCGAGCCTGGCGAGTGCCGAGTCAGTCTCGTCGAGCTCGGCGAGCGCATCTTACCTACGCTCGACCCCTCGCTCTCCCGCTTCGCGGAAGAGAAGCTGCAGAAGCGGGGCGTCGCGCTCCACCTTCGCGAGTCGATCGAGGTGCTGACGCCGCACGGCCCGCGCCTCGCGTCGGGCGCGACGCTCGATGCGGCGACGACGATCTGGTGCGCCGGCATCGCGCCGAGTCCGTTGCTAGGACGCCTCGGCTTGCCGCGCGACGAGCGCGGCTTTCTCGAGACCACCCCCGAGCTCGCCGTCCCCGGGGCGGAGGGTGTCTGGGGCGTCGGGGACTGCGCCGTCAACCCCGACCCGTCCGGCCAGGCCTACCCGGCGACGGCGCAGCACGCGGTGCGGGAAGGGCGGCACGTGGCGAGGAACATCCTCGCCAGGCTGCGCGGCGAGCCGGAGACGCCCCTGCGTTTCACCGCGCTCGGCAGCCTCGCGGCGCTCGGGTGCCGCAGCGGCGTGGCGCGGGTCTTCGGCGTTCGCATCGCCGGACTCCCCGCGTGGTTCCTGTGGCGCAGCGTGTACCTGATGAAGATGCCGGGCCTCGCGCGCAAGGTGCGGGTCGCGCTCGACTGGACCTTGGACCTCCTCTTCCGCCGGGAGATCGTCCAGCTCGGACTGAGCGACCCGCGTGTGCCGGAAACGGGCGCGCGCCGCGATGCATCGGACTAACGGAGTCCCCCAGGAGATGCTCATGACCACACGTGTCCGCGTCGCAGGCATCCTGCTGTTGGTGTTGCTGCTCGCGGCACCGGCCGCCGCGGAGCGCCCCAAGCCCGAGGTCTTCGCGGTGATCGACGGCGACGAGATGTTCACCGTCCTGCCGCCGGGGCGTATCCCCGCGATCGACGAGCCGCGCTTCGTCCGCGGGCCGGAGGCCGCCGCGCAGATGAAGCCCGACGAGCACGTCATCGGCGTCGTCGTCGACGGCGAGGCGCGGGCCTATTCGACGTGGCATCTCGATCGCCACGAGATCGTCAACGACCGAATCCGGGGGACCGCACTCGCGGTGACCTGGTGACCGCTCTGCCACACGGGCGTCGTGCACGCCCGCAAGAGCGGCAACACCACCTACACCTTCCTCGTCTCGGGCAAGCTGTGGCGCAACAGCCTGATCATGCAGGACAAGGAGACGGGATCGCTCTGGAGTCACGTCACCGGCGAAGCCCTGCACGGCGAGGCGAAGGGCGCGCGCCTCGAGATCTTCCCTTCCGTGCAGACGACCTGGAAGTCCTGGGTCGCCGAGCATCCGGACACGCTCGTGCTCGAAAAGAGCGAGAGCGTCTCGGGCAGCGCGTACGCGAAGTACTTCGCCGATCCCGATCGTGTCGGGATTCTCCCGCTGCGCAAGAAGATCACCCGTCTGCCTGCCAAGGCGATGGTCTACGGCATCGAGAGGGACGGCGCCGCGCTCGCGGTGACGGAGTCCGGGCTGGCGCCGGGGCAGCCTCTGATGGTGAAGCTGGGCGGTGAGAGCCTCGTGGTCGCCCGCGGCGAGGACGGCGGTGCGCGGGCGTTCGTCGCCGGCGACGAGCTCGTGTTCGTGCGCCGGGGCGGGAGGATCGTCGACGAGGAGAGCGGGAGCGCCTGGGATCTCGGGCGCGGCGTCGCGACGGCGGGTTCGCGGAGAGGGCAGCAGCTCGTGGAGCTCCCCGTGCGCCCAGCGTTCTGGTTCGCGTGGCTCTCGTTCTACCCGCAGACGGAAGTCGCACCGTAGACATGGCGTTATCATCGGCCCCGAGGCCTCGGCCGCAGGGGAGATGCGCGCTTCATGATCCCACTCGGTGACAGCCCGAGACCCAAGGGACGGGCTTGGTTGACCTGGACCTTGATCGCCGTCAACGTCCTCGTCTTCCTGTGGAGCCTGCCGCTGGCCTGGCAGGAACCGGCGCCGGAAGATCCCGCGCTCGCCGAGTACGTGCGGGTCCTCGCCGTCGAGCGCCACGTCGACGCGCGCGGTGCGCTCAGCGCGCGGGACGTCTTCCTCTACCGCTGGGGCACGAAGCCGGCCTTCCCGTCCGTGCCGACGCTCTTCACCGCGGTCTTTCTCCACGCGGGCTGGGCGCACCTCTTCGGCAACATGCTCTTCCTGTGGATCTTCGGGCACAGCGTCGAGCACCGGTTGACCCGCGCTGGCTTCCTCGCGGCCTATCTCGCCGCGGGAGTGCTTGGTGCACTCGCTGACGGTGTGCTCCGGATGGGCTCCGGCATCCCGTCGCTCGGGGCCTCGGGGGCCATCGCGGGCGTGCTTGGGATGTACCTCCTGTGGTTCCCGCGGAACCGCGTGCTGCTACTCCTGATCCTCTGGCCCGTCGCGCTGCCGGCGTGGCTCGTCATCGGCGTCTACATCCTCGTCGACAACGTGCTGCCGCTCCTCTTCGCCGGAGCGAGCGGGGTGATAGGGCAGGTCTCCTACGGCGCGCACCTCGGTGGCTTCGTCGCAGGGCTCGGGATCGCTTGGGGCGTCCGGCGCTTCGCGGGGAGGGGAGCCGAGCCGCGCGTCCAAGGCGCGGCGGGCACGACGCCGAGACGCCAGGCCCTCCGCCGTGCGCTCGAAGGCTACGAGCTCGCCGAGGCCGTGGCCCTGCTCGTCGGCACGCCACCCGATGAGAGCCGCCGCCTCTTCCCGATCGAGGACAAGCTGGAGCTCGCGGCAGCACTCGCGCGGGCAGGCAACCCGCGCGCGGCGCTCGCGTGTTATCAGCGCGCGCTCTCGGAGCACCCGCAGGACCCCCGGCGCCACGACGCTCACCTCGGCGCGGCAAAGGTCCTCGCCCACGACCTCGACGCGGCGACGGCGGCGATCCACCACCTCTACGAAGTGCTCGAGGATGCCCCGGACGAGGCGCGGGCCGCCGAGGCGCGGGAGATGCTCGGCGCTTTGCGTGCCGCCGATACGGCTCGTTGACGTCGAGCAAAAGCAGTCGCAGAGTCCGCCCCTTCGCGTGATGCTGCGCAAGATTCTTCGTCTTGCCCGCGAGTCAAGGGCATGTCGATCGTCGATGAAGGGATGCGTGTGGCGCGTGGGCGCAGCAGCTCCGCGAGCGGGAGCCAGACGAACGCTGCGCGGCAGCTCGAGGCTGCCACGCAACAGGAATGGCTAAGAGCTCGGGAGGTAAACCCCGGGGTCACCGACGACCAAGCTCGCGGTTCCACCGTCGACCGGGCAGCCCGTCGACGTCACGACGGGGAACTGCATCTCGATCGTCCGGGATTCGTCCTCTTCGATCGTGATGATCGAGCCCCCAGTGAGGCAGAGGTCGAACGAGCCGGTGATGCTCGGCGAGGTCGTGCAGGTGTTCGCACCCTCGACCACGCTGGCTGCGGTGATGTTCCAGCTCATGCAGTTGTAGCTGCCGGTCGGGATGTCGTAGTTGCCGAGCAGCGCGCCGCCCTCGAAGTCGCTCAGGTTGAGCTCGGTCGCCGTGGCGAACAGCGTGACCGCGGACCCGTTCGGGCGGTTGTCGTAGATGCGCAGCGTCTGGAAGGTCGCCATCACGTCCGCGTCGTCAGCGGCCTTGCTCAGATTGATCTGGGTGTCCAGGTCCACCTTCAGCCGACCCTCGGCTTCGGGGTCATCGTCACTGCTGCATCCCCATGCAAACACGGCGAGCGCCACCATCAGCAGCGCGAAGAGCTTCGTCCACTTCATTTCCCATACCTCCGACTGGTGACCATGAGCTCCAAGGCGCGGGTCCACGCCGCGCGAGCTTCCGCCCAAAAGATAGTGCGAGGGTGGGAGAAAAGCGAACCCCTCCGGCCCTCCCCGGAGATGCGCGTGGCAGCTCGGGCTAACGCGGCATGCTCAGGTATTTAATCAGGAACGCGAGTTCGAACGCGCGATCCTTCAGCTTGTCGTAGCGGCCCGAAGCTCCGCCGTGCCCGGAGCCCATCTCCGTCTTCAGCGCGAGGACGGTGTCGTTGCTCTTGGTCTCGCGCAGTTTGGCCGTCCACTTCGCCGGCTCCCAGTACTGCACCCGCGGGTCGTTGAGCCCCGCCGTGACCAGCATGTGGGGGTAGGCCGCGTGGGCGACGTTGTCGTAGGGGGAGTAGCGATGCATCACGTCGAAGGACGCCTTCTCGTTCGGGTTGCCCCACTCCTCGTACTCGATGACGGTCAGCGGGATCGAGTCGTCGAGCATCGTGTTGATCACGTCGACGAAGGGCACGTGGGCGAGGACGACCTGGAAGAGCTCGGGGCGCAGGTTGACGGCGGCTCCGACGAGGAGGCCGCCGGCGCTGCCGCCCTCGATCGCGAGGCGCTCGGGCGCGGTGTAGCCCGCGTCGATCAACGCCTCGGCGGCCGCGACGAAGTCCGTGAAGGTGTTCTCCTTGTGCTCGAGCTTGCCAGCCTCGTACCAGGCACGGCCCATCGCGCCGCCGCCGCGCACGTGGGCGATCGCGAAGACGAAGCCCCGGTCGAGCAGGCTGACGCGGGTCTGCACGAAGCCCGGGTCGACGGTGTAGCCGTAGGAGCCATAGCCGTAGAGCAGGCAGGGGTGGCCGCCCTCGCGGGGCGCGAGCGACTTCGCGTGGACGAGGGAGATCGGCACGCGCGCCCCGTCGGCAGCCTCCGCCCAGACGCGCTTCGAGACGTAGCGTGACGGTTCGTACCCGCCGAGGACTTCCTTCTCCTTGAGCAGCGTCCTCGCGTCAGTGGCGAGATCGACCTCGAACACCTGTTCAGCCTGCGTGAGCGAGGTGTAGTGGAATCGCAGCGCCTTGGCGTCGAACATCGGGTTCGCGCCGGCGTGCACCGTGTAGACCTCCTCGTCGAAGGACAGGGTGCGCCAGCGCTCGCTCGCGAGATCGAGCACGTCGATCGAGCGCAGGCCCGCGCGGCGGCCGTAGACGACGAGGTAGTCCGAGAACACGTCGAGGCCATCGAGCTTGTGCTCGGGGTCGTGCGGGAGCAGCTCCCGCCAAGCCTCGTCGCGCGTGTCGTTCATCGGTGTGCGCGCGAGCCGGAAGTTCAGCGCATCCATGTTGGTCAGGACGAGGAAGTCACCCGCGTGGTGCTCGAGCGTGTACTCGACGCCCTGCTCCCGGGCCCGGAAGACCTGGAACTCGCCTTCCGGCGTCCGCGCATCGAGATAGCGCACTTCCGAGGTGATCTGGCTGTGCATCTCGATGAAGAGGACGCGGCGGTCTTTGCTTCGGTCGACCGAGACGAAGAAGCGCTCGTCGGCTTCGTGGTGGACGAGCACGTCCTCCGAGGCGCCGCCGCCGAGCCTGTGCCGGAGTACCTGGTACGGACGCCGCGCGTCGTCGAGGGTCACGTAGAACAGCGTGGCGTCGTCGAGCGCCCACACTGCTTCCGGAGAGGTCCCCTCGATCGCATCGGGCAGGTGTTCGCCGCTCTCGAGGTCGAGCACGCGGAGCGTGTACTGCTCGGAGCCGTCGTCGTCGACGGAGTACGCGAGGAGCTTGTGGTTCGGGCTCGGAGCGAGCACGCCGACGTGGAGATACTCCTTGCCTTCGGCGAGCGCGTTCGGGTCGAGCAGCAGCTTCTCCTCGGCCTCGAGGCTGCCTGCCTTGCGCGCATAGATCGGGTACTGCTTCCCCTCCTCCGTGCGGGAGTAGTAGAAGTAGTCGTCGATCCGCACGGGTACGGTGAGGTCGGTCTCCTTGAGCCGCCCCTTGAACTCGGCGAAGAGCTCCTCTTGCAGGGCTGCGGTGTCTTCCATCAGGGACTCTGTGGCGCGGTTCTCCGCTTCGAGGTACTCGAGCACCTCGGCGGACTCGCGCTCACGAAGCCAGTGGTAATCGTCGACCAGCTCGACTCCGTGAACCTTCGTCTTGTGGGGAACCTTCTTCGCCATCGGCATCGTCTCCTCGTCACTCGTCTTGCCACAGCCCCACGACAGCAGGGTGATCGCGATCATCACGGCCGCCCAGAATGTGCGCATCTTCGCTCCTTCGCTCACCCTAGTTTCGCTCATTGCGAGCGCGAGTGGGGAGGACCGGGCAATGCTATGATGCGCCCACGCGCGTTGCCCCCCTGCGAGAGCGAGACCCCCGTCGATTCCGGGGCGCCGCCACGTCCTGGGGAGCTGAAGGGAAGAGCATCTTGGCGGGTACCTGGGACGAGGGGGTCCTCGACGCGTTGCTGGTCCAGAGCACCGCGATCCTCCTGCTCATCGCTCCGAGGGACGGTCGTATCGTCGATGCGAGCCCGGCGGCTTGTGAGTTCTACGGCGCGAGCCGCGAGGAGCTCATCGAGCGCAAGCTCTCGGCGCTCAGCGAACGTCCCGAGCCCCTGCTGCTCGAAGAGCTCGCGGCCGTCGCCGCCGGCTCGCCGATGTGCATCGAAGGGCGGACCCACCGTGCCGACGGTGGCCGGCGCGAGATCGTCATCCACAGCTCGGCCGTGACTCTCGCTGCCGGGACCTTCGTGATGGCGGTCATCGAAGACGTCAGCGGCCGCGTGAGCACCGAGTGGGCGCTCCAGCGCCAGGAAGCGTGGTTCCAGCAGTTTGTCGAGCGTTCGCCCGAAGGCATCGCCATGCTCGCCCCGGAAGGCACCGTCTTGCGTGTCAACCGGGCGTTCGAGCGTCTCTTCGGTTTCAGCGACCTCGACGTGCGCGGCCGGGCCCTCGAGGCGCTGCTCGTCCCGGAGGAGTTGCAGGAAGAGGCGCACAGCCTGAGCGAACAGACCGAGCGCGGCCTCGTCGCCCATCACGAGAGCGTGCGCCTCCACGCGGACGGCAGCCGCGTTCCCGTCTCGATCGTCGGCATTCCGGTCGAGTTCGATGGCCAACGCATTGGTGTGCTCGCGTTCTACCGCGACATCAGCAAGCGCATGCACGCAGAGCGACTCCTCCGGCGCAGTGAGGAGCGCTATCGCCGGCTGTTCGAGGAGTCGAAGGACGTCATCTACATCAGCAGCCCGGACGGGCGGCTGATCGACATCAACCCGGCGGGTGTCGAGCTCTTCGAGTTCTCGAACAAGGAAGAGATGCTCGCCGCGAACATCGTCGACGACCTCTGCGCGGACGCCGACATCCGCAGCAAGCTCGTCGAGCTCGTTCTCGAGAGCGGTTTCGCGCGCGAGTACGAGATGACGGTCAAGACGCGCAGCGGCCGCCAGCTCATCGTGCTCGACACGTGCAGCGGTGTGTTCGGCCACGATGGCGAGCTGATCGCGTTGCGCGGGTACATCCGGGACGTCACCGAGCAGCGGCGCCTCGAGGATCAGCTTCGACACTCGCAGAAGATGGAGGCGCTCGGCCGCCTCGCCGGCGGTATCGCGCACGACTTCAACAATCTCTTGATGGCGATGGAGTCGTACTGCGCGCTGCTCGAGGCGCAGATCCCGGCCGGCAGCGCCATGCTCTCCGACCTCTTGGAGATCCGCTCGGCAGGAAAGCGCGCGGGAGCGCTGACCCGGCAGCTCCTGACCTTTGCGCGGCACCAGATGCTCTCGCCGCAACGCCTCTGCCTGAACGAGGCGGTGGGGGCGATGGAGCAGCTCCTTCGCCGTGTGATCGGTGAGGACATCGAGCTGATCACGAACCTCGACGAAGACCTCTGGAGCGTGCGCGCGGATCCGAACCAGCTCGAGCAGGTGATCGTCAACCTCGCCGTCAACGCGCGCGATGCGATGCGCCGCGGCGGTCGCTTGCTACTCGAGACCGCGAACGTCGAGATCGACGCCGAGTTCGCGCGGCGTCATCCGGCGGCGCGCCCCGGCGAGTGGGTCCGGCTCGTCGTCTCGGATACGGGCTCCGGAATCGACGAAGCGATCAGAGAGC
>NPIF01001556.1_pt1 | contig 13090 bp, 13 predicted proteins | sample 8637461 | NCBI WGS metagenome assembly NPIF01 (sample SAMN07420641, study PRJNA396082) | bioreactor metagenome | isolation source: sample BR12 brine-fed electro-methanogenic bioreactor BR | place: Japan: Kochi | collected 2016-12-09
GATATGGCTGGGGATGGAGGATTCGAACCTCCACTGACGGAGTCAGAGTCCGTAGTCCTGCCGTTAGACGAATCCCCAAATGTCAGGCACCACCAAAGGTAGCACCAGAAACATCTTAACGCTTGGAGTACTGCGGACGCTTACGCGCTTTGTGCAGACCCACTTTCTTACGCTCAACCTCGCGGGCATCGCGGGTCAGGAAGCCGGCCCGACGCATCGGGCTGTGCAGTGCCTCATCATAATCAGACAGCGCACGGGCGATGCCGTGACGGATAGCACCCGCCTGTCCGGTGGTGCCACCACCCTTGACAGTGACTTTGATATCCACGTTCTTCAGCAGTTCAGCCACTTCCAGCGGCTGGCGAACCACCATACGAGCGGTTTCACGACCAAAGTACTCGTCCAGCGGACGTCCATTGACGACGATGTTGCCGCTGCCGGCACTCAGGAAGACGCGAGCAGCAGAGCTTTTACGACGTCCGGTTGCATAATTCTGGGTTTGAGCCATTTTTCTGTTCCGTTATAGGGATTTCAGATATCCAGGGCCTGGGGCTGCTGTGCCTGATGTGCATGCTCGGGGCCCGCAAAGACCTTGAGCTTCTTGAACATCGCACGACCCAGTGGATTCTTGGGCAACATGCCCTTGACTGCGGTCTCAATCACACGCTCCGGCGCCTTGTCCAGCAGCTTTTCCAGGCTGATGGATTTCAGGTTGCCAATATAACCTGTGTGATGATGATACATCTTGTCTTTCATTTTATTACCGGTCACACGGATCTTTTCGGCATTGACCACGACGATGTAGTCGCCGGTATCCACGTGCGGGGTATATTCTGGTTTATGCTTTCCGCGCAAACGGCGCGCAATCTCAGTTGAGAGACGGCCCAGGGTCTTGTCTGTGGCGTCGACCACGAACCAGTCGCGGCGCACTTCTGCGGGTTTTGCACTTACGGTCGTCATCTGACTTGCTCCAGCGGAGTAACAATACTAGCGCTTCAAAAAAGAGCGCGAATATTACCGGACCTCGCGCACGCTGGCAAGGCCCAGTGAACTATTTATTCAAAAAAAGAGGCGTAGCAGGGGAAGCTACGCCTTTAATAATATAAACCACCAAAGGAGGATGGAGTACTAAAAAATGCATCTGCATTTAAAGTTTCATAATTTTCTAATATAGTGATTTTTGTGTCAACCCCCTGTGGCGATCCATTAATCAATTGACATCGAACACGCCCGGCACGACACTCTGCAACCGGCAGAGCCTCACCTTCCCGACCGCTATATTCACCTCGACAACCCGGCTTTGATCTTGAAACAGACCACTCCAGACACCTTGAAGCTGAACGATGCACTCCTGAAGGAGGCCGATCGCTGCGTCAAATGCGGCATCTGCCTGCCCCACTGTCCCACTTATAAGCTGACACAGGATGAAGGGGACTCACCCCGGGGACGCATAGCGCTGATACAGGGAATAGCCAGTGGTGCGCTGGACAGCCCGCAGGCCAGCCGACACCTGGACCGCTGTCTGGGCTGTCTCGCCTGCCAGGCGGCCTGCCCCTCCGGCGTCGACTACAGCCGCCTGATCGATGGATTTCGTGCCAGCCGCCACCAGACCGGCAAGCAGCGGTTGATTCACTATCTGGTTACCCGACTGCCTTACCAGCGGTGGAGCGGCAGCATGTTGGGACTCTATCTCCATTCGGGTCTGCGACCGATTCTGAAACGGCTGGGCGGTAAACAGATAGGCCGACTGGATGCCCTGTTGCCGGAACAGGCCAGACTGGGCCGCTGGCGTCAACGCTACGCCGCAACCACGTCGACACAGGGGCGGGTGGGATTGTTTACCGGCTGCGCCGGCCGCGTCAGTGACCGCCTGGCACTGGATGCTGCCATTGCCGTGCTGAATCGCCTGGGTTACGAGGTGGTTATACCAGGCAACCAGGGGTGTTGTGGCGCCATGCAACAGCACGCCGGCGACCCGGCCACGGCCGGACACATGGCCAGCATCAATCAACAGGCCTTTGACGAGCAGGAACTGGAAGCGGTTATCTACCTGGCCAGCGGCTGTGGCACACAGTTAAGCCGCCAACACTTTGCCGCACCGGTGTTTGAAATCAGCCAGTTCCTCAACCAGTGCCACTGGCCGGAGGAAGCAACCCTCAACAGCCTGGATTGTGACGTCGGACTGCACTCGCCCTGCACCCTGAAATACCCGTTAAAACTGGCCGAAGAGCCGGCAAAACTGCTGCAGCGAATCCCCGGTCTCCGCTTGCTCAGCCTGGATCAGATAGACTGTTGCGGTGCGGCAGGCAGCTACCTGCTGGAGCAGCCGGCGATGGCGGATGCCCTGGGCTCACGGGCCATCCAGCAGATACCGTTACAACAAATTCAGTTCCTGGCTACCAGTAACAGCGGCTGCGCCCTGCAACTGGCCCGGGAACTGCGCAACACCGGTCAGGACATCCAGACCGTGCATCCGGTTGAACTGATCAACCAGAGCCTGAACGGTAAACCCGGTCGCCAGTAGGCAACGGCCGGATGTAATGACTGGCCCCCATTACTGCTGCTATGATTGCGGCCCTCTTTCGGCACCCGGGATGACGGCGCCCGCAACCCGATTCCGCGCATGCTACAGGATCGATCTGACGGGTCACTTTGGGATAGACAAGTGGACAAAAAGTACCCTGTGCGGGATTTACCCTTACCAATACTTAAGGAATGCTAAGACCATGAGTACTGTACTGATTATCGGAGCCGGCGGTGTGGGCCGGGTAGTCGCGCACAAATGCGCTCAGGTGCCGGATGTATTCAGCGATATCCATCTGGCGAGCCGCACCCGTTCCAAGTGTGACCAGATTGCCAGTGAAGTGGCGGAGAAAACCGGCAGGACCATCCAAACTGCCCAGGTGGACGCCGACAACGTACCCGAACTGGTGGCCCTTATTAAACAGGTCAAACCGGCAATGGTGATCAACGTGGCACTGCCCTACCAGGATCTGACCATCATGGATGCCTGCCTGGAGACTGGCGTGCACTACCTGGATACCGCCAACTACGAACCGCTGGACGAGGCCAAGTTCGAATACAAGTGGCAGTGGGCCTACCGGGACCGCTTTGAGCAGGCGGGACTCATGGCGCTGCTGGGTTCCGGCTTTGATCCCGGCGTCACCAATGTGTTCTGCGCCCACATGCAGAAACACCATTTCGACCAGATCGACACGGTGGATATCCTGGACTGCAATGGTGGCGACCATGGCTACGCCTTCGCCACCAACTTCAACCCGGAGATCAATATCCGCGAGGTGACCGCCAACGGCCGTTATTTCGAGAACGGCGCCTGGGTCGAGACCAAACCGATGGAGATCCATCACACCTTCGATTTCGAGCAGGTCGGCCCGAAAAAGATGTACCTGCTCTATCACGAAGAGATGGAATCACTCTCCAAGAACCTGAAAGGGGTCAAGCGCATGCGCTTCTGGATGACCTTTGGCGATGCCTATTTGAAACACCTGGAGGTGTTCCGCAATATCGGCCTGGACTCCATCGAGCCGATCATGTTTGAGGGCCGCGAGATCGTGCCGATCCAATTCCTCAAGGCACTGTTACCGGATCCGGCCACACTCGGCCCGCGCACCGTCGGCAAAACCAATATCGGTTGTATCGTCAAGGGCAGCAAGAACGGTCAGCCGGTCTCCCGTTATGTCTACAACATCTGTGACCACCAGACCTGCTACCGGGAGACCAACGCCCAGGGCGTCTCCTATACCACCGGCGTACCGGCTATGATCGGCGCCATGATGATGCTGACCGGCAAGTGGATGAAACCGGGCGTCTGGAACATGGAGGAGTTTGATCCCGACCCCTTCATGGCCGCACTCAACCAGCACGGTCTGCCCTGGACCGATGTGGCCACCGACATCGATATCGACGCCCTGCCCGAGTAAGGAGCCGGAAACCGCCATGACCCTCGACATCGCCCGAATCCCCACCCCCTGCTACGTGCTTGAGGAGGAGAAACTGCGCGCCAACCTGGCCCTGATGGACCGGGTGCAGCGGGAGTCCGGCGGCAAGATCATCCTGGCACTGAAAGGCTACGCCATGTGGAGCACCTTCCCGATCATCCGGGAAGTGCTGCACGGCTGTACCGCCAGTTCGCTGAACGAGGCCCGGCTGGCCGCCGAGGAGTTTGGCAAGGAGGTGCATGTCTACGCCCCCGCCTATAGCGAGGCGGAGTTTCCGGAGATCCTCAAACTGGCCCACCACGTCACCTTCAACTCGTTCAGTCAGTGGCGCCGCTTCGGCCCGCAAGCATTGGCGGCCGGCGTCTCCTGCGCCATCCGGGTCAATCCCCAGGTGGCGGAAGTGGAGGTGGATATGTACAACCCCTGCGGCAGCACCTCGCGGCTGGGGGTCACCCCGGAAGCGTTTCACCCGGAGGCACTGGAGGGGATCGAGGGGCTGCACTTTCATGCCCTGTGCGAATGCGGCGCGGACAGCCTGGAGCGGACCCTGGCCGCCTTTGAGCAGCGCTTTGGCGAATGGATACCACAGATGAAGTGGATCAACTTCGGCGGCGGACACCTGATGACCCGGCAGGGTTATGACGTTGAGCTGCTGATTCGCCTGGTGAGTGATTTCCGCCAGCGCTATGACGTGGAAGTTTACCTGGAGCCGGGGGGCGCGGTCGGCTGGCAGACCGGTCCGCTGGTGGCCTCGGTGCTGGATATCGTGCACAACAACATGGACATCGCCATCCTGGACACCTCGGCAGCGGCCCACATGCCGGACGTGCTGGAGATGCCGTATCGCCCCGCTGTGCGCGGTGCCGGTGAAGCGGGCAGCACTCCCTATACCTATCGGCTGGGGGGCAATACCTGTCTGGCGGGGGACGTGATCGGAGACTACGCCTTCGAGCGCCCGTTACAGGTGGGCGACAAGATTGTACTGGAGGATATGATCCACTACACCTTCGTCAAAAACACCACCTTCAATGGCGTCAACCTGCCCTCACTGGCCATCTGGACCCGTGATGATGAACTGCGCATGATCCGCACTTTCGGTTACCAGGAGTTCAAGAACCGGCTCTCCTAAGCAGGCTAATAGTGCCACGCCGGTGCAGCCTGAACCGCGACCGTTGGCGATACCCCATGCACCGCTGACGCCTGGAGGTATTATTCTGCCACCAGTTCGAAATCGTGGCTGATCTCCACCACCTGGCCCAGCATAATGGACGCCGAGCAATATTTTTCCGCACTCAGCCGCACCGCCCGCTCGACCGCCTTTTCGGTCAGACCCGGCCCGGCCAGCCGGAAATGGACATGAATGCGGGTAAACACCTTAGGATCGGTGTCGGCCCGCTCGGCCTCCAGCTCCACTTCACAGAGCGTCACCTGATGGCGCCCCTTGCGCAGGATATGCACCACATCGAACTGGGTACAGCCACCCAGACCCAGCAGCAGCATCTCCATCGGCCGCACACCCAGGTTGCGTCCGCCGAAATCCGGTGGCCCATCCATCACCACCGCATGACCGCTACCGGACTCTCCCACCATGAGGGTCTGTTCGACCCATTTTACCCGTGCTTTCATCACATACTCACAAGTTAATAAAGCTCCGGAGACTAGCATAGATCGACAATCAGGAGGAGCTAACATAGAATCCCAGTGGAACGTTTGATTCCCAGTCCTTAGCCAGAAGGTCGCACATGAGCATTATCAAGCCACCAGAACAGGAACCTGCTTTTCTGAAGCCCTTTCTGTCGTTCTGTCACAGACGCCGTTATCCTGCCAAAACGGATATCATTCATCCGGGCGATCGGGCTGATATTCTCTACTACATTGTCGATGGTTCGGTCACCATCCTGATTGAGGATGAAGAGGGCAAAGAGATCATCCTCACCTACCTGAACAAAGGCGACTTCATCGGTGAAATGGGTCTGTTTGTCTCCCAGCCGAATCGCAGCTCCCTGGTACGTACCCGCTCAGACTGCATGCTGGCGGAGATCAGTTATGTTCGCCTGGAACAGCTGCTTGAAGGTGAACTGAAGGAGCATGCCAAGGATATTCTCTACGCCATCGGCGGCCAGCTGACCCAGCGCCTGATCCACACCAGCCGTAAAGTGGGACACCTGGCCTTTCTCGACGTGACCGGCCGGGTCGCCGGCACCCTGCTGGAGCTGTGCAAACAGCCGGATGCCATGACCCACCCGGACGGCATGCAGATCCGCATCACCCGCCAGGAGATCGGTCGCATTGTGGGTTGTTCCCGGGAAATGGCCGGCCGTGTGCTGAAAAATCTGGAAGAGCAGGGCCTGGTCTACGTGAAAGGCAAAACTATTGTGGTGTTTGGCACCCGCTGAACAGGGGCCTGATGGTCCGGCTGGCGTTATGCCTGATGACCGGCCTGCCCACTGCCGAACTGTTTCAGTTCAGTTGTGCAGCTGATCATCGGGCCGCGCCGGGTCAGCGCGAGTCGACCTTAACCGACGTCTCCCGCACCAGATCGTCCTTGTTTCCGAACACCTTGTCGGGACCGGCGGAAGAGACCTGGTAACTCTCCTCGCCCGGCGTGAAACGGAGCGCTGTTCCCCAACCATCCAGCATATCCTGCTCACTAATACCCAGATCCCGCTGCAATCGCTCCAGGGTCACCTGGGCCGGGTTGAACCCGGACCCGTACTGGATCATCCACACCTTGATGGATCGGTTGAGCTGCTCCAGGCGGCGCCGGGTCTGTGCCAGCTGGGGATCCACCGGCTTGACCGGGGTTGTGGCCAGCACCGACGGTTCCGGCTCCTCCGTCAGCATGGGCAATGCCAGCGCCAGGCCCAGCAGCAGCGCCGCACCCACGCCGGCGGCAATCCAGATCAGGCGCTTTTTGCGCTGCTCCTCCTCGGCCGACTCGTCAACATCCTTGACTGCCGTATTGCGTTCCAGAAAGACGCCCACGTTGCCCGAATCATCATCCGGCCGGTATGCCGCCCGCTCCCCCTCCTCGAGCACGATCTTTTTCGCACCCTGGGGCTGGACTGCGGTCAGTGGACGGGTCGCCTCCGGATCCATGACGGGTTCAGGCAGATCCAGGGACAGCGGTTCATCCGCTGTCGCCGAAGCAGTCTCCGCCGGCGTTTTTTCGGGGCTGTGCGTGGCAGACCGGACCCGGGGACCAATTGGCTCGATGGAACACTCGGCCCCGCGCGCCCTGACCTTCTCCAGCAGATGTTCCGCCTTCGACTTTTCCAGCGCCTTTTTGATTCTGAACCGGTCGCCCTGGATCAGATGTCCCGCCTGCTCCGGCGATATCTTGAGCAACTGTGCCAGGGCTTCCTGCACTTCCGCGTGCTTGAATCCCTTAAGCAGCTTGCCACTGAATACGAGTCGATAGTTCGGGGTAGCCATTGTTCTGGTTGTTGTCAGGACCGGGAGAAGTAACAGCCCAAGGCTAGCACATCAATTCCCGGTCGTTCCACTAAGTCTCCCGCAATTTCTCCACTTGCAACACCACGCCGTCCACACCGACCACCTTGACCCGCGTCCCGGCCGGGCAGTCCACGCCCTCGATCTTCCAGATCGTGTCATCCACCTTGAGCTTGCCACGCCCGTTAACCACCGGTTGATCGAGCGTAAAAACCCGGTCGATATACTGCTCGCCACGGCGATTGAGTCGGGGTTGGTCACTGGGTGTGGGATGCTTCAGCAGGTACAACCGCCAGGCCACGATACTGCTGACGCTGAACAGGGCAAAAAAGAGTATCTGGATCTCCCAACCAAGCCCCGGTACCAGCAGCGTGGCCAGTCCGACGATACCGGCCGAGATGGCCATCCAGAGGAAGAAGGCGCCGGGCGAGAACACCTCCAGCACCACCAGAATCACCCCCAGCACCCACCAGTGCCAATAGGTGGCGGCATCAAACAGCTCCATCACGGCTCGCTCCGATCCGATTTTCCGGCCGCTTCCCGGGCCAGCTCGGCAATACCCGCTACCGAACCGATCAGGCTGGAAGCCTCCAGCGGCATCATGATCAGCTTCTGATTGGGCGCGGCGGCGATATCCTTCAGCGCCTCGGTGTACTTCTGGGCGACAAAGTAATTGATCGCGTTCACATCACCCTTGGCGATAGCCTGGGAGACCATCATGGTTGCCTTGGCCTCCGCCTCGGCCAGCCGCTCCCGCGCTTCCGCCTCCCGGAATGCGGCTTCTTTCTCACCTTCCGCCTCCAGAATGGCCGCCTGCTTTTCGCCTTCCGCCTTGAGGATCTCGGCCTGCCGCATACCCTCGGCCTCCAGGATCTGCGCCCGCTTCTCCCGTTCCGCTTTCATCTGGCGCGCCATGGCGTCCACCAGATCCCGGGGTGGCGAGATATCCTTGATCTCGATACGGGTCACCTTGATACCCCAGGGGGTCGTGGCGTCATCCACCACCGCCAGCAGCTTGGCGTTGATCTGGTCACGCATGGAGAGCAGTTCATCCAGATCCATCGAACCCATCACGGTCCGTACGTTGGTCATGGTCAGATTCAGTACCGCATGGGTCAATTGACTCACCTCGTAGGCCGCCTTGGCGGCGTCCAGGATCTGAAAGAAGACCACCCCATCCACCGTCACCATGGCATTGTCCTTGGTGATCACCTCCTGGGAGGGCACATCCAGCACCTGTTCCATCATGTTCAGCTTGGCCCCGACGCTGTCCACCAACGGGATAATCAGGTTCAAGCCGGGACGCAGGGTCTTGGTATAGCGACCGAATCGCTCCACCGTGTATTCCATGCCCTGCGGCACCCGTTTGGCGCCCAGTACCACGATCACAATCGCCAACACCAGCACCGCTACGGAAAAGAGTTCCATTGATATTTCTCCATGACTTAAATACCGGTCCGAGTATACCCTGCGGGCATTGCGGCGCATACGGTCACTGCCTGGCCTGAGGCGAAAACCATTACCCTGTACAAAACAGGGAGATATGGCGGCCCAATCCCTACCGTGTATCGGTCAGCCGCGGTAAGATAGGCCCGGTTGGGAGCGCCCTGATAAACCGCAACCATCTGAAAACGAAACCATTCTCGTAGACGCAGCAATTCAGCTTAATGAAACGCTGGCGCAATGAAGGACCCCCGATGCGACGCCTAACGTTTTCCCTGTTACTCATTCTTGCCTTTCCGATCAGCTCCACCTTCGCCGCCGACCAGCTGGCGACCGGTAGCGCTGAACTGGTCACCATCCCGCGGGAATACCGGCTGGATGGCGTGGTGGAAGCGATCAACCAGTCCACCGTGTCTGCCCAGACCAGCGGTCAGGTGGTGGAGATCCTGGTGGATGTGGATGATTTCGTCGAACAGGGCGAGATCATCATCCGATTGAAGGATACCGAGCAGCGTGCCCGGCTGGAGCAGGCCGAAGCCGACCTGAAGGCCGCCGAAGCGGTGCTGCAGGAGGCCAGCCAGGACTACGAGCGCACCCGCGAGATCTTCCAGCGCAAGCTGGTGGCCCAATCCGCCATGGACAAGGCCACGGCCAACCTGAAGGCATCCAGAGCCCGCCAGCAGGCCGCTATCGCCGCCCTGAACCAGGCCCGGGAACAGCTGGAGTACACCCGCATCCGTGCCCCCTATGCCGGTATCGTCACCGAGCGCATGATCGAGATCGGCGAGACTGCCTCGCCGGGTCAGCAGCTGATCAGCGGTATTTCGGTCGATCAGCTGCGGGTTTCGGTGGATGTTCCCCAGAGCCTTATTCCCGCCATCCGGCAGCAACCCGACGTTCGGGTCATACTGCCGGACGGCCGCAGCGTGGAAGCCACCAAGGCCACCATTTTTCCGTTTGCCGATGCCGCCAGCGCCACGTTCAAGGTGCGCCTGAAACTACCGGACCAGTTACCGGGCCTGTTCCCCGGCATGCTGGTAAAAACCCGTTTCCAGATCGGCCAGAAGCAGGAGTTGCTGATCCCCGCCGCCGCCGTGGTCTACCGCAGTGAAGTGACGGGGGTCTACGTGATTGATACCGAGCAGCGCATCACCCTGCGCCACATCCAGACCGGCCACAAACGCGCCGGCGACCGGATCGCGGTCCTGTCGGGGCTGGAAGCCGGTGAGCGGGTCGCCCTCGACCCGATCAGGGCCGGCAGTCTGCTGAAACTTCAGCTGAAGGGTTCAGGCAATGAGTAAGCTGGGTATTTCGGGCCGTATCGCCGAACGCTTCCTCACCACCGAGATCACCCCCCTGCTGGCCCTGGTGGGTCTGCTGCTCGGCCTGTTCGCCATCCTGGTGACGCCGCGCGAAGAGGAGCCGCAGATCAACGTCACCTTCGCCGACATTTTTATCCCGTTCCCCGGCGCCACGGCCAGTGAAACGGAAAACCTGGTGGCCACGCCTGCCGAACAGGTGCTTTCGGAAATCGAGGAGATCAAGCACGTCTACTCCATCTCCCGTCCCGGCATGGCGATTATCACGGTCCAGTACAAGGTGGGGGTGGAGCGTACCGATGCCATTGTGCGGCTCTATAACAAGATTTTCTCCAACCAGGACTGGTTACCGGAGAACCTGGGCGTGGGGCAGCCGATTATCAAACCGAAGGGTATCGATGACGTGCCGATCGTCACCCTGACGCTGCGTTCCGACAACCCCACCACCGGGGCCTATGAGCTGGGCCAGGTGGCCCACGCCATCGAATCGGAGCTGAAACGGGTCAACGGCACCCGGGATATCTACACCATTGGCGCCCCCACCCGCATCGTCAGCGTCCGGCTCGACCCGGAAGCCCTGGCCGGTTACCAGATCAACCTCAACCAGTTGCGCCAGAGCCTGCAGGCCGGCAATAGCGTTCGGGATGACCTGAACATCACCCGGGACAACCGGGAAGTGCTGGTGCAGGCGGGCAGCTTCCTCACCAGCAATGAAGAGATCGGCAATCTGGTGGTCACCACCCACGCCGGCAGGCCGGTGTTTCTGCGCGACGTGGCCGAGATCCGCCAGGGACCGGATCAGCCGCAGCAGTATGTCTGGACCGGCACCGGCCCCGGCACCGCGGAAGATCAGCAGATAGCCGGTGGCACCACCCCGGCAGTGACTATCGCAATCGCCAAAAAACCGGGCACCAATGCGGTGGATATCAGCGATGCGGTGATCCAGCGTTTTAACCAGCTGAAGGGCACCTTCATCCCCAGTGACGTGCAGGCCACCGTCACCCGCAACTATGGCGAAACCGCCGACACCAAGGCCAAGCTGCTGATCAGCAAACTCATCTTTGCCACCGCGTCAGTGGTGCTGCTGGTGATGTTCGCACTGGGATGGCGCGAGGCGTTTATCGTCGGTTCCGCGGTCGTGGTTACCCTGGCCATCACCCTGTTCGCCTCCTGGGCCTGGGGATTTACGCTCAACCGGGTCTCCCTGTTTGCGCTGATTTTCTCCATCGGCATCCTGGTGGATGATGCGATTGTGGTGGTGGAGAATATCCATCGCCACCTGACCATGGGCGGGCGCAGTCTGCTGCAGGCGATCCCGACGGCCGTGGACGAGGTGGGCGGCCCCACCATTCTGGCCACCTTTACCGTGATCGCGGCACTGCTGCCGATGGCCTTCGTGACCGGCCTGATGGGACCCTACATGAGCCCGATTCCGATCAATGCCAGCATGGGTATGCTGATCTCGCTGGTGGTGGCCTTTGTGTTCACCCCCTGGCTGACCCGCAAGGCGCTCGGCCACATGGCCAGCGGGCACGGCCATGAAGCCGCACCGGACAGCGCCATCAGCCCACTCGCCCAACGGGTCTTCCAGCGCATCATGCCACCGTTCCTGATCGGCGGACGGGGCCGGGCCATGCGCTGGCTACTGCTGCTCTCGGTGCTGATCCTGATCGCCGGTTCATTTGCCCTGGTGGCCAACCGGTCGGTGGTGCTGAAGATGCTGCCGTTCGATAACAAATCGGAGTTCCAGGTCATGCTGGACATGCCGGAGGGCACCAGCCTGGAGCGCACCGCCCAGGTGCTGGACAGCATGGGGCGCTACTTGAGCACAGTTCCGGAAGTGGCCAATTACCAGGTCTACGCCGGCACTTCCGCACCGATCAGTTTCAACGGTCTGGTGCGCCAGTATTACCTGCGTGAAGGGGCCCATCTGGGCGATATCCAGGTCAACCTGGTGGATAAAAAGTTGCGGGATCGCAAGAGTCACGACGTGGCGCTGGCGGTGCGCGCCCCGCTGCAGGAGATCGCCCGGCAGTTTGACGGCAATGCCAAGATTGTCGAACTGCCGCCCGGACCGCCGGTCCTCTCCCCGCTGGTGGCCGAAGTCTACGGCATCGACTACAAGGGACAGATCCAGCAGGCCAAGGCGTTGCGGGAACTGTTTGCCAACACGGCGGATATTGTGGATGTGGATGACTCGGTGGAGTTCCCGTCTGAAAAGATCATCCTGCAGGTGGACCGGGCCAAGGCGGCCCGGCTCGGGATACCCCAGTCGGAGATCACCCGTACCCTGGGCATGCTGCTGACCGGCGAGGATGTCAGTTATCTGCATGGCGAGAATCTCAAGTATGCGGTGCCGATCCGGGTTGAATACAGCCCCGGTGACAAGACCGATCCGACCCAGTTGCTGACATTGCGGCTGCCGGGGGCGGACGGCAGGCAGGTCCCGCTGTCGGAGATTGTTACGCCACTGCCGAGCCAGCGGGCCCACTCCATCTACCACAAAGACCTGCTCCCGGTGGTCTATGTGACCGCCGATGTGGCGGGCGAAACAGACAGCCCGCTGTATGGCCTGTTCGCCATTTCCGAGCAGTTGGACGAAGCGGATACGCTGGCACAGTGGTTCCTGAGCCAACCGGACGATCCCTATGAGTACAGCCTGAAGTGGGATGGGGAGTGGCAGATCACTTACGAGACATTCCGCGACATGGGGATCGCCTACTCGGTGGGCCTGCTGCTGATCTACCTGCTGGTGGTGGCCCAGTTCCGCTCCTACCTGGTACCCCTGGTGATCATGGCGCCAATCCCGCTGACCCTGATCGGCATCCTGCCCGGACACGCCATTCTGGGTCGCCAGTTCACCGCCACCTCCATGATCGGCATGATCGCCCTGGCGGGCATCATCGTGCGCAACTC
>NPIF01001211.1_pt1 | contig 13076 bp, 11 predicted proteins | sample 8637461 | NCBI WGS metagenome assembly NPIF01 (sample SAMN07420641, study PRJNA396082) | bioreactor metagenome | isolation source: sample BR12 brine-fed electro-methanogenic bioreactor BR | place: Japan: Kochi | collected 2016-12-09
GATAGGTCTCATTTTTTCCCTCCAGACCAGCACAGAGGATGCTAAAGCACAAGTATGCTAATTTGGAATTGAGCAACCCTAAAATATACTTATCCTGCGTTGGTATGAAGTAAGTTGTATTAGAACTGTAGTGCCCACTTGTATCAAGGGCAAAACGAACACCTTTGGCGATATCCGGGAAAATTATCTTTGTACCCTCAAAGTACGACATGTATTTATATTGAGGTTGTTGGAGTTCGTACCATTCTTGTTTTGTTGCCCTCTGCTTTAATTGCGCCTTATATGGCTTCAAATGCTCGATAACTTCGGGATATTTGGCGATATCAACGCCATGATAGGTATATATCATATACTTCCCTTCCCACTGGATATGATACCGCCGGATATCCTTACCATTTAAAAAAGGCTTTATGATCTCATCGGCTTCTGGGTTCTTTGAGATAATGTCCTCTCTCTTCGATGAGTCAATATTGAATGCTGCAGTCGCTCCTGATTTAATTCCCATACATATCTGCCCATTATATATCTGACCAAGCTTTTTCGATCCCCTCGTTATTTTTTCGAACACGTGCTGTTTTGTGGGATCAATTAAAGTCCAGGCAGAGCCTTTGAGAGCATCGGAGGATATCTTGTATGAGGAACCTTTTACTGCTTCCTCCAGTTTCAGATTCTGGCTGGCGACTTTTTCGAAAACATCTGTGGTTAAAGGAGGTGTGTAATCTAACGAGTAATCGTTTTCTCTTGTCAGCTGAGAGATCAGAATTATTGTCCTAACTGTTGCATTTGGAAAAATAGGAAGTCCAGCTAAATCAACGATTTTCTTAATTTTGGCATCTTTAACAAGGTATTCTCTCAGAGGTTTTCCATATTTTGCTTTGAGAAATTTATTGGAGAATATCATCCCAAAGAAACCGGATTCCTTCCCAAGTTTATGCCCTTTCTCAACTACATATGCATATAAATCCGATCTTTCTTCGTGTGCTGAATAGTGTTGTTTTAAGTAATCCTTGATCTCTTTAAATTCTTCCATCCGCACATAAGGTGGGTTCCCGATCACCGCATCGAACCCACCTGCCTGCATGATGGCCGGGAACCCACGGTTCCAGTCGAAGGCATTAATCCGGAAGATAGTTTCCTCGTCGTCAAAGGAGACCTGCACATCGTTGTAGATGTCCGGTCCGATCAGCGAGTTCCCGCATTTGATGTTCTCGTGGAGTGAGGGGAGTACCCGTTCACCCGTGATTTTTAGCTGTTTGCCAATCCGCTCGGACTTCTCACCCTCAAGCACTTTGAGAAGCAGCGAGAGTTTCGTCACCTCCACTGCCTGCGGATCGATGTCCACCCCATAGATGTTGTTTAAGAGGATGCGTTTCTTCTCCTCCGTCGTCAGCCGCCAGTCGGTTGACGTCACCTGATAAACCGGAAGGAAATACTCATCTCCATTACCACGCTGTTTCCTCCCACGACCCTTTTTTGTGGCAACTGCGGATTTCACCGGGAGGAGTGCGAGCACGGCCGGATCGGTAGTCTTCGCCCCTTTATCTAGAAGCGGCACCAGGTTGTCCATGTACCACTGGAGATGCCAATCGAGAAGGTACTGATAAGCACCGAGGAGAAACGACCCTGAGCCACAGGCTGGATCGAGGACATGGAGATCTGCCACCGCTTTCGGTTCTTTCCCCTCAACAAGGTTCCCGACCGTCTGTTTCACGATATATTCTACAATGTATGTCGGTGTGTAGAAGACCCCGCCTGCCTTCTTTACCTCCGGCTTCTCCTCGACCCTTGCCTGATGTCCTGCCGTCAGGCGAATGACCTTTCCCAGGAACTGTTCGTAGACCTGTCCGAGGATATCCGCCGAGAAGACCGAGAACTCATAAGGCGAATCCGGATAGTAGAGGTGGCCGATGATCTGCTTGAGGACCTTATCATCGATGGAGAGGGAAAGTGTCAGGTTGTCCGGCTCCTCACGGCCGGGCTCTGAGGAGAAGTGGAAAAGCCCGGAGTTATATCGGTCATCCGCATAGAGGAAGAGCGTTTTCAACTGCGGGTAGATCTCCTTTCCAGCAGCAATACGCTTCAACTGCCCATACTCCTCGACCCCACGATCCTCACAGATCCGCAGGAAGATGATCCGGTCAATCGTCTTCTGAACCGCTGCATTCAGTTCCCGAACGGAGAGATCCCTGTTTCGGATCGCGATGTTCTTGGCAAGAATATCCCGCCATCCCTCGATCTCCGCGAGGAAAGCATCGTCAATACTAGCGGTGCCCTTTCCGCCCTTTTTCTGCTTCAGGCTATCGACGAAGTCATCATATCCGCCCGTCAGGATGCCATGTTTGGAGAAGATCGCTGCGATCTCATCCCATTTCTCGATATAGTCGGTGTATCGATAGTAGCCGATCCTCCTCACAGATGCTTTGTCTGTCGGTGAGGGTTTCGCCGTGCAGTCGTATATGATGAACTCCTCAAAGTCCGTGAGCAGACTAATCGGGAGCTTAGCGCTCCATGCGTACCGACGCACCTGATAGGCAGGCTCCGGGTCCTCCTTGAGATTCACAGCGGGCTTCTTTGCCTCAACGAAGAACTTACGCATGCCGCCGATCCGGAACGAGTAATCCGGTGCTTTTGTGGATGCCTCAACCTTTACGCTGTCCTCATGGATCACATCTTTGTAGCGCTCATCAAGCCCTGAGCGGTTGTTCACGTCCCAGCCAAGAGCCTCAAAGAAGGGATCAATAAACTCCTTTCGAACCTGAAACTCGTTATAAGACGAGGATGTGTATTTCATATAATATTGATCAAACCGTTTGACCAGATCGACGATCTCAGGAGGTGCGGGCATGGCTCTCAATGGAATATGGAAGGGAGCGGAGCAAAAGCCTTTGCATTTATTGATAGAAGGCCAGTGGAAATTTTCCGTGACTCAGTGAGTAGAATAGCGATGGGATAGTACGCCAGCATATTCGCTAACCCCTCTAATTAACAATTAAGGCGATCTTTTTGTTGACGTCAACAAAATGGTCAGAGACCCCATATTTTAATGACAGGAGCTTCTCTTAAAGTTAAATCCCAAAATCGCATCAATGACGGGGATTGGAACCCTGTGGCTGCATTTAGGTTTTCAAAGACCATTCTGCTGAGTACCCCATACAAATCATTGAAAACCCACACCACGTTCCTCCAAACCTTTTTCCCATCACCCCCGAATATCCTTCCTCAGGAGAATACCATGCACGTTCCCGGTTTTCAATCAATGATGCTGCCTGTCCTGAGATGTATTTCAGATGGAAAAGAACACGCAAGGAAGGATATTCGCCAGCAAATAGCCAATATGCTTCATCTCACAGACGATGATCTCGCTGAAAAGCTCCCAAGCGGGAATCAGTCCACTTTTGACAACCGGGTCGGATGGGCGATGACCTATCTGAAGAAATCCGGTCTCCTCATAACCCCTCAGCGTGGAGTCGTTCAGATTACCAGCCGTGGCAAAGAAGTCCTGCTTAAGAAGCCTGAAAAAATCGACATGAAGTTTCTGGAGCAGTTCAAGGAATATCACGAATTTAAAGCACTCCGGCATGATAAACCAGGCGGGGTTTCAGGAGAAGGAGATGAGCCAGAGCCCACGCCATTAGAATTCACACCCGGAGAAATCCTTGAAAAGAGCTATCAGGAGATCCGAAGTCAGCTTGCAGACGAGATTCTTGAGAAGGTTATGGAATGCTCCCCGAAATTCTTTGAGAAGCTTGTTGTGGATCTGCTTGTGGCAATGGGTTATGGCGGCTCACGGGAAGATGCAGGGCAGGCGGTCGGAAAGAGTGGGGATGACGGGATCGACGGGATGATCAAGGAGGACCGGCTTGGTCTGGACGTGGTCAACATACAGGCAAAACGGTGGCAGAACACCGTTGGCAGACCAGATATACAGGTATTTGTCGGGAGCCTTGCGGGGAACAGGGCAAAGAAGGGTGTATTCATCACCACCTCAAAATTTTCAGCTGATGCCTATGATTATGTCAGGAGAATTGAACAGAAGGTGGTTCTCATAGATGGCAGGCAGTTAGCCGAATATCTGATCGATTTTGATATCGGCGTCTCAAAAGAAGCAGAATATGTCGTCAAAAAGATTGATTTTGACTACTTTGAGGGGAATTAGAGCGGAATTTGAGGGGAATCAATATGTCAATGGCGGTGTAAAAATGCTCACTTATGGCGCTCCGCAAAGAGCATCACCTGGACACTGCCGTTGGTCGATAGAGAAAGAGAGAGAGAGACACGAGAGCTGCCCGGTTGCCATCTTCGTGTCACAGCTGCAAAGGGGTATTGGTCGGTGGAACATCCATGAGCCATCCAAAGGTCTTATCTGACTGCCATCGAGCCTTGAATCAAGGGCACTGTGCCGCTCACTCAATTTTGATCGGAAATATTGAATATTTGATATTGGATACTGGACACGGGATTTTTTTATTAGAGATAATCAGATCAAAGAATTGCGATATATAGGTTAAATATAAATAGAATAAAAATTTACGATATATAGGTTAATTTTAAGTAGAATGGAAAATTACGATATATCAATTACGAGAAGGAGAACAATGATAGATAAAAATGAATTTCAATATTTTGGAAGTAAGCAAGAGCGAGTTTATAGAGTATTACTCAGCGATAAAATAAAAAAACCATCAGGATATAGAGTCGCAAAATTAGCAGAAGTGAGCTATCCATATGTCCATACAATTCTAAATGATTTAGAAAGAGAGGGTATTTTAAAAGATCGTCAAATTATAGAAATAGAAAAAATGTTCAACCACTGGTCTGACCACAGGGGTCCAATTTACGTCAGGGAATACAACATTCAAAATCCCAAAGACATATTTAAGAAAGCCCAAATGGATTATGCATTTACGGGTTATTTTGCAGAAAACCTTGTTGGAGGATATTTATTCCCGAGATCGTATGAATTATACATCAAGGACTATGAATTTGAGCAGTGGGATAATTATTTGTTGGAATCCGGGTATTTGGGAAAAGGGAATGTTAAGATATTTTGTTCCGATCACCACGTTTTTTTTGAGAAACAAATTGTAGAAGGTTGGCCGGTTGTATCAGCTCAACAGCTTATTGTAGATTTAATCAGAGAAGGTGCGGATTGTGGAGAAGCAGGGGAACGCCTAATGAAAATGATGTATCATGCCTGAACAATTATACGATAGAGTTGAATACGATTCTGCTCTTACGGCACTAAAGGAAATTGTAGCCCAACTCCCTGAGCCTTTTGTTCTCATTGGCGGCTGGGGTGTTTACGTAACGGTAAATGAATCATTTCAAGATGAACATGGAGCTTCATATTTAGGCTCACGAGATATCGACGTATGTTTTCAGGTAGATCCTGGATGCAGTGAGTCAGATTTAAGGGCGTGTACTTTTTCTAAAGCAATTGCCGTCATTCAAAGTATTGGTTATTCCCCGGACGGGGCTTTTCGTTATTGCAAGATAATCAAAAGAGATACCGGGGAAGTAATAACAAAAGAAGCCGCTCAAAAGGTTGGAATGTATGACTTATTTTATTTATACATTGACGTGATGGTTGACAATGTCCACCCTAAACAAAAAGATGTTTTTGGGTTTGATGTTCTGAGTGAGCCAATAATAAAAAGCGTATTCGATGAGAAGACTGGTTTGGAAGTCAATTTCGAAGGAGTAAATTTGCTTATACCGCCTCCGGCTATGTTGTTAGCCACCAAACTTGTATCGATTCAAAATCGGACAAAGGACGACAAACTAACAAAGGATGCTTGTGATATCTATGCCATTCTATGGCATTCATCAATGCCATACAAAAAAATCATCCAGGAGATTCATCTTCAATACCCGCAAGAATGCAGAGCGGGTTTCGCTGCTATTACGGATGAGGTATCAGACAAAGCGGCTCGTCATTTAGGGATTGATGTAGAAACATATCGAGGTGTAATTCGAGGCCTTGTTGGGAGATGATTCCCTGGAATCTCCTTATATTCGATTAGGTTATTGAGTAACACGTAAAACATTGAATTCATCCTCTATTCTGGCGCAGCGTGTCAGTAATTCCGTTCTTTGTGACTTACTGGCATGCAACGCAAAGGAGATAATACAAACAAGACCGTATCAAGCAGACTTCGATCAACCCTTTTCCCCAAACCCCACCTCTCCCAAAAAACCCTACCCAACAGAAAAAGATCTCTTGTACTAGTACTGCTCACAACAATAACACGATAACACCCGGATCGAAAAATCACTCACACCCTGCAGCTCTTCCTTATATATCCGTAAATCAAACAGAAGAGGTAGAACCGGAGAGAATGAAAGGGCGGGGTTCTTTCCGGAACTGAGAGTGGAACCTCTTTTTCTATAACCTGCTGAATAACAATAATAACACGATAGTACCTGTTGTCCGGCAGTTCCAGCCCCCCTCTCGCCCTTTTTCCGGCAAACCCCATCAAACCCCCTTCTATCCGAAAGAACTATCGTCTCTTTTCACCAATCCCCTGTTATCTGATACCACTCACGAAAAAGCAATAAGAAAACCCACAAAAAAAAAAGACAAAAACCCGAGAAAAACCACATGACCCGAAAAAAATTCACTCCGATCCTCACCCCCCTCCTCCTGATCCTCCTCACCGCCGCCTGCCTGCTGTCAGCGGGGTGCACCGTGCCTGCGGGGAACACAGGAGGAGATACCGCACCAACGAATGTCCCCGGCGCACCAGATAACGGCACCGGGGCGGAGATCTCCCCCACTCCCACCGGACCCAATTTCAGGATCACACCACTCTATTTCATCACCTCCCTGCATTCGATGCAAAAGCTCCTCCATCCGGACGTGACGCTTGCCCTCCCCGGCTATCTCCCGGAGGGGTATCTCTTTACTGACGGTGCCTGGGCGCCTGCATCAGATACGGGGTGGCGCAGCGTGGGGTACCAGCGGGGCAGCGAGAGGATCACGCTGTACCAGCAGCCTCTTGATAAGGGAGCATTTACGATTGGAAGCGCCGTGGCTTCCATGGCTCCGGCTGATATAACAATCGGCGGCGAACCGGCCACCCTCGTTGCCGGAAAGATGACAGAGCTCTTCTGGAGCAGGGATGATCTGACGTTCCGGCTGACGGGAACCCTCCCGGCAGAGGAGATGATCAGAATTGCAGAGTCTGTCCGTCCTGCCCCCTATGATCCCGGCACACCGCCCCCATATGATTACCTGCCTCCGGCAAACCCCATGGAGAAGACATTTGACGTTGGCCAGACGGTGTCGGCTGACAACCGCACCGTCACCTTCGTATCGCTGGAATGCAACCCGGACCGGTGCGAGGCGGTCTTCCTTGTCGATCTTGTCGCCTCGCCCACCTTCGATCCGCCCCCCGGCGGAACCAGCCCACCCAGATCGCCCGATCCGGTTGCCGAATTCCGGATCGATAACAGCACTCCCCTCCGGACAACAGAATCATATGGCTACCGGGGTAAGGGGGACGGCACCCTCATCTTCTGGCGAACCGATCCCATCCCCTCTGACGCTACGTTTTTTCATGCAACCTTTACGAAGTTCCGGGAACAGGAAGGCCTCTGGGAGTTTAACGTGAGCCTGTAGGGATGAATAGCAGGAGTCCTGTGGCTTAAATGGTCGTGAAAAGGCGAGGCAACAATCCGGAATTTCCGGATAGTTGACTTCTTCTGGAGACATGATTAGGGAAACCTGACAAATTCACCAGATCAATGAAATGACCCTGTGCACTTGTTAAGTTGGCATTTCGTGTACCCGGTACACATTTTTGCAACCAATTATGTGGGAGAGGTACACATTTTCCTAACTTAACCTATGAAGAGCTCTGGTTTGAACGATCTATCGGTAATTCTCATAAATCTGAACCCATAGACCTCCTATGTTCGTTCGTTTGGCGCAATCACAAGGAACTCTTTTTGAATCCATCAGGTGATACCTGCGAAGAATACTAGGAACCACAGGCCCGCCAGTATAAACGAGATGATATAGGAGAATCTCTGCCTTTTTGAGGCGAAGAAACCTATCAGCCCGATAAACAGCAGAAGAATCAAATGATATCCGACGAACAAGAACAAGTAGTTTAGTTCCTTAAAATCGTTCAAAATACTCGTTACGAGCATTACCGTCAGGATGAACGACGCATAGGAGAGTATGCCGGCGAAGAACGACCGGATCCCGTCGCAGGTGACATATCCATACAGGAAGGCGCCAGAGGGGTACAGGAACAGAACAAGGATCTCAGCCACTCCGGAGAACAAACCACTCTCAAGTGTGAAGTAATACAGGGCAAAATTTACTATGGTAAAAGCAAGGACATAACAAAAGAGAATGATGTTTTTCCTGTCAAAGCTCTTTAACTCTATCACCGTCATCACCAGTAGTAGATCTGTGTACACATCCCATTGTTATAGGGGCTTGCCAGGTAATTGTTGAGAGCATAGTAGTCCTCGTAGACGTGCCACAGATCGTCGTCCGGCTGGTCGTAGAAAGCCGCAATATACTCTTCAGCATTTTCGAATCCATCTGCATGGTGCGGTACCGCCGAATCATGATGAGCCGCCCCAACTACATCGCCATCGGACATTTGCCAGAGTCGAATATGCCATCCACCAAAGAGTCTTATCGGATCGCTTGCCACCCCATCATCCTCTATCCACCCATTATCGTAGATATAGTAAACATATTCGACAATGGCATCCCACCAGCCTTCATTAAGCATCTCTGATTTGACTGTGTTGAGATTGTTGCTCTCCCATGCAATGTTGATGGGTTCGTCCAGCTGATGATACGTATCTCCAATCTTCTCGTAAATCCACTGGGGGTAGTCGTAAGCTCTCATGACGACCGGCGGATCATCCGCTGATGTAAAGATCTCCTCAGATAATTCTGTTGTCGTGTAGTGCTGACCTTCGACAAAGCCAATTTTTTCAGCGGTTTCTGATTCAATTTGATACGTACGTGTTTTCACCAGTTGATCCGTATCAAATCTGGACTTAAGCTCAGGACTCGAATATGTCTCCTGAACATGTAATACATCCTTCTCGAGGTAATAGTCAGTAGTATGTTCGGTGAGGATGGTGTGTTCTTTCTCCCAATCGCTCATCATTCTGGGACTGGTTTTCTCAGCACTAACCACCGATACCACACCCATGCTCACCAGCAATATTGCCAGGAGCACGGAGAATGTCCGCATCACAAAGTTTTCTTTCATCTGTTTTCCTCCGGTTTCTTTCCCCGGAAGCAGGTGAAGCATACCTTCAAGAGTATAGAACACATAAATTCCCTTTGCCTCCGGGCATTCAGGGTGTGTCATCCGGGCGTCAACCGGGGATGGACCACCCCTGCACTTTTGCGGACGCCGCTCTGACGCATCCACACTAAGACATGAACAGAGATCTATTTAGAAATTCTGTCCTATTCATTTACACGTCGGCAGGTTTTTGCCGAAAGTGAGAGGAAAGATCCATCCCGGGAGGACGAGGGCTCAGGAGAGATCTCATTCTCACAGCGGTATATACCGTACAGGACGCAACAGCCTCTGACTGCTGCACTTGCGCAGAGAGATTCCCGCCTTCCCGGGCTCTGGATCATTCGCCGGTGTGCAAAACATCTTCTTCTACTGCAGGGCACACGCGGAAAACTGCCGGAATGTACGCAAATACCGTTCTTACCTTCATCCCCGAAGATCCGGTGCATAGCGTGCTCTAACGGGGGTATCCGCGGTGGTTTTGCCCGGTTATACGAAAATTCGTAGGGAGCGGCGGATCCGGATCAATCGCCCCATTACACCCAGAAAAGCATCCAGATTCCAAATCCGATCAAAATAACTCCGCTTGCACGTTTCACGAGAGATCGGTATTCTCGTATTCTGCTTGACGAGCCGTATCCGCCGACAATGCCGACCCCGATGAACGGCGTGAGCACTCCGGCTCCAAAGACCAGTAAGAGAGGGAGGTCATGTATCGTGCCGTCAATCAGGATTTTGCTCAGCAGGACAAGGATCATCGGTGCGGCGCACGGGGCCTTGACGATCGAAAACAGCATGCCCAGGGTGAATAACCCGGCGAGAGTGGTTGAATGCTTCCGTATAGCGGACTGGATATAGTCGTTTGTGGATATCGGTAGCTTTACCCCTCCGAGCAGGTTCACCCCGGCGAGTATAGTGATCATCCCTGCCGCGATGGCGAGATATGGGCCAAACCCGCCGAGTGACATGCCTGCAAGCAGGACGCAACACCCCATGACGATATACGCGGCGACCAGTCCCAGGCCGAATATCAGTGAGTTCAGGAGGCTGCTTCTCAACCCCATGCCTGACCCGGTGACATAAACCAGAATGAACCCGAGTATTGCCATCAGGCAGGGTGAAAACCCGGAGAAGAGGCCCAGGGAGTATGCAAACGGGATATTCCAGTTTATCGAGGGGGAGTCCTCTTGTGGCTCAGCGCCAGCAATAGACTGCTCGATCGCCGCCAGGATGTTCTCCTCGGTGATCTCCTCCTTGGGAATTTTAACGGTGCCGTTTACGACGACAGCCGGGACTTCGAGAAATGCGTACGCGTTCCATCGTTCCAATCCTTCCACAGTCTCGACATCGATCCATTCAATTACGAGAACGCCGTCGTAGGCGCCGTCCAGATTCGTGATCAACGGATCGGTCAGTTTGCAGTCCGGGCACCGATCCATGTGGTAATATTCAAGGGAGATCGTTGAGGCCGCGGCTACAGGAATGCACAAAGTGCATGCGATGAGCAGAACGGCAAGCACCTGCACTGCTTTTACGGTCATGAGCCCTCCGTCATTCGCAGAGCACATCCATCACTCCGCAAGCCACCCCTCAGTCCTTTCCTTTCGGGGCAGATCGTCTTTCCCAGACGTAGAGGATGGGAAAAGCAACGATGCCAACAAGCACGATTGCCTGGAAGAGGGGGACAACGGGATACCCCAGTGCCAAGTAGCGCAGAACAATGATCGCGGCTGCCATGAGGTAGAAGACAACCGATCGTGCAAGGGTGATGCGGCGCTCGCCGGCATCGATGAAGACGATGCGCGTCAGGAGCAGGCCGATGATGACAAGGACAGGGAGCCAGAATACCTGGTTGATTGAGTATGCAAGGGACGCATAGAGATAGATCAGGAAGATCACGACGGCAAGGACGGCGTCGGTCACCTTCTCAAAAATGGCTCTTTTCTGCTTCGTTTTCTCCTCTCGCTGCTCTCTTGACCGGAGGGCATGATGGAAGATGCTTATGGGGTTGGGGTCGTGCAGATTTTCCTTTTGTCTGTACCACACCATGACACAGAAATAGACTGCAGTAGGGATCACTGCCAGAGGAAATGCAGAAGCTGCGGATAGCGGCAGGTAGCCACCCACAGTGGGAATAGCGATGATGAGAAAAAATATCCAGTAGATTGCGAGTGAACGCAAGAGTTCCTCTTTGGCGATATGATCAATCCTCATGCGTACACCGCCGACGCGCCATCAGGAATTGCAAAGGTGAATTCGTTATCATCCGTTATGCAATTTATTGAGTAATCTTGATACTCCAGAGTTAACATAGGCTTGCCCATGTCTAAACTTTCCAGTTTTAACGGGGTAAGACTTTCAGAATCGATCCACATTAGATACTCCCTCATATTCTCGTTGTCCAACTCATGAGGAGACAATTTTACCTTACGGACTGAAATTGAGTTAAGCGATCCCACTTCTTGATCCTCTATCCTGTATGTTTCAGTAATGTTGTCAGTCAGCAACGCATAGATTGCAGGTTCCGGCATCTTCTCTGAGGGCGTCAAATTTCTAATGAATACAACATTTACCTCTGGATCATAGATCCAGACAATGTCTCCATTAGAGACGATTTCCGAGCGTAGAATCGAGTCGATCCTCTCAATTTTTCGAAATTTATCTGGCGTCTTTAAAGTAACATCATATTCAACAGTCCTTGTTTCTTTTCCTATATGAAAAGTAAGTATTTCGATATATGTCAGGCTCTTGATATCCACCTGCTTTTCTGCGGTATTTCGCAGAAGCGTTTCTGCATCAGCGTTTGTTTCTAAACAACCAGAGCAAAAGGGTCCGATTAATGCGACGATCAGCATGAGTTGATAGTGTCGTTGTGATATCATTATGCCCTCCACAAAAATGAGAAATTTGCCTCAGTTACAGGCAACTGACCATACATGCAGTTGTTTCCACTCCAAAACAGCCTACAAAAAGGCCGCAGGTTATCACGGTTGGCACATAAACACAGGCTGGTAACAGTGTTGCACAAATATCACAGATTGGCAGCCCCGGACAGGGGATTCCAGCAAGTGCACAGGCACAGTCTATGGCGACACACCCGGCAACACACTCCCAATAACTCGGATCCTCCGCTGTTGCAAATAACTGCTCCGGCATTTTTTCGACGAATAAACCATCGTTGACAATTACTTCTTCAAGTACATCTCCATTAGCATCAATTATGCTGAATGTGAGTTTATGTAAGGACTTGTTCTGGAAGATATATGTGGACTTGAGTACCCGAGTATTGTCACTGTCCCAGACTGCAGCAACATTCGATGTCTGAACGGAGCCGTCCTTCTCAACAAGGGATTCAATAGGTAGTACTACAGCATTTATCTCTCTGACAGTTCCATCTTCGAGTTTTTTTTCGAAAGAAAATGCTTCAGCGTTGTCGACGATCATACTCAGATCTTCGGAACGTGGGATTTCCGAGAGTTTTTGCACATCGTTCAGGTTCAGAGCAGAAGCAACAGCTTCGTATTTCTCCAAACCCGACAGATCGGTTTTTTGCAGGTCTTGTTTGGCATCAACGCAGGGTGTTCCCGGCTCGCAAGCCATCGCCGGTACAGTCGCAACACTCATCAGCAGCATTGCCAGGAGCACGGAGAATGCCCGCATCACAAAGTTTTCTTTCATCTGTTTTCCTCTGGTTTATTTCCCCGGAAGCAGGTGAACCATACCTTCAAGCATTTAGAATGCGTACGTTCCCTTTGCCTCCGGGCATACAGGGTGTGTCATCCGGGCGTCAACCGG
>NPIF01001755.1_pt1 | contig 13034 bp, 8 predicted proteins | sample 8637461 | NCBI WGS metagenome assembly NPIF01 (sample SAMN07420641, study PRJNA396082) | bioreactor metagenome | isolation source: sample BR12 brine-fed electro-methanogenic bioreactor BR | place: Japan: Kochi | collected 2016-12-09
CTGTCCCACGGGCTGTCCCATGGACTGTCCCACGGGCTGTCCCATGGGCTGTCCCATGGGGTGTCGCGTGGGGGGGCTGCAAGGGGCGGTGTTTCGGGGTTGGTCCCAGGTGCTGGCGTGGTCGAGCATGAGCAACAAGAGCCCGTTGCCCATCAGCTCCTCCGACAACTCCCTCGAACACGGCTTCCACGGCCCCCTCTGCCCGGAAAACGTCTCATCCCGCGCCGAGCCATAGGGCACGTGGGGCGTGGGCTCTTCGAAGGGGCGGCCCCGCTCGCGGGCGAACTGCCTCGCGAGGCCCTCGCCGAGCTCTTCGACGGTGGCGAGTAGCGCGTAGGCCAACGCGCGCGGGAGCCGGATCCGAAGCACGCCCCAGGAGACGCCCCACTCCTGGGACTTCTGCGCCAAACGCACGAGCTCCTCGAGCGACTGCCCGGGCTCGCGCCTGAGCGCGCTATACCACTCCTTGCTCGAAAGCGGTGAGCCCGCCGACGCGCGGGGCCTCTCGAGCTGACGCTTCTTGGCGACGCGCACCTCCAGCCGCAAGCGCCGTGTGGTGGACTTCTCGCCGCGGCGTACCCACTTCGCGATCTCGTCGGCATCGAGCCGGCCACGCTCGAGCACGCTGAGCACGAGCGTCGCGTTCTCGATGCCAAGCCGCCCGGCCTCGTACGCTTGCCCGAAGGTGGGGAAACGGACGGCACCGCGCGCGAGCCGCGCGAGCCGTTCGCCTTGCGCGCTCGATATCCCAAGCCGCTCCTCGGCGTAGTGCCCGATGGAGACGAAGGGCATCTCGCCTTTGCCGGACTCGTGGAAGACCCGGTAGTGACGCATGCACTGGAGAAGCCTGCCGAGAGATCGAAGCAGCTCACCTTCGAGGGCGGCGAGTTCTTGCAGCCGGGCGTCTTGCCCGACACTGCCGCCCTCGCACTCGCGCCCCAACAGTGAGAGGGCCCGCTCGACGAGCGCGCGGGCCTCAGCCACCTCGGGCTTGTCCGTTTGAATCGGCGCCGTCTTGCGACTCCACCTGGCGGCCGCTTCGGCGCGCACCCTGTGTTCTTCCTCGGACACATGGCGCCGGATCGCCTTGACGATCGCGCTCTGGTCCGCGTTGACGTCCGCAAGCGGGCCCGCCCGGTGCTCGGCGATCAGCGCTTCCACGTAGGAGGCGGCGCTCGCTTCCTGACCGGAAGCAGCACGATGCAACTCGAGCCCCTCCTGGAACGCCGCGACGACGGGCGCGGTAACCCGCGCATTGAAGATGCAGGGCGCATCGGGGTCTTTCAGTTCGCCGACGACGCGCCCTTGCCGATCCCGAGAGGCGTAGACCCCGTTCTTCTGCATGCCCTGCCAGCGCTCGCGCTCGGTGAGCGGGCAGCCGAGTTCCGCTTCCGTGCCGCGATGCCGCTTGGCCCGCGCCTCCCGGAGGTCTTCCTTGAAGGTGTCGTAGGTCACGCTGCGGGCGCGCTCGATCCACGCCTCGATGGTGACCGGATTGGCAATACGGGAGATTGCAATGGACGCCACCTGGCCGAGGCGAGTTCCTCCGTCGGTGCCGTCGAAAGCTGCCGCGAGACGCGGCCACGCGCGCAGCCCCTTCTCGAGCGCCGCAAGGTCGCGTAACCAACGCCCCGAGCGCCGCAGCCGCTCCCGCGCGTAGTCGTCCAGGCGCACGGCGCCGAAGAGCTTCCACCCCTCCGATTCGAGCAAGGAATGGGCCGCAGAGCCCAATGGGCGCACAATCTCATTCAGCAGATCCCGCAGCGCGAGAGCGTGTGCGTCGATGTCTTCGAGGAGGGGGAGGGAGGGACAGGAGAAGGTCTCGCGAGCACAATCACCGCCAAGAACGGCGGTGGAGGAGAGCTCCTCTTTGAGGATCGTGCTCATGGTGTCATATTAACACGAATCGCTAGCGATATGCGGCAGCGCGTGCCCTAATCTTGAAGTTTTATCCGTCGCACCGTTCGCGCCGCAGATCCTTTACCAACGACTCGGCCGAGCGTCTACCGACCGTGTGCTCTAACGAGCGGCACCATCGAGTAGAATCCCGTTTCCGGCACAACGGTATGCGGGCGCGTCGGGGCGAGGGCCTCAACCCTCGACGTAACCGGGGGGAGAGTGAGCGCGATGCATCGCAGAGTCACACTGGTCGTTCCGGGCAACCGTTGGGTGCTGTTCCTCTTCCTCTCTGCTGCCCTCGCTCTTGGCTGCACCTCCCCGTACGTACCGACGGTGGTGTACGACGAGAACGAGACCGTCGAGAAGTTGAGTGAGTCGGACCTCGCGGATATCCAGGCCCTGACGGACGAGCTGGGCATTGGCAGGGTGGAGTCCATCTCCATAGAGGAGCCGCTGCTTCCCTATCCCTGTACTGCGGCTGTCGTTCGGACCTTTGGCGAGGAAGTTGCGCCTCATCGCAGGAGGATGCCAGTCGCGTACTTGGTGCGCTCCGGGTGGCGAGACTGTTTTCCAGGCCCCGAACCCGAGGGCGCGGATGTGGCCCGCGGAGACTGGCGCACCCGTAGGGACAGCGTGTGGATCCGCGACACATGGCGCGTCGAAGACGGCGACTGGCATGTGGATGTTGAATTCGAAGAGGGCATCGGCTACGAGCTCGCGGCGCGGGCGTTTCTCGCGACGCGTCGCGGCGAGCTCGTTCTGCCAGATGGCGCCGTGGGGCGAGCGTTGAGCGCCGACCTCGCGAACATCGACGCGGGCGACATCCGGTACGTCATGCGATGGTCCGAATCCCCCGACAGCCCTCGCACGGCCGATGGTTCGGTGGCTCCCCCGGACGATCCGAGGGAGGACAGGTTCCTCCTGCTGCATCTCGTACCCGACTCCTACGTCACCTATCATCTCCTTCTCGAACTGACAGGCGACTCGGTCTTGCTCCGAGACATCCGAAGGGGCATTCACTAGCAAGGAAGAGGCAGGAGCGCAGGACCAAGGTGCGGAATCCCATGCGTCAGATCGCGAAGTTCGGTCGGTATCTTGCTGGGAAGCGATCGGAGCTCGAAGAGCTCGAGCTCAAGGACATCGTGATGGCGAAGGCCATCCTCGACATCCATCGCAAGAGCACGGAGAAGGTGGTCGTCAGCGTCCCGTTGTTCTCGCTCGGGATGATCCACGTTCTCGATCGAGAGAACGCAATCCGGGCGACAGCGCGCCGCGTCGAGATCCTCGATGCGGCAAAGGGTGAGCTCCTCGCCGCGGGGACGCTGAACTGCGAGACGCTGGCGCGGGTGCTCCCGTCGATTTCGTGGATCAAGGTCGTCGAGGAGGCGCCGGACTCTTACCTGGCCTTCGAGGGCAACGGGCGGATCGCGGCGATGCAGGAGGTCTTCTCTCCGGAAGACGGCCTGCTCGTGGAAGTCGAGCAGTACATGTTCCGAGATCGAGATTCGCGGAAGATATTGCGCCGACTCGATCGGGTCCGGCGGATGAACGGGTTGTTAGACCCAGATCGCAGCGAACGCTGATGCACGACTCATCGGCGCGGCGGCCCACGCGCTGAGCTGAAACGAAAGGAGCCGAGCCTGGGCTCGGCTCCCCGGCCAACCAACGAAGGCGGGAGGGCTGCTCACCTCCCGGAGTTGACGCCTTTCCACCACTGCACGAACGCGCCGTCTTGGAAGACCGTGTCGGCGTCGGGCATCTCTTGTTCGCCACGCGGATAGAGCTCCGGGTTCGGCGTGTCGAGCAGACCGTCCTTGCCGGGACTGATCACAACGTAGGACTCGGCGTTGGAACGGACCTGGATCGGGTGGCCCCAACCATCCGTAGCAGGGACGCCCTGGATGAACTCCGGATAGATCTGCGGAGTCAGCTCCACGAGGGACTGCGCGTCCGGGTAGCGGTCGTTCGTGGCCCCGTAGAACTCGATGGCGGTGCCGATCGAGCGCAGGTCGGCCATCGTTCGCTTCTGGCGGCCTCGGTCGATGGCGTTCAGGAGGTTGGGAATTTCAATGCTTGCGATCACCCCGACGCCACAGATAGTCGCGAACGCAATCCCGATCGCTGCGACAACGACGACGGCGCCGCCCCCGTCTTGTTGAGCCAGCGCTTGCTCTTCCGGCGTGAACGTCGCCGGATCACGGTCGGAGAAGAGGAGCTTCACGGAAGGACGCGACATGTAGTAGAGGATGAGGATCGAAACGAGCGTCCCGATCGGGACCCCGAGAAGGCCGCGCACTGCAAAGAAGATCTGCAGACGCCGGCCGACGGGCTTGAGCCCCCAGAGCCCGACGGCGCAGGTCGCGGCGCCTGCCGCGAGGATTGCCACGAAAAGGGCGATGACAGCGCCCAGAGCGTCGAGCTCGCCGCGAATGGCAAAGAGGACTGCGGCGAGGATCACCAGCAGCAGGCTGCCGAACTGGATCCACTGCAGGATCGCGAGCAGCGTGACGCCCAGCGGTCGACGCAGCTCGAAAGGCCGCGCCGTTGGCGCGTGGGGCGGGCGGTAGGGGTCGTTGGTCATCGGGGCCAACTCCAACTCGGTGGCGGGGACGGGGAGTCTATCAAGGCTCGTTCATCGATGTGAATCGATCACTCTCTCGCCAACTGGCTCTCGCCGAGGGTCGGCAGGGAGGCTCCCGTGGCGCGCTCTTTGTCGAATCACTGGGACGCATCGACGATAATGTCGAAGACCCGGTTCGCGTCGAGCCGTCCTTCTCCTCGGAACCCCGCACCTTGCTATGACTTGGACGCCTCGGCCAATCAGGCACTCGCCTTGCAAAGGCCGGGGTCGTACCGAGATGGAATCGAGGAGTGAGCATGGTTCGAGAAGGGACGCGATGGGCGCTTCAGCCGGTCGTCGCCATCGCGGCGGTGCTCGCCGTCATCGCTGGTTGCGCGACGCCGGTTCCGCCGCAAACGCTCCCCCTCAGGGACGCGCCACCTCTTTCGGAGACGAGCGGGTTGCCGAGGGCGTCGTCATGGTGGGAGGACTTCGAGGACCCGGCTCTGGCGGCGTTCGTCGAGGAGGCGCTCTCGAGCAACTTCTCGCTGCGTGTCGCCTCCGAACGCCTTCGCGAAGCGCGAGCGCTCGCGGGGCAGGCGTTGGCTGCGAAGTCCCCAGCTCTCGACATCCAGGCGGACGGCGCGGAGCGCGACGGCAGTGAGATCGACCGCGAGGGTGAGGTTGGCCTGAGTCTCCTGGCTTCGTACGAAGTGGACCTCTGGGGGCGCATCCGGGCCGAGGTGAGGGCCGAGCGTCTCGAAGCGGCGGCAAGCGTCGAGGACTACGAGGCCGCTGCGGTGACCATCTCGGCGGAGGTAGCGCGCGCGGTCTACCGGCTCACGGAAGGGTCGTCGCAGCTCGCGCTGCTCGAACGGCAGCTCCAGACGAACCGCGACGTGCTCGAAGTCATCGAGGGGCGCTTTTCGATCGGGCAGTCCGGAGCCGCCGACGTTCTCCGGCAGAGGCAGCTCGTCGAGGCCACCGTCGAGCAACAGATCGTCACGCGCTCGTCGATCGAGCTGCTCGAGCACCAGCTCTCGGTGCTCCTCGGCGCGCCGCCGCAGCGGGAGCTCGCCATCGCCAGGCCGACATCGCTTCCTGCGCTCGCCGGTCTGCCGGAAGTCGGGCTTCCCGCCGAGCTCCTGCAAAGGAGGCCGGACGTGCGCGCGGCCTGGCTGCGCCTTCAGTCCGCGGATGCGTCGGTGGCCGCGGCAGTGAAAGACCAGTACCCGACGCTCAAGCTCGGCGCCGCACTACAGACGAGCGCCGAGAGCCCCTCCGGGCTCTTCGATACGTGGCTGGGCTCGCTGACTGCGCAGATCCTCGGGCCGATCGTCGACGGCGGGCGTCGCCGGCGCGCCGTCGAGCGCACTGTGGCGGTGAGGCGCCAGCGTCTGGCGGAGTACGGTGAGGCGGTCCTCGCGTCGTTTCTCGAAGTGGAAGACGCACTCGCACTCGAGCGGCGACAAACCCGCCGCATCGAGAGCCTGGAAAAGCAGCTCGCCCTCGCCAAGACGACGTACGTCGAGCTCCGCAACCAGTACCTCAATGGGGCGGCGGACTTCATCGACGTCCTGGCCGCGCTCCGCGAGCAGCAGCAGCTCGAGCGGAGCGTGCTGGCTGCCAGGCTTCTCCTGACCGAACACCGGATCGCGCTCCATCGCGCCCTTGCGGGCGGCTTTCTTGGCGTGAGCCCAGGCAACTCCGATGACGGCGTCTCCCGCGCCGCTCGAGCGAAGAGGGAAGGTTCCCTGTGAATACCGAGAGTCCACATCGCGAAGAGCGCGGGCGCAGCGTGAGAGCTGCCACGTCGGTGGGTGCCGTGATCGTCCTCCTCGTGGGGGCCGCGCTGCTGAGCTTCTGGATCAAGCAGTCTGAACCCACCGCCCAGCGCGAAGCGGCAACGCGGCGCTCCGCCGCGCCCGTGGAGACGATCGTCGTCGAAGAGGGCCAGTACCGGCCAACGCTCAGCGTCCTCGGCACAGTGAGTCCTGCGCGCGCGATCGTCCTGAGCCCGCGGCTCAGCGGCCAGGTCAGCGCGGTGGACGAGGCGTTCGAGCCTGGTGGGCTCGTGAAGGCTGGGCAGCCGCTTCTACACCTCGACGCGGCGGACTACGAGAACGCGCTCGTCACGCGCGAAAGCGCGTTGCGGCAGGTCGAAACGGAGCTCGCGATCGAAGAGGGGCAACAGCGTGTCGCCCGGCGGGAGTTCGCGCTGCTTGGCGAAGACATCGACGAGGAGAACAGGGCGCTGGTATTGCGCGAGCCGCAGATCGAAGCGCTGCGCGCCAAACGGCGCGCCGCCGAGGCCGCGGTCGTGCAAGCGCGCCTCGAGCTCGAGCGCACCGTGATTCGTGCGCCGTTCTCCGCGCAGATCCTCGATCGCTCCGTCGAGCTCGGCTCACAGGTCTCCGCGGGCGAAGAGCTCGCGCGCATCGTTGGCACCGACGAGTACTGGGTGATCGCCACCGTGCCGATGAGTGCGCTTCAGTGGATCGAGTTCGGCGACGGTTCTGTGCGCGGGGCGCGCGCGACGATTCGGAACCGGACCGCGTGGGGCGAGGGCGAGTCTCGCGAGGGGCGCGTCAAACGCTTGATCGGAGAAGTCGACGCGAGCACGCGTCTGGCGCGAGTGATCGTTGCCGTCCCGAGACCCCTCGGCGGCGACGGTGAGCCGCCGCTGATCCTCGACTCGATCGTGCAGGTCGAGATCGAGGCGAGGCCGCTCGAGAGCGTGGTGCGCCTCGATCGGGAGTTCTTGCGCCAGGGCGACACCGTGTGGGTGGCGAGCGACGATGTGCTGCGCGTCCTCCCAGTCGAGGTGAGATTCTCGGACGCGGAGCACGCCTACATCAGCCATGGACTGAGCGCGGGCGACCGCGTGGTGACGACGAGCTTGGCGACGGTGGCCGACGGTCTCCCCATTCGTGACGTGGCGGAGACTGCCGAAGCGGCCCAAGGGACGCCCGGGCACTCGGCGGCGGAGGGACCATGACGGACTCTCCGCACAACGACGGCACCAATGAGCGCGGCCCCATCGCCTGGATGGTCCGCAACCCGATCGCTGCCAATCTGCTGATGGCAGTGCTCTTCATCGGCGGAGTGTGGGCGGCCTTCGACATCCAGAAGGAGGTCTTCCCCCAGTTCCAGCTCGACACCGTCGAGGTCTACGTCGGTTACCCGGGAGCGGCACCGGAGGAGGTGGAGCAGGGCATCTTGCGCCCGATCGAAGAGGTGGTGCGCGGCATCGCCGGGATCCGGGAGATCACCTCGACGGCGCGTGAGGGGCGCGGCTGGGTCACCATCGAACTCGTGGGCGGTGCCGAGCGGATGAAGGCGTTCCAGGACATCGACCAGGCCGTCTCCCGCATCCGGACCTTCCCCGACGACATCGACCGGCCCGAGGTGGTGCTCCAGGCGCGGCGCACCGAGGTGATGCGCGTGGGCCTCTACGGCCCCGTCGACACCTGGGCGCTGCGCCAGCTCGCCGAGCGGGTGCGCGACCAACTGCTCGCGAACCCGTTCATCACGCAGATCGAGCTGTCACGCGTGCCGGACTACGTGACCCATGTCGAGATCCCGCGCGAGCGCCTGCGCGAGTACGGGCTGACCCTCGACGAAGTTGCCCGGATCATCGAGCGCTCGAGTGAGGACATCGCGGCGGGTGCGGTGGAGACGAGCGCCGGCGAGATCTTGCTGCGGATCAAGGCGCGCAAGCAGTGGGCCGATCAGTTCGCCAAGATCAAGATCGTGGCGAACGAGACCGGTGCCGCGATCACGCTCGGCGACATCGCCACGATCCGCGACGGCTTCACCGAGGGCAACTTCCACTCCCAGTTCAACCAGCACCCCTCGGTCGAGCTCCAGCTCTATCGCGTGGGCGACCAGTCGCCGCTCGACATCGCCGATGCCGTCAACGAGGTGATGCACACCGCGGAGGCGCAGTTCCCGCCGGGCGTGATGTGGCGCGTCGACAACAACAACGCCGAGGACTTCCGCAGCCGCGTCCAGCTCGTTCTCGGCAACGGCATGCTCGGCGTCGTCATCGTTCTGCTGACCCTCGCGATCTTTCTCGAGCTGCGTCTTTCCTTCTGGGTGATGGCGGGGATGGCGATCTCGTTCATCGGCGGCGTGCTTCTGCTGCCGGCGGCCGGGGTCAGCATCAACATGATCTCGCTCTTCGGCTTCCTGATCGTACTCGGGATCGTCGTCGACGACGCCGTCGTCATCGGCGAGAACGTCTACGAGCACCGCCAGCGGGGGCTCAGCCCCATCGCGGCCGCGATCCGCGGCACCCGCGAAGTGAGCGGGCCGGTCATCTTCAGCATCCTGACCAACGTGGTCGCGTTCGTGCCGCTGCTCTTCCTCCCCGGGGAGACGGGCAAGTTCTGGCGTCCGCTGCCCATCGTGGTGATCGTCGTCCTCATGCTCTCGCTCTTCGAGGCGCTGTTCATCCTGCCTGCCCATCTGGCGCACATCCGTACCGTGGAGCACAGGCCCGGGCTCGGCGGAAAGCTGCACGCGGGGCAGCGGGCGTTCTCCCGCTTCGTCAACCGGATGATCGAGCAGGTCTATCGCCCGGTCCTCGAGTACTCGTTCCGGATCCGCTACATCACCGTGGCGGCCGCGCTCGCTGTCCTCGCCGTCGTCGTCAGCTACAGCACGAGCGCCCACATGGGCCTGATTCTCATGCCGGAGGTCTCGGCGGACGAGATCGAGGCGGGCGTGCGCCTCCCCGTCGGCGCGACGCCCGACCAGGCCGCCGCCGTCGCGCAAGCGGTCACCTCGGCAACGATCCGCCTCTTCGACGAGAAGGACTTCGACGAGGTGGCCGAGGGCGTGATGACGAACGTCCGCGGCGGCAGCTTCATCGACGTCGAGCTCGTCATGCTGCCACCCGACGAGCGCACCTTGAGCGCGCGGGAAGTCATCCAGATCTGGCGCGACTCGATCGGCGACATCCCAGGCGTCGACCAGATCACCTTCGAAGCCGAGCGCGGCCCGGGCGGTTACCGCCGTGACATCAGCGTCGACCTCAGTCACTCGAACATCGAGGTGCTCGAGAAGGCTGCGCACGAGTTCGCGGAGGAGATGGCGACCTACGCCGCAACGCGCGACGTCAACGACAGCTACAGCAAGGGGAAGATCCAGTACGACTTCGAGCTCCTCCCCGAAGGCCGCGCGCTCGGCCTGACGCCGGCCGACGTCGGCAGTCAGCTCCGCGGCGCGTTCTACGGCTCGCTCGCGATGCGCCTCCTGCGCGGCACGAACGAGATCGAAGTCCGCGTCAAGCTCCCCGAGGACGAGCGGAAGGACATCTACAGCCTCGAAGAGCTGGTGCTGAGGACGCCGTCCGGCGCGGAGGTCCCGCTGCTCGACGTGGCCACGGTACGCCGCGGCAAGGGCTTCTCGCGCATCGACCGCCGTGACGGACGCCGCGTCGTCAGCGTCTCGATGGACGTGGAGCCCGATCGCGAGATGGGCCAGATCATCGCGGCGATCAACGAGACCGTGCTACCCCGCTTCGCGCAGCAGTACCCCGGCCTGACGTGGACCTTCGACGGCGCCAATGCGGAGCTCCGCCGCGCCACCCGCTCGCTCTGGGGCGGCTTCGGCCTGGCGATGTTCGTCGTGTACGCGCTGCTCGCGGTCGCGCTGAGGCGTTACATCCAGCCCCTGATCGTCATGATCGCGATCCCGTTCGGGATCATCGGCGCGGTCATCGGCCACATGATCCTCGGCTTCGACCTCTCCCTGATCAGCTTGATGGGCGTGATCGCTCTCGCCGGCGTCGTCGTCAACGACTCCCTGATCATGATCGACTACGCCAACCGCCAGCGCCCCACGATGAACGCCCACGACGCGATCCTCAACGCCGGAGTCCGCCGCTTCCGCCCGATCTTCCTGACAACCGCCACGACCTTCTTCGGCCTCACACCGATCATTCTCGAGACCTCGCTCCAATCCCAATACATCGTCCCGATGGCGATCTCCCTGGGCTTCGGAATCGTCTTCTCGACGGTGATGACGCTGCTCTTGGTCCCGTGTCTGTACTTGGTGGTGGAGGACTTGGTGGGCGTGGTGCGTGGCAAGAACGCGACTAGCTGAGGAGGGGCAAGGACAGTCTTGTTCCAGCTCGGCTCTCTGGGGTGAACGCTCCCTGGCTCCGGCGTGCCGCCTCGAGCCGTCTCCAGGCGATCGGGGCAGGTGACCTCGTTCGCGCACACACACGACGGTTGTCTAATGCGTANNATGCGTCGCTTCGGGATTCCCGGAAACGGCCAGGCTCGACCGATCGATCCCCGAGTGCCGGATTCGACTCTGATCAACCCGAACTTGCACGACGGGCACGCAGACCAGCTCAATGTGGCCGGGCCAGGGCGGACCGCGCGTGGCAGCGGCCTCGCGATGATGTGACGCGCAGATGCCCCCGGCTTAACGCAGCCGGTGGTAGAGTTCGTTCGATCTCCAGTAGGCAGCACCACATGCCCCCTCCTCCCGTCGCCTGGCAAGGTCGCTGACCTCTGGGCGAGGGGCGTCTTCGTTGATCGAGGTGCAGACACTTGAGCACGAGAGCGAAGCCCGCAATCCGAGTCCTGAGAGTCGCCATGCTTATCGCGGCGCTCGTCTGCATCGTCGTCTTCCCGCCATGGCAAGGGATTCTGGCGTGGCTAGCCCCGTTGCCAGACACGGTGCAGGAAGAGGTCGACGCGGCTGTGAACCGTGATCTCGCCGGAATCATCGTGTACGTCGACCAAGCGGGCCGGGAACCCACCCTCTATCGCGCCGGGTGGAAGGACAGAGACAACAAGGTGCCGGCGGACCCAGACGCGCTGTTCAAGATCGCGAGCATCAGCAAACTCTACGTCGCCGTCGCCGCCGCCAAGCTCGTCCACAGCGGAAGCCTCTCGCTGGACGACACGATCGCCGATCACCTGCCGGAGCTGACAGGAAGGCTCGAACACATCGATCACATCACGCTGAGAATGATGCTCCAGCACCGCAGCGGCCTTCCCAACTACTCAGACCACGAAGACTTCGACTGGGCCAACCCACCGTCGAACGCGAGCGACAGTCTGGACCTCGCCGCAACCATGCCCCCGGACTTCGAACCAGACGCCGACTACCGCTACTCCAATACCAACTACCTCCTCATCGGAAGCATCCTCGACAAAGCGCTCGGATACAGCCACAAGCAGTACATCCACGACCAGATCGTGACTCCCTTGGGACTGACCGACACCTACGGGTCGCTGGACGAAGTGGATCTAGAGAAGCTCGCCAGCGGTTACCACCACCCCTACGAGCTCGACTTCAAGGAAGTCGCACACGACTCGCCAAGCGGAGCCATGATCGCGACGGCACGGGATGTCGGCGTCTTCCTGAGAGCCCTGAACGACGGCTCGCTACTGAACGACGAGAAGCAGGCCATCTACTCGTCGGTCTACAGATACGGGCACAAGGGATGGCTGCTCGGGTACCAGAGCATCGCTCGCTATCACGAGGACATCGATGCGGTGGTGGTTCAGCTCGTGAACACGACCGGTGGAGACTCGGAGTTGGTCTCCCTGGTCACGTACGATCGAATCGTTCGGGTTCTGCGCGGCCAGTAGTACGGCGGGAGTGTTCGTTCAGAGTGCTGCGGCGGTGGGGCAGGGAGTCACGAGAGCCGGCCCGACCAGGCCTAAGGAGGATAGAGTCGAAGCTTACTGGCTCTCAGTCACTGCGGGAGGCCTGCAGCAGCGGACTATTGGCGTTGAGATTCATCTGGACAGGGCCACGGGAGACTTGGGTCGACTCTGGAATCGCATCTGTTGCGGGGTGACTAGTGGCGAGATGAGACGGAGGAGGCGGTGTACCTTGGCTTCCGAAAAGAAGTGCGCAATCTGATCTACGCAATCTACGGCCGCGCCTGGCTCTGGGCGCAGAGATGCTCGCACGCGTCCGTGCCAAAGTCTGGTAGCGCACGACGTGAGCGTCGTCAGCGAGGCCGCGGGTATCGGCGTTTATCGTTCATCTTGGTCCAGGCGCCGTCGCCAAGCCTCGAGGTACTGCTCGCCGCATCGCTCAATCGAAAGGGCGTCGCCGGTCCTTTCTCGCATTGTTAGAACCTTGAGACGCGCGATGTCGAGCTGCAGCGCCAGCTCGAGTGGTTTCGCCGTGAACAGTCTTGTAGCCGCCTTGAGCGTCGTGACGCGGGGGTCAACAATCGCCGTGAGTAATGGAAAAGTGTTTGCGCAGAGCTATTACGGCAAATCTTGCCGGAGAAGGAAGCTCAACTCTGAGAGTACCCCCCGGGATGCTAGCCAGTTCTCAGTTGGGCCCAGGAGAAGTAATGGCTCTAAATCCGAGAGTAGGGGATCACCAGCAAGTGTTGATCTCACCCTGAAACTCTCAAACCTGCCGAGTGTGGCCAGGATCCAAGCTCTTTCAGTGGCGTGGTCGCGCGAAGCGCGGGCAAGTTCGTGGATTGCGGTTTCCGATCCCACAAACCGGAGCGCCTCTGATGCTGCTGCACGCTCTCGTGCGGACCCAACACGCACGAGATTCACGAGGTCGGTCAATACACTGA
>NPIF01003810.1_pt3 | contig 13028 bp, 13 predicted proteins | sample 8637461 | NCBI WGS metagenome assembly NPIF01 (sample SAMN07420641, study PRJNA396082) | bioreactor metagenome | isolation source: sample BR12 brine-fed electro-methanogenic bioreactor BR | place: Japan: Kochi | collected 2016-12-09
GGACTATGATGTGGAAATTGATAGTGCCTTTGGCTGGGCGGCCAAGATTGGCGCCGATATCCACATTACCGGCAACCTGTATGCAAATGTTGATATCATGTACCTCGATGCCGAGCACGAAATTGATATTGAGGGTGTAGCTAGCAATGAAGATCTCGACCTCAAGATCTGGAGCTACAACATTGGCATGAAGTACCGTTTCTAAAAAACAGAAATATCGTAGCAAAAAGAGGGGAGGCTGTTCGACAGCCTCCCCTCTTTTTATTGTGGCGGCAATTCGGACGTGCCGTTTATCTGCGACCACGGCGGCCGACCCGATGCAAGGGAGCGGCGCTTTGCCTGATGTTCTGAGGGTGCGCTTATGGCGAGGTGGCGGCGCGGCAGGAAAGTTCCACCCGACGATTCAACCGACGGCCCTCGACGCTGTCGTTAGTGGCGATGGGTGAGGTTTCGCCAAAGCCATGAGCCAGAAGCCTTTCGCCATCGAGCCCGAAGTTTTTAACCAGATAGTNNTAGGACAGTCCTTCGTTATAGGCTTCGGTACCCGTAGAGTCGGTATGGCCGGCCACAAGGATCTTGTGGTTGACGTACTGACGGATAAACTCGGCGCCTCGGGCCAATTCGGCATGATAACGGGGCTTGATATCGGTCTTGTCCACATCAAATTCTACGGACAGGGTAATGGATACAGGACACCCCGTATCGTCAACCAGTAAGCCTTCGGCGGTGAAGGGGCAGGCATCGAGTTCGTCGATCACTCCATCCTTATCGCTGTCCTGCGGGCAGCCGTCTTCAGCGACCACGTATCCCGCCGGGGTGTCGGGACATCGGTCCACAGAGTCATAAACGCCATCGCCGTCGCTGTCCAGGGGCAGCTCCGTCGCATCGCCAGAGGTTTCTTCCAGCCGAGCCGCCGAGCCCGACACCTTTTTCCTGCCGCCCAAAGGACGGATCGGTTTGGGCGCTTCAACGGTCCGGCCACCCATCACATAGGTCAGGCCGGCCGTATACATAAAATTATTCTCGGGATCCCCTAAAGCGAGCAAATGGCGCACATCCCCCCGCAACGCCAGATCTTCCGTCAGGAAATATTTGAGCCCGACCCCATAATCGAGGAGAAAGTCCGTGCTGGCGGCTTTCCTGTCCGGGTCAAGAGTCGTGCCGCCCACCCCCCCGGCGATATAAGGAACCAAGGTTTTTCCGGGCAGAAAATGATACAAGGCATCAAGACGATATACCAGACCGTCCACACTGGAACCACGGCTACCCTTCTCATCGGTCCTGAAATAGTTGAGAACGAATTCCGTGCTCCAGGAATCGGTCAGGTTGTACCCCAGGCCTAAACTGTAGGCCAAGGCATTGTCGAGATCCTGGTCGCCCTCGAAAATATAGCCGCCGACCATCGGTGACAAACTGAAATTTTTGGCACGATCAACGGCGAGGGCCGGTGAAACAAGCAGGCCACAGGCAAGCACCGCGGCCACTGTCTTGGTCAGCAATCTCTGCAGGGTGTTCATTTTAGATGTCTCCTCTTGCCCCAATCTCAGCCGCCACACTGAATCTTTAAACGGCAGATTACCCATGAATAATAACATTGCCTGTAACCAATTCAAAGATTAATTTTACATAAGATTAGCCTCGAAAAAGCTGATTCCACAATTCTATTCTTGACCACCAGGACCAATTGAACTATGTTGACAGGTTTTCACCACAACTAATTGCAGGAGTTGGCGATTTATGGGGCACCTTGAATTGACTGAAGAAGGCAAGCGTAAGCATTCCCGGTCCATACTGCGTCTCAACCGAGCCGCCCGGGTCAGAGAGTTAAACGCCCTGCCCGTGGAAGAACGCCTGGCCATGATCCACGCCGCCCAAGGGCGGGATAAATACGAGCTGCTGCTTGATGCGGTCGACGGCATGCAACTATTGGAGCTTCTGCCCGTCCAGGATTTTTTTCTACTGGTCAAGGAATTGGGCCAGGCCGATTCGCAGGAGTTGCTGGCCATGGCGAGAGCCGAGCAGGTCGCCGTCTGTATTGACTTGGATAGCTGGAAAGGCGATGAACTTGATGGCGAGAATTCCCTGGACTGGCTTCTGGCCAGTCTCGGTGGAGACCCTGAAAGCCCCTTGCAGCGCCTTCTGGATTTTGATTTCGACCTGCTGGTGTTGATTCTGCAGCGGGCGGTGACGGTCCTCAGGGGACCGGAAGAATTGCTCGACGACGGCCAGGAACCAGGGTCCGGAATCATCCCTTACGAGTTTGAAGTCTGTGACACAGAACGGGCCAAACCTCTCGGTCCGCTTCTTGTCTCGCTTTTTGAGCAACACCAGATGTTTTTCTACCGGCTGATGGAGGCCCTGCGCAACGAACTGCCCACGGTTTTAGAGGAAGAGGTCTATCAGCAACGGCGCCAGCGGCTTCTTGATTTCGGTTTCCCTGATACCTTTGAGGCCATGAAGGTGTATGCCCGGTTGGACCTGGACAATTTTGATCTGTCCGTACTGGCCCGGCCTGAAGCTCTGCCCGAGCCGGGACCGGTTGCGCCGGGCTTTGCGTTGGCCGAAATAGCTTCCTGTTCTCTGCTTGCCGAAGTTCTTGCCGACGGCGTCGATTCCGGCAGCGTCTGGGATTTGAGTTACCTGATCAACCAGGTAATGGTAGCCGATGCTGTTGATGTAGGCGACCCCCTCGCAGTACGGGATGCCCTGGAACGCGTATACGGTTATCTCAATATTGGCCTCGAACACCTTTGCGGAAATTCTCCCGAAAAAGCCCGGGAAATTTTTACCGGCACCTATCTGCTGGGTCTGTTTCAGCTTGGCCACAACCTGATCGCCCGACTACAGCGAAAAGCTCAACGATTGCTGGCCTCCTCGATCGGCCCGTTTTTGGACGGTCCCTATGCGGCCTTAACAGGCTCCCTGGGAGGCAAAATCCCCCGCTACTGTCTGGCCTTTGATGAAACCACCTCCGCCGGCGATGTTCTGTTTTCGAACCTGGAACAACTTCGGCTTACGGAGTTGCGACTGGCTGATATTGAAACACAACGGCGTTTGTTTGAGGAGCGCTTTACCTTTCAGCTGGCTGCCCCGCAGACGATCCGGCAGGACGACAGCCTTCCGGGGGGAACCGAACAGCTGACCCTGTCCGATCTGTTTCTTACGGCGCTGGCCAATCGACTGCTCGGACGGGACTTTTCCCCGGCTCCCATCGCTTGCGACGAGGTTCCTGAATTGCATCGACTGGTCACGAAAAACCGACGTGTCTCCGAGGAGTTACGGAAAGAAACCCTGGCCTGGCTGGACTCAATCGAGCAAGGCTCGGCAAGTTTCGGCAACTTCTGTCTCAGTATCTGGGATGAAGAATTCTGCGGACTCGATTCCGCCCACCTTGACCCGCGCCATATTGGCGGCCTGCTGATAGGCTAAAGACCTTCTACTGAAAATCAAACAGGATATCGATCAGACTCCTTTGGCCTTTAAAAAAAACCGGCTTACGGCTTGATTTCCCTGCAGGGCTATGTTAATAGGAATGAATTAAGTCATAGCGGTGCCAGTGGCTGTCGGCAACAACGGGTTGCTTGAACAGCTCCTGAAATTTGCGTTGACTTATCTTTTCGAAGTTGTCGCAGGGCAACGTTACGCTGTGTCGCATTGCAAAAAAAGGAGCAGAGAGATGGCAGAAGGTGTAGTGAAGTGGTTTAATGACGCCAAGGGATTCGGGTTTATCGAGCAGGAAGGTGGTCCCGATGTATTTGTCCACTTTTCCGTTATTCAGAGCGAAGGATTCAAGTCCCTGGCCGAGGGTGAGCGGGTAAGTTTCGACATTACCAATGGACAAAAAGGTCCCCAGGCGTCTAACGTAACCAAGCTTTAGAACGAACCTGACAACCATTTAACTTCAAGGCCCCACGGTGGTTACACCCTGGGGCCTTTTTTGTTGGGGTCCATACAGAACCCGGCAGCTAGCTTTCGTCCCGGATTCAGGGGCTGCGCCGCAGGCGCACCACCGTTTCAAGATGAGCGGTCTGAGGAAACATATCCACAGGTTGCAGATCCGTGACCGAATAACCTCGAGCGTACAGCAGGTCGAGATCCCGGGCCAAGGTGGTAGGATTGCAGGAGACGTAAAGGATTGTGGCGGGTGCCAGCCCCACCAGGGACTCGATGACCTCTGCCTGGCAACCACTGCGGGGGGGATTGACCACCGCAGCCGCAATGCTGCCGGGTGCCAGATCCTGGATCAGGTCTGCGCTGTCACCCGCCATGAAATGGCAGTTGGACAACTGATTCATGCGCGCATTTTCACAGGCATTGCGCACCGCTTCCTCAACCATCTCGATGCCGGTCACGGCTCCCGCATCCTTGGCCAGATGCAGAGCAATACCACCGATGCCGCAGTAAAGATCCAGAGCTGCCTGGGTTCGGTCAAGCCGGGCCCAGTGTCTGACCAGTTCGTAGATGCGGCCGGCCTGCTCATGATTCACCTGGAAAAAGGAGGTCGGCGAAATGCGCAGCCGGATGTCTCCCACCTGATCGATGAGATCCGGAACCCCGAGCATGCGAATTGTTTCCCGGCCCATGACCACATTGCCCGTTGAACCATTAACGTTCTGGTGAACCGAGATAACTTCGGGAATTTTCCGCGTCAGCCATTTGGCCAGATGGGTGATTTCCCGGTAATTACGCTCGGCGGCAACAAAGGTGACCATCGCTTTGCCGGTATCGGGACTGACCTTGACCAACAGATAACGCAACAGTCCCCGTCGGGTGGCAGGGTCGTAGATATAGATCTTCTGCCGCTGAATTTCGTCTTTGACCGCACGCACAATACGATTGATCAAAGGATGGTGCAACGGGCAGTCTTCGATATCGACAACCTGGTGGGTACCCCGCCGGTACAGGCCAATCTGGATCTGGCCACGGACCTTGCTCAGGGCCAGCTTGGCGCTGGTTCGATAACCGAGAGGGTGCTCAGCGGCCCAGATCGACAGGGGCTGCAGGCCTTGTAACGCCGTATAGCCGCCCAGGGCCTGCTTCAAGCGGGCTTCTTTGTAGCGGAGCTGGGCACCGTAATTCATATGGATCAGGGCGCATCCCTGACATTGCTCCGCCCGCTTGCAGGGGGCCGGAATGCGTAACGGGCTTTTTTCGAGGACCCGGCGTAAGCTGCCGATGCTGCGGCGCTGACCGGAATATTCGATGGCCACCAGCACTTTTTCACCGGCAAGGGCACCGGCGACCAGCAGTTCATTCCCCTGGTGACGAGCAATCCCGACCCCTTCATCGTTCAATTGACTGATGGTCACCTCAGCCGTGGGCAATACCTTGCGACGAGGCTGGCGCTTAAATGTATCTGGACGTTTGGCCATAGTTGGATTCCACAAGAAAATTCTGTGACTGTAGGATGTCCGCGCACCTTACTCTGTCGTTGTCTGGCTGTCAACGGCGCTGCGCCCCTGACGACGTTTCCCGGCAACTCTTTGGAGCCTGCCGGAGTGGAGGCCGACGCCTGAATGGGGCGACAAACTCCCGAGCAGCTTCGATTGACGCTGGCCTGAGCCGGTGCTATACATGGCTACAGGATCCGCAAGCCCTCGGCTGGCCAGGGAATACGGGGCGGCCAAAGCAGGGCACTGTGGGGCAACCATTCCATGAACTTCAGATCCAATTACAAACCAGGAAGGAATCTGCCATGAAACCGATTCGCATTGCCCTGATTGTTCTCGGCTTGTTCATCCTTGTCCTGGCGGCTGTTTTTTTCTGGCCCGAGAAGCCTGCGGAACCACCCTTCCAGGCTCCTCCGGAACAGGCCCCCCGCCCCTCGACCAGCCAACCGCCGGTCCGCTACCCCCTTCCCGAGATCGAACCTGCGATGCCGGAAGAAACCAGAGAGAGCAACCCGCCCTTGCCGGAACTGGGCCAGAGTGATTCTTTCACCATTGAACTTCTGCAGCAGCTGTTCGGTGGTGCTGTTCAAAAGCAACTGCTGGCTCCGCAGCAATTTATGCGGCGCACGGTATTGATTATCGATGCTCTGCCCGGCAAAGACCTGCCCATGCAGCATCTTCCCCTGCGCTCGCCCCTCGGCAGCTTCCAGGTCGCCGAAGTAGAGGGGACCCAGGTTATCGCCACGGAGAACTTTTCCCGTTATACGCCCTATGTCGAATTGGCGGAAGCCGTTCCTGTCCGGCAGCTGAGCCGGGCCTACCTGCGGGTCTATCCCCTGCTGGAAGAGGCGTACCGGGAGCTGGGACATCCCAAGGGCTATTTTCATGACCGCATGATCGAGGTTCTGGATCATCTGCTGGCCACCCCGCAGGTCAAGGGACCGATTCCTCTGGAGGCGCACATCGCCCGCTACCGCTATGCCGACCCGAAGCTGGAAGCTCTTTCTGCCGGTCAGAAGACTCTGGTGCGCATGGGCTGGCAAAACGCGGACCGGATCAAGAAGGTACTGCAGGACCTTCGCGACCAGCTGACCGCCCCCTCTCAAAAACCCTGAGCAGCCCCTTCGGCTCCCGGCGGACTCGCTCCGGCCCGGATAATCCGAGAGCCGACTGGTCAAATCGCTCCCCTGGAGATTAGATTTACAAGGAACCAATGTGGATGTAGCAATCATCGGCGGCGGCGCGGCCGGTTTCTTCGCGGCGATTTCCGTAAAAGAAAACCACCCGGACGCCGCTGTGGTCCTTTTTGAAAAATCCCGAACCCTGCTGGCGAAAGTAAAGGTCTCCGGCGGCGGCCGCTGCAACGTCACCAACGCCTGCCCGAACCTCAAGGAACTCGCCAAGGCCTACCCACGGGGAGAACGCTTCTTAAAAAGAGCCTTCCGCAGCTTCGACAACAAAGCCGCAATGCGATGGTTTGAATCCCGGAACGTTCCCCTGATCATTCAGGAGGACCAGTGTGTGTTCCCCCGCTCCCAAGACTCCCAAAGTATTATCGATTGTTTTCTGGAACAGAGCAGACGGTTAAACATCCCCATTGAGCTGGGAAAAGGCGTACAAGCCATCCGCAAAGTCGACGCCAAGCTGCAACTGACTTTTACCGATCAGAAGACCCCACCGAGAGTGTTTGACAAGGTCATCGTTGCCACGGGCGGTGCCCCGCAAAGAAAGAACCTGGAATGGCTGGAACAGTGCGGTCACAAAATCGAAGACCCGGTTCCTTCTCTGTTCAGCTTCAAAGTTACGGATAAAGCCCTTAACGAGTTGATGGGAATCGTGGTGGATCAGGCTCTGACAGGCATTCAGGGCAGCCCGCTCAAGGCCGAAGGCCCCTTGCTGATCACCCATTGGGGTTTGAGTGGACCGGCGATCTTAAGCCTGTCGTCGATTGGGGCCAGAGTGCTCAAAGAAAAGGGATACACCTTCACCCTGCAGGTGAACTGGACCGGCCTTCGCAATCAGGATTTGGTCCTTGCCGAGCTGCAAAAAACCGCAACCGAACACCCCAGAAAAATTATAGCCAACGCCAGACCTTTTGCTTTGCCTGAAAGGCTCTGGTCTTTTCTGCTGCAGAAAAGTGCCCTGCCGGAGCATAAAAAGTGGGGGGAACTGGGCAGAACCGGCATGAACAGGCTGGCAAACTACCTGACCAATGATGCCTATGCGGTCCAGGGCCGGACCCCGTTCAGGGACGAATTTGTGACCTGTGGAGGGGTCAGCCTGGAAAACATCGATGTCAACACCATGCAGAGCAAGATCTGCCGGAACCTGTAATTTGCCGGAGAAGTCCTGGACATTGACGGCCTGACCGGGGGCTACAATTTTCAGGCGGCCTGGACCACGGCTTTTATCGCCGCTAAACTGGCCTGAGGCCGCCGCTGTACCTTTTTGTCGCCCCGTCAGTAGATTTTCCGCCGCGAAAAAGTCGACCCCAGGACGCTGAAGGTGTTCTCTACAATAAACAGGGCATGTTCGTCGATGGTAAAGACGATCTCTTCCAGCCGTTTGAGCTGGATATTGTTGATCACCACCAGCAGCACCGTTTTCTCCCGTCGTCGATAGGCCCCGATAGCCGGCAACAGGGTGGTGCCGATTTTTAAATGCTTCATCACCTTAGCGGCAATTTCATCCGGCTTTTCCGAAACGATGAAAGCCAGTTTACGCTGGTTGAACATGGATAGAACATAGTCCACGGCCGTGGAACAGACGAACATGGCGATCATCGATGCGATGACCAGATCGTTTTCCAGGCTGGCAAAACTCACCGAAAACAACGCTGCGTTAAAAATAAAATAAACCTTACCAAGCCCGATATTGAATCTCTGATTGAGGATCACGGCCGCCACATCCAGGCCGCCGTTGGAGCCCAGAGAACGCAGCACCACTCCGACTCCGGCCCCGAGCAGTACCCCGAACGACAGCGCTGCATAGAGCTGGTTGCTGATCTCGATCTGAAAATTAATCAGCTGATAGAAAATCGAAATCAATGCCATCGCCAGGGCGCTGTAATAGAGAAAGCGACGGGTGATATAAAGGTAGCCGAGGATAAACATCGGCACGTTCAGCAAAATAAAAAGCAGACCGGGGTTCAAAAAATTGGTTTTATAGTAGATCAGTGAACCGACGCCGAACAGACCTCCCGGCACGAAATTATGGGGGGTACCTATCGCCTTCAAGGCAATCGCCTGAATCAGGGTGCCGACGGCAATCAGACTACAGTTCCAGAAAAGCTTATAAACAAATTTGTATTTCGGCATGGTTTCCCTTTCCCCCTGTTCCCGGCCGTTTACCGGCGTTTCTTTCTCTGCGTTCCGCCACGGCCGGCTATGGATTTAAATTCAGGCTCATATCCGACAGTGAAGTTGCTGGCGGGGTGGACGCGCAACCCAAGAAAATGGATGTTGTTTTTCGTAAAAAGACAAACAGGCGCGCTGCAAGGTTCAAAGCCGAAGCGTCTATAGAAATCTGCAGCCCCCAGCACAAAGAGGGTCTGGCTCTTGATCTGTTCTTGCCGTAGAGCAAATCGCAACAACTCGGAACCCACGCCCTGTCTTTGAAAGTCGGGGGCCACCGCCATGGGAGCCAGATGCAGACCACAAACCTCCTGACCATGATAGGCCCGGGAAAAAGCCAGATAAGCAATCACCTTATGGGTATGTATCGCCGCCCATTCATGGATTGGTCTGTCCTGAGCGTGCAGCGCCTGCACCAGATTGGCCTCGTAGTCACTGCCGGGAAAAGCCCGGCGCAACAGCGCGTAGACCTTGGCTCGATTTTCCGGGGTGACCCTTTGGATCTTCATCTTCAAATCCCTTGTTAATCTTCCGGCATCAGGAGGCTGGCGTTGCAGCTCTGTTTGCCAGTTTTCGGCCTGTCTGTCAACAGAGCTTAAGCTGCCCGTCTTCTTCGGCCTCAAAATCCAAAACCTGCGGATTCCGCACCGGCAGCAGAGACGGCGCTCTTTCCGAACCCTCTTCTGTCCCCTTGGCCGGCACCTCCAAGGACTCCGATGCACGCTCCTGTTCTTCTGTGGACCGCTTTCGCAGAGCTTCGGCAACAGCAGCTTTAGCCAGTCGGTCACAGCGCTCGTTGAAGGGATGTCCGGCGTGGCCGCGGATCCATTCCCATTGGATCTGGTGGCGACGGGACAGGGCAAGGAGCTGTTGCCAGAGGTCCTGGTTGGCCAGAGCGCCGGGCGTTTCCAAACGTCCATCCCGCAGCCAGCCCTGAATCCACTGACTCATGCCCCGTACCAGGTACTGGGAGTCGCTGAACAGTCGTACCCTTTGCGATTTGTGCAGGGCTTCCAGACCGCGAATCGCCGCCAGCAGCTCCATGCGCTGGGAGGTGGCCGCGGACTCAAAACCGCTGAGCTGCTTTTCGTGTTCTCCGTAGCGCAGAATGACTCCGTAGCCTCCCGGCCCCGAGTCCCTGCCCGATCCATCGCTATAAATCTCTACCATCCCGGGAGCTGGCGGCGTAAAGGCGATTTCCAGTTCTTTGAACTCGAGTTCCCGCAGCAAAGGCAACAGAGCCGTCAGATTCGGCTTCTGTCGCTGCAGGTCCCTCAAAGATACCTGCAGCGGCACATCGTCGCGCAGGGTTGCCAAGCGTTTGGATAGACGGGCCTGATCTGCATGGGCCTGCAGGTTTTCCCGGCGTTTCCTGCCATTCACCAGACCGGTCCACTTGAGGACATCTTCCAGAGAACCGAAGCGCTGCACCAGTTCTGCGGCGGTTTTCTCACCGATCCCGGGAACCCCGGGGATGTTATCCGAGGGATCTCCGGCGAGCCCGAGAACATCGGTAACCCGTTCAGGCGAAACCCCAAACCGTTCCACAACTTCCTGAGCCCCCACCCGTACATCCTTCATGGTGTCGAGCAGGTCGATACCATCACCGACAATCTGCATCAGATCCTTATCACCGGTCACCACCGTGACCTCGATGCCTTCAGCGGCATAACGACGGGCCAGAGTGGCCAGCACATCGTCTGCCTCGAACCCCGGGACTTCCAGCGCCGGAATATTCAGAGACTGCAGGATCTGCTTGATGTAGTCAACCTGTAACGGCAGATCCTCGGGCACCTCGCTCCGGTGGGCCTTGTAGGCCGGATAAAGGTCTCTGCGAAAGGTTTCTTCTCTGGGACGGTCAAAAACGATGGCCAGATAATCGAAGCGCTGTTCCTGCACAAGCCCCAGCAGCAAGCGGGTAAAACCAAATACGGCATTGGTCGGCATACCGGCCGCCGTAGCCAGATCCCGAACCCCGTAGTAAGCCCGATAAATGTAACTGGAGCCATCCAGCAAATAAAGTTTTGGCGATAAATTCACAGGTTCACCCTCAGGAATCAATATTTCACCTGCTCATACCATATTATGCGCCAGCTTGACAAACAGCCTTTTAAAAGGCTGCCAAGGCAATTGATCTCCCCGGCAAAAAAGGGTAGGCTTTGCGGACGGGTATAAGAGAAGGTTTTCAGCCTGGCATTAATGTACTGAACCATCACTCAACCTCAGCGTCCCCCAAGAGGCCGGCATGAACGATTCAAAGATCCATAAGGAAAATTCGCAAAGTGATCAGATAGTTGCCGGCATGCGCCAGGAACAGCAGGCGCGCCAGGCCGGATACCGGGAGCAGGCCCTGAAACTGTTTCCACCCGTGTGCGGTCGCTGCTCCCGGGAGTTCGAAGGTAAAAAACGTCGCGAACTGACCGTGCACCATATCGACCACAACCACGACAACAACCCTCCCGATGGCAGCAACTGGGAGCTCCTCTGCATCTACTGTCACGATCATGAGCATACCCGCGGCGTGCAGGAAGATCGGGGGCCGGAGGGTCCGGCCTCGACCGTGAGCCGCCCCTCCTTGGGGCACTCCCCCTTTGCCGCCCTGGGGAAGATTATTAGCAAACCGGACTAGCCGGCTGTCGGACTATCCCTGACCCCAGACCATGCCACCAGCGACCGATCCAAAAAAGCTGTTGTGCGCCTGCTCCAGACATCCATATCGGCTCCTACAAGGCCTGAAGAACTATGCCGCTCCACCCTCCTAGATGCTTCAACACCTCGAATCCACAACGACTTCTGCTGTTGATTGCCGGCCTTCTGGCATGGTGCTGTGTCGTTTTAGGTCTCTGGTATACCGGTCGCCTGTTTGAGACTACCGGCTTCTGGTGGTCTGGCGGCTTCATCGCTCTGCAACTCTTTGCCGCCGCCCAATTGCTTCTTCCTGTCTTGTTGCTGCAACCCGTAAAACGCACTCGCCGTTTCTACCTTGTCTGGGGAATATTGCTGGCGCTTAGCATCTGGTTGCTGAGCCGGCTGGCCCCCGACCCGGTCTGGCAACCCCTGTTGACGGTCATCCAATCGAGCCTGCTGTTGGGAGTGGCAACCCTTGTCGGCGCCACAATGGGGCGCTATATTCGTCATTTGTGGGAGATCGTACCGGTCTGTCTGGTCATGTCGCTGGCAGACCTTGCCAGCTGGTTTGGCGGCCCCACCGCCGAGTTTAGCCGTCAGATTCAAAACTATTATGTGGCCCCGGAAGGGCCTCCTCCCGCTATCGACATGCTTCTGCTGAAGCTGTCCTTTCCCGGCCCTGCAGGCCTGACGCCGGTGGTTGGTATCTCCGACTGGATTATGGCGGTTTTTTTTGCTATTGTCGCCCACCGCTATGAAATAAACGATAACCTGCTTGGGCCCGCCGGCGGGATACTGGCTCGACAGGGCCGCATCGGCTGCTACCTGCCCGTTTCTGTGGCCGCCCTGTTTGTGGCGATTATGCTGGCTCAAACAACCGGTCTGTTTATTCCGGTCCTGCCGCTGATGGCCCTTGTAGTACTGCTCTGGTACGCGGTTCGCTGCCGGCTGCAACAACTCTCCTGAAACGAGGAAGCTATCGGATTATCCGGGCCGAATTTGCAGCCGAAGCATGGAGTGTCCGACAGCCTCCCAGGCCACCAAAAGGCCGCAACAGAATCTTTGCCCATAATAGACAACAGGAGAACACTCATGGAAATTGACCTGGATTTACTCGAGCATCTAATTACCCAGCGCACTGAAGATATCGAGGCTATTGTCGCTGGAACCGGATATCTGCCGCGGACCGTGATCGGCGTCGGCACCTTTCTGCTCGATAACGATGGTTTGCTCGAATTGCTCACCGCCAAACAACAGGTGACCTTCGACCGGTTTCTCAAACCGTTGCTGGAGAACGCTTCCCGCGGCTCCCGTCGTTGATGAAAAATCCATCTGCAGAAACCGGCCTGGTTTATTCCAGCGAATTGGGCAGAATCTGCCCCGACTGCCGTTGCCCTGTCAGCAAATGCCAGTGCCGAAAACAACCCTCTGGCACCCAATCGGACGGCATCGTCCGCTTGCAGCGGCAAACAAAGGGGCGTAAGGGCAAGGGAGTCACCTTGATCAGCGGCCTGCCGTTGGACCAGGACGAACTTAAAAACCTGGCCAAGGCCCTCAAACAGAAATGCGGAAGCGGCGGCAGCCTAAAGGACGGCATCATAGAGATTCAGGGAGACCAGCGAAACCAACTGAAAAAAGAGCTGACCCGGCTGGGATA